>Ga0209830_10000298_pt1 | contig 55152 bp, 49 predicted proteins | sample ArcticOcean_MG_C_12_FD_187439 | JGI IMG/M metagenome (GOLD analysis project Ga0209830, IMG submission 187439) | Marine microbial communities from western Arctic Ocean - ArcticOcean_MG_CB8_130 (SPAdes) (version 2) | ecosystem: Environmental > Aquatic > Marine > Oceanic | place: Arctic Ocean...
GAGTTAATGCAAAGAATGTAAGTTGAAAAGTCACAAATACAAACTCTGGAATAGTCCCAGAAATACTGTCACCAGTAATGCCACTTAAAAATGCTAGGCTTAATCCACCTACATAATCATTATATGGACCTTCCGAGAAAGCTAGGCTATAACCCCAAAGAACCCAAATTACAGACATCATCGAGAAAGTCACAAAAACTTGCATCAACACTGATAGCATGTTCTTCGAGCGAACTAAACCACCATAAAATAATGCAAGGCCAGGAATAGCCATTAACAGTACAAGGATTGTTGCCATAATCATCCAGGCAGTATCACCTGAGTTAATAGTAGCAACTTCTTCCATTGCCGCTACCATTTCTTCTGACATTGCAATGTGGGAAAAACCCATCATTAAAAGGCCCGTAAGGCCAGCCAAACTAAACTTTGATAATATTTTTTTCATGTCAGTCTCCTAAAGAGCATCCTCACCAGTTTCACCGGTGCGGATTCGTTTAACTTCTTCAAGATCCATCACAAAAATCTTGCCGTCACCAATTTTTCCGGTAGCAGCTGATTTTTCGATGGCCTCTATAACTTTTTTGAGTAGCTTTGTGGAGACAGCAACTTCTAACTTAACTTTCGGTAAGAAATCAATGACGTATTCAGCGCCTCGATAAAGCTCAGTATGTCCTTTTTGACGACCAAAGCCTTTAACTTCAGTCACTGTAATACCTTGTACCCCAATTTCAGAAAGGGCCTCTCTGACTTCATCAAGCTTAAATGGCTTGATAATTGCAGTTACAAATTTCATGTTATTCCCCTATTTTTATTAAAAGGAGGTGGAATTTATTCCCCACCCCATATTTGTTACTTTTTTAGAATCCAGCTGCTAAATAAAGCCCAACAGTGCTTTCACCTAAAAATTCAGATGCAACTGTCCAATTAGTTTGATTCATATTCGTATCGGTGTAATAAACTCCGGCAGCAAATGTGTCATTAATTGCATATTCTGCATTCGCTTTCCAGTCGGTGTAATCATAATCAGTAGTTCCACCAAATGTCTGATGCCCGATATGTCCTGATATTGTCAACTTATCGTTCACAGGTACATCAATATCTAAAGTTAAATATGTTTCACCTTTCATATCTCCGAATTGCCATGCTTCATCAGTTAGAACTGTGTATGCTGTTACGCTTGCACTTACAGCGCCGATATCTTTACTAACACCTACATAAAACTCAGTAGCCTCAGAATCAACTTTAGATCCATTAACGTAATCACCAGGGTAGTAATATTGGAGAAGTCCAACATCAACACCCACACCTGCTAGTTCAGTTGCATAGCCACCATAAACATCAATTTCTACGGAATTGTCTGACATAACTCCGCTTTGAGTTGTCCAACTAACGTTAGATGCCCATACACCCGCATAAAACCCAGTTGAATGTTCTACATCAAAACCACCTTGAATAGCAGCTTGATGTTTAGTTTGTGTGTAACCACGAAAGATATAATCAGAGAAAAGTCCAACGTTTCCGCTGATACTAAATTCTGAAGCAGCTTCTTTTACTTCTTCTGCTAGTCCTACCGATGGTATTAATGGAACCAAACAAGCTCCTAATATTGCCATTTTAATTTTTGAAACTTTCATATTTAACTTCTCCTATTTAAAATATTATTTTGTACAACATTTATTAAAGCAATTAGCATGCCAACTTTTTTCTTAAGGGAATAACAAAAAATCTGTAGCTAATTCTTAAAACATAAAATTCCTGATAGAATCAACCTTTAAGGATCAACATATTATGTTAGACAAAAAAAACATACAAGAAATTTCAGATAGAATTAGAGAAATAACTGAAAATTCACCAATAAGTGACATAGAGGCTAATATAAACGCACTACTTCTGAGCGCATTCACCAAAATGGGGCTTGTTAACCGTGAGGAATTTGATATACAAACACAAGTACTTAAACGAACTCGCCTTAAACTAGAAGCCTTAGAAAAAAAATTATCGGACTTAAATAGTAAACCAAGTAAATAAACACTTATAATTCCTTCAAATTCTCTTAAACATATAAATAAGTATGAAAATCACCCAACATCCTGACACTGAAAAAACTTTAATAAAGATTCTTGGCCAAAGAATTATGATAATGGATGGTGCAACAGGCACAATGATCCAGCAACATCGACTAACTGAAGAAGATTATCGTGGGGGCAAACAAGGGCGTTTTTTAGATTTCCATGCGCCAGCTGGTGAACGTGAGATTTTTCTAAAAGGTAATAATGAACTCCTTTCATTATCGCAACCTGATATTGTTCAAAAGATTCATGAGGATTATTTAGCCGCCGGTGCCGACATTATAGAAACTAATACGTTTGGAGCAAATACTGTTGCTCAAGACGATTACTATATGCCTCACCTCGCCTATGAAATGAACATAGCATCCGCTCAACTAGCTAAAAAAGCTGTAGAAAGATATACCACCCCCGAAAAGCCTCGCTTTGTGGCGGGGGCTATTGGCCCCACCCCAAAAACTGCTTCTATATCCCCGGAGGTTAATGACCCTGGAGCTAGAAACATCAACTTTGACCAGCTAGTTAAATCCTATAAAGATCAAACTAAAGCCCTTATTGAAGGTGGAGTAGACATTATTCTGGTGGAAACAGTATTTGACACACTTAACTGTAAGGCCGCATTATTTGCTGTAAATACAGTATTTGAAGAAGAATCCATTCGCCTTCCTCTGATGATATCTGGAACCGTTACTGATGCATCAGGAAGAATCTTATCCGGTCAAACAGTAAGTGCATTTTGGAATTCAATAAGGCATGCCAAGCCATTAACGATTGGGTTAAATTGTGCCTTGGGTGCAGCCTTAATGAGGCCTTACGCGGAAGAGCTATCTAAAATAGCTGATACTCATATATGTATCTATCCAAATGCGGGGTTACCCAACCCTATGTCAGATACAGGTTTTGATGAAGAACCAAGCGACACGTCGTCATTATTAAAAGAGTTTGCAGATAGTGGCTTTATTAATATTGCTGGCGGCTGTTGTGGGACAACTCCCGCACATATTAAAGCCATTGCAGATCAGATACAGAATGTTCCACCGAGAGTCCTGCCCGATCTGGAAACCTTTACCAGGCTTTCAGGCTTAGAGCCTTTATCTATTAAAGACGATACGCTGTTTATTAATGTAGGTGAGCGGACTAATGTCACAGGATCCAAAGCATTTGCAAACCTAATTATTGACGAAAAATTTGAAGAAGCAGTATCAGTAGCAAGGCAACAAGTTGAAAATGGAGCTCAAGTTATTGATATTAATATGGATGAAGGGATGTTGGACTCCCTTCAAGCGATGCAACACTTCCTTAATTTAATTGCCTCTGAACCAGATATTGCTCGCATACCTATAATGATTGATTCATCAAAATGGGATGTTATTGAAGCAGGTTTGAAGTGTGTACAAGGTAAAGCAGTAGTCAACTCCATTTCACTAAAGGAAGGTGAGGAAAGCTTTATTAAACAAGCAAAGCTCTGTCGCAACTATGGAGCGGCTGTAATAGTAATGGCATTTGATGAAAAAGGACAAGCCGATACCTATGAACGAAAAACAGAAATATGTAAGCGTGCCTACGATACATTAGTTAAAAAATTAAATTTTCCGCCAGAAGATATTATCTTTGATCCTAATATTTTTGCAGTCGCTACAGGAATTGAAGAACACAATAATTATGCTGTAGATTTTATTAATGCTACAAAATGGATTAAAGATAATCTTCCTTATGCTAAAATTTCTGGGGGAGTATCAAATGTTAGTTTCAGCTTCCGGGGAAATGATTTAGCTAGGGAAGCTATTCATACAGTTTTTTTACATCATGCCATCAGAGCTGGGATGACTATGGGAATAGTAAACGCCGGCATGATTGGTCTATATGACGACCTTGCTGATGATCTCAAAGAGGCAGTAGAAGACGTAATTCTCAACAGAAGGCCAGATGCCACAGAGAGAATGATTGATATTGCAGGAACACTCAAGGGGAGCAAAAAAGAAGAATTAAAATTAAACTGGCGAGGTGATGACGAAAATCCTGTCTCCGTTGAGAAAAAAATTGAGTACGCTCTAGTACATGGCGTCACAGATTATATTGTAGGAGATACAGAGGAGTCTCGATTAAAGATCATGAATAAAGAAGGGGGTCGCCCTATTAATGTAATTGAAGGCCCATTAATGGATGGGATGAATATAGTAGGAGATTTATTTGGTCAAGGTAAGATGTTCTTACCACAAGTAGTAAAGTCAGCAAGGGTAATGAAGCAGGCTGTTGCTCATCTTGTCCCTTTTATTGAGAAAGAAAAAGAGGCAGATGAAAAAAGAACTGGAATAAAAGCAAAGCCTAAAGGGAAAATGTTAATAGCTACAGTAAAAGGTGACGTACATGATATAGGAAAAAATATTGTTTCCGTAGTCTTACAGTGTAATAATTTTGAAGTAGTAAATATGGGGGTGATGGTGCCATGCGCTGAAATACTTGCCAAAGCTAAGGATGAAAACGTAGATATTATTGGTCTATCAGGACTAATTACTCCTTCACTTGAGGAGATGACAAACGTAGCCAGTGAAATGCAACGCGACCCTTATTTCAATGAAAATAATATCCCTTTACTTATTGGCGGGGCAACTACGTCGAGAGCTCATACGGCAGTAAAAATTGCCGAGCATTACGATGGGCCTGTCATTCATGTTTCGGATGCATCAAGATCAGTCTCAATTATGCAGTCGCTGATGGACCCAAAACAAAAAATCGAATACCTCATTAATTTATCTAAAGATTATGAAAATGTAAGAGAGCTTCATGCGAAGAAAAAAGGGGCAACGTATATCTCAATTAAGGATGCCAGGAAAAATAAATTGAGCTTAAGTTTCGAGCCAAAGAGACCTAAATTTATTGGGCGGCGTGTATTTAACAATATCGATCTTCAGTTAATTAAAGAATATATCGATTGGACACCATTCTTCCAGACATGGGACCTGCATGGAAAGTATCCAAATATTTTAGGTGACAGCGTTGTTGGTGAAAGCGCTACCGAATTATTTGCTGAAGCGCAAAAAATGTTATCTAAAGTTATTAATGAAAAAAAATTAAAGGCTAACGGAGTTGTTGGGTTTTACCCTGCGAATACTGTAAACGATGATGATATAGAGATTTATGCAGATGAAGAATCGACAAATCCTATTTTTACATACTACGGGTTGAGACAACAAACTCAGAAACCTAATATCAAGGGCCAACAAAAACCTAACTTATGTTTGGCAGATTTTATTGCCCCAAAGGGAAGCGGTATTAAAGATTATATTGGTCTTTTTGCTGTCACATCAGGTATTAATGTAGAGGTATATGAAAAAGTTTTCGAAAAAAATGAAGACGATTATAGTGGCATTATGATAAAAGCTATAACAGATAGACTTGCTGAGGCCTTTGCTGAATATATGCATGACAGAGTAAGGCAGGATCTTTGGGGTTACCAGCCAGAAGATCTCAGTAAAGAGGATATGATTCATGAAAAATATCAAGGTATAAGACCTGCCCCAGGATATCCAGCCTGCCCAGAACACACAGTAAAGCAAGATATCTTTACACTACTAAAAACAAATGAAATTGGAATGCAGATAACAGATGGCATGTCTATGATGCCGGCATCCTCAGTCAGTGGTTTTTATTTTGCACATCCTGAAGCTAAATATTTTAGTGTAGATAAAATAGATAAAGACCAATTAGAGGATATGGTATCAAGAAGATCGGTTCCGACTGAGCAATTGAAAAAATGGTTAGCACCAAATATTAGGTAATCATGCATATTCATATATTAGGTATATGTGGAACATTTATGGCGGGGATAGCTGCTCTAGCAAAGTCTCAAGGTCATAAAGTAACTGGCTGCGACCAAAATGTTTATCCCCCTATGTCTACACAACTTGAAGATTTAGGCATTTCTATTACAGAGGGATTTTCTGAAGAGCAAATAATATTAAATCCAGATGTCTTTGTAATTGGTAATGTAATCTCACGTGGTAATCCATTGATGGAAAGTATTCTAGATAAGGGGCTTTCATATATATCTGGGCCCCAATGGCTATATGAAAATATCTTATTTGATAAATGGGTAATAGCTGTAGCAGGAACTCATGGTAAAACAACAACGACTGCAATGCTTACATGGATACTTGAGTTCTGTGGTTTTGCTCCAGGGTTTTTAATTGGCGGCATTCCAAATAATTTTGATGTTTCAGCCAGAATTCCAGTAGATAGTAAAATAAATGCTCCATCATTTTTTGTTATCGAAGCAGATGAATATGACACCGCTTTTTTTGATAAACGATCAAAGTTTATTCATTACCATCCTAAAACCTTAGTCCTAAATAATCTGGAATTTGATCACGCAGATATTTTTAAGGATTTAAACCATATAGAAACTCACTTTCATCATTTAGTCAGAACGATTCCTAGTCAGGGTCGTATTATTATTAACCACGAAAGTCCGTCCCTTAAAACTGTTATCGAAAGAGGTTGTTGGACAGAAGTTGAGTATATTGGTGCCAATACAGAATGGGAGACTAAGGATCATGAAATATTCCACGATGAAGTAAAACAAATACCACTTCAGTGGGACCTAATTGGACGGCATAACTATATGAATGCCTTAGCAGCAATTGCGGCAGCCAGACATGTTGGAATTACTCCTGAAAACTCAATTAAAGCATTAAGTCAATTCAAGAGCGTAAAGAAGCGTATGGAGAAAATCTATACTATTGATAAAATTGAATTATATGACGATTTTGCTCATCACCCGTCTGCCATTCAGACAACATTAGAGGGGCTTCAAAAATCTATTAAAAATGGAAGAATAATTGCAATCATTGAACCCAGATCTAATACTATGAAACTTGGCAATATGAAAACTCAACTTATCAAAAGTCTTAAAGCTGCAGATGCTATCTTTTGTTATGCCCATAATTTATCTTGGGATGCGCACAAGTTATTTAAAAATGTATCTAATACAGAAGTCCATGATAATGTTAACCATCTCGCAAAAAGAATTGCGCAATTTGTTCAAAGTGAAGATAAAATTTTATTTATGAGTAATGGAAGCTTTTCTGGACTTCAGACAAAAGTCGCTAAATTACTAAATCATGAACAATGCCATGAGTAATTATTTTAATAATCTCTATTTACTTACGGCAATTCTCGTTTCAATGATTATTCATCTAATCCTATTAATAATAACTGACCTCACATTAAATCATCAGGTCTATTTAGCACCTCCCTCAGACATAGAAATTAGTTTTATAAATAAAATACCTAATAATAATATAAATAGAAGATTGATAGCTAGTCCAAATAAATCAATCCAAGAAGAAAAAATTACGGGGCCTAAAGTAAAAAAACAGATAAAAAATAATGCGAAATCTGTGAAAGTTTCTCCAGTTATTAATGAAATAAAAAATAATGCGAAATCTGTGAAAGTAGCTCCATCTATTAAGAAAATTACTGCAATTGATACCAATCAAATTCTCTCTAATATTAAACAATCAATTCCTATTGCTATTGAAGGTATTAATAAAAAAATTCGCAGTAAAAAAATTTCTAGCTCAACTGTAGATTATGAATATAGACTTTATTTTGAAGCATGGCGCCAAAAAGTTGAAAGAATTGGCGCACTCAATTATCCTGAAGCTGCAAAATCAGCGATTTTTCAGGCGCTTCGTTTAACAGTTTCTTTATCGCAGACGGGTAATATTGAGGATATTGTTATTAATAAAAGTTCTGGTAATCCTGCATTAGATGAAGCAGCTATCTTGATAGTTAAGATGGGAGAACCTTATGCAAAGTTCTCTAACAGAATGAGAAATGAAGTTGATTTAATCCGAATTACAAGAACTTGGAAATTTACTGAAGGAAATAAATTTTCTTCCCAATAACAATATGACCCACTTTAAATATCATATTTTCTTCTGCCTTAATCAACGTGAAAATGGAGAGCAATGCTGCTCTGATTTTAATGCTGATGCTGTTTACAAATATATGAAGAAGAAAGTTAAAGGATTAGGTCTTAATGGTCCTGGTAAAATACGAGTTAATCGAGGTGGATGCTTTGATCGCTGTCATGAAGGTCCCTTATTAGTAATTTATCCAGAAGCCATATGGTATAGATACATTGATGAATCAGATATTGATGAAATTATTGATACGCACCTCATTAACGGAGAGGTCGTTAAACGGCTAGTTGCTTAATTTTTTCTGTATAAGTTTTTTTAGAGTTAAAATTTCTGATTCTGAAAGTTCTTGTTTTTTAGTTCGCTTGGAATTCGACCATATGCTCTCTGGAAAATGATTATCATGTCTATATCTAGGTATTATATGCCAATGCAAGTGAGGAGTAATATTTCCAAGAGTAGCTAAATTAATTTTATCAGGATTTAGATTCTCCCTAAGAACACTTTCAACCATAAATACAATTCCCATAAGTTCATGTCGTTTTGAATTAATTAAGTCAGTCATTTCTTTAATATGAAGAATTGACTCCACCCTACAATAACCTGGGTAGGAATGGTCGTTAATCAAAACTACTCTAAAATCTGAATTACTCCATATTATTGGGTATTTTGGTGGAAGGCATAATACACAATCCTTCTCTTTTGTCATCGAACTTACTCCTCCCACTCCATTTTAGGATAAATCATATTAATATTACGACCATTCTGAATATTAAATAATTCCCAGTTCGAAGATTCTTCTTGCGCTATATTATCAATCGCCATTTGAAGATCTAAGCCTTCGTCAATTGCAGCTCTAATATCATCTCGCAGAGTAACTAGATAGCGTCTTATGTTATTCCAAGCTATATTTGGCTTTAATGTAGGTGTCCCATGACCTGGAATTAATAAATTAAATTTAACTTGCCTCATAGAATCAATTGCGTTGATAAATCCATGTATATCTCCATCAACTACTGGGGCTCTTTCAGTAAATAATAAGTCTCCTGTCCATAAAGTTGAAGTCTTATAATCTTCAATCGTAACATCGGTATCAGTATGGGCAGTTGGATAAGCTGTTATTTTTAGCAATCTATCCCCCAAATCTATCTCAAGGGGCTGAGTTACTTTGACTAATAAATTAGGAGGAATTTGAATGCTCTTTTCATAAGGAATATTTAAATATTTTAAATTTAATCCTTTATAAAACTCTTCCCTCAATTTCATAGCTTTAGTTAAATTTTCATGACCAATAAACTTTGCCCCTTCTTTTTTAAAAGCTATGTTTCCATATATATGATCAAGATGGACATGGGTATTAATTACATACTTAACTGGAAGGTTGGTTCTTTTTTTTATTTCAGAAAGTAGGGCATATCCCATAGACTCGGAACCACCAGTATCAATAACAGCTACATTCTTCTGACCTATTATAAAACCAATGTTACATATATCGCCTTGATATCCATCATCTACATCAAGATGCTTTCCCTGATGAACAAAAATTCCAGTTGCTACCTCTTTCATTGATAAGGTTTCTTGTTTCATTGATAAGGTTTCGTGAGAGAAAACACTCATTGAAGTCATACTAAGTATATAAATAATCCACAAAAAAAATATTTTTTTCATCTTTCTTTTTTCTCATTACGGCATTAAACTTATCTTTATATTATCATCAAAATAAAATTTAAACTTAATGTTACAAACTAGAAAAAATTTCTCTTACCTTAATAAGCCTACAAGCTATTCGAAAGTAGCAATAATATTGCATTGGCTCATTGGGATAAGTATTATTTTTATGTTTATATTAGGCTGGTTTATGCAAGAGTTACCTAAAGAAGCGTCCAAATCTTCGACCTATGATTTATTTAATCTAGGTATTTATACATGGGAGTTAGCTAAGGAAACTTCGCCAAGGTCATTTTATTTCAACTTGCATAAATCAATTGGAATTACATTATTTGCTTTAATTATATTTAGAGTTTTTTGGAGGTTTACACATAAGCCGCCTGAATTATTGTCATCAATGAAGTCATGGGAAAAAAGATTAGCAACTATTGTGCATCATGGGCTATATCTTTTAATGATATTAACCCCATTGGCTGGCATAATTATGTCAGTTGCAAGTAAATATGGAATTAAATGGTTTGGAATAAAATTATTCTCTGGACTAGATATCCCTTCAGTACGAGAGCTTTTCTATGAGTTTCATGAAATATTTGGATTGTTAATTTTATTTATTCTAATATTTCATATTGTTGGTGCACTTAAACATACTTTTGTAGATAAAGACGGGACTCTCCGAAGGATGTGGTTTAAATAGACCTAGACCGTGCTTAACAAACTCTCCGTTATTAATCATGATCGCAGAATATTTAAAGGTAAATATATTTATCCTGTTGTCTCAAGAAGAGCTGACGGATTATCAATTGGTATCAATTTAAATACAAATAGTGCATGTAACTGGCAATGCATTTATTGTGAAGTTCCTAATTTAAAAAGAGGCAAGCCTGAACCAATTGACTTAGTGCTTCTTAAACAAGAGTTAATCTATTGGCTCAACCAGGTTATTCATCATGATTTTTTAGGTAAACATACTGGGCCAGGGACCCTTTTAAGGGATATAGCTTTTTCAGGCAATGGAGAGCCTACAGCAGCCAAGGAATTTGGTGAGGTTATCAAAATTGTGATGGAACAGGTTGATAATTTTCAATTAAAAAATAAGATTACTATACGTCTCATTACAAATGGTAGTTATTTAGACCGTCTATCAACTCAAAAAGCATGGGGGCAACTAGAAAATCTTAATCGAGAAATATGGTTCAAGATAGATACAATCGATCCTGTTGAATCTAAACGAGTTAACCAAATTAATATTTCTACAAAAAGCATTATAAGTAATCTTCAATCTTCAATTAAAATTTCGCCTACTATTATCCAAACCTGTATATTAAAGATAAATAATGAGCTGCCTGCAATGCAAATAATCAATCAATATATTAATTTTTTAAAGCCATTTGAAAGTAACTTAAAAGCTATTCATTTATATAGTCTTGCTAGGCCCACAGAGCAAAAGAGTTCTGATTTAATTGAAAGATTATCCCATGATGAATTAGAATCAATTGCTAATAAAATTAAGAAACTAAAGATCCCGGTTTTCTCATTTATATGATTCTCATTAAATCACTTATTACTTTATGTTTATTAAGCTTCATTGCAGGCTGCCAAAAATCAAATGAAGATTGGTCAACCTATGGTAAAAATTTAGAAAATCAGCGTTACTCAAAACTTAGTCAAATCAATGAAGAAAATGTAAAAGATCTAAAATTAGATTGGCAGTATCAAACTGGTATTAAAGCAACCTTTCAAGCTACCCCCATTGTTAACCAGGGAATAATGTATATTTCTCTTCCTTATAATCATGTTCTAGCAATAAATGCAAAAACTGGAAAAGAAATATGGCGATATGAACATGAAAGAAATCCTGAATGGAAAATGTGTTGCGGTCCGTCTAATCGAGGACTAGCCCTTCATGAAGAACAACTTTTTATGGGTACAGTTGATGCTAGACTAATTTCTTTGAACATTAAGACAGGTAAAAAAATATGGGATATTGATGTCGTTACAAATTTAGTGGCCTCCGAGTCTCTTTCCTCTCTTAATGATGTAGATCCAAATCGAAAGAAAATCGCAAGTGGAGGAACAGGGGTTGGCATCTCAATGGCACCCGTTATTTATAAGAATAAAGTTATTATCGGTATCACTGGAGTGGGCTATGGGCTTCATATAGAAAATACAAATAAGGATGCTCCACTAGGTTCAGTAGTCGGTGTAGCTGGAAATTTTGGTCGCCCAGGTTTTTTAGCTGCATATGATATCTACTCAGGAAAACAAATCTGGCAATTTAATACTATTCCTGATAAGGGCTGGGAGGGTGATATGAGTAATTATACTCGAGATGGTGAAGCCTTAAACCGAGATCTATTAATTGAAAAAGAATCTCTTCAAAAATTTCCCGATGCAGCTAAGTTTGGTGGCGGATCTGCCTGGACTACTCCTGCTATTGATGCTGAGACACATACGTTGTTTTTTGGTACTGGTAATCCTTCCCCTCAAATGAGCGGTGAAAGTCGTCCTGGAGACAATTTATACACTGTCTCTTTAGTAGCACTGGATGCTAATACTGGAAAATTAAAATGGTTTTACCAGCAGGTGCCACATGATATTTGGGGTTATGACGTTGCAAGTCCTCCAGTACTTTTTCATACTATCAAAAATGGAAAAATTATTCCTGTTGTAGGACAAGCAGGAAAGACCGGTTGGTTTTATATACATGATAGAAACACTGGAGAATTAATTCTAAAATCAGATGCATTTGTTCCGCAAAAAAATATGTTTTCAGAAGCCACTAAAGAAGGAACAGTTATCTATCCTGGTATTTTGGGAGGATCAAATTGGTCGCCTGTAAGTCTTAATATCGATGAGCATATCGCATATATTTCAGGGATACATGCTCCCATTAAATATACCCTGCATGAAAAAATAACAAACGATAATATTGTTCGCTATACAAGTTCTGAGCCTACAGAGGATCAACAGTGGGGGCTACTCTCAGCTATTAATTTATCAAATGGTGAAATAATCTGGCAGCATCAAACAGAACAACCTCTCCTAGGGGGTACTCTTGCTACCAATGGAAAGCTTGTCTTTTCTGGCGAAGGGAACGGAAACCTAAATGCTTTTCATAGCTTAACTGGCAAAGTCCTTTGGACAACCAAAATTAATGCTGGAGTAAATGCTCCGCCTATTACATATATGATTGATGGTAAACAATATATTGCAGTCGCTGCAGGCGGAAATAAAATTATGGGATATAAACAAGGAGACTTCATAAGCGTCTACAGTCTTAACTAAAATACTCTTATAGCTTAAACACATTAGGTCAATATTATGCTCAACGAAAATTTATTTAATAAACTTATCAGGAAGAAAAAGCTTATCATTCGCCCTCTTCTTTTCTTCACTATTATTCCATACTTAACATTCATATGTATTATTGCTTTTTATCCAAAATATTTTAGTAATATGCTTTTTAATTCCAGTGTATCAATTGGAATTATATTAGGATTAATGCTTATAATAATTATATGGGTTATTACATTACTTTATGTGTATCTGGCAAATAAGCATATTGAACCTATTATAAAAAAAATAAATAATGTTTAAATTTTTTACTTCATCTCAATCTGGTGATCTTAATATTGTTGCTATCTGGATGTTTTTAATTTTTGTTGCCGTGACCCTCTACATTACATTTTGGGCTGCAAAAAAAACACAATCAACCAATAATTTCTTCACCGCTGGTGGAAATATTACTGGGTTTCAAAATGGTCTAGCGATATCAGGTGATTTTATGTCTGCTGCTTCATTCTTGGGAATATCTGGATTAGTTTTTTTATCTGGATTCGATGGGCTCATCTATTCAATTGGGTTTTTGGTAGGTTGGCCAATCATTCTCTTATTAATTGCTGAGCCCCTTCGTAATTTAGGGAAATATGGTTTTTCAGATGTTGTCTCGTTCCGCTTAGATGAAAAGCCTGTTCGAATACTTTCTGCTTTTGGTTCTTTATCTACCGTTATTTTATATTTAATTGCCCAAATGGTGGGTGCGGGAAAGCTTATTGAAATTTTATTTGGCCTCCCATATATTACTGCTGAAATTATTGTTGGCACTCTAATGATTTTGTACGTCACCTTTGGGGGGATGTTAGCAACAACCTGGGTACAAATTATTAAAGCTATCTTATTGCTTTCTGGTGCAACTCTTATTGCATTTCTTGTATTAAATCAGTTTGATTTCAGCTTTAACAAATTTTTTGACGCAGCCGTTAATGCTCATGATAATGGCTCTGACATAATGGCTCCAGGAGGACTAATCTCAGATCCTGTTTCAGCAATTTCCTTGGGCCTCGCTTTAATGTTTGGTACTGCTGGATTGCCTCATATATTAATGCGATTTTTTACAGTCTCTGATGCGAAACAGGCACGAAGATCGGTAGCTTTTGCAACAGGATTTATTGGTTATTTTTATATCCTAACTTTTATTATTGGTTTTGGTGCCATCATTTTAGTATCAAATAACCCTGTCTATCTTTCTAACAGTGGACAAATTCTTGGAAACAATAATATGGCAGCCATACATCTCGCGCATGCTGTCGGTGGTAATATATTACTAGGCTTTATTTCTGCAGTAGCTTTTGCAACAATCCTTGCAGTTGTTTCTGGATTAACATTAGCGGGTGCGTCAGCAATTTCACATGACCTATATGCAAATGTAATAAATAAAGGGGCTAAGGATAAATCTCAGATGATGGTATCAAAATATGCAACAATTGGGCTCGGTGTTATGGCAATCCTTCTAGGAATAATTTTTGAAGAGCAAAATGTTGCCTTTATGGTTGGTTTGGCTTTTGCAATTGCTGCAAGTACAAATTTTCCTATTTTATTTTTATCCATCTACTGGAAAAAAATTACAACAAGAGGAGTTATCATTGGGGGTAGTGCTGGACTAATTTCATGCATTCTACTTGTAATACTAGGGCCAATTGTTTGGGTTGATATACTTAATAACGTACAGGCTATATTTCCATATAAATACCCAGCACTTTTCTCTATGACTATTACTTTTTTTGGAATTTGGTTTTTTTCTATTACAGATAATTCACCGCAATCTAAAAAAGAAAAAGCATTATTCGATAGTCAATATTTTCGAGCTCAAACAGGCTCCAACAAAAAGGAAAAGTTAATCATTGAATAAAACAAAAAAATTCTTAATCTTAATTATTACATTATTTTTTAATGCTACTAATGCGGAAGATATAAATGAAAATGTACTAAAAAAGATTAATGAAGAATCAGCGGATATCTTAGTTGAAAATCTTAACCAACATTTTATTGCTAACTTTTCGAAAGAACGATATCTATGTGAAAAAAATCTTAACTTAATTATCAAAAAAAAATCTTTATCATTTTTAAAAGAATCACAAAGTATTAAGGATATTGGTAATAAAACAGCTTTAAGAACTCATGCTAATAAAATGAAAAATATGGCACCAGTTCTTGCAAGGGCTGGTTGTCTTGTAAAATATCGTTTTGAACTTGAAATGATTCTCTATAATTCTTTTCATGGCTCAGAAGAAACAATATTATTCCAAGAGGCATCTCAATTAAACCTTACAAAACCTAATAAAATGATTATTAGTGGTGCACTTTCAAATGACCATAAAGCTTGGATTAATGATAATTTAGACGTAGATGATAAACAAGAGCGGGAAAGACGAAATAACGGGTTTAATGAAGTGCTTAACAGTATTATTGGTTTCTATATAAATAATTCTTCGCTTGGTTGCAAAAAGATTTCCTCTAATTCCGATTCCTTTAGCTGTAAGTAAGTTTACTTTTAAGTTAAAAAAATTATTTGGGGTATTTATTATGAAATTTCGGACTATAGCTTCTTATGGTTTCTAGCATACATTGAACATTTTCTGGTGGAGTGAATTGTGTAATTCCATGACCTAAATTAAAAATATGACCCTCTCCATGACCATAATCGTCTAATACTTTTTTTACTGCAGCTTCTATCGCTTTTGGGCTAGATAATAAAATAGCTGGGTCTAAATTTCCTTGTAATGTGATGTTTTCCCCAACAGTCTTTCTAGCTTTTGCCATATTTGTTTGCCAATCCAATCCGATTGCACTAGCTCCAATCTGTGCCTGAGATTCTAACCACTGCCCACCACCTTTGGTAAAAATAATTTTTGGGATATTGTCATAGCCTAATAAATTAAGGTTAGAAATAATAACTTTCATAAAATTTAAGGAATGATTTTCATATTCCGAATGTGCTAAAGCCCCTCCCCATGAGTCAAATATCATAACCGCATCAACTCCAGCTTCAATTTGAGATGCTAAATATTTAGTTACTGTCTCAGTATTTATCTTCAAAATATGGCTCATTAGATCTGGTCTTGCGTACAACATTTTTTTAATATTATGAAAGTCTGTTCCACCTTTCCCTTCAACCATGTATGTAGCAAGAGTCCAAGGACTGCCAGAAAATCCAATTAACGGTACCCGTTGATTTAATGCTCTTTTAATAGCCCTTACCGCCTCAAAAACATAATGTAATTTTTCATCTACATTTGGAATATCTAGCTTTTGTATTTCTTTTTCATCCTGTAAGGGCCTTTCGAATTTTGGTCCTTCACCTTCCACAAAATATAGTCCTAATCCCATAGCGTCCGGGATAGTTAAAATATCTGAGAATAGAATAGAAGCATCAAGATATGGATAGCGATCAAGAGGTTGGAGAGTTACTTCGGTCGCAAAATCGTTATTTTTACAAAGCTCTAAGAAACTACCAGCATTTTTTCTAGTATTTCTATATTCAGGCAAATATCTTCCAGCCTGGCGCATCATCCAAACCGGAGTATAGGGAGTATGCTTTTGCTTTAATGTTTTAAGAAAAGTATCGTTTTGAAATGAATTCATCTTATTATATTAAGTTAGTCATCATCAAAAATATCAGGGGTAACTAGATCAATAGTATCCACGACTAGTTCTCCAGTAGATATAACTGCGCCCCCTGCTGCATCAACAACTGCCGCTGTTGTCATACAACCTGACAATAATAAAATAATAGGCATTAATATATATTTCATAATTTCTAATTAACGGGGAAGATTACTTTTACCCATTAGAAATTCATCCACGGAGCGGGCACATTGGCGTCCTTCTCTTATTGCCCATACTACTAATGACTGACCTCTTCTCATATCCCCTGCTGCAAATACCTTACTTCTTGATGTTGTATACGATTTCTCACCTTCCGTTTCTGCTTTTGCATTTCCTCGTGCATCTTTATCAATTACAAATTTATCTAAAATAGTTTGTTGAGGGCTTATAAAGCCCATCGCCAATAAGACTAAATCAGCTTTCATAGTGAACTCTGAGCCTGGCACTTCTTGCATCTTGCCATCTCTCCACTCCACTCTGGCCGCAACCAACTCTTTTACTTTTCCATTTTTTCCAATAAATGATTTGGTTGCTACACACCAATCTCTTTCACATCCCTCTTCATGAGAACTAGATGTTCTCATTTTAAGAGGCCAATAAGGCCATGCTAATGACTTGATTTCTTTTTCAGGAGGCTGGGGCATTAATTCAAACTGATACACAGATGCTGCTCCATGACGATTTGAGGTACCAACGCAATCTGACCCTGTATCACCACCTCCAATAACTACAACATTTTTTCCTGTCGCTGTAATTTGATCTTGTACCTCATCACCAGCAACAATTTTATTTTGATTTGGTAAAAAATCCATTGCGAAATGAACACCATCCAACTCTCTTCCAGGCACAGGAAGGTCTCTTGGCCACTCAGCGCCACCCGCCAGAATAACTGAATCAAAATCATTAACTAACTTATCTGGATCAACATTACCGCCAACATTCTGATTGGTTTTAAAAATAACCCCTTCAGCCTCCATTTGGTTAACACGTCGATCAATATGTACTTTTTCCATCTTAAAGTCAGGTATACCGTATCTTAATAATCCACCAATACGATCATTTTTTTCAAAAACTACAACATCATGTCCTGCTCTAGCAAGCTGCTGGGCTGCTGCCATTCCTGCTGGACCTGAACCAACAATTGCAATTTTTTTACCCGTTTTATTTTTTGATAGTTGAGGGATAACCCAATTATTTTCCCAGGCCTTATCAATGATTGCATGTTCAATTGACTTAATGCCAACTGGGTCATCGTTAATATTTAATGTGCAGGCTGCCTCACAAGGAGCAGGGCAGATCCTGCCAGTAAATTCAGGAAAATTGTTAGTTGAGTGAAGCACCTCAATTGCTTGCTTCCAATTTTGATTGAATACTAAATCATTCCAATCAGGAATAATATTATTAACAGGGCATCCGTTATTGCAGAATGGTATGCCACAGTCCATACATCTGGCTCCCTGAGTTTTTGCTTCCTCGTCGGATAGGTGCAACACAAACTCTTTATAATTTTTTACTCTTTCTGCAGGAGCAATATACTCCTCAGCAATCCTAGGAAATTCCATAAATCCAGTAACCTTACCCATTTATGCTACCTCCTTAATTATTTCTGCATGAAGTTCGTTTAATGCTCTTTTGTATTCAATAGGCATAACTTTCACAAATTGATTAAGTAATATATCCCAATTATTTAATATATCAATTGCTATTGGGCTACTAGTAAATACATGGTGGCTAGTTATTAATTTTTTCAATATAATTTCATCAGTTAAATTTAAGTGTTTTGGTCCTTTTGCCTGCTCATTCTCTTTTACTACCTTTTCTAAAGTTACCATAGATAGATTGCAAGATTGCTTAAATGTTCCCTCTGGATCATAAATATATGCAATTCCTCCCGACATTCCAGCAGCAAAATTTTGCCCCGTTTGTCCTAAGACCACTACAGTACCTCCAGTCATATACTCACAACCATGATTACCAAGGCCCTCAACTACAGCTGAGGCACCAGAATTCCTCACACAGAATCTCTCTCCCGCAATGCCTCTGAAGTATGACTCTCCTGAGGTAGCTCCATACATTACCGTATTCCCAACGATAATATTTTTCTCTTCTATTCCCTTAAAGTTTTTTGGTGGACGGATTATAATATGCCCTCCACACAAACCTTTGCCTACATAGTCATTTCCCTCACCATGAAGGTTAAATGTTATACCTTTTGCTAAAAAAGCCCCTAAACTTTGACCGGCAGTACCTTCAAGATTTACTCTAATTGTATTATCTGGTAATCCATCATTCCCATACCGTTTTGCAATCTCATGAGACAGCATAGTGCCGACTGTACGATTAGTATTAGTTATTATTATATTAAATTGAGTGGGCTCTATCTTTTCAATCGAAGGCATAGCTTTTTTAATGATTTCAAGATCTAGTGCTTTATCTAAACCATGATATTGCTCTTCAACATTGTATCTCGACACATCTAAACTCATATCAGGCTGATAAAAAATTTTACTAAAATCTAATCCTTGGATTTTCCAGTGCTCAATGCCTTGCTGCATATCCAGTAAATCACTTCTGCCTATCAAATCATTAAATTTTTGCATGCCTAGTGATGCCATAATTTCACGGATTTCCTCTGCAATAAAGAAGAAGAAATTAACTACATGTTCAGGTTGGCCATTAAACCTTTTTCTCAGCTCTGGATCCTGAGTCGCAATTCCCACTGGGCATGTATTAAGATGACACTTTCTCATCATTATGCAGCCTTCAACTACAAGTGGCGCAGTAGCAAAACCAAACTCTTCCGCGCCTAATAACGCACCAACAATAACATCTCTACCAGTTTTCATTTGCCCATCTACTTGCAGAACTACCCGCCCTCTAAGTTGATTTAATACTAAGGTTTGTTGAGTTTCTGCCAGGCCAATCTCCCAAGGAGTCCCAGCATGTTTGATGGAAGATAGGGGTGACGCCCCTGTTCCTCCATCATGCCCAGCAATGACGATATGGTCAGATTTAGCTTTAGCTACACCTGCAGCAACCGTTCCTACGCCAGTCTCAGAAACCAATTTCACAGAGATGCTAGCGCTTGGATTTGCATTTTTAAGGTCATGTATCAATTGGGCTAAATCTTCAATGGAATATATATCATGATGAGGTGGTGGTGATATAAGACCTACTCCTGGAACAGAATATCTCAACTTAGCTATATAAGAGCTAACTTTGTGGCCTGGTAGTTGTCCACCTTCCCCAGGTTTTGCCCCTTGTGCCATTTTAATTTGGATTTGGTCTGCAGCTGCTAAATATTCTGCTGTTACACCAAACCGCCCAGAGGCTACTTGCTTAATTCTTGATCGCATCGAATCACCAGGCAGTAATGCATAGTTTGACTCAATAATATCTTCACCAAGATGCTCTGCTATTGAAGAGTTTTTGGTAATGGGTATAAACCGTTTTTTATCTTCACCACCTTCACCTGTATTAGATTTTCCCCCTAAGCGATTCATCGCAACTGCCAGTGTTGAGTGGGCTTCTGTAGATATTGAGCCAAGTGACATAGCCCCTGTAGTAAAACGCTTTACTATTTCTTTAGCAGATTCGACGTCTTCTATTGGAATAGTTTTTGTTTGTTTAAATTCAAAAAGTCCACGTAGTGTTTTATATTTTTTTGTTTGGTTATTGATTAATTCTGCATACTCTTTGTAGGTGTCATATTGATTTTTTCTTGTAGCATGCTGCAATTTAGTAATAGATTCCGGGTTCCACATATGCTCTTCACCACGAATCCTAAATGCATAATCACCACCTGCATCAAGTGCATTAATCAGGACGGGGTCAAGACCAAAAGCAGCTTTATGTATTTGATGAACCTCTTCTGCTATTTCCTTAATACCAATACCTTCAATATTAGTAGACGTCCCCTTGAAATATTTATCAATAAATATTTGGTTCAAACCGACAGCTTCAAAAACTTGAGCCCCACAATAAGACTGATATGTAGAAATACCCATTTTTGACATAACTTTATTAAAGCCTTTACCGATAGCTTTAATATATCTCTCTTGAGCGCCGCTAAAATCTTCGGTAAGTGTCTTAATAGTTTCGTAAGTAAGCCAGGGGCAAACAGCCTCGGCGCCATAACCTGCTAATAAAGCAAAATGGTGTACTTCTCGCGCAGAACCCGTATCAATTACTAAGCCTGTATTTGTTCTGATACCTGACTTTACTAAAGATTGATGTGTCGCAGAGCATGCTAACAATGCTGGGACAGACAATCTATTACTGTCTGTATCGCGATCAGATAAAATAATTATATTTAGGCCATCTATAACAGACTGCTTTGCCTCTTCACAAATATTAACTACAGCTCTTTCCATAGCCTGGTCATAAGACTCATCATCACCAACCTTAAAAGTTATATCAATTACTTTAGACTTGAATTGTGATTTAGTAGTTTTATCAATATCTTTTAATGCCTCTAAATCTTCAAGTGTGAGTATAGGTTGACTGGCCTCTAAACGAGCCGGGGGATTTGTTTCCTCTATACCCAATAAATTAGGGCGAGGGCCGATAAAAGTAACCAAGGACATGACCAGCTCTTCTCTTATTGGATCTATAGGAGGGTTTGTTACTTGGGCAAATAACTGTTTAAAATAATTATAAAGTACCTTGGGACGGTTGGATAATACCGGGAGTGCAGCATCATTTCCCATTGATCCTGATGGCTCCTGCCCGTCAGTAAACATTGGTTTGAGAATAAAACTAATATCTTCTTGAGTAAAACCAAATGCCTGCTGAGTATCTAATAATGATTCCTTTAACTTGAAACTAACTTTTGATTTTTTTATATCACTTAATAGAAATCTAGATTGTTTGATCCAAGTTTTATATGGTTTTGCATTTGCTAGCAAATTTTTAACCTCAGCATCATCGATTACTCTTCCCGCCTCAAGATCAATAAGTAGCATTTTTCCTGGCTCTAGTCGCCATTTTTTAACAATTTTTTCTTCAGGAAACTTAAGCACACCCATTTCTGATGCCATCATCACAACGCCGTCATCCGTCATTAAATAACGTGCTGGTCTTAAGCCATTACGGTCTAACGTTGCCCCAATCATTCGCCCATCCGTAAAGGCTACAGCTGCTGGGCCATCCCATGGCTCCATCATTGCTGCATGATATTCATAGAATGATTTTCTTTCTTGGCTCATTAGTTTGTTACCAGACCAAGCTTCTGGGATTAACATCATCATTGCATGCGGAAGGCTATAGCCTCCTGCTACTAATAGCTCTAAACAGTTATCAAAGCTTGCTGAATCAGACTGGCCTTCAGTCATGAGTGGCCATAATTTTTCTAAGTCCTTCCCCAGCAACATAGACTTCATTTTTTCTTGTCTGGCATTAAGCCAATTTTCATTTCCTCGTACTGTATTAATCTCACCATTATGGGCAATCATCCTATATGGATGAGCAAGATCCCATGATGGAAAAGTATTCGTTGAAAATCTTTGGTGGACTAAAGCAAGGGCGGACTTTGCAGATTCATCAATAAGATCTGGAAAGAATGCGCCTACCTCGTTTGCTAAAAGCATGCCTTTATAAACAATCGTTCTTGAAGACATAGAGGAAATATAAAAATTAGCAGAGTCGGAAATATTCAAGCTTTTAACCAAATGCTCAATTCTTTTTCTAATAACAAATAACTTTCTTTCAAAAGCTATTTGTCCATCGACACTATTACCTTGACCAATAATTACCTGTCTGATTACTGGCGCTACGTTTCTTGCCGCATCAGCTATATCCTTGTCATTGACTGGAACAGTCCTCCAACCTAGTTCAACCTGTTCTTCTTCTGCAATCACTTTGCTAATTATACTTTCGCATGCTGCTCTAGACTTTTCTACTTGAGGTAAAAATAACATACCAACACCATACTCACCATCCACAGGTAATTTGATGGCTAATAATTTTGCTTCTTTTAGAAATAGTTCATTGGGTATTTGAATAAGTATTCCTGCTCCATCCCCTAATTTTGGGTCGTACCCCGTTGCTCCTCTGTGCGTTAGGTTAGTGAGAATCTCCAAGCCTTGTGAAATAATTTTATGACTTTTGATTCCCTTGCTATTTACAATAAAACCAACACCACAAGAGTCATGCTCATTTGATGGATTATAAAGGCCTTGTTTCTTTAGTGTAATTGAGTGCGTCATTATTTTATTTATATAAAGGAATTACCGGAACAGTAAATTTTAAAGCTTTTTACCAGCTTATTCAATGATCTTGGGGTAAAAAATTAATAGTTATTTCAACTGATCGAAGGCAACATTTGCAGCCTCAATGGTTTGATTTATATCAGTTACAGAATGTGCTGCCGAAACAAAACCTGCCTCAAATGCTGAGGGGCCAAAATAAATTCCTTGATTAAGCATCAAATGAAAAAAAATTTTAAATTTCTCTCTATCAGAACCCATAATTTCATCAAAACTATTGGGAGGATTTTTACTAAAATATAATCCAAACATACCTCCTACATTACGAGCACAAAAATCTATATTTCTCTTTTGAGCTGACGCAGTTAATCCATCTACTAATTTTTTAGTCGTAGCGCTTAATGTTTCAAAGAAATTTGGCTTCTGAATTAATTCTAAGGTTTTTAGGCCTGCTGCTACTGCTACTGGATTTCCAGATAATGTTCCTGCCTGATAAACAGGCCCTAAAGGGGCAAGTTGCTGCATAATCTCTTTCTTTCCTCCGAAAGCCCCTACTGGAAGACCTCCTCCAATGACCTTTCCTAATGTCGTCATATCTGGAATTACATTAAACAATGTCTGAGCTCCCCCCAATGCTACGCGAAACCCTGTCATAACTTCATCAAAAATTAATATGGCGCCATGCTTAGTACAAAGCGCTCTTAATGTTTCAAGAAATTCTTGATGAGGAATAATCAAATTCATATTTCCTACTACCGGCTCAATAATAACGCAGGCTACTTCTCCACCAATAGAACGAAAAAGCTCCTCAAGGGCTTGGCTATCGTTATAAGGAAGTGTAAGTGTATGTTTAGCAACATCAGCAGGCACGCCAGCTGAGCTAGGCTGACCAAATGTTAACGCACCTGAGCCAGCTTTTACTAATAAAGCGTCCGCGTGCCCGTGATAACACCCCTCAAATTTTACGATTGTATCTCTGCCTGTAAATCCTCTTGCTACTCTGATAGCACTCATGGTAGCTTCTGTCCCACTGCTTACTAAACGAACTTGTTCAATACTTGGCACCAATTTAACAATTTCTGCCGCCATATCTAATTCGCGAGAAGTTGGTGCCCCAAAAGATAAGCTGCTTTTCGATGTATTATGCACGGCTGCTAAAACCTCATCATTGGCGTGCCCTAAAATCATAGGTCCCCAGGAGTTAATATAGTCAATGTATTCCTTATCTTCTTCATCCCATAAACGACTTCCAAGTCCTCGCTTAAAAAAAATGGGAGTTCCTCCTACAGAGTTAAACGCTCTGACAGGTGAATTAACGCCTCCAGGAATATATTTTTTAGATTGTTCATATAGGCTTTGATTTTTATTCATAAGTTCTAGCTTTCCAGGATTTTGCAAAAGTGTCTCGTAGTTTCTTCAATATTATCAGAGTTAAAAAGTGAAGAGACCAGAGCTACGGCATTTATTTTTTCTTTTTTTAATACTCGAATATTTTCTAAAGTGATTCCTCCGATAGCTACCAGTGGAATATCACCAATGCCTTGAGCTTCTCGGAGAATGTCTAAAGACACTCTTGGAGCATTCGGCTTCGTAATTGTAGGAAAAAATGCTCCTAAAGCAATGTAACTTGCTTGCTTTTCATAAGCTTCTGCAACTCTTTCTAAAGAATTATAACAAGATACTCCTATGCATTTATCAGGACCTAGAATACTTCTAGCCCTCTCTAAAGTGTCGTCATTTTTACCTAAATGGACCCCAAATGCATCTAAATTCTTCGATAATTCAATATCATCATTAATTATAAGATGTACATTTTGCTTGTCACAAAGCTTTTTTATAGCCGTAGCTTGTATTTTTTTTTGATCTGGATGTAATATTTTCGACCGATACTGAATCAGCTTAACTCCACCTTTAATTACCTGTAATACCTGGCTTATTAAAAAATCATTATCTTCCTGATCAGGAGTAATGGCATATAAACCCTTAATTATGGTTGTATCTACCATCATCATCCTCTTCATCATTAACCCAAAAAAACCTATCGGGAATAGATTGTCCCATACCCGGTTTAAATGCATTCCTTAATGTTTGCCATGTAAATTGTTGGGCTTCTTCTACCGCTACTTCTAAAGCCAGTCCTTGAGCATAATATCCAGCTATAGCTGACGTTAGGGTACATCCAGAGCCATGATAATTACCGGGAAGTCGATCCCAATAAAAAGGTGTAGATTGACCCACATGATCATACAAAGTATTAATAACAGAATCTGTTTTCTCATGTGTTCCTGTAATAAGGATATTTTTACAGCCCAATAGTCTAAATCGGTTGGCACATTCCTCAATACTGATATCAGAAAATTCTTCATCATCTTGAATAACTAATTGTCGAGCCTCAAAACTGTTAGGCGTAATTAATAATGATTGAGGAAATAATAGCTCTGTCATAGCCAATAACATCTCTGTACTTGCTAAATCATCTCCCCTACCAGATGCTAAGACAGGATCAATAATAAGAGGAATATCAGGATAATCAGCTACAATCTCTGCCACAGCCGTTATATTTTCAATACTTCCGAGCACACCACATTTAAAAATGGCGACGTCCATATCCTCAAGAATCGAACGAGCTTGATCATTTACTAATTCGCTGCTTAATGCCATGAGGCTATCAATCCCTATAGTATCTTGGACAGTAATCCCCGTCGTCACTGATAAAGGATGGCATCCTATGCTTGCCAATGTCAGGACATCAGCCTGAAGTCCTGCGCCACCGCTTGGGTCAGTGGCTGAAAATGTCATAACTTTTGGTGGTAATTTTAGCATCTGTATTGTGTCGATATCAAAAATTTAGTCAGCATATTATGCATAGAGGCCTTACTCTCTAGTGATTTTCGCCGTCTGTAATTATTATTTAAAATGTTATTGTATCCGAATGGCTTCATAAGATTAAAATTCAATAGGGTCGACGTCAATTGACCATTTTACTTTGTTGGACAAAAAATCTGCCCTTAACTCCTTAATCCATGGCTTTAATAAATTTTGTAATTCCGTTCGAGTTTTAGCTTGTAAAAATATTTGATGCCGTTCAAATCCTTTCCGTCTTTCCATAACAGGACGAACTGGTCCATATAGTGTAACTGAAGATTTAAATGCATTAGCTTTTTCCAGAGCCATATGACTAAAAGCGACAGAATGATCCAATGATTTAGCTTCCACATTCAATAAGGCATTAAAACTAAAAGGAGATAATTTCATCTGCCTTCTTTCCTCCAATAAAATTTCGGCAAAATCTGAAAAATCATGCGCTTTTAACGCCTCATAAACATGATGGTTAGGAAAAGCCGTTTGTATTAACACCTCTCCTTTAATTTCTGCTCGGCCAGCTCTGCCAGAAACTTGCATAAGCTGTGAAAACAATCGCTCAGGCGCTCTAAAATCCGAGCTGTACAAAGCATTATCTGCGTCAATAACTACTACTAATGATAAGTGTGGGAAGTCATGGCCTTTCGCCAACATTTGTGTGCCAACTAAAATGTCAATTTCTCTTTTATTCATGCGTTGGTATAATTGACTCAATGCATCTTTTGTCCGAGTAGTATCTCGGTCAACCCTCAAAATATTTGCATTAGGAAATAACTGATTTAAGCTTTCCTCAATTTTTTGCGTTCCCAAACCTAACGGATATAAATCAGTATTTCCACAATCCATGCATTGCATAGGTATTTTTTTATCATAGCCACAATGATGACATTTTAATCGCTTTGTTTTTAAGTGAACCACCAATCTAGAACTACATCTTTCACAATTTGCAGCCCATGCACAATTCGAACAGACTAAAACTGGGGCATAACCACGTCGATTAATAAATATTAATACTTGTTCTTGTCGATCAATCCGAGATTGTATTGCTTCAATAATAATATTTGAAAGAGTAGAGCCATATTTATCGCCCATAGGGATTGTATGGATAGCAGGTAATTTTGCATTTTTTACAGCCCGATGTGTCAGTTCTAAGTAACGATACTTTGCGAACTCTCCTTTAGCATTAAACCAAGTTTCAAGAGCGGGAGTAGCGGTACCTAATACAATAGGGATATTTTCATATTTGGCACGCATCATGGCTACATCCCTTGCATGATAACGAAGACCTTCATGTTGCTTAAATGATCCGTCATGCTCTTCATCAATAATGATGAGCTTAAGATGTGGTAAAGGTGTAAAGACTGCTAACCTTGTACCAATAACAATTTGAGCTTCTCCCGATTTTGCTTTTCTCCAATTATCAAGACGCTCAATATCTGATAAATGACTATGCAAAGTAACTAAAACCTTATTTGGGAATCTAAGCTTAAATCGCGCCTCAAGTTGAGGGGTCAAATTTATCTCTGGGACTAAAATTAATACCTGTGATTGGTCTTTATCTACAAATTTATTCAGCAACTGAAGATAAATTTCTGTTTTACCACTACCTGTAATGCCGTGAATTAACCAAGCAACATTGTCATGTTTTTCTGTTAAAGCTGACAGCACCTCTTTTTGCTGATTATTTAATTTAGGAGAAACTTCAGATTGGTTCGACTCTGGCATCCATTTTTTTGCAACAACCATCCCCAGGGAAACTAATTCTTGGGCACAATCGTGGCCATTAGAGACGTGAATATTTAATTCAGAATCTCTCATAGCATTTAAGAATAAAGCGTGTGCTAATTTTCTAAGTCTGACTTTTCGTTTAGGTAATTCTTCAATCCGTGCAAGAGTAAGATTAGCTGTGGCCTCGTAGATCTTATCAGCTTTCTTAATTTGACCCTTAGCCTGTTTAATTCTTGATGGCACAACAGACATAATAGTCTGCCCAATAGGGTGATGATAATAATTAGAAACAAAATGTAATAATTTAAATAAAGTCTGATCAAAAATAATTTCTTCTTCAACAAAAATAATTTTTTTAAGCTTTTCCTTGGGCACATCCGTGACTGAAGAGATACCACAAATAATCCCAATTATTTGCCGCCTTCCAAAGGGCACTTTGACATATTGACCAATTACTATTATTTGATCATTAGGCAAATAATCAAATAATTGATCAATAGGAACATCAATTGCTACCTGTATAAATTTTTCATTAGCTGCCATATTAAATTTGCAGTTATTTCCTTAAATAGAAACCAGAGGATAGGGTAAAATAACTTCTTTACTTATTATATTGTAACCTTGTGAAAGCCCACCTAACTGATTTACTTTTTAATGCCATCAGCCAGCTGACAGATGAGGTCAATCAAAGCCAAATTGTCATCGACAGGCCAAAACTTATTGAGCATGGAGACTTCTCCACCAATATTGCGTTGGTACTTTCAAAAATATTAAAAAAATCACCTCGAGATATTGCCCAATTAATTTTAGACCAGTTACCTGAAACAGATCATTTTGATAGAATTGAAATTGCTGGAGTAGGTTTTTTAAACTTTTTTCTCAGTGCCTTTTCGCATCAAACAGTTATTAACCAAGTTATTAAAGAAAAAGACAGCTACGGGAGAAACCAAAAAGGAAAGAGCCATAAAATTCAAGTTGAATTTGTATCTGCTAACCCGACCGGTCCGCTTCATGTTGGCCATGGACGGGGAGCAGCAATTGGTGATTCTATTGCACGGTTATTTGAATTTTCAGGCTGGGAAGTAACTCGAGAATTTTATTATAATGATGCTGGTGCGCAAATTGATAACTTAATGCGTTCAGTCAAAGCTCATTGCCTCAATATTAAACCTGATCATAAAAATTTTCCAGTAGATGGTTATCGAGGTAGTTATATTGCAGATATTGCCAAGGACTATTTAGCTAAAACTTCCATACAATGTGCAGGGAAAAATATTCTGGCATCAGGCGACATTCATGATGAGGAGTCGATACGAATTTTCAGTATTGCCTACTTAAGAAACGAGCAAGATAAGGACCTAAATGCTTTTCAAACTACTTTTGATGTTTATACTCTAGAATCTGATCTATATAAAAATCATCAAGTAGATTATGTCGTTGATACTTTAACCAAGGAAGGTCATACCTATGAAAAAGATGGGGCTTTATGGCTAAAAACAACTAAATTTGGCGACGATAAAGATCGTGTTATGAAGAAATCAGATGGTGACTTTACCTATTTTGTACCTGATGTGGCTTATCATTTTGATAAATGGTCACGTGGATTTATTAGGGTCATTAATGAACAAGGCGCTGATCATCACAGCACTATTAGTCGAGTGAGAGCAGGGCTTCAAGGTCTCAATAAGAATATACCAAAGGATTGGCCTGAATATGTTTTACATCAAATGATAACTGTAATGAAGAATGGAGCTGAAGTTAAAATCTCAAAAAGAGCTGGTAGTTACGTCACACTAAAAGATTTAATAGATGAGGTTGGTTGTGATGCCACTCGCTATTTTTTAACTGCGCGGCGTTCAGACTCGCAACTAATTTTTGATATTGATCTTGCAAAAAGTCAGAGCAATGATAATCCAGTGTACTACATTCAATATGCGCATGCTCGGATTGAAGGCGTATTAAATCAGTGGGGTGGGGAAAGAAATATACTTAGTATTGATTCTATTTATACTTTTGAATCCCTAGCAGAAAAAAAACTCATAAAAAGATTAAGCGAATTCCCTGAATTAGTAGTACAGGCTACCGAAGAATTAGCTCCCCATCAAATCACAAACTTTTTAAAAGACTGTGCAGCCGAACTACATAGCTATTATAATGATAGCAAATTCTTAGTGGACGATGAGTTAACTAAGCTAGCGAGACTTGCCCTTATTTATGCCACACAATGTGTAATAAAAAATGGCTTAGAATTATTAGGTATTAGTGCGCCGAAAAAAATGTAAAGGAAAATTGAAAATGACTGACGATTACCGAACACAAAAAGCAATCAACGCTGAAAAAACTCCTTTTACCAATGGCTTATTCTTTGGTATATTGCTCGGAATTTTAGTCTCAATAGCAGTTACTCTGTTTATTACCAATGGTAAGAGTCCGTTTGTTTCTAAAGAAACAGAAGGGGCATGTATTGAAGTCAACTCATCAATAGGGCAAGAAGAAGTTATCAATATTGACGAAGATGCAACTTTTGACTTTTATGACACTCTTCCTAAAGAGTCATCTGTTTACAAAGAGGAAAAAATAAAATCTAACCCTGATAAAAATCGAAATGTTGATTACTTTATTCAAGTTGGGGCTTTCTCTGAAGAAAGTCCGGCAGACAATCTGAAGGCCAAACTTGCCCTAATGGGATTTGAATCGGTCATTATGTCAGCCAAGATTGGGGACACTGTTTTTCATCGAGTTAGCGTGGGTCCTTATCAGAAATATTCAAAAGCTAAAGATGTTAGCGAAAAATTAATGAAAGAAGGTTTTAAGGCGAACTTAACTAAACTTACCAGGCCAAAGATAGATTAAATATAGGAGAATATTCATGAAGAAATTATTATTAGCATTTTTAGTCATTGTTACAAATAACGCAGTTGCGGTTGAACCTAAACCAGGAATCAATTTTAAAAATACCAATGAAATTATTGCCACCGTATCTGGAAATAAAATTGAGGTTATTGAATTATTTTGGTATGGCTGCATCCATTGTCAAAATTTGGATCCTTATTTAGATAAATGGTCTGATAAGCTACCAAAAGATGTGGTGTTCAAAAGAGTTCCTGCCATCCCAAGAAAAAACTGGATTCCAGCAGCTAAAGCCTACTATGCTCTAAAAACCCTAGATTTAGATCATAAATTACACGAGAAGTTATTCGAGGCAATTCATAAGGATAAAACTTTAAATCCTGCTGATCCAAAAGCTCTTGTAAACTGGATTGTACTAAATGGAAAATTAGACAAGGCCGAGGTCGACTCAGCCTTTAATTCTTTTTCTATGAATGCTAAGTTATCACGCTCATTAAAAATGTTTAAAGCTGCCGGGGCCACAGGGGTTCCTAGCATTATTATTGATGGTCGGTATTTAACTTCTAGTACCATGGCCGGCGGGGAACAAAATACCATTGATCTGATGAATTACATCATCGACAATGTTCGAAAAGACAAAATAAACAAATAAGCCTTTATGGCACTTAAAATTATAATAACAGGGGCCAGTTCTGGTATAGGTCAAGCCCTCGCAAAAGAATACGACAAGCAAGGTGCTGTGATTGGTCTTCTTGCCAGACGTAAAGGTAAGCTAATTGAATTACAAAAAACTCTTTCCTGCAAATCGATAATTTTCTCTGTAGATGTAACAAATCTTGCCCAATGCAGATGGGCTGCAGAGGAATTTATGGCACTACATGGGACACCTGATATTGTCATTGCCTGTGCGGGGATTAGCTCAGGTACGCTAACTGAAAATTTCTCTGACCTTGAAAAATTTAAAATAATTATCGCTACTAATCTGACTGGCGTCACCCATATGTTTTATCCATTTATACAACCTTTTAAAAAAAGAGGCTCTGGCCACTTTGTTGGTATATCTAGTGTTGCAGGTATCCGAGGTCTTCCTGGAGCAGGGGCCTATAGTGCATCAAAGGCAGCTCTTACAAACTATCTAGAAAGCCTTCGTATTGAGCTTTCAAGCGCTAATATTGATGTTACAACAATTGCCCCTGGCTATATTAAAAGCCCTATGACAGACACAAATAATTATTCAATGCCCTTTCTAATGCCAGTTAATAAGGCCGCACAAGCTATGATTAAAGTTATTAAAAAGAAGAAAAGATTCGCCATTATTCCATGGCAAATGAATTTTATCGGGAGAATCATGCACCTCCTACCAATCTCAATTTGGGATTGGCTGGCTAAGAAAGCTCCACGCAAAAAAAATGTTCCTCTGTAAAAAATTTATCTAATTTATCACAATCATCTCTCGAATAATGGTTGTAAATAATTTAGAATATATATCTAGAAAAAGTCCTCCCATTTCCTAAAGAAAGGCATCAATGATAGAGCATCGTAAACCCGAGAATAGCAGTGACTACATCGCAATTTTAATTACCAAATTTTTACGTTTTTTTGCTGACACTTTTTTTTCAAAGCGTTACGGACACCGAGCCGTAGTTCTTGAAACAGTAGCTGCCGTCCCTGGTATGGTAGCTGGTATGTGGATTCATTTAAAATGTCTTAGAAATATGCAGCATGATAGAGGCTGGATTAAAATTTTACTCGACGAAGCAGAAAATGAGCGCATGCATTTGATGACTTTTATAGAAATTGCCAAGCCCAACTGGTTTGAGCGTGCTTTAATTTTAATTGCTCAAGCTATTTTCTGGCACTTTTATTTCATTATCTACATATTTTTCCCTCGTACCGCTCATCGCATTGTTGGTTACTTTGAAGAAGAAGCTGTTACAAGTTACACCGCCTATCTTGAGCAAGTTGAAAATAATCCCGACTTAAATGTTGATGCACCACAAATTGCTATAGATTATTGGAAGCTCAAGAGTGACGCCAAACTAATCGATGTAATTAAAGTAGTTCGCGATGATGAAAAGGGGCATGCTCTTGTTAATCATAATCTTGCAGATATTCTCGATGAAGATAATAAAAAAAAGCACGTTAAACAAATTGAATTAAAAAAAGAAGAACCAAAATTTAACTCTTCGCCTGAACAATCCAATACTTCCCTTTATCAACAATTTAATTTGGGTGAGCTCATATTTTTTAATCGAATTATCATGGCACCATTAACCCGAAATCGTGCAACAATTAAAGGGGTTCCGACGCCAATGATGACTTCATACTATGGCCAGCGAGCCAGTGCCGGTCTCGTTATTGCTGAAGCAACTCAAATAAGCCAACAAGGTCAGGGTTATTTCTGTACGCCGGGTATTTATTCTGAAGCACAAACCGAAGGCTGGAAAGAAGTTGTCAATGCAGTACATAGCCGTGGGGGTAAAATCTGCTTACAGCTTTGGCATGTGGGCCGTATTTCACATAGTGAATTACAACCAAATCAAGGGCAACCAGTTGCCCCATCTGCTATTCGAGCAAAGGCGCAAGTCTCTATTTCCTCTGGATTAATTGATGTCTCAGAACCACGATCCTTAATGACATATGAAATTCCTTTAATTGTCGAGGAATATAGACAGGCAGCTGTAAATGCTAAAAAGGCTGGCTTTGACATGGTAGAAATTCATGCGGCTAACGGTTATCTTATAGATCAATTTTTACGAGATAGCAGCAATGTTCGAGCCGACGATTATGGTGGCTCAATTCAAAATCGAACACGATTCTTGTTAGAAATCATCGATGCAGTCTCAACTATTTTTCCGTCTAACCGCATTGGCTGCCGTATTGGGCCATTATCAGAATTTAATGATGTTCGGGATTCGGATCCACAAACCTTATTTAACTACGTAGCTGAACAACTGGGGCAGAAGAATTTAGGTTATATTCACGTGATTGAAGGTCAGACTGGAGGAGACCGAAATAACGAAATATTTGACTACGACAAAATTTATCAAACCTTCAAAATGCATGGTGGCATTGCGAGTATGGCTAACAATGGATATGATAAACATTTAGCAGAAACTACATCAGTAGACTTAGTAGCCTTTGGTGTTCCTTTTATTGCTAATCCAGATTTAGTATATCGGCTAGAACATGATTTACCACTAGCAGAAGCAGATAAGGCTGCCTTTTATGGTGGGACTGAAAAAGGCTATTCAGATTACTCTTTTTATTCAAAAGACTAAGGTAAACTAATAATTATGTTAAGTATTAAAAATATATTAATATCATGTCTCTTAATTTTAGTTTTTATTAGCCCCCTATCAGCCAATCAGATAGGAGATATCGCTCCTAATTTTACTGCTAATACCACCAAGGGAACAATAGAGTTCCATAACTGGGGTAAAGAAAAATGGGTAGTATTATTTTCTCACCCAAGCGACTTTACACCAGTGTGTACTACTGAATTAGCACAGGTAGCAAAACTTCAGCCTGAGTTTAAGAAAAGAAATGTCAAGGTTATCGCATTAAGTACTGATTCTTTAGAAGATCACAATGAGTGGATTCCAGACATCAATCGCTATAAAGATAAAATTAAAATTAAAGAAAAAAGTACTTTAGATAAAATTATCAGCAATTTTAGTAAAAATACTGACGTTGATTTCCCATTAATCTCTGATGAAAAATTTGAAGTCGCCTCTCTTTATGGCATGTATCACCCAAATGCTGAGCCTAATACAGGCTCCTTTGGTAATGCGAGTAAAGCTACTATTCGATCAGTATTCATTATTGATCCTAGCAAAAAAATTCAAACTATTTTAGTTTATCCAAAAAATATTGGGAGAAACTTTGACGAGATTATTCGGATTATTGATGCCTTACAGCTCTCTGCTAAGTATAAGGTATCAACGCCTGCTAATTGGAAGATGGGAGATCCTGTAATCGTTTCAAATGATATTGCACTGGAGGATATCCAAGAAAAGTTTGATACTGATGAAGTAAAAGTCTTTGAAGATTATCTAAAAATGGTTGATCAACCAGGTTTTTTTGGTGGCTCAAACTAAAGTAAAGGCTTGGATCAAAGGAAATTTTTAATTTGGTCTAGCCTACTATGATTTATTAATCTTTACCAGCAACAGAATAAGGCTCGTCAACGATAATTGTAATCTCCCCGACATCCACTGTCGGTGTAGCACATCCCATAAAAGATAATGCCATCATCCAAAATATTTTAACGGTCAAGTTCATAATTGCGCTCTAACTTCTGATTGACTGATATTTCCACTACACTCACTAAAGCTAATAGGCTAATTAGTAGAATAGCAACTTTAATTAAATTTTTGACCAGCATTAATGCCCCCTAATTAGATATATATAAATCAGCATCTTCTGGTTCGCGCATCGCTAAGGCTTCAATCATCAATTCTGCCTCTTGAATCCCATTTTTTGAAGCTTTTTCAAGCCAGTATGCTGACTGCCTTTTATCTTGCAGCAACCATTTACCATCATGATATAGAAGGCCTAAATGATATTGTGCTTGAGGTAGATCATGACGTGCCGCCTCCTTAAAATACTCAAAAGCTTTTTCTTCATTTCTGGGAGTGCCTAATCCATAGTGATATAAAAATCCAAGATTCAAATATACCTCTGGAATGTTGGCGTCTTTCACTTTAGTATAATGACTAAGTGCTAATATATAATTTTGGTTAGTGCCTCGGCCATAATGATTCATGAGACCTAAATTGAATTCTGCTTCGGCCAATCCTGCATTGGCAGCTTTTTGATACCAATTATAGGCAGCAAAATGGTTCTGGAAATAGCTTGGGCCATAGTGAAGCATCTGAGCAAGATTAAGTTGTGCCTCAGCCAAACCTTGGTCGGCGGCCAATTGATAATTCTCCATAGCCCAAGCAAAATCATAAGTGATTCCCTTTCCTGAAAGTAATAATTTAGCTAAATTAAACTGAGCCTCTTTCATATTGTTTGCTGCAGCTTTTTCATACCAATTTGCAGCCATTTTCATATTCTTTGTTGTGCCTAGTCCGTAATGATTCATTTGAGCTAAATTAAACTGGGATTCTTTAACCCCGGCTAAATTTACTTTGCATTGATGAATATTTATCCCAGTTTTTTCTTCTGCAGACTTACTAAACCATTCGTAGGCAGCAGTCATATTCTTAGGACGGCCCAAACCATATCTATTCATGAGCCCCAAATTAAATTCCGCCTCTGGACTATTTTGTTTAGCAGCTTTTTTATAATGAATATATGCCCCTGATAAATCTTTGACCTTGCCTTGTCCATATTGATTTATTAGTCCTAGCTTAAAATGAGCTTGTATTACACCATTATTTGCTGCTCTTTGAAAAAGATCTAAGGCACGAGAATAATCTTTAGTAAGAATATTTCCACGATGATAATTCTGCGCAAATTGGAATTGTGCTTTAGCAATCTTATCGATAGATGGGGCATGGCCAAAACCTACAAATTCACCCTTGGGAAACCAACTTTGCCAAAAACTTGCTTCCTTACATGGGCCATCTGCATAACTAAGAGAAGAAACTAGTAGTAGTTGTGAAAGTGCTATTGTAATTTTTTTGAATTTCATGATCAAACCTCTAATTTATGTTGTCTCTAGGTAGACGACAGTTATTTTAAAGGTCAGGTAATAAGTTAATTATTTAACAAAATTTTTATCAACTAAATAATTCATATTAAATTGTGCTTGCGTATTGCCTAATGCAGCGGATTTTTTGTACCACTCCATAGCACTTGCATAACTTTGATTCACATTAATACCTTGCTCATACATGAGTCCAAGATTGAATTGTGCCGCAGAATCAAATTTTAAGGCCAGCTTAGTACACCCTGCTAAAGTTAAAAATTTAGGATGACATTGATTGTCTAATGTAATTTTAATTTTACTCGAATCTATGTCAATATAATTATTTAGTCTTGACCAAAAACCTGTAAAACTTCCTCTAATAAAGTTATTTCTCCAAAAAGACTCTTGTTGTGTCTCAATGCTTTCAGTTTGAATAACTACACGACCAGCTATCATCGGCTTGGTGAAATGAGGTTCAATTTTTGTTGCCCACACAACTCCCGCTCCTAAAGTTAGTATTAATAGGGCCTTGACTTTGTTATCAATTATAATTTTTGTTTTTGATCGAGACTTTAAAAGGCCCTCTTGAATTAATGCTATCCGTAATTGCTTATGAAATTTTTGATCGTGTTCTGGTATTAAACTTTCAACTTTATATTTTTGTTTTATTAATACCGCACGGATTAGCCGTGCTTGAAGACGCCACTTTGGCTCTATTTTTAATATAATATCTCCGGCAATAATTTTTAACCAATCACTATCTAATTTTGATTCATTCTTATCCATCTTAACGCGCCCCTATGTCTAAACATTTTTCAACCCAGGGGGAAATTTTTTTTCGGCATTGATTTAAATACTCTTTGGTAGCTCCTGGTGTTCTTCCAATCGCATCAGCAATAAATTTAATATCAAATCCTTCCATTTGAAGCCTTAAGGCATGAGAGCGTTCTGGGTTTTCTCTCGAAAATTTTTCCATTTGTTTTTCTACACAATCACTCCGATCGTAATATTCATTATCTAAATTAACTTCATCTATCAACATATTGCTCATTTTTATTCCACCACTTTCTATTATTGTTTTCTCATCATCAAATTCTTCAAATATTTTTTGATATTTTTGTCTTTTTTTCGCGAAATCAAATAAGCTTCTTCTTAATATTTGATACATCCACGTTCTTGAATATTTTATATCCTTTAATGTTTTTGCTTTTTTAAAAATTTTTATTGTCGTTATTTGGCATACATCTTTCGCATCTTCATAATTTAGCCCACGGCTCATCAAAAAGTTAATGAACTCTTTCGTTAAATTTTGATTAAATTTATCAAAACCAAGTTGACGTTGTTTCTCGTCTCCCTGTATTAACTCCATTATATTTGTTGCTATCTCTAGATTACTCATAGTTTCCTCTTCAATTACTTTATCATGATTCATTTTCTTCGATTAATGTAATTGGTGACTGGTTTTCGCATCAGCCTAGCGATAGGAGAAAAATTGTTAGAGGGTTATTCTTCTGCAACATTCAGCTACAAATGTTAGACGATAGATTTCAGTTTTGGTCAGGATATATTAATAATTTTGTTTTACTGCTGGGTTTATTGATGATTTTTTTATTGTGCTACACAAATAATACAGCCATCTATTTATTCGATATTCTTGAATATAGATAAAACTTTATTTCTCATGTTTCTCTTTCAGCTCTAGATCAAGTCCTTTGACGCGCCTAAGAAATTCTTTTGTATATTTTACCTTCTTGCTCTTTAATTTTTTTGTTGCAGTTGCCTTTGTTTTCTCTTCTATTTTTTTGCTCTTGGATTGAGTGTTTGGATTCTGTGGAGCTTGAAGTAGAACATACAGAATAGAGATAAATACAATTGCTATTGATAAAACTAATATGACAGCTACTATATTATTAGGATTTGCCATTAGGAGATTTATCGTATCATTGTTGATATCTAGCATGTTTTTCATTTACTAATTTAATGCTTAATGATATTACATGTTGGCGTCTTTTATTTGTTTAAATTGCTTTAACTAATTCTTCAACAACTTTTTTTGCGTCACCAAAAAGCATCGTTGTTTTATCTAAATAAAAGAGCTCATTATCTAAACCAGCATAACCTGGTGCCATAGACCTTTTGTTCACAATAATCATTTTTGCTTTTTGCGCCTCTAAAATTGGCATTCCATATATTGCGCTACCTGGAGTTTTTGCGGCTGGGTTCACTACATCGTTAGCGCCAATTACTAAAACAATATCAGTTTGACTAAATTCACCATTAATATCCTCCATTTCAGCTACCTGATCATAAGGAACATCAGCTTCTGCTAATAATACGTTCATATGGCCCGGCATTCTTCCTGCAACAGGGTGGATAGCATATTTGACACTAATACCTTTTTCAATGAGCTTTGTAGTAAGTTCTTGTAAAGCATGCTGAGCTCTGGCAACAGCCAAGCCATAACCTGGAACAATAATAACGGATTCGGCATTGGACATTAAATAAGCAACGTCATCTGCTGAGCCAGACTTAACTGGTCTATCTCCCTCACTAGCTATATCAGATGTTACGTCGGCACCAAAACCTCCCAACATTACTGAAACAATTGACCGGTTCATAGCTTTACACATAATATAGGATAAAATTGCTCCCGATGAGCCCACACATGCTCCCGCTATTATTAGTACTGAATTATTTAGCGTAAAACCAATCCCCGCCGCAGCCCACCCAGAATAACTATTTAACATTGAAACGACTACAGGCATATCAGCTCCGCCAATTGGAATAATTAGGCTCACACCTAATACCAATGCTAATCCCAACATAATTAAAAATGCCATAGTCGATTCTGTTTGGAAATAAATAACTCCACATACAACCATTGCAATTGCAATGATGAGATTAATCCAATGTTGGCCAACAAAAACTATAGCTTTTGCTCCAAATTTCCCTGACAATTTTCCAAATGCTACCACTGATGCAGTAAATGTAATCGCGCCAATAAACGCTCCGATAAATAGTTCAAACCGTTGCACTATTGAATGTGACTCAAATTCATTAAATACTGCTGCAACACCTATCAATACTGCTGCAAGGCCCACAAAGGAATGCATCAAGGCAACGAGTTCAGGCATTTTCGTCATTTGAACTGTCTTTGCAGCATAAATCCCAATACTTCCACCTAAAAGGAGTGGGACTAAAATTAATAGTAAATTTAAATTTTCACCTATCCAGAAGGTTGCTCCTATAGCAATTGCCATTCCAATCACACCAAATAAATTACCTAGACGTGCCGAAGTCGGAGAGGATAGTCCTTTTAGAGCTAATATAAATAAGACAGCGGCTATTAAATATGCAAGATTTGACAATGCGAGATTAGTCATTTGGCTTCTCTACCTTTACTTTTTTACGTTTGAACATTTCTAACATACGATGTGTTACAAAAAATCCGCCAAAAATATTAATTGATGCGAAAAATATAGCAACTGCACCTAAAATGTTACTAAATGTTACTAAATCACCGTTATTATCACCAACTTGTAAGATTGCTCCAACAATCACGATTCCGGAAATTGCATTAGTTACCGACATTAATGGCGTATGTAATGCTGGAGTAACGTTCCAAACAACGTGATAACCAACAAAAACGGCTAGAACGAATATTGAAATATTTTGAATAGTAAGTAGTTCAGCCATAATTTCTCCTAAATGAGTTCGCCTCCACTGGTTAATAAGCATCCTTTAACTAATTCATCCTCTTGGTTCACAGTCAACTTTCCTACATCATCAATTAGTAACTTAATAAACTCAAAGATATTTCGTGAATAAAGAGCTGAAGCATCTGCACTTAAAAGGCTAGGTAAATTTGTTAAGCCAATGAGAGTGACTCCATTAATATCAATAATCTCGTCAGGTTTTGTTAGAGGACAATTTCCAGAACCATCTTTTGCTAAACCAGCGGCCATATCTAGAACTACAGATCCTGCCTTCATTCCCTTAATAGTTGCTTCAGATAACAATATGGGAGGCTCACGCCCAGGAATTAATGCTGATGTAATAATAATGTCTGCTAACAATGCCTTATCTGAAACTAATTTACTTTGTCTGTCTAACCATGATTTAGGCATAGGCTTTGCATATCCGCCCACCCCAGAAGCATTTTCTTTTTCTTCATCAGTCTCAAAAGGTATCTCAATAAATTTTGCGCCTAATGATTCAATTTGTTCTTTTACTGCCGGACGAACATCAGATGCTTCAACTACTGCACCCAAACGTTTTGCAGTTGCGATAGCTTGTAAGCCAGCTACGCCTGCGCCTAATACCATCACCTTGGCAGCTTTAACTGTACCTGCTGCAGTCATTAGCATTGGCATAAATCTTTTATAATGGTCTGACGCTAATATAACAGCTTTGTATCCAGCAATATTAGCTTGCGATGATAAAACATCCATCGATTGGGCGCGTGTATTTCTTGGTAAGGCCTCAAGTGCAAAAGCTGTGACTTGTCTTTGAGAAAACTGTTTTTTAAGATCTAAATTAAACGGCTCAAGCAAGCCAACGACAAATTGATGAGGCTTTAGGAATTTTATGTCCTCTGGATTCATAGCTTGAACTTGTAAGATTAGATCAGACTTTAATATATTAGCCCGATCGACAATTTTTGCTCCTTCATTCTTAAACATTTCATCTGAGATAGCTGCACTATTTCCAGCTCCAGACTGTACCTGAACTTCATGCTGAAGGGCTACCAATTTCTTAACCGTCTCTGGCGTGGCTGCAACTCTTGCTTCTCCGTTGATAGTTTCTTTTAAGATACCTATTTTCATTCAGCTATTACTCCACGTAAAACAATTAATTTAATTTAAGTCTACTCTAGAGATTTTTTATATTAAGGTAAACTAATAATTAATTAATTTGTTATTAAGATTTCCTTAATGTTAAATATATCGTTAAGACAACTACTGTATTTTTGTTTCTGCATTATCCGGAGTCATACTTTCGCCGTAAATAGTTTTAACGTGTTTTGCATAGGTAGTATTTTTTCTTCAATAATTTTTCTTATCATTTCATTAGCTTCTTAAGGTTGTGCAAAGTTTCCTGTACCAATAACCCATACAGGCTCGTAGGGAAAAACTGTCCTTTGCTTAAACATTTTAAGAGTTAGAGGCGCCACTTTTTTTCCTTTTTTCATTAAGATTTCTAATAAGTGGTGTGAAAATAAATTGCATGGCTAATCCCATTTTCCCCCCAGGAACTACAATCGTATTAGGTCTTGTCATCATCGACCCGTGAAGCATTCTTAATAAATAATCAAAATCTACCCCAGATGGATCATCAAAGCGAATCACTACAAAGCTTTCGTCTGCACTAGGAATGTCGTTTGCAATAAATGGGTTTGAAGTATCTACTAATGGCACCCTTTGAAAATTTATATGGGAGCGAGAAAATTGTGGGGCAATATAATTAATATAGTCTGGCATACGATTTAAAATCGTGTCAATTACAGCCTCTTTTGAATAGCCCCGAATGCGCTTATCTCTATGTAATTTTTGAATCCATTCCAAATTAATAATTGGAACTACTCCAACTAATAAATCAACATATTTTGCAACATCGGCTTCTGCGCCAACATAACCTCCATGTAGGCCTTCATAAAATAATAGTTCGGATGTTGAGTTATTCCAGGGCGTCATCGTCCCTGTCTTTTGACCATAAATTCTTGCCTGTTCCTCAGTATGAATATATCGCCTAGTTTTGTATGTGCCTGTTTCACCAAATGTTTTAAAGTTATCCGCTAATTCAGTTAATAAATTTGCATCAGGACTAAAATGACTAAAATTAACATTATAATTCTGAAAATTTTTTTGTATGAGCTTATCCATCTCATGACGCTCGTATTTATGAAAAGCATCGCCCTCAATAACATTTGCATTAATGCCGTCACGCGTAAAAATATGCTGAAAACTTTCTCTAACAGTAGAAGTACCTGAACCAGATGAGCCGGTAATAGCAACTACTGGATATTTCTGTGACATAATTAATTTTTTCCTTGGTGTTTATGATAGTACCGTCTAACTAATTCCACCTCATTTTTAGACCCAATCACAACTGGCACTCGTTGGTGAATATTTTTTGATTTTAAATCAAGAATACGATTTATTCCATCGGTACATGCTCCCTTACATTGTTCAACAATGAATGCCATGGGATTAATTTCATACATCAATCGAAGACGCCCAGCACGCTCTGGCACCTTATTATCTTTTGGGTACAAATATATCCCCCCTCTTGTGAGGAGTCGGTTCAAATCAGCCACCATGGATGCAACCCATCGCATATTAAAATCTTTTCTTCGCGCGCCTGTCGTACCTAGCTGACAATCAGCTACGTACTCCTGAACTGGTTTAATCCAAAATCTCTGATTACTCATATTAATTGAAAATTCATTAGTTTCATTACTAATTAAAATCTTTTCATCTGTACATACAAATACCTTTTCACTCTCATCATAACAAAATTTATAGGTGCCATTGCCCACAGTTAATATAAGTATTATTGATGGCCCATAGACGCTAAAGCCTGCTGCTAACTGGTTGCTTCCAGTTTCTAAGAAATCTGCTTTGCTAATAGCTTTCTCGTGCCTTACCTTGTACACAGAAAAAATAGATCCCGAAGAAACATTTGACTCAACATTAGAAGATCCATCTAACGGATCAAAAAAAACTAGTTGTTGATTTTCAATTCTCTTTTTATCAAAAATTATTTCATCATCCACTTCTTCAGATACCGCGCCGATAACGGACTGTGTTTGTTGTAAATGTCGTGTGAAAATACCATTACTTAATACGTCTAATTTACTTTGAGTCTCGTCTTGAATATTTTTTTTATTTAATTTTCCTAGTTGCTTAGTTATTGGAGCTTTTTTTATTAAGCTACCTGTCTCAACAACTGCATTTGCCAAGGCCAATATTGTTTCTTCTAATACAAGAGAAATATCCATTTTTGCAAGGAATATTTTAAGATTTATGCTCAATTTGATTGGCCTTGTCGGACAAACTCTAGTTGCCGTAATAAGGCAGCATTTTTAAAAGCTATTGTTGGCTTTGCTCTGCCTAGATTGCCAGTAAAGCAAATATGAAGGCTTGGAGGGGATGATTCAATGGCTAATTGCAGACAGGCTTTTGAAGATAATAGATATGTAGATGTTTCACGAATCATATGATTGGCTGGGGCAAGCTCAACTAACTTGCAATCTAATTGATCCAAAATTTTATCAATTTCTGTCTCTTTAAATAGAGGTTGTAGATTAATGTCTTTCTGGTTTAAATGGTAATTCATATTCATATAATACTAGTAACACTCGCTTTCTGGGTTTCAAGTTGCATAAATTTTAATAATTTTATTCTTTAATTTAATTTTACTTTAGAGATTTTTTATATTAAGGTAAACTAATAATTAATTAATTTGTTATTAAGATTTCCTTAATGTTAAATATATCATCAAGACAATTACGTATTTTTGTTGCTGCTGCAAAACATTTAAACTTTACTCGCGCTGCTGAAGAAGTTCACATTTCTCCGCCTGCGATTTCTATGCAAATTAAGGAAATTGAATCCCTTATAGGCGCTCCTTTATTTATTAGAGAAAAAAAGAATATGTATTTGTCTTCTGCAGGGGAATACTTTTTGAATCATGCAAGGCATATTCTACAAACTTTAAATGAAGCTGAAAAAGTCATTGGTCAACTTAAAGGTGATCGAATTGAAATAATTAAAGTTGGAATCATTAGCACTGCTCAATATTTTTTACCTCAAATATTAAAATTGTTTCGTGAAAAACATGGTGAGTTTAAAATTATCTTAGAAATAAGAAATAGAGCGCAGTTAATCGATCTTCTTCGAGAAGGGAAGATTGATATTGCTGTTATGGGACTAGTTCCAAAAGAAATAGATACAAAAATCTATGTTATTGCTAACCACCCGCATGTTTTTGTTGGTAGTTCGAATCATTCGCTTTCGAAACTTAAAGAAATTGACCCCCAGTTACTTAATGATTTTGATTTAATCACTCGAGAATCTGGTTCCGGTACTCGAGCACATATGGAAACATTTTTTCAGGATCATGGTATTCAACCAAATATTATTATGGAAATGTCAAGCAATGAAAGTATAAAGCAAGCCGTTATCGCAGATCTTGGAATTTCATTTGTTTCTCGACATACTATTTCTAATGAAATAAATGAAGGGTACCTAAGTATTTTAGATATTAAAAATACCCCTATTGTTCGAAAATGGCATGTAGTGACTCTAAACCCTACGTCTCTTAATCGTTCTGTTGAACTATTAAAAGATTTTATTTTAAGTCAATCTCAAATAATTCTTTCAAAATTAGAAAATTAATTCAAAATTGAATACAAATTAATTTTTTGAATTGATTTAATAATATAATTGATTGCATCTTTTTTAACTGTACTTTTTCGATAAGCTAATGCAACTCTACGATATGGCTTTGGCTCACTAAAGGGAATAGTCTTCACCAATGGATTATCATATCCTGATACTGTAGCTGACTTTGGCAGAACAGATATACCTAAGTTAGAAGCAACCATATTTCTTATAGTTTCTAATGAATTTCCCAATTGAACATCGCGGTTTTTTGCGAGTCCCGGGCAGGCTTCTAGAATTTGATTACTATAACAATGATCATTATCTAACAACATCACTTTTTCCCTCCCTAGTTCTTTTGCACTCAATGCAGACTTGTTGGCCAAAGCATGATTGATTGGAACAATTACCTCAAAGGGCTCATCATAAAGATGCACACATTCAATACCTGGTTTTTCAAATGGTAATGCAATGATTGCAGCATCAAGTCCGCCTTTTTTTAAATGTTCTTCTAAATTTTTAGTAATATTTTCTTCAACTTCTAGTGGCATATTAGGTAGGTCTTTTCTTAATATTGGAATTAATAATGGGATTAAATAGGGCGCAATAGAATATATAAGACCCAGACTAAAAGGATTTTCTAGTTGCCGATCGCCCTGACGAGACAATTCTTTAATTTTTTCTGCTTCATCTAAAACTATATTAGCTTGATTACTAATAAGTTGACCAATTGAAGTAACAGTTACTTTTGAGCGACTTCTTTCAAACAAAGAGACCCCTAATTCTTCTTCAAGTTTTTTAATTGCTAAACTCAAAGCTGGTTGGCTTACAAAGCATTTTTCTGCCGCTCTCCGAAAATTTTTTTCGCGGGCAAGAGCTACAACAAATCTAAGCTCGCTAAGCGTCACTGCTAGATGTCCAAATTACTCGCGCCTAGAGCATTTTTTTCAATAAAATTTCTTCTAGGCTCGACATTATCGCCCATTAAATCAGTAAATGTCTCTTCAAGTGCAATAGTGTCTTCAATAGTAACCTTAAGAAGTCGCCTCATTGATGGGTCCATTGTGGTTTCCCACAATTGACCAGGATTCATTTCACCCAACCCTTTATATCGTTGAATATTTAACGTATTTTTAGCTTCAGCCATTAGCCAGTCTAAAACATCATGAAAATTATTAACTGGTGTTGATTTTTCACCCCTTATAATTATTGCACCACTTCCAATTAGGTCTCTCGTTAAATTTGATGATTTAATAATTTGGCGATATTCTCCGCTCATTAAAAACTCTTCGTCTAATTTACTAGTCTGTAAATTACCATGGACATACTGATTGATTTCAATTAGATATTGGTCGCTGTCTTGGTTCTGTTTTACTTCAAAATTAATATTATCTCTAAGCATCTTATCTTTTAAACTTTTTGAATATTTTTTCGTCGCGCTCTCATTGGTTAAATCAATCTCGCCTAAGACATGAATTGCGCGAACTAGTGATTCATCATAGCGCTGAGATAATCGTCGTATGACCGCTTCTGTTAAAACCATTTCTCTAGCAATATTTCCTAAAGCGTCTCCTGTAAGAGTCTCGCCGCCTTCGCTTGTAACTAAAGAAGCATTATTTAAGGCAGAATCTACTAAATACTGATCAAGCTCTTGTTCATCTTTTAAATAACGCTCATCTTTGCCTTGCTTCACCTTATAAAGAGGTGGTTGCGCGATATAAATATGGCCCTTTTCTACCAATGCTGTCATTTGCCTAAAAAAGAACGTTAGTAGCAGGGTTCTTATATGAGCTCCGTCAACGTCTGCGTCTGTCATAATAATAATACGATGATAGCGTAGTTTTTCAGGGTTAAATTCTTGTCCAATTCCTGCGCCTAGCGCAGTAATAAGTGTTGTAATTTCCTGTGAAGATAAAATCTTATCTAAACGTGCTTTTTCTACATTAAGAATTTTCCCCTTCAATGGCAATATTGCTTGATTTTTTCGGTCCCTGCCTTGCTTGGCTGATCCTCCAGCTGAATCTCCTTCAACAAGATATATTTCACATTGTGCCGGATCTTTTTCTTGGCAATCAGCTAGTTTCCCTGGTAGTCCCATAGAGTCCATCACACCTTTTCTTCGAGTCATATCTCGTGCTTTTCTTGCAGCCTCTCTTGCGCGAGCAGCATCAACTATTTTATTACAAATAATTTTTGCATCTTTTGGATGTTCTAATAAAAATTCTGTTAGTTTTTTCCCAACTACGTCTGAAACAATAGGTTGTACTTCACTTGAAACTAGTTTGTCTTTTGTTTGTGAAGAAAACTTTGGGTCGGGAACTTTAACAGATAAAACACATACCAAGCCCTCTCTCATATCATCTCCACCTGTTTCAACTTTTGCTTTTTTTGCGAGTTCATTCGATTCTATATAGGTATTAATTGTTCTGGTAAGCGCTGCCCTTAAACCAGTTAGATGAGTTCCACCATCTCGTTGTGGAATGTTGTTTGTAAAACATTGTACATTCTCTCCATAACTATCATTCCATTGCATACTGACTTCCATAGTAACGCCGTCTTTTTCAACGCTTTCCGCGTAAAATATGTTGTCGTGTAAGGTTGATTTAGACCGATTCATGTATTCCACAAAACCTTTTATTCCTCCAGATGAAGCAAAATTTTCTTTTTTTCCAGACCTATGATCAACTAATTCTATGTTCACGCCATTATTTAAAAAAGATAGCTCTCGGATTCTTTTTGCTAATAAATCAAAATGAAAATCAATATTAACAAACGTTTCTACTGAAGCCATAAAGGTAACCTCTGTGCCCGTTTTTTGGGTGTCGCCCAACACTTTCAAAGGAGCAACGATGTTTCCTCTTTTAAACTCAACTTCATGTATTTTATTATTTCTATACACTTTCAATTTTAGCCAATCTGACAAGGCGTTTACTACAGAAACACCTACCCCATGAAGCCCTCCTGAAACTTTGTAAGAGTTTTGGTCAAACTTTCCACCAGCGTGTAATTCAGTCATCACGATTTCTGCTGCAGATCTTTTAAATTCATCATCTTCTTTAATATCTGTGGGAATACCTCTGCCATTATCAGTAACAGTTATAGAGTTATCAGGGTGAATTATTACTTTTATCTCATTACAATGCCCTGCTAGTGATTCATCTATTGCATTATCTAGTACCTCAAAAACCATATGATGCAACCCGCTACCATCAGAGGTGTCCCCAATATACATTCCTGGTCTTTTTCTTACCGCATCAAGCCCCTTTAAAACCTTAATACTTTCTGAGTTATATTCTTTATTATTACTTTCTTCTTTAGTTTCTGTCATTAATTTTCTCTATTCTTTTTAAATTCGCATTGGCATAACAACATACTTGTAGTCGTTGTTATTAGGTATTGTGATTAAACAGCTACTAGATGAATCGTTAAAAGCAAAAGTAAGCTTATCAAACTGTATGTTTACAAGAACATCAATTAAGTATGTCACATTAAACCCAATATCAATTGTCGCTCCCTTATATTTTATTTCTAATTCCTCTTCTGCCTGCTCTTGCTCGCTATTTGAGCTAATTAATTTGAGATTATTTTCCTCAATTACCATCCGGATACCACGGTATTTTTCATTGGATAAAATTGAGGCCCTTTGCATAGAGGCTAAAAGGCTTAGTCGATCTACATCAAAAACATTTTCGTGTCCTACAGGGATTACACGATTATAGTCAGGGAATTTACCATCGATTACTTTTGTAATTAAATCAATATCATTGAATTTAAATGCTACCTGATTTTTTGTAACGCTAACTGTTACTGGATTGTCTCCATCGCCCATCAGCTTTATTAGCTCTATTATTGTTTTTCTTGGAATAATTATCTGTGTTTTCTCTTGTGCTTCGTTTAATCCTACCGAAGTAAAACTTAACCTATGTCCATCTGTTGCTACTATATTTAATCTTTTTCCATCAACTTCAAATAGCAAGCCATTTAAATAATACCTAATGTCTTGTTGCGCCATTGAAAAGTCTACTTGTTTTAAAAGGCTTTTAAGTTGATTTTGTGGTACTGAGAAAGTTATAGCCTCCCCTTCATTTTTTACCATAACAGGGTAATCTTTTGCTGGTAACGTTTGAAGGTTAAACCTACTTTTTTTAGCCTTCACCATTACTTTTGAATCATCTATTTGAATATCTAAAATACTTTCTTCTGGAAGTGCTCTAGTAATATCAAATAACTTACGTGCTGCAATTGTTGTCTTAAACGATTCTTTAATATCAGTATTAATTGATAATGAAATTTGAACTTCTAAATCTGTTGCTGTGAACTTCAATATCCTATCTTCTCCCTCAAGTAAAAGATTAGACAGAATTGGTAATGCATGTCTTTTTTCTACAATACCTGAAACATTTGAAAGTGGTTTCAGTAATACATCTCTTTTGATTTTTATATTCATAGTTTTTTCTTTATATAAATAATAATAATAATAATAGCGGCTTTTTTAACAGTTTACGTCTTTAATGTTATTTAAAACAGTTATTTAGTGTATTTTTTATGTTCTGAATTCATCATCAGTTAGCTGTGGATGAATTGTGCATAAAAATTTTTTTTAAATTTTTTTCTTCTTAAACTGTTTTTTACTCCACAGGTAATTCATAACATAAATTATATCTAACCCCTAAGTACTTGAGTTAAAAAACCAAGATCCTGTCCGACATTATGATCTTTTAATCTAAGCTGCTCTATTTCGTCACAGGCGTGCATAATAGTTGTATGGTGTCTTCCGCCGAATGCTTCTCCAATTTCTGGAAAACTTAGGTTGGTTAGTTCACGCGTTAAGCTCATTGCTATTTGTCTTGGCCGAGAGTAGTTCCTTGAACGTTTTTTGCTATGAATGTCAGAAATTTTTACTTTATAATACTCTGCTACTGTTTTTTGTATGTTTTCAACAGTTACTTGGCGACCTCGAACAGCTATTAAGTCTTTAAGTGATTCTTTTGCTAGACTTATATCAATTCCACGACCGGTAAAATTAGACATTGCTAGTATTCTATTTAACGCACCTTCCAACTCCCTTACGTTAGATCGTATTTGTTTAGCAATAAAAAATGCTACGTCTTCCGGGAGAGACATTTTGTTCTCCTCAGCTTTTTTAAGTAAAATTGCAACACGCATTTCTAATTCAGGAGGATCAATTGCTACAGTTAAACCCCAACTAAATCTTGTTCTTAAACGCTCATCAACACCTGCTATTTCTTTGGGGTAACTGTCACAAGTAATAATAATTTGTTTTTTGTTTTCTATAAGGCTGTTAAATGCATAAAAAAACTCTTCTTGAGTCCTATTTTTTTTAGCTATAAACTGAATATCATCAATTAGTAATAAATCTAATGAGTGATACGTTTTTTTGAAGCTATCAAAGGCTTTGTTTTCGTATGCTTTTACGACATCATGGACGTATCGCTCAGCATGTAAGTATTTAACTTTTGCGTCTGGTTGCATCGATTTTAGGTGATTTCCAATCGCATGTATTAAATGAGTTTTGCCTAATCCTACTCCTCCATATATAAATAAGGGGTTATAAGCTAATCCTGGATTTTCAGCAATTTGTATTGCAGCTGCAGTAGCAAGCTGATTTGCTTGGCCTGTTACAAAATTATCGAAAGTAAAAGCTTTATTGAGCCCATTGTTTTTGGCCACACTGCTTTTTTCTGTCCTTGGCAGAACAATTTTTTTTAAAGTATTTGTTGACTGACGAGGCTTTTGTTTATTTACCCTATAGTCTAATTGAGTAGATTTTAGATGATTCTTTGTAAGTGTAACCAGTCTTTCATTAAAGCGTTCTTTTACCCATTGTAAGACAAATAGATTTGGCGCTACAATATACAAAACATTATTTTCTTGATCATATTCTGGTGCCAGGGGCTTTAACCAGGTGTTAAATTGTTGAGCAGTTAATTCTTTATTACAGTGCTCTAAACATAAAAGCCAAAATTTATCGATTTCCATTTAATTTTTTCTTTTTATATTATCTTTTTGGGATATCAATATTAGCCTAAAAAACCAAAGTTATCCACAGGCATTTTTATATAATATTTCTTCTATAGTTATTGACATTAAAGGCTCATTAAAGTACAGTTCGCGGTCATATGATTAAAGTGCTGGAGTTAAAATAATGAAACGAACATACCAACCATCAAAGGTCAAACGTGCGAGAACACACGGGTTTTTAGTAAGAATGAAAACTCGCGGCGGGCGCGCAGTTATTGCATCACGACGAGCTAAAGGAAGAGCACGTCTAGGCATTTAATTTCTCTATTGCACAATTCCAAAGACTTTAAGCTATTAAATGCGGATGACTTTTCGTCTGTTTTTAACTTTAGAAAACGACTAAACTCCCCTCATCTGTTTCTTCATCATTCGCCTAACTTTTTCAATCATCATCGCTTGGGATTCGTTATAGGAAAAAAAACTGAAAAAAGAGCTGTTCGAAGAAATTATATGAGACGTTCAATTCGGGAAATTTTAAAGGTTTTATTACCACCTAGTTTTTCCTCTGATATTGTTATTCGTGTTCATAAGTCTTTTTATCGAAATGATTTTAACCAAATTAAATTAGAGCTTGAGGGACTGGTAGGGCGCTTAATTAAATGACGCGCTTTATTATTTTACTGATCAAGATGTATCAGTATGCTTTTAGCCCCTTTTTCGGTAATAGATGTAGGTTTACTCCAACCTGTTCCGTGTATACAATTGAGGCATTACAAAAATATGGCTTCTTTAAGGGCCTGTGGCTCTCAATGAAAAGGCTTTTAAGGTGTCGACCTGGCTCTAAACCTGGATTTGACCCTATTCCTAAATAAATTAAAGGACTATATGGATACCAAACGACTTATTCTTTTCGTAGTATTTTCTTTTTCACTTTTATTGCTATGGGATTCTTGGCAGAGACAAAATATAAGCCCAGCTACCGAAAAATTAGTTATTTCACAAGATGGGATTCCTAATCCATCAACTGAGCTAGTTGGAAAAGCTAATTTACAAGATGTTTCAAAAGCTTATCAATTACTTAACGGCAATACTATTCAAGTAAAAACTGATAAATATAACCTTAATATTAGCGAAATAGGAGGAGATATTCGTCGGCTAACTCTGTCGGAGCATTTGGCCGATAATTACGTTGATGATTATGTATTGTTCTCTGATTCAGCTGACCCCTTATTATATGTAGCCCAATCTGGTTTGCTAGGTAGAAATTTACCATCACATAAATCTAAGTTTGTATTTGAACAAGATTCTTATTTATTGGTTGGCGATACTATAAGCGTACCAATGACTTATAATTCTTCCGAGGTCTCTGTCAAAAAGACCTATGAGTTTTCCAAAAATTCATATTTAATTAACATTCGTTATGATATTAAAAACAAAACTCAATCTACGATTGTCCCAAGTGCTTATTTTCAATTAATACATGATGGAGAGTCCAACCAGGGAACACAATTAACCCCTTCTTTTACAGGGCCAGCTTACTATACGGATCAAGAGCATTTTAACAAATTTGCATTTTCTAAGGCTGATAAAAATGCTTTTTCTCTAGTCAGTAATGAAGGTTGGGTTGGAATTATCCAGCGTTATTTTGCTAGTGCTTGGATTTTATCTGACCCCGTTAACCGTGAGTTATATTCAAAGAAAATTGCTGATAATATTTATGCAGCAGGCATGGTGACTAAGTTACCTAATATTGAACCAAACAATGATGTATCCTTTGAGATCAAATTGTATGCAGGGCCTCAAAGCAAGGACGAACTTGTATTGGCAGCAAAAGGCATGAAATATACCGTTGATTATGGATGGTTAACTGTTATTGCATCTCCATTATTTTCAGTGTTGTCGGGTATTCATAAGATGGTTGGTAATTGGGGTATTTCAATTATTCTACTGACCGTCTTGATCAAACTTTTATTTTATCCTTTATCAGCAGCAAGTTATCGTTCGATGGCTCAAATGAGAGAGTTGGCACCTAGACTCGCAAGCATGAAGGAGCGTTTTGGGGACGACAAACAGAAAATGCAACAAGGGATGATGGAGCTTTATAAAACTGAAAAAATTAATCCATTAGGCGGGTGCTTACCTATTTTGATACAAATTCCTGTTTTTATTGCACTTTATTGGGTTTTATTAGGCTCTGTTGAATTAAGGCATGCACCATTCTTTGGGTGGATCAGCGACCTATCTGTTAAGGACCCATATTATATCCTTCCGATATTAATGGCCGCTTCTATGTTTTTACAAACTAAACTCAACCCGAAGCCAACAGACCCTATGCAAGCTAAATTGATGATGTGGATGCCTATTGTCTTTAGTGTATTCTTTTTCTTTTTTCCGGCAGGACTTGTTTTATATTGGCTAGTAAATAATATTTTGTCGATTGCTCAGCAAGCTTATGTAAATAAGAAAATACATACTGAGACTCTAAAAAAGAAAGGCAATGCTTAACGAATCATCAACAATTGTTGCGGTATCAACTGCGGCAGGTGTCGGGGGTATTGGGATAGTTCGTCTTTCAGGACCCAAAGCATTAGAGATTGCTCAAGGCTTATGCAGTAGTAAAATTACCCCTAGATATGCAGGTTTTCATAGTTTCATTCACTCAGATATGACTACGATTGATCAAGGTATTGTTCTTTATTTTCCAACACCAAATTCTTTTACAGGCGAAGATATAATTGAATTTCAGGCTCATGGTAGTCCTATTGTGTTACAGAAAATAGTTAATGCTTGTGTAGAAAAAGGTGCGATTGTCGCTGAGCCAGGAGAATTTACCAAGCGTGCGTACCTTAATAATAAAATTGATTTAATGCAAGCAGAAGCTGTTATTGATTTAATTAATGCTTCTACTGAGACAGCTGCAAAGAGTGCTCTTAATTCCTTATCAGGAAATTTCTCTTTTATAATCAATGAGTTACTTAAAAATTTGATTGAGCTTAGAATGTATGTTGAAGCATGCTTAGACTTTCCAGAAGAAGAGATTGATTTTATTACTCAAGGTAATGTGAGTGATAAAATTAATAAACTTCATATTACTATGCAAGATATTATTAAATCTGCCCAACAGGGTAAACTTCTACGAGAAGGTATTGATATCGTCTTGGTGGGTCAGCCTAATGTTGGTAAATCAAGCTTACTTAACCAATTATTGGGCGAGGAGCGGGCGATTGTTACCGAAATTGCAGGTACAACAAGAGACTCAATTTCTACTGAAATTTTATTGCGTGGTATTCCCGTACATATTATTGATACAGCTGGACTTAGAGAAACTGAGGACCTAGTTGAAATAATGGGTATTAAAAAAACTTGGCAATCTCTAGAAAAGGCACATATTGCATTATGTTTAGTTGAGGCTGGCAAAGGTATCACACAATACGAAAAAACGATTCTAGAGCGATTACCTAGTGATACTCGTAAAATTTGGATTTTTAATAAAATTGATTTATTAAAATCTAAATCTAAATCTATAGAGACACAAGATGGCACGCATGTTTATTTGTCTGCGAAGACTGGAGATGGAATTGAATTATTAATTGATCAAATTTTTGATAACACAGCAATGCCAACGAATATCGATGACAATCAAAATATTTTCATGGCCAGAAATAGACATCTTGAAGCTCTTGAAAAAGTGAAAGTAGCTTTAACGAATGCAGCTTTAAATATTGATGCTGCTGAAATTGTAGCTGAAGAGCTGACACAGGCACAACAAGCTTTATCTTCTATAACAGGTGAATTTTCTTCTGATGACTTATTAGGTGAAATATTCGGTCAGTTTTGTATTGGTAAATAAGAAGTTTCACGTGAAACCTAGGTCATTTATAAGAAATAAAGTAAAATTCATATTTTTATTAGTATTAAGTTGTTAATTTATGGATTTTCCAAGTAAGTTTGATGTCATTGTTATTGGTGGAGGCCACGCAGGCACTGAAGCTGCAATGGCTTCGTCGCGTATGGGTCAAAAAACTTTACTGTTAACTCATAATATTGAAACTTTAGGACAAATGTCATGTAATCCTTCCATTGGTGGCATTGGCAAGGGGCACTTAGTTAAAGAAATTGATGCAATGGGCGGAATTATGGCAAGGGCTGCAGACATTGCTGGTATTCAATTTAGAATTCTTAATCGCAGTAAAGGCCCGGCTGTGAGAGCCACTCGTGCACAAGCGGATCGAGTTCTTTATAAAGCCGCAGTAAGGCATTTAATTGAGAATCAGGAAAATTTATGGTTATTTCAACAGTCAGTCGATGATGTAATTGTTGAACATAACAAAGTTAAAGGTGTGATAACTCAAATTGGACTGGCTTTCTATGCTGACAATGTTGTTCTAACTGCAGGGACATTCCTAGGTGGTCTGGTGCATGTTGGCTTGAAAAATTATGAAGCAGGGCGAGCAGGAGATCCGTCAGCGTCTACTTTAGCTAAAAAATTAAAAGACTTAAATTTGCCTGTAGGGCGTCTGAAAACAGGCACGCCACCCAGAATTGATGGAAGAACAATTGATTATACCCAAATGGAGGAGCAGCCTGGAGACAATCCTGCGCCAAACTTTTCATTTATTAATCCTAAAATTGAGCATCCAGAACAAATATCTTGTTGGATCACGCATACGAACAATCAAACTCATGAAATTATTCGCCAAGGTTTAGATAGGTCACCTATGTATACAGGGCTTATCGAAGGAGTAGGCCCTAGGTACTGTCCTTCCGTTGAAGATAAAATACATCGATTTGCTGACAAAGAGTCACACCAAATTTTTATTGAGCCAGAAGGGCTTAATACCCATGAAGTTTATCCAAACGGAATATCTACTAGCTTGCCGTTCGATGTTCAATACA
>Ga0209830_10000302_pt1 | contig 54297 bp, 68 predicted proteins | sample ArcticOcean_MG_C_12_FD_187439 | JGI IMG/M metagenome (GOLD analysis project Ga0209830, IMG submission 187439) | Marine microbial communities from western Arctic Ocean - ArcticOcean_MG_CB8_130 (SPAdes) (version 2) | ecosystem: Environmental > Aquatic > Marine > Oceanic | place: Arctic Ocean...
ATACGTATGCTATACGCTATACGCTTCGCGTGTCCGCTCCGCACCTCGCCTACGAAAATAGCTGAGGTACATCAGACCCGTGTCCTCACACCACACCATACCACATACCGCACCGTACCACACCGCACCAGGAAAAAGGCTAAACCTTACACGGAAAATATAATGTAGTGGTGTTGTTATCATATATACTATACGTGGTTGCACGCATATATACGATCCGAAACCTGGAACGATAGGGGGGCTGGTCAAATCAAAACAGTTTGCCGATTCGAAAAGTTTTTCAAATTGTATAGTGCTACCCCATACCTCTATATTTGTTACAATTTTTTTTTACCCCGGGTGTGACAGTAGGTAGTTATATATACTAATAGTAGGCTATCGTCGCGTTTTTAACTTTTAATAAACATGCGTAATCATACTGGTATGGCACAAAAATTATCCGCTACGGCAAGAAGAGATAAAGCGGCAAGGGATAAAGCGTATGCAATGTCCCCTGACAGGAAGGCTAAGAAGGCTCATGCAGAACGTGAGGCTAGGGCTAATCCGTCTGCGGCTAAAGGTAAAGACTTTGACCACAAGGACCAGAGATGGGAAACGCCTGCTAGGAATAGAGGTAATGACGGAGAGGGTACTAAGAAAGAAGGGGGCAAAAAATACAACACTACATAATATGGACAAGATACTAAAGTTTTTTGGATCAAGCGTTATAGGAGACATCGGAAAAATCATAGATGATTTATTCACCAGCGATGAAGAGAGAGATGCTGCTAAGAATAAGATCCTACAAGTATTAAAAGAAAAAGAACTGGAACTGCAAAAAATGCAGACCGATATAATAATCGCGGAGGCTAAGGGAAACTGGCTACAAAGAAGCTGGCGGCCAATACTTATGCTATCGTTCGGGTTTATCGTTATATACAATAAATTTATTTCACAATTATCACCTTATTTAATAACTCCCGTGCTGGAGCCTGATTTCTGGACATTGTTACAAATAGGTATAGGTGGATACGTTGTAGGTAGAAGCGCCGAAAAGATTGCAGGTAAAATAAACATAACAAAAAATAAATAAACATAACAAAAAATAAATAAACAATGGGACAATTTTTTAATCAACCAGATTTTGGAACAGAGGCAAGTGATGAGATTCTACCTGTAAATAAAGCAGAGGCTATAGAGGGGAAAGGTTATTTAGGAGCAGCGTGCTTATACATAGGCAAAGGAGGAGACTTGCAAGTCATTATAGCGGGTACATTTGGTAGCCCAAACCAATCATTCACTCCAGTGCTATTTAAAGACGTACCAGCTGGCTCCATACTACCTGTGATAGTTGACTATATAATTTCAACAAACACTACTGCATCAGACTTTGTAGCTTTAAAGTAACATGGCAGTTGGCAATGGCATGGGAATAGGTATCCCAATGGTAAACTTAGGCTTAGGCGGCGGAGGAGGCGGAGGCACAGGCTTCTTGCTAGATGACTACCCTAATACGGCAGGCCACTCTTATTCACTTAGACAGTTAAGCGCTAGCACCACAAACGTTGTTAGAGTCAGGAGAGGTAGCGATAATACAGAACAAGACTTCACTGCAGCTGAAATAACGGATGGTACCCTAGTTAGTTTTGTTGGTGCTACATCGGGCTATGTTACTAAATGGTATGACCAAAGTAACAGTGCTCACGTTATAAATTTTACTGCCCTTCAGCAGCCTAGAATAGTTTCAGCCGCTGGCTTAATACTTAAAAATGGAAAACCTTCTGTTGAGTTTAACTTCGCGAACAACAACTCTTTGAATGTTTTACTAACAGCGCCGTTTACTTCACAATATTATTTGTTTGCAGTTAATTCTTGGGAGGCGCCCGAAGAAGGTGCCACATATATGTATGGCCTGCGCACGCCTTCGATTCCGTATATTTCGGGTGATGAGCAATCAAACAGCATAAGTTGGGACGGCTCTACAGGTAGAATGAAAGGTGCTGGTATTCCACAGGCTGGAGTAACTGATATAACATTCCCAAGAATTGGAACGTTTCCTCAATCACTGTACTACGCTCGGCAAGCAGTTGGTGCAATAGGATCTCTAGGCTCACAGCTAAAAATAAATACAACTCAGTACCCTTTTTTTGGTGTCACCGACAACGGATCAGCACAAGTTAATTCAATAAATTTAGCCGAAGACGGGGTAGGGAACAATAATAGCGGTATGTACCTACAGGAATTTATATTGTACTTTGCTGATCCTGCATCAAACGCAACTGCTATCGAAAGCAATATTAACACTCATTATTCTATATACTAATGCAGAAGATAATAACAGGGTATCAATTTTTTGAAAAAGAAATAGCTACTGAAAAAAGATCAGGACTAGTTATTGCTAAAGGACTTCCAAAAAAGAAAGGCGATGTCACTATATACTGGCAGAACTACGAAGAGGCAGCTCTAGACAAACCAACTTTTTGGTATATGCGCGGCGACAAATCTATGGTTGCTACTATGGGTAAGCCTTCAGAGTTTAAAGTAACATTTCCAGATGCGCCAAAGGAAGAAGAAGGGGATGGGGGGGATAAGCTACCTCCTAAAAAAGGATTATAAAATAAATCATGTAACAAAAAAAGTGCGTAATTATATAACAAGTAAATCAATAATCAAATAAAATTAAATAAAATTAAATGGAATTCAATTTACCAAGTCAGATCGTAAAAGATCTAAGTTTCGGAGACGAAGCGCGCAATAAAATATTGTCAGGTGTTTATAAATTATCAAACGCAGTCAAGTCCACATTAGGGGCTTCAGGAAAGTGCGTGATATATGAAGACGCAATGGGCAGACCGGTGATAACAAAAGACGGGGTAACCGTTGCAGAAAGCGTAGTCTTAATGGACCCGGTCGAGAATATAGGTGCCACCTTAATAAAGGAAGCAGCTAACAATACAGTGAAAGAAGCAGGAGACGGTACTACTACAGCTACCGTTCTTGCTACTTCATTATTAACAGGATTAAACAATTACAAGGGTGAAGAAAAGATTAGAAGTATTAAGGATGGCGTTTCTGAATGTTATAAAGAAGTTGTCGATTACCTTGACAATGCCAGTATACCAGTTGAGGGCGAAATGCTTAGGCAAGTTGCTTATATCAGCTGCAATAATGACCACAGTCTTGGAGATAAAATTGGAGAAGCTTTTGAAAAAGTTGGCAAGAATGGGGTCGTTCTAATGGAAGACTCGGAAACAAATGAAACTTATGTGGATTTTGTGGAAGGAACCCAATTTGAAGCAGGCATGAAATCTGCTCATCTATTAACAGATAAAGACAAAGGCACAGCGGTATTAGAAAATCCGTATATACTGATAGTAAGTTCAAACATACCAAGTGTACGACGTATACAAAGTATATTGGAGCATGTAGTTAAAACCAAAAGAGCGTTGCTTATAGTTGCGCCTATGGATCAACAACCGTATGCTACTTTATTAGCCAACAAGGTTAAAGGCAATATCAAAGTCAATATTGTTGACCTACCCGGTTTTGGCCCGACTAAGCAAGACACTATAGAAGACCTGGCCATATTAACCGGTGCCACAGTAGTTAACGAGGAACTAGGTGATGACTTGGATCTTATTGACCCTGACGTGCTAGGGGAGGCAATTAAATCTGTCACAGACGCTAAAAACACTACGCTGCAGATTAAAGAAGCAACCGGAGACTTATCGGATAGGATAGCTGAAGTAGAAAGAAAAATTGAAAAAGAAACAAACGGTTATATTAAAAAGAAATTAGAACAGCGCTTATCAATGCTAACCGGCAAGGTTGGTGTTATATACGTGGGAGCCGATTCTGCTGTAGAGTTAAAAGAAAAGAAAGACAGGGTAGAAGACGCTATTCACGCAACTAAAGCTGCTTTGCAAGAAGGTATTATACCAGGTGGTGGAACTGCTTTATTAAATGCGTCTCAACTTATAGAGCCTAAGAATGATGGCTACAAGATATTACTAGAAGCAATACAATCACCCTACAACATCATATTAGATAACGCGGGGTATTCTGATTTCGTATTCGCAAAAGCTAAGTCGGAAGAAGGACCAGCCAAAGGAGCTAAAGAAGATTGGGTGGGTGTTGGAGTAGACGTGACATGCGGTTGCTACAAAAGAATGATAGAAAGCGGTATTATAGATCCAGTGCTAGTAACCAAGTCTGCATTAAAGAATGCAATAAGTGTTGCCACCACAATTATATCCGCCGATTGTATAATCTCAAATGTAAGATCTCTTGAAAGCAATTAATTACTACATCGTAATAGATAAGATAAAGGAGGCGCCGAAAACGGTTGCTGGCCTAGAGTTAACTGAAACACAGAACACAGACATTAGGTATTTAAAAGCCGAGGTTATAAGTGCTGGCGATAAAGTTGATTATATAAAAGAAGGTAGTGTTGTTAGATACGACAAACACGCTGGCCACGGAATAGAATGGAATGACAAGATGTATCATGTTATTACTATAAACGATATTGTTTTAGTTGAATGAGACTAAGTGCACAGGATTTAAGGAATAAGAATGTATTTAAGTATTACAGGCTCGTCAGAAGATGGGCTTGTAAAACTTACAATTTGAAAGATGCAGATTTAGAGTTACTTATTTATTTAGATTGTAAAAACCATTTTATACGTAATGATTTTATTAAGGGCGCGTACACCTACTCTTGGGATAAAGCAAGGTGGGAAAGATTACGTAAGAACGATTGGATAACTGTTTTTAGCAAAAGGAACAGAACAACAATGAAGTACAATACGTATACAACTTCTTTTAAGTGTAAGCAACTTATAACTAGAATATATAGAATACTACTAGGCGAAGAAGATTTGCCTACATCAGAAAGAAGTACTTTTTATAAAAACAAAACATATACCGATAAGGTTTTCAATCATGCGATTGATAATATGATTAAAGATAACGAACGATAAAACAAACACTATGGCATTTAAAATGGCACCTAAATCCCCTGTCTTAATGGCAACGGGTAAATTCGGATCTCCGGCGAAACAGACTAAAAAAGGAACCAACCAAACTATAGAAGCGGTAGGTAAGCCCAAAGGCCCAGCCCTAACTGCATTGCAACAAGCACAAAAAGACGCGGACGCCGCTCAAGTAAGTAATCAGGTAGCAAATATAGTAAGAAACACTTCGGGAACTAATAAAGAAACCGCAAGACTAAAGAAAAGAACAGCAAGAAACAATAGTGGAACAAACAGAAAAACTAAAAACGCTGCTAAAACACAGGCTAGAGTTGACGAAAGAGAAAAATCTGGTAAAACTCGAGTAGGCAAAGTAGTAGATAAAATAAAAAATGCAATATCTCCGGCTAAGCAAAGAACAGGTGGACATAGGATCAAGAAGAAGACGCTGGTAAAAAAACTACCAGAATTAGGTAATAAAAACGCTGAAATGGGAGCGGACGGAAAAATGACTATCATATCAGCAAACATGGCAAAAAACCAAAAGCCTATGGAGCTTAAAAAGGATAAGTTTAAAGACAAGAAAATGAAGATGGAGAAAGTTAAGTTTAAAGACAAGAAAGTTAAGCTTAAAAATAATCCATCACGATAAATGGCATTTAGGTTAAAACCACATTCTGAAATATTTGGTTTGCATGACGCTACATCAGAGTTTGGCACGCCTGTTATTATAAAAGATGATTTAGAAGAAGGAGTACAAGCCGAAGCTAATAGAGATGGAACGATCTTTGTTAGCTCAGACTTGCCTGAAAGCAAAGTGCAAGACGCGGTAAACCACGAAAAAGTTCATTTAGATCAAATGGCCACTGGTAGATTGCAATACTCAGATGATTCTGTTACTTGGAAACGAGATACTAGATCTCCTGCTAGAAAATACGACAGAGCTACAATGAATGAGGGACACCCTGATTTTGAGTGGGAAAACGAAGCATATAAACAATCATAATTATGGGATTAAATTTTAGAGGAGCTGCTAATAGGTTTAAGTATAAAAACCAAAACAGCTTTCAAGATAAATCGGCGCCAGGTCCAAGAAGAGGCGTTGGCGGTGATGAGCCAGGTAGTTTAGCTAGAGCTGAAAAAAGGTTTGGAAGAATATCTAGTCCAGCTAAAATAAAGAAAAACTTCTACGGAGGCGAAGCTTATTTTCAAGATGGCTATAGCGGTGATCTAGCTAATAGTTTACCTATAACACGTAAATCAAGTTCTCCTCTTAAAATAAACATGGCTTTAGTTGATGGCGCAGCGCGTTCTGCAAAAAAGTTTACGGATATTGGAGCAGCTATTGCGGATGGATTTAAAACATTAAAGCCAGAACCTATATCAACCGATTTAGGCAATACATACCCAGAAGTTCCTGACGGCAATAACGGTGAAGGTGAAGGTGAAACAACAGAAGAAACAACAGAAGAAACAACAGAAGAAACAACAAAAACAGATAAAGATGAATAACAAACCAATTACGGCCAGAGTAAAAAGCGGCATGTTCAAAACAAAAGAGCCTTTACTAAATGTAGGACCGGCTGGAGTTGATGGAAACAATACGACTCGCGCTATGCCTTCCCCTAGTAAAATGAAAGGGTATACAATGAAGTCTTCCCCTTTTAAGCAGCAAAGTCAAGGGCAGAAGAATGTTAAAGAGGCTATTAAAGACCAAATAACAGATCAGGGTATAAGCCTTGAAACAATAAAAACCACAAACACCCCAGGTACTGGTGGAACTGAAGGTACGCCGGATGTAATAACAGAGCCAACTGAAACCTTCACTGGAGAAAAAGCTACAGGGGAAAAAGCGAAGGAGTGGGCGAAACAAAATGAATACTGCAAAGGCAAGCCTAAAGGTACACCTGGTTGTTCCGGTTTTCATAAATATGAAGGTGGAGCTGTTGAAAAAGGTACAGAAGGCACACCCGGAACAGATGACAAAGAGGTAAAGGAAAAAACGGCTATTATCGAAAAAGTTGCACGCACAGGCCAAACGCAACAAGCTTATGAAAGCAGAAATAATATACGCAGAGGCATACAAGCTAATAGAAAAGTAAAGAAAGGGGATATTAAAAACGCTAGGAGTAAGGCTAAAGGCGGTGGTTACTATAAAAATGACGGGACTTTTGTAAAAGCTTCTGATAATAAAGGGGTTGGAGAGACTAGGAAAGCAGCTCGCGTAGCGAATAGAGCACAGAAAAAAGAAGACAAAAAGGATCTTAAGGGCGTGGAATCCGGCAAAGATAAAAGAGTTCTTAGGAAACAAATGAAAGAAGCCAGACAAGATACAAAGAAAAAAGCAATACAAAAGGCTAAAGATAAAGTAAGAGGGTTTAAAGACGAAAAAAGTGATGCAAAGGCAAGGCAAACTAGAGCAAACCAAGAAATTGCTAAATCAGAAGCTAGAAACGCTCAGATTCAATCTACCCAAGGCAAGTCTGGATTTTCTACAGGCAATAAAGATTTAGTGCAGGATGACGTTACTAGAAAGCAAGGAGAAGAAACTCCGGAAAGGCAAAGAGGCCTAGGAACACCTGTTGAAATGAATAAGCCTGGTTTCTTTAAAAAGAAATCACCTATGAAAATGAATTACTTTAAAAAGTGAAAGCAAAAGGACTAGGGGATACAATAGAAAAAATTACAACCGTAACCGGAATTAAAAAAGCTGTTAAGGCTTTGCCATGGGATTGCGGTTGTGATAAAAGAAAAGAAACATTAAATAAGATGTTTCCATACAAATAACAATTAAATTTAATTAAATGAAAAAAGAAAAGGACTACACTGAATTTGAAGTCGTCAAAGGAAATCAACTTAGCGAATCTGAATTAAATGAATTGCGGGAAGCTGTGAATCGTGTAAATGAAACGCAGATGCAGATAGGCGGGCTTGAGGCACACAAAGCTAAACTTCTAGCCGAAATATTAGTATTCACAAAAGAAGTAGAAAGCACCCAAAAAATACTTGCCGCTAAATACGGCGATGTGAGCATTGATCTTAATACTGGCCAATTTACAGAAAATGCAAGTAATAAGAAAGATTAGTGTAGGCAAAGATTATAAGAATGACGCTATGCACTATACTGTTGGACAGGAAGTGTATGGTGGTCATACTATAGAGAACATTATAGAAGAGGAAACAAAGTACTCCATCTATATATCGAAAGGGGATGTTATCATGCCGTGGAAGGACTTCAACAAGAATATGTCTATATCCGTGGAATATAATATTGCATGGTAAAATGCAGAGTGTATTTAATTACTTAGTATCGCCAAAAGGTGCTAGGACGACAGGACAAACAACTATCGACGGACAAGAACTATTGCTTAATACTGAATTACAAAACCACGAGTACTCGAATAGAGTTGGTATTGTTTTAAGTTTACCATTAGCGGAGAAATATAAAGAAGTAAAAGAAGGTGATGAGGTTATAGTGCATCACAATGTATTTAGGAGATTTAGAGATGTAAGAGGCGAAGAGAAGAATAGTAAAAGCTATTTGACTGAAGATACCTATTTGGCACAACCAGATCAAATATACGCTTACAGAAGAAATGGCAAGTGGAAAGCGTTAGAAGGTTTTTGCTTTGTAATGCCGGTTAAGGAAACAAAAATGTTTTCAATGGACTTTGAAAAGCCTCTAATAGGGCTTATTAAATATAGCGAAGATATAGGGGTTGATACTTTAATAGGCTTTATACCTACTTCGGAATACGAATTTATTATAGACGGGCAGAGGTTATACCGAGTACCCAACAATTCAATTACAATCAAATATGGACATAAAGGAAACGAAGAGGAATATAATCCTAGCTGGGCACAGAGCAGTAGAGGAACTGATTAAGGTAGCTAAAGAAGACATCGTGGACTCAGACGATGACATTTCAGCAGACAGGCTCAAGAATGCAGCGGCTACGAAAAAGTTAGCTATATTTGACGCGTTTGAAATACTTAACCGTATTGAAGAGGAAGAAAGAATCCTTGAAAACAAACCCAGGCAAGAAGTTGAAACTACTAGCTTTGGTGGATTTGCTGAAAATAGATCCAAATAATGTATACCCAAGAACTATATCAAATAATAGAACCTATAAGACAAGTGACAATTACTCGTCTTAATAAAGGTAAGAAATGGGAATACGGTTATAACAAAGACCATGATGTTGTTGTTATAAGCAAAACTGGGCAAATAGGCGAAATCTATAAGATACAGAATCTAAAGATAGCGTTGCCTAAATCTCCAGGCAAATTAAGTAAAGCTACTAACAAATGGACTCCAGAGGAATACCCAAAAGAATTAAAAGGCATAAAAAGCATTTTTGATTGGAGGGATTACCCTGAGGGATTCAAAACAAAATGGGGAGAATACATAGATGAAAATTTCAACAAAAGAGAAAACGGTCATTGGTTCAATAATAAAGGCGTGGACACTTACCTTACTGGTACTCACTTTATGTACTTGCAGTGGACCAAGATTGACGTTGGGCAACCTGACTTTAGAGAATCAAACAGATTATTCTTCATATTCTGGGAAGCTTGTAAAGCCGACAGAAGATGTTATGGTATGTGTTATCTTAAGAACAGACGTTCGGGTTTTTCGTTCATGGGGTCAGGGGAGACCGTTAATCTCGCGACCATATCAAGCGATGCACGGATTGGAATATTGTCCAAATCTGGGGCCGATGCGAAGAAAATGTTCACCGATAAGGTTGTACCCATATCTGTTAACTACCCATTCTTTTTCAAACCAATACAAGACGGAATGGACCGTCCCAAGACAGAACTCGCATATCGAGTACCCGCATCCAAATTCACACGACGCAGACTCGATTCGAATGACAAGACGGAATCGCTCGCAGGTCTCGATACCACCATTGACTGGAAGAACACAGGGGACAACGCGTACGATGGGGAGAAACTTAAACTCCTCGTCCACGATGAGAGCGGTAAATGGGAAAGGCCGAACAACATCCTCAACAACTGGAGGGTTACGAAAACAACATTAAGATTAGGTAGTCGTATTATTGGTAAGTGCATGATGGGATCAACATCAAACGCATTAGATAAAGGAGGAGAGAATTTTAAAAAGCTATATAATAGCTCAGATGTAACTAAAAGAAATGCCAACGGTCAAACTAGATCTGGATTGTACTCTTTGTTTATTCCTATGGAATGGAATTACGAAGGCTTTATAGATGAATACGGGCACGCTGTATTTAATACGCCATCAGAAAGCACCGTGGACCCACACGGAGATGTTATAGACGTCGGGGTAATAGAGCACTGGAATAATGAGGTTGACGGATTAAAAGGCGACCAGGACGCTCTAAATGAGTTTTACCGACAATTCCCTAGAACAGAAGAGCACGCTTTTAGAGATGAAACAAAAAATAGTATATTTAATTTAGCAAAAATATACGAGCAAATAGATTACAACGAAGATCTAAGGAACAGCAATGTATTAACTAAAGGTAGTTTTCATTGGGAAAACGGGGTTAAAGATACCAAGGTAATATTTACGCCAAATCCTCAGGGGAGATTTTTAATTTCTTGGACACCTGCGTATAATATACAAAACAGGCAAATAACCAAGAATGGCGTTAAACATCCTGGCAATGAGCACATGGGTGCTTTTGGTTGTGATAGTTACGACATATCCGGCACAACTGACGGAAGAGGATCGAAAGGGGCTTTACACGGTTTAACCAAGTTTAGTATGGAGGATGCTCCGCCAAGTACTTTCTTTTTAGAGTATGTAGCAAGACCTCAAACCGCTGAGATGTTTTTTGAAGATGTGCTTATGGCATGCGTGTTTTACGGAATGCCTTTGTTGTGTGAAAATAACAAGCCGAGGCTTTTATATTACTTTAAAAGAAGAGGTTATAGAGGCTACTCTATGAATAGACCAGATAAACTATGGAACAAATTATCAGTAACTGAAAAAGAAATTGGCGGAATACCAAATTCAAGTGAAGATATAAAACAAGCTCACGCGGCTGCTATTGAAATGTACATAGACAGGCACGTTGGTTTAAGTGACGAAGGAGAATACGGTACAATGTACTTTAATGAAACGTTAAGCGATTGGTCTAAGTTTGATATAAATAACAGGACAAAGTTTGATGCAGCTATTAGCTCTGGGCTTGCCATAATGGCTTGCAATAAAGATCTATATAGGCCTAGTAATGTTAGGCAGAAGCAAGTTGTTAATTTAAGATTTGCGAAATATACCCATGAAGGGAACGCATCAAAAATAATAAAAAAATAATATGGCGATAAATGCAGTAAATAGTTTTTTCCCTAGCCAGGTAGTAAGTGATCAGGAAAAAGTTTCTCAAGATTACGGATTACAAGTTGGTAGAGCGATTCAAAACGAATGGTTTTCTAGTAACTCGGGATCAACTCGCTTTAGAAGTAATCAAACCACTTTTCATAATTTAAGGTTGTATGCAAGAGGCGAACAACCAGTTCAAAAATATAAAGATGAGCTTTCTATTAACGGGGATTTATCTTATTTGAATTTAGACTGGAAGCCTGTTCCCATATTATCAAAGTTTGTAGATATAGTTGTGAATGGTATTGCTGATAGGTCTTTTGATATTACTACTTATTCGCAAGACCCTTATGGCGTAAGCAAAAGAACTGCTTATATGGAGTCTATTATAAGAGACAAGCAAACAGAAGAGCTAAACAACTTTGCTCAAGAAAATTTTGGTATTAATCTTTTTGAAAATCCACCGGAAACTTTACCGGACTCCCAGGAAGAGCTTGACATACACATGCAGCTGACTTACAAACAAGGCATAGAGATAGCAGAAGAAACCGCGCTTAATACGCTTCTTGATGAAAATAGATACGATTTAACAAAAAGAAGAACTTATTTAGATTTAGCTACATTAGGCATAGGGGCTGTTAAAAACAACTTTTCAGAATCAGAAGGAGTTACAATTGATTATGTTGACCCAGCTTATTTAGTATATTCTTACACAGAAGACCCTTATTTTCAAGACATATATTATGCAGGAGAAGTTAAATTTGTGCCAATAAACGAAATTAAAAAACAATTTCCTAATTTAACGCAGGATCAATTAGAAAGAATTCAACAACAAGGAACACAAAATTACGGTGTTTTTGATACCAATGTAGGGAACGGATACAATAACAATAGAGACTCAAACGTTATACAGGTTTTGTACTTTAATTATAAAACCTATATGAATGAGGTTTATAAAGTTAAAGAAACCGCAACAGGGGCAACTAAGATAATAGTAAGAGATGATCAGTTTGATCCGCCAGTAGAAATGCTTGAGGAGCAATTTGGCAAAATGTCAAGATCACTTGAAGTGCTTTACGAAGGAGTAATGATTGTAGGTACTGATATTATGCTTAAATGGGAAATGGCAAAAAACATGATGCGCCCTAAAAGTGATGTATCTAAGGTTAAAATGAATTACGCTATTACGGCTCCTAGAATGTATAAGGGTAGAATAGAATCATTAGTAAGCAAGTGCACGGGGTTTGCTGATATGGTACAGTTAACTCACCTGAAATTACAGCAAGTACTACAAAGAATGATACCTGACGGTGTTTATCTTGACGCTGACGGAATAAACGAGGTTGATTTAGGTAATGGCACAAACTACAATCCACAAGAAGCATTGAATATGTTTTTTCAAACGGGTTCTATAATAGGTAGATCGTTTACGCAGGACGGAGATATGAATCCTGGTAAAGTGCCTATACAAGAAGTGCCTACTGGAAGTGGTGGTCAAAAGCTACAAACTTTAATAGCTACTTATAACTATTATCTGCAAATGATAAGAGATGTAACTGGACTAAACGAGGCAAGAGATGGCTCTACGCCTGACTCTAGGGCATTAGTAGGTGTTCAAAAGCTAGCTGCGGCGAATTCAAATACCGCAACTAGACATATACTTGACTCTGGGTTATATTTAACAAAAGAACTTTGCGAATGCTTATCGCTTAGAATATCAGATATAATAGAATACCACCCAGCCAAAGAAGCCTTTATAACCAAAATAGGTAGATTTAACGTAGGGCTTTTAGAGGAAATGTCGGACTTATACATGCACGACTTTGGTATAAGCTTAGAGCTAATGCCCGACGAAGAGCAAAAATCTTTACTAGAAAACAACATACAGGTTGCTTTGCAACAAGGAAGTATAGATCTTTCTGACGCGATAGATATAAGAGAGGTTAGGAATATAAAGCTAGCTAATCAATTGCTTAAGGTTAAACAAAAGAAAAGACAAGAGAGACTGCAAGCAGAACAACAAGCCAACATACAGGCTCAGGCTCAAGCAAATGCTCAAGCACAACAAGTTGCTGCCCAAGCAGAAATACAGAAAGACCAAGCCTTATTCCAGACTAAATCTCAATTAGAGCAGCTTAAAGGGCAATTAAGGCAACAGGAAATGGCGACCGAAGTAGCCGCTAAAAAAGAGCTAATGGGATTAGAATTCCAATACAACATGCAGCTTAAAGGAGTGGAAGTAGATGGAGCTAAATCCAAAGAAAAAGAAGTTGAGGATCGCAAAGACCAAAGAACTAGGATACAAGGAACGCAACAAAGTGAAATGATTAATCAAAGAAAAAACGATTTACCGCCTAAAAACTTTGAATCTGCAGGAAATGACGTAATGGGCGGTGGATTTGGCTTAGGTGCGTTCGATCCTAGGTAATAATAATAATAGTAACAATAATTATATAATATTTTATCATGGAAGAAAATCAAGAAATTGTAGAACAGACAGCAGCGGAAGTTGCGGTTGAGGATACGAGCCCAATGTCAGTTAGTGACGACGGCACAATAAAATTAGATATGGGCAAGTTTGCGGCAGCCGAGGCCGAAGCTCCTGCAGAGCAACCTGTTATAGAACAACCTAATGTGGAGACACCCCTAGAGCCTGCTCCGGAAGCAGTTGTTGAAGAGACTATCCTAGAAGAAATAACAGAAGAAGAGGTTGTAGAGCAAGTAGAAGAGCTTACCGAACAAGTTGAGCAAGCTATAGTTAAAGCGGACTTGGGTGTTGAATTACCTAAGAATATTCAAAAGGTTGTAGACTTTATGAATGAAACCAGCGGGTCACTAGAGGATTACGTTAAGCTTAATCAAAATTACGAAGAGCTTAATCCTGAGCAATTGCTTAAAGAATATTACGCAGATACAAAGCCTCATTTGGATCAAGAGGACATTGAGTTCTTAATGGAAGATAACTTTCTTTATGATGAAGATATAGATGAGGAACGAGATATAAAAAGAAAAAAATTAGCCAGGAGAGAAGAGTTAGCAAAAGCTAGAAATCATCTCACTGGATTAAAAGATAAATATTACGAAGAAATTCGTGGAGGTGCTAGATTAGCGCCTGAACAAAAGAAAGCGGTAGAGTTTTTCAATCGCTATACAAAAGAAAACGAAGCAGCAACTCAATTAGCTGAAAAACAATCACAAACGTTTTTAAATAAAACAGAAGGTGTTTTCAATAATGATTTCAAAGGTTTTGATTATCAAGTTGGCGACAAGAAATTCCGTTTTAAAGTTAAAGACGCTCCTACTATTAAGGAAACCCAAAGCGACATTAATAATTTTGTCAAGAAGTTCTTGGATAAAGATAATCAAATGTCAGACGCAGCGGGGTACCACAAGGGACTGTTTACAGCTATGAATGCAGATTCTATTGCAAATCATTTTTATGAGCAAGGCAAAGCCGATGCAATGAAAACAAGTATGTCTAATTCGAAAAACGTACAAATGGGCGCTAGGGGTGTTCACGAAGACGTTAAAACATCGAATGGATGGGCAGTAAGATCTGTTGATTCTGGGGGAAGTGATTCAAAATTGAAAATTAAAACATTTAAACACATTAAATAACAAAAATTATGGCAGGATTTGCAACCGCGCCGGCTACATTAGCCAATTTAGCGCATTTAACACCACGTCCAATAAAAGGTTTGTTTGGAGACAACTACCTATCTTTAGCGGACATGGATTTTACACAACAATTTTTACCTGAGGTATACGAAAAAGAAATCGAGCGTTATGGAAACAGAACAATCACAGGATTTTTACGTATGGTCGGAGCTGAGATGCCTATGGCGTCGGATCAAGTAGTTTGGTCAGAACAAGGAAGATTACACATTGCTTATGACACTGCAATCACTGGAGCAGCAGCAGAAAAAACAATTTCATTACCAGCAGCAGCAGCTGGCCCACCAATTATAAAAGCTCCTTTACTAGGACCTAATATGACAATTGTGATATCTAAAGGCAATATAACAGCAAAAGCTTTTGTAGTATCTTTAGGTGCTATTGTAGCGGGTAACCAAGTGTATAACATTGTAGTATACGATACTACCACTGGACAATTACCAACTGGTCTATTTTCGCAAACAGGTGTTAGCTTATTTGTATATGGTTCTGAGTATGGAAAAGGATCTAGTTTAGCTGGTAATTCAGTTGACGCTTCTTTTACTACTTTCAGTAACAAGCCAATCATTTTAAGAGACAAGTATGCCGTTAACGGATCAGATGTTGCTCAAATTGGATGGGTTGAAGTTACTACTGAAATTGGAACTGGAGGATACTTATGGTATCTAAAGTCTGAACACGAGTCTCGTATTCGTTTTGAGGATTACTTAGAAATGTCTATGGTTGAAGCCACTGATGCTCAAGGTACTATTACCGACGCGTCTACAGCAACTATTACTGGTATGCAAGGTTTATTTGACGCACTAGAAACAAGAGGATTAGTATTCAACGATGCTAACTTTGACGGGCCAACTTCTCCTACAGCAGGACTTGGAGCGTTTGATACTATATTGCAAGAACTAGATAAGCAAGGGGCTATCGAAGAGAACATGATGTTCTTAGATCGCTCTACTTCTTTGGAGATTGACAATATGCTAGCGCAACAAAATTCTTATGGAGCTGGAGGAACATCTTATGGTGTATTCGAAAATTCAGAAGAAATGGCACTCAACTTAGGATTCTCAGGATTCCGTAGAGGATCTTACGATTTCTACAAAACTGACTGGAAATACTTAAATGATTCTACAACTCGTGGACTTATTTCGGATATATCTGGAGTAATTGTTCCTGCTGGAACATCTACTGTATACGACCAACAATTAGGACAGAATATCTCACGACCTTTCTTACACATCCGTTATAGAGCTTCAGAAGCTGATGACAGACGTTTGAAATCTTGGGTAACTGGATCAGTTGGAGGAAACTACACCAGTGATGAAGATGCAATGAATGTTCACTTCCTATCGGAAAGAACTTTATGTACTCAAGCAGCTAACAATTTTGTATTACTAAAAAATACAATCTAGTAAGTTTATTGTAATGATTACCCTCGTTGAATCTACGGGGGTAGTTATTACTTTTATTAGTGACAGTAGGTAGTTATATTAAATAGTAACAGGCTATCGTCATAGATTATTAACATTTATATTATATTATATTATGGCTAAAAAAGCTACAGCAAAAAAAGTTGAGGTTGCTCCTCAGGAAGTGGTTGAAACAATAGTACAACCTAAAGTAGAAACGCCTAAAAAAGAGGCACCAAAAAAAGATGAGTGGGTAGTTAAGGATCGTTTATACGAACTAACAAGAACAAAACCCCTTGTTTTCACATTACCTACATCACATAGTGGGAAAAAAAGTTTATTGTATTTTGACGAAAAGCTAGGATACCAAAGAGAATTAAGATACGCTACTAACCAACGATCTTGTTTTGTAGACGAACAACAAGGACAGGTAGTTATGGGGCGCATCGTATTCAGAGATGGCAAACTTAATGTTCCAAAAGAAAACGTTGCATTGCAAAAGCTTTTGTCTTTGTATCATCCAGCTTTAAAATCTTACATATACGAAGAATACAAACCAGCACAGCAAGCAAGCAATGAAGTTGACTGGATTGAATTTGAATTACAATCATTGAATTTAGCTAAGAGTTTATCTGTTGACGAAGCAGAGGCTATCTTACGCGTTGAAATGGGAGCCGCAGTAACAGAGCTTTCATCTTCTGAAATTAAAAGAGACGTATTGATTTTTGCTAAAAAGAATCCGAATTTATTCTTGCAATTAGCTACAGATGAAAATACACAATTAAGAAGTTTCGGAGCAAAGGCTGTTGAAATGGGTATATTAAGTTTATCACAAGATCAAAGAACCTTTACATACGGAAATACCGGTAGAAAAGTAATGACAGTGCCATTTGACGAGCACCCTTACTTTGCTTTGTCTGCATTCTTTAGAACAGACGAAGGTATGGAAATATACAAGGCAATAGAAAAAAGACTAAATTAGTCACCTTTATAGTAATAGGCTGCTGAAAGGTGGCCTATAACTATATAAAATAAAAAACAAATTATGGCTGTAAGCGTAGATACTGTTTATCAGAGAGTATTAGCAATACTTAATAAAGAGCAAAGGGGGTACGTAACACCCCAGGAATTTAATCTGTTCGCTAACCAGGCGCAGCTAGATATATTTGAGCAATACTTTTACGATATTAATCAGTTTGGAAGAATACCGGGTAATGACACGGAGTTTTCCGACATGCTTAACATCCTTAATGAAAAAATAAATATATTTGAAACAAACGCCGCTATGACTTATGGCGGAACGTATTGGTCTACACCTGCTAACTTATACAGGTTAGGTACTATAGTATATGGAAATGTCACAACCAGTAAGTCTTTATACCCGGTTCCTAATACTGTGGTAACCACAACTACTCAAGTTGAAGCAGAAAGAATAAATTACAATGAATTCTTATACATTGATCAATCTTCTCTTGCAAAACCAACAAACTCAAGACCCGTATTTGTAGCCTCTGCTTCAGGTTACCAAGTATATGGAGATGCTCCTTTAGTTACCGGAGTAAGGTGCAATTATATAAAAAACCCTTCGCAAGTAGCGTGGGCCTATCAAATGGTATTTGGAGAAGCGCTATACAACGCAAATGAATCTACCAACTTCGAGTTGCATCCTTCTGAAGAAACAGAATTAGTAATAAAAATACTAGAATTTGCGGGGCTAGTGGTAAAGGATCTTAGTATTTACGGAATAGCAAGTCAAATGAATGCACAAAATAATCAACAAGAAAAAGCGTAATATATGGCATTGATAAATCAAACATCGGAAGAATACTACTTAGGACCAGACGGCGTATGGGATAGTGGAGATGAAAATTATGGAGACTATCAATTTGTTAGCATAGCTGATATTATAAATAATTTTATGATTTCACACGTTGGCCAAGATAAACTTATACCAAAAGTAAGAAGAACAGATGTTGCTTATTGGGCTCAAAGAGCAATACAAGAATTTAGTTTCGACGTGCTGCCTCAAGACAAATCTATAGAGATTGAAGTGCCTCCGGGGCTTTATATGGTATTGCCCCAAGACTATGTAAATTACACCAAGCTATCTTGGACAGATGGTGCGGGTATAGAAAGAATAATATACAGAACGGATTTAAGTAGTAATCCCGAAGCCCCTACTCAAAACGCAGCAGGCGAGTACACTTTCACAACGGGTTTCGCAACAAACCCTGGGGAGTTAATTACGAATGCTCAGTCAGAAACTCTGACAAGATGGAATGCCAGAAGTAATTTTCCTTTAGGTGGACCCGGAGGAGGCAACTGGGATTTAACCAACAATCCTGATTTACTTGCATTATATGCTTACGGAGGCAGATATGGTATAGACCCCGAAAATGCTCAAGCAAATGGAACTTTTTATATTGACAGAGTAAATGGCATGATACGATTTAGCTCAGATATAAGAGGCAGGATAGTTACACTAAAATATATAAGCGATGGGCTAGGATCCCTAGAGGATATGACTGTGCATAAGTTTGCAATGGACGCGGTAGTAAAGCACATAGCGTATTCTATATTGTCTACAAGATCAAACGTGCAGGAGTACATAGTTGCTAGATTTAAAAAAATGGCTTCAGCTGCTAGAAGAAATGCTAAGATAAGGTTATCTGAATTAAAAGCGGACTTAATGTCTCAAGTATTTAGAAATCAATCAAAATGGATTAAACACTAAAATTAAATGGCAGAGTTAATACACACGTTTACATCGGGTAAAATGAACAAAGATCTTGACGAAAGACTTGTTCCTAACGGAGAATATAGAGATGCCTTAAATTTAGAGTTAGCATCTTCAGATACTTCTCAAGTTGGTACTTTTCAAAACATAAAAGGCAACCTAGAATTAGCGTACAAAACATATAACCCCGTTACGGGAGTTAGAACATCCTGGAGTAGTGCTTATATATCTAACCTGACTAACGCTATCTGCATAGGATCCGTTGTTGATAGGAATACAGATAATATATATTGGTTTATATCTAGCGATGAAGTTAGCGCTATTGCTTACTATAATGACGTTACAAAGGTTGTAGCCCCGTTAATAGTTGACGCTAATAGTATACTAAACTTTAGCAAAGATTACTTAATAACTGGGGTAAACATATTAGAAGGTATACTAATATGGACAGACAACCAGACTGAGCCAAAAAGTATAACCGTAAAAGATTGGATAGGATCTACTCCAGATTTTTTAACGCACTCCCAGGTTTACAGCAGGGCTTTTATTGAGCAAGACATTACGGTAATAAGAAAGCATCCATTAAGCCCTCCTACAATATCCATGTCTTCGGTTGCTAGAGAAGACGACGCGGGAAACACTGTTGATATTACTGCCAAGACCACTGCCACTTTTATGACTCTGGATTCCAATAATAATGCTATTCCAGTTCCCACGGGTACCGCAAAAACATTAACTTGGAATCAAGGACAAACATTACCTTTTTATAGGGAAGGGGATACTCTTATATTAACACCAGATGTTGAGGTAGAAACAGGATCTGAATTAGCTGAAATAAGATGTTCTATAGGTGGTATAATACCGCCTGCTGAGGGAGCCTCCCAAACAGGTGCTGATGTTATAGTGCTAAGTGTTGGGCCAAGCACCACGGGAGGTGCTAATACTAACGCTGTAACTTATAACGTAATATTGGAGCAGCAAGAGCCTTTATTTGAATTTAAGTTTGCTAGATTTGCTACTAGATGGAAATACAATAATAATCAAGTATCTGCTTACTCTTCTTTTTCAAATACCGCTTTTTTACCCGGTAAATTTAATTACTCTCCTAAGGAAGGCTATAATTTAGGTATGACTAATAATACCAGGCAATTAACAATATCTGACTTCGTGCCTAGCACGTTGCCGCCTGATGTAAACGAGATTGAGGTGCTTTATAAAGCAACTAATAATCCTAATGTATATGTTGTTGATAGCTTTAAACCAACTGACACAGCTTGGCAAAACAATACCTTTGAAATAAAAACCGAAATAATAACTTCTGTTATAAGAAGCAATCAGTTACTGAGGCCTTATGACAATGTACCTCGTAGAACTTTAGCACAGGAAGTAACCGCTAATAGATTAATATACGGCAACTATGTACAAAACTTCACTTTAAGCTCGCCTTTCACAAAAATACCTTACAAAACAGATATGTCTGTGGGGTTATTCTCGAAACCAATATCCGTTGATGCTACCGTTGCAGGCAGTGTTAGTATGGACGGGAATGCTGTTTTCCCTTCAATTAAAACATTGCGCACTTATCAAGTAGGCGTAGTTTATATGGATGAGTTTGGAAGAAACACGCCTGTGTTTACCAGCAATAGCGCTTCGTTAGTTGTGGAAAAAGCATCATCTGCCTCCGCTAACAAAATAAGAGTAACACTAAAGGGCGGCCCGCCTAAATATAAGACTTTAACCGGGTTTGCTGATTTTACCCATTACAAATATTATATAAAAGAAACGTCAAGAGAATACTACAACCTAGCGTTGGATAGATTTTATGATGCTGAAGACGGCAACGTATGGCTTTCATTTCCGTCTGCAGAAAGAAATAAAGTAGATGATGAAACTTTTTTAATACTCAAAAAAGAGCATGATAATAATTTACCTGTTTTTCAAAAAAGCAGGTATAAAGTAATAGCCATAGAAAATGAAGCTCCTAATTTTTTAACGCAACAAAGACTAGGTAAAGGAAATCTTATAACAAATTTTGGTGGTGGACAAGGGGCTACCCCTACTGAAGGCGGGAACGAATTGCAAATTCCAAAAAGTATTTTTGATGCAGCTTTTGGGGCAGAAACCCGTACTGAATCCGGCTTACAATTAAGAATAACAGGCACCGCCGGCCAGGTAAGCGATTATTACAAAATATCTACTTTTTCTATAGATCAAACTCAAGTTTTCGTTAGAATAGTAGTTTCGCCCGCGTTTGGCCCAGACGTAGATTTCGCTACTACTGACAATGGGTCTAATGTTCCAGAGGGTACGGGATTAACGCTATATGATTTAACTGACGTTAAAAAAGCTGAATTTACAGGAAGGTTTTTTGTTAAAGTAAACTCAGATAATATATTAAGGCAAAAAATACAGGCAGCCAGAAATAATAGAAATACATTTATTAGAAAAGCTATAGCCCCTTTATGGTTGATGAATAACGGCAGCCATTTCAATAAAGATTTTTATGGTGATGAGTGGGAAAGCGATATACTAGGCAACAAGGGGCGTATATTTATTGACCGAAACTCAACTTGCGAAGCGCGGGGACTAGGGACAACTGTTGCGGGTAAAATTGTTATATCCGATGCCACTGGATATGGAGCAGCTAGAACTAACACAACCAATGGCCATGCAGCGGGTATAGTAGAAAGAAATCCCCGATTACTGGAGCAACTAAATACAGATGGCGCTATGTTTAGGTTTGTAGAATTTAATAATAACGGTATATTTGATCCTACCGGAACTGTATATGTTGTAAAAAACTCGACTTTGGCGTTAGGTACATTGTATGATTGTTCCCAAAACGGGTGTTGGGTTTGCTGGGATGATGATTGGGGGGAGCTATCAAATCAATATGCTAGATGGACGCTGGAATATGAGCAGCTAGAAGGAGGCTCCAATACTCTTGTTTGGGATCCTACCAGTAACTTAGTTAACTTTATAGGCCCCATAGGTAATGATGGAATGAATAATTTGTCTTATGTAGGTATAGAGTTTTTAGCTCAAGACCCAAATGATAATACTTTTTCTAGTAATACTCCCGCTGTATTTGAAACAGAGCCTAAAGAAGCGGCTGAGTTAGATATATACTTTGAAACCCCAGACCTTTATCCTATAAGTAGATTTGGTCAACTGCAAGAACTAAGTTGGTTTAATTGTTACTCGTTCGGGAACGGGGTTGAGTCAGATCGCATTAGAGATGATTTTAACCAGCCTGTAATAGGAGATGGAGTGAAAGCATCCGCTACATTAGATGAACCATACGAGGAAGAAAGAAGAGCAACTGGGCTTATATTTTCTCAAATATTTAATTCCGCATCGAGCACAAATAATCTTAATCAATTTATACAAGCGGAAAGCATTACCAAAGATGTAAATCCGGAGTATGGTAGTATACAAAAACTGCATACAAGAGATACAGATTTAATCACCTTGTGCGAGAACAAGTCAATGAAAATCATGGCTAAAAAAGATATTTTGTTTAATGCTGACGGCAGCACTAACTTAACTTCTAATTCCGCAGTGTTGGGGCAAACAGTAACATTCCAAGGGGAATTTGGCATAGCCACTAACCCCGAATCATTTGCTGAATTTGGCTTTAGAATGTATTATACCGACGCAAATAAAGGAGCGGTGCTTAGGCTTTCTGGGGACGGACTTACCGATTTATCAGACTACGGCATGCACTCGTTTTTTTCAGACAATTTATCGGTTAATAATAAAATAATAGGGACGTGGGATGTTGGAAAAAGAAACTACAACATAACGCTGGAGGCTCTGACTCCTTACTGGCAACAAACATTAGGGGCCGGCGAATTCGATAGACTGAATAGAGACCCTGCTTGCAGTCAGTTTGTAAACACATTACCCACAACTACTACAACAATTTCTTTTAAAGAGCGAGTTAATGGCTTTACTTCTAGAAAAGTTTATATGCCGGAAGCGGGTGCTTACCTTAACAATACATACTACACATTTAAAAGTGGTAGAATATGGGAGCATGGATTAAATGCCGCGTATAATACTTTTTACGGTGTAGGGCCCGATACGGCTTTGGTAGGCCCATATTATGAAAGTTCTTTTAACACCATTCTTAATGAAAATCCAGCAGTGGTAAAGGGCTATAAAACTTTAAACTATAGCGGCACTGATGCTAAAGAATTTTTATATAAACTAACCGGCAGCGAAAGACTTTATACATTAGCCCAGATAGAGGCCGAAGGTTTAACGCCTAATATTTCCACGGAAACAAAAGGGTGGTATGTTAGTTCTATAGTAACAGATCTGCAGGAAGGCCAAATAAAAGAATTTTTAGATAAAGAGGGTAAGAAATTTAATTATATAAGAGGTATGGATACTTTTTACGTAACCTCTTGTAATACAAATGTAGATACCAAGGAATTCAATGTGCAGGGTATAGGTAATCCTTCCGTTATAGTAGTTCCTCCGCAGACAGTGTTTACAGTAAGAAACCAAGCGGATCCAGATTGCTCAACAGCTACAGAGGCTCCCGGTTTAGTAAAGCAAACCTTCACCGGCCCTATAAATACGCAATTTAACGAAACTATAGCTTTGTACTCAAACACATGTGCATCTGCCGTGTATTTCACGCTGGAAAGTAACGGGCTGCCTAATCCATCTTCATTAAACCTAAACTTAAGCACCGGCGCTTTTACTTATAATCCTGCTACTGGAGCCACAGGAAATTTAGGGGCATTTAGTGTAAGAGCATTTTGTGGAGACCTCGGCAGTGTTGTTCAGGCTATCTCATTAAAAATTATTTAAACAAACATTATGGCATTTAATAACTTCACAGTAAGCGTAGTAAGCTTTAGCGAAACAGCGGGTGTTGACTGGACAATAGCGCACCCATCTGTCTCTTTGCTAATAACACCTAATACAGGGTATACTGTAACTGCGGCTAATTTTTCACCAATAACGCCTTTACCTACCTATGTTAATAGTGTTGTTTTCACTCAAAATGGAGCTAATATAGATTGCGTTATAACTTACATTGCGCCAAGTATAATGCCTAGCGCAAATGTGCTTATAGAACTTTGTATTCAGGGGATTGCTATAGAAAGACAGATATGTGTTGCGGGTGTGGTATCTCAGTGTGATGTAAGCAACACTAAATTACCTTTAGCCGGCGCAGCGGATGTTCCTTATAGTGCATGCGGCACTATTGGCAGCACTAGCACAGTGGTGGCCTCGTATCAAGTTACCGCAGAGACTACGTACTATTACCCAACAGCTCCAACTTTGGCTGTTGTTATAGGTAACCCCAGCAATTATACTATTACTGATGTAAAGAGCTACGATGCCTCTGGTAATATAATAGGTGTGTTATTTAACGTAACATATACTTTTCCATTGAACGATGTTACCGGTGATAAAATATGCTTAACTGCTAATGCCGTTCAAATATACAATCCCCCGGTAAAAATAACATCTTATTCTTTTATAACAGGGGAAGCTGTAGGGACTAATGGGCAAACTACAAACTTTACTGTAAACGGGGTAGAGGGAGCTAACTGGGCGTTTAATATGATTTCCTCTGGCTTATTTTCTCCAGTAAATGTTTCCGGCACTATAGACAGCACTGGAACTTTTTCTTTTCCGGTAACATTTCCAGCAGTTACTGTTAACACAACATACACAGTTACTTTGACAGGTGATCTAGCAAGTACTTTTTGTACAGTTGCCCCGTATGTTCCCTGCTCTACTGGTCAACCTTCCGTGTTTACATTATATCAATATGTTAATTCAACTTTAAGCTTTGCTTTTACAAGTACAAATTCTAATATAACCCCAGATGCCGCTTCTACTATTACGCTTTTGGCTGGGTCTAGTCAACCAAGTCCTTTTAATGTTACAGTTACAGGCAGCTCGACTAGCATACTTACAATTGATTCTATTCCTGTAATATCAAACTGGACAAATCAAGGAGTTTCAGGGCCAATCAATTGGAACTTTACTATTACTAGCTTTAATTTTACTGTTGATAATTCAACTGTACCTACTCTTATAACAGCTGATCTTGTAGTTAATGTAAATGCTGCGGGTACTTCTAATAGCTCCAGCGTTTTAGATTTAGACCCTCATGTTTCTAATGGCGGTGCGTGGCTTGCTACCTTGTGTAATAGCGGAACTCAGTATTATGTTAATGACGCTCAAGGGTGGTCTGGTGGTACAGGCCAAAGTCAGCTGGGCGATTTAGTTAATGTGCCGTATGCTTCTAATGATATAGTGCAAATAAAAGATACGGCTACAGGCGCAAAACTTTGTGTTACACTAAATTCTTTTGCAAGTGGGGAAACGCCTACATACTATATAGACGAAGGATTCCAAAATCAGGTAAGCACGTTTTCTACTTGTACAATTTGTTTAGCGGGCGATCAATAACCAAAATCAATAATTATGTCAACAATAACTTTACAATTCCCATTCCCATTAAACGATTCCGTTCAAGTTGGCGATACCGCTTACTACACTAATGATCCAAACGGAACAAACTTAATACGGCTAGGCATTATAGAAGGAATCCTTAGATCTCTGAATAAAATAACCGTGGACGTAGAACCTTTACTAGTAGGTACAGTTAACACAGAGTTAACTCTAAGCAGTTTCATACTATTTAGCAAAACAGCATTGGTGAACACTAGCGGACTAAAAGGCTATTATGCTGAAGCCCAGTTTAAAAATGATTCAACAGACTATGCTGAACTATTCTTAGTAGGATCTGAGATATTTGAAAGCAGCAAATAACACGTAATAATAAAAGTATAATAATAAAATACAAAGATATGATAGGAGCCATAGGAGGCGTTGTGTCAGGACTTACTGGAATTGCTTCCGGTATAATTGGCAGTAAAGGCAGAAAAGCAGAACAAAAGGCCGCGCAAGCAGAGTTTAACAGAAATAAAGCAAGAATGGAAGGGGCGGATACCTCTAACCTTAACAAAAACATGGAAAACACCATGGAAGACCTTACGGTCAATACTCAAGCAGCCGAATTTCAAGCTCAGCAACAAGCTGGCGGGTTTGCTAACACAATGGATAATTTATCAGGAGCAGCTGGAGGATCCGGTATTGCGGCTTTAGCTCAATCAATGGCAGGGGCACAAAGCAATGCGGCCCAGGCAGCATCTGCAGATATAGGTAGACAAGAAGCTGGCAATCAAAAAGCAGAAAGGCAAATGGCTGGACAGCTGCAACAACAAGAAATACAAGGGGAATACGCTTCTAGGGCGGCAGAAAAAGATAAGGTGGACACAATGCTTGGTATGTCTCAGCAAAGGCTAGGCGCTGCAAATGAAGCAAGAGACGCGGCAACCGCAGCTATAGTAGGAGGTGTTGGTAGCGCGATAGGCGGTGCAGCTGGGATAGTTAGCGGGCTGCCGAGTGTAACAGATACTCCGTTAGGAGGCATACTAGGTGCTTAATAAAATAAACTATGGCAAATAATCAATTAATACTAGGGGCAGGTAAAGCAGCTAAAAAGTTTGTAAATGCAGGAGCAGAAATAACTAAAGGGCTTGCGCGCTCTGGCGTTACAGCAAGAGGATTGTTAGGGCCCTCAAAAACTGCTTTAAAAAACAAAGAATACGAAAGCAAGGTAAACACTTTGATGGGGAGAATGAAAACCGATATGGACTTTACTTCGTTTTCCGCCAAAGAAACTTCCTCTATGCGTAATTTCTTAGTAGGGGAGCGGGGAAAATACGCGAGTGCCGCTAAACAATTAGCTGGCATGACAGATACTACTTCCCAGGAGTACATGGCTCAAGTCGACGTAATGAATGGAGTTAATAATAGCTTTACGAATCTAGCTGCACAGATAAAATCTTACAAAGAAGGCAAGGCGACATTTGCAAAAGACATGTTAGATGGGACAATATCCAGAGGAAATCCTACTCAAAACACAAAAGAATCAATGGTCATGTATGGCTTTATTGACGAGGACGGAGACGGGGTAAATGACAAGCCCACAGATTCACCTTTTAGCATTCAAGCAGGTGGTAACATAGGATTTGATATAGATGGCCGCATGGTTGACTACAACACCCGTAGACCAGCTATTATGAAAGACTATGTGCTAAGTAATAAATTATTAACGGGTAATGAATCGGCTTACAAAGCTAAAGCAAGAATGAGTGGCACTTCCCAAAAACTGTATAGACAACAACTTGAGGAAGACTTTGAAAGTCGCGATGCTTTGATGTCTATGGTATATGATTTTGATTCTATTGTGACTACACAAGATTTAGCAACAAGATGGGATGAGAGCGAAAACTCTCTTGATGAAATTAATAGCATTAAAGAAGATTTAATAAACAGGCTAGTTGAAGCCAGGGTTGAGGTATCAAACAAAGGTTATAACGAAAAGCAAAGCAAGGATAATAGCCCAAACAAAAGCAAGCCTGACACTTTAGGCGGCATTATTAATGGGATATACTATATTAAAAGAAAAGACGGCACTTTGTTTCCTGTAAAGAACGAAGCAGAATATAATAGATATTCCGATTACTTTTTAGAAAACGCGTAATTAAATAAAAATATAATATGCCAAAATATAAATATAAAATAAATATAGACGGTAACTTTGTAACAAAGGAAGTAGATGAGTTATTAGTACCGTATCTTATAAAAAAATACCCAAATGCTGAGCTTATTAGCGAAACACCCCCTACTGAAAATTTTCAGAACGGAGATGCGGAGACCGATGCGTCTGTAACTCCCCAAGTAGAATCAGCATCGAGTGGGGATTACGTATTGGAAGATACTTCTTCGGAGTCGTCATCAAATAGGGCAAGTAGGTATACAGGAAAAACCAGTATTGATCCAAGGGCTGGGCGGAGAGCCCAAGACAATACCCGCGTAAAACAAAACTTCCGTGTTGTTCCCGAAACGCCAAAGCCAGTTGAAGAAGTAATTGAAGACACTAAAGATTATACGCAGGCACTAGAAGAACAAAAAGTAGCTGAGGAGCCTTTTACACCATATTATTTTACCTTTGAAGAATCAAAAGGGCTAACTGAAGACGAATTAGTTGCTAAAATGTATGATCGTTTAGCCTCTGTTGGCTTAACGGTAGATGCCACTAGCACTTATAATGATCTTGATGCTATCCAATTAACAAAAGGAGCGGAAGAGGACTTAGGCCTTGATGATTTACTTTTAAGCCCAAACCCATTTACAAGAGCTAGAGCAGCTAGAAAAATACCCCTTAGGGGCATGGACTTTGATGAGTTTTTTGGCGGCGATAATATAGCTGCAGTAGGCGAGGATGTTACAGATGAGCAATTAAAATTAAATATACAAAAACTTAATAATTTTATATTCCAAAATGCGGACCTTAATTACATCAAAAAGGCTAGAGAAAATGTAGGAGTAGGGTTTGCTAACGACTATGTAGAAGCTACTAAAGCAGAGGATCTATCTGAAGACAAACAAAAAAGCGGGTACATGGAAGATCTTGTAGACAAGTTCGAGGGTATAGAGATCAATACATTTGATGCTAACTATGGCGTAACTCCTGCTACAATAAATGACTTCGCTAATAAAAAAGAGTTTGAAAAGTATAAAATCTGGAAAGCGGGTGGCGTAATACCGGAAGTAGATGATTCTACACTTGCAGCCTGGAATATAAACCGAAAACAAAAAGAAGTAAATAAAAAGTCTGGACAATATATTTCTAATCTTACCCCAGAAGAAAGGCTAGATTATACAGCTTTAGCGTTTGACGAAAGCAGAGCAATAGCTAATCTTAGCACAACTATAAATAATTTTACAAATGACGTAGACGCGTTTGATATTGCTATTGAAAAATACAAAGCTAATCCTACGCAAGAAGAATATGTTAGCTTACAAAATCAGCAGCTTGAATTATTAGACAAACAGGGTAGAGTACAATCAATGCAAGACAAAGCTGAAAAGATAGGTTTGCTAGACAGGGCAGAGACCATTCCATTAGCTATAGCTGACCTTAAAAAGAACTACAATAGAATGACTCAGCTGAATTTAGGGTTTAGTTCTTTAGGGCAGACCATTAGTTTTGCAGCACTGACTTTATCTAGTTACGTAGGGCAAAATCAGTATGCTATTTTACCAGGCGTGGACTACGTCTCACTAACGGAAATAAACGAACAACTAGACGCAGAAATAGGTTCCACTTCGTTATCTCAGAGTCTAGCCGCAAAAACAGCTAATAATCAAACCGCTATAGACGTTGACGAAATAAGAAATGCAACAGACGTAGGAAGCTGGCTAATGAATTCCACAATCAACTTAGCGCCTTCTTTATCTATGGCCGCAACGGGGCCTTTAGCTTTACCGCTGTTTTTTGCAAGTGGAGCAGGGGGAGTACTAGAGGGCAGCGCAATAACTAAAAAGGAAGCCGCTAGCAGAATGTTACTTAATAAAAAATGGCTAGACAGTAATCCTGATGCAGACCCCCTGGAAATAGCTATTAGGCAATCGGAAATGGATAAGGACTCTAAAGCGCTTAATATCGCTGACTGGAGGGTATTGACCAACGCTGCTTTGACAGGGGCGGCTGAAGTGTTTTTTGAAAGAGTAGGCACAATGACTATCCTTAAGAACCTAGGCAAAGGCGTAAAGCAATTGCCGACCGAGACTCTTCTCCAAGGTATATACACCGGGAGCAAAGGGCTTGTTAAAGGCTCATTTAGAGAAGGCGGCTCGGAATTAGCCACCACTATTGTGCAAAACTTTGGTGAAATATACTTAATGGATGAAGATAAGAACTTTTTTGACGCCATTACAGATCGCGAGGGCTTATTTAAAGGTGGACTAGAGTCATTTGCACAAGGAGGTTTCATGGGTGGAGGTATGACATCTTTGAATTCTATCAAAGCAGTGGCGGCTGGTTTGCAGTCAGAAGTAGCTACTCAAAAGCAGCAGGCCGCAATGCGAGATATAGTTAATAAAATATCTAAATTAACGGGTGTTGATATTCAAAATATAAACAACCTAAGTGAACTTAATTTAGAATTGCCTGCTAACGTGCAGAAAGAAATAGATAAACTTGTAAAAGAAGGCGTTGAGATAGAGCAAGATATACTGGATGCTTTTAAAGGAGGATTGTCTACAGAACAAATTCTTGAATTAGGGGAGATAAATAGAAAAAAAAGGCTTATATCTAAGAAATTAACGCAAGCTGCTTACCAGGGATTAAGCGCATCGAAACTTACAGCATATAAAGATCAATTAAAATCCGATTTTGATAAGCTGGATAAGCAAAGAGAAACTCTGTTAGGACCTCAATTAAAAGGAAGAGCTGCCAAAAACAAGCTATCTTTTGATCTTACCCAAGGTTACAACGCGTACAGGACTCAGATGTTAGTTGGCTCATCACTAGAGCAAATTGCTCAGAAATATGCAGAATTAAACAGTAAGGATAAGCAAAAAGGTTATGATGAAGCTAGGGCTGAACTAAAAGCCTTAGATAAAAAGTTTACAGATGCCGATGTAAAAGCGTTAGCTGCTCAAAAATTTCAAACCGCTGAATTCCGCGCTAAAATAGAAGCGGGTAAAGCAAACGCGATTGCTTTTGCAGAAGAAATGGGGTTAGACGTAGACATAATAACTGTTGAATCTAAAGAAGATATTATTGCTGCTTTTGAAAAAATAGGGGAAGGGGACAGGCTAGACCAACCCGCTGAAAAAGGAGGTACTCAAACCCTAAGACAAGCTATAGAAAGCGGTGTTGTTGAGGGTATGGCGGTAAGCGGCACTAATAAGATTATAATAGATATAAATAAAGCAGCTGAAAACGGTCGCTCGGGCATTTACGCCCATGAGGTTTTACATAAGTATGCATTAGAAAATTACAATAACAGCACTGATGTGCAGGCTGCGGTGGATAAAGCAGGAAAAGATCTTTTAGATTTTATACAAAAAACAGACAAAAATCTATACGCTAAAATTAAATTTAGGCTAGACGAAAGTTACGAAGGATCAGAAAATTATTATGAAGAAGCAATGAACGCTATGTCTGACATTTTTGCTGACGGCTTTAAACCTACCCCGCCTTTGCTCATAAGAATAAAAGCTTTTGTAAATGCATTTTTATCAGGAGCCAATGGCAAGGATACCGAATACTTTAAAACCGGCAAAGAAGCATACTTTTTCGTAAGAGATTTTAATAAAGCAGCTCACTTTGGACAAAAATACAATAAAAAACCAAAGCCCGCGGCAATTTCTTTTGAAGCTAATGCAGATGTTACGGACGGGACCAGAGATAAACTATCTAGGTCAAGAAAGCTTACTGAGGCGGAGGAAAACAGAATGGAGGCTATTGACGCAGAAATCGATGAGATAAGCGATGATCTAATGCAGGGCTTTATAGATCAGGACACTCATGACAGAAAAATAGATAAGCTAGAAGAGGAATTAGAAAACATTGAAAATCCTCCTAAAACAGCGGCAGCCAAGCCGAAGCCTAAACCTAAAGCTAAAAAAGAACTTGATATTGATGCGCCGCAAGCATCTAAAAAAGATGAGCAAAGCCTAAGTGATGTTACTGCAAAGTCTAAAAAGAAACTAGACGCCATAGGTAACAATCCAGATGGCTTTAACCCTAATGAGGGGGCTATATATGAAGTTTTAGCGGGCATGATCCGTTCTAAAGTAAAGGCATTTAAAACAGCAGGTAACAACATAGTTAATCTTACAAATCTTCCAGGGTTTGAAATGGACAACATGGTTAGTGAAACTATAGCTAGTCTTATACCTTATATAAAGAAGTTTGACCCAGCTAAAAACGACTCCTTATTCGGCTATACAATGGCTCAGCTAGGTAATAGAATGAGAGGTGCGTTAAAGACTGGTAGAGTGACTGAAAACACCTTCACGGAAGACGTAACAGCAGCCAAAGGTATTATAGCAGAGGATAGTTCGAATGAAGTAAAAGAAAAGCCTAAGTACAGAAAGCTTATAGAGGCAGGTGTTGTAGGAGGTGAAGTTATTGACGCGATACGAGCTAAGTTAAAATCAACCTTACGTACTTTAAAAACCCGTCTAGACGCTCCTATATCTAATAACCGCACAGTAACTCCCCTTATAGCTGAGATACAATTTGAAATGGGTAAGCAAGCCGATATAGATCTTAAAACAGCTATGGGTGGCAAGAAAGATGGCAAGCTTAAAAAGTTTTTACTTAGGACTAAAAAGGCAACGTTACAAAACATGACCACGACCTGGTTAATGGGTAAAGATGGTCAAGGCGGAATACCGCAAGCGATACAAAAGCAACTTAAAGAAAATGGTAAGTGGGTTTCTTATCCGGCTTGGGTCGGCAAAGAAATAGCTAGGGAGAAAACAAGCACCGATGATGCGGGTAGAACGTCAGGAGCTTTGCTTGTAAGGAGACATCCAAACATAGTTAATTACAAAAATGTAGACGAAATTATTGATAACGACACCTATTTAGCTCAATTTCTAGACGAAACTGGTAACCCTATAAGAGGTAGAAAAGAAGCGTTGGCCAAGGCTATGGGTGAAGAAATTTCATTTGAAATATTTTCTGCTGATTTAGCAGATCCCGCTAGTGATATAAGTGAAGCGTTTGAAAACAATCAAGAAAGACAAGAAGCGGTGATTGCTGAAAACTTTATAGAAAAAATAGAAAGAGATATTGACAGGGGAAACATTAAGTTTTCTAAAGGGGTCACGCCACAAAGAGGACGGGAGCTAGCTATACAATTCCGTGGGTCTACTGGTTTTGGAACCGCAACAGCCCGTAAAAATTTTCAATCCGATTTTCTTAGCAAATTAAACCAAGAAGAAAAAGTGTGGGCTAACGAAAACCTTGTTACGCCTATCAATCTTGCAATAAGTAAGTATATAAAAAAGGATTGGCAAAGCAAAGAAAAAATTGTTGTGGACTTAATTAATAAGTTGGCAGGAGCAATGCCTGGACTTTCTATAATACAAAAAGGAGTACAAAAAGATTCTTTTAAGCCGGACTTAGCCTTTCAGGTAGACGGGGAAAACGTAAACTGGGAAATAAAAGGGGGGAAAACCGCTAGAATAGCCACTGTTTATATATCTAAATGGTTTGATACTGCTAAAACATACGTGGGCAGAAGCGCAGTCCCATCTGATTTTGGAAACACACTGGTTGAAAAAATAAAAGAAAATAAAGAATTAAAAAAAATTGTAGATATAATAAAAAAATCATTTGAAACTAACACGTACGTAGACAAGAATGGTAATACTAAAAAACTAGATCCTAAAGATCGTATAATAAAAGACGAAGGAGAAAATTTAGGATATAAAATGCCTTCTTGGTATTATCATGAGATAATACAGCCTTTGCTTCTTGGAGCTGAACAAAAGTTTGTTGTCGAAGGGGGGCTTGATATTGCCTCAACGTTGTATAATTCTAAAGACGTAAATTACATAACTTTTGCTGACCTAGGCAATTTTGTTATGGGGCCCGATTACTTGGGAACGGGGTTACCAGAATTAAAGGGAGACGCAGAGGTTAGGATCAAAGCTAGATCAAATTATTCCGGAGAGGGTAAATTTGTTACCCTAAACATGGTAGCTGAGCTACAAGTTACGAACATAAGTGCCAACGCATTAGGTGATAAAAGTTCTTCTAATATGTTTAATGAAGAATCCGCTATTGCTACTATAGACAAAATACTTAACACCAAATTGTCTATAACGAAGCAGACTGCTATAGATAACACAGCGAGCATTAAATACTCTCAAACGCCTAAGGGTATTAGCGTATTTGACTTTGACGACACGCTGGCCCGCACGAAAAGTAATGTGCTATACGTTATGCCTGATGGCACAAAGGGTAAGCTAACCGCTGCTCAATTTGCCGCTAGATCAGAAACAATGCTGGACCAAGGCGCTGAGTTTGACTTTAGCGAGTTTAGTAAAGTAATGAAAGGTGAGCTAGGGCCATTGTTTAGCGAAGCACAAAAAAAGGAAGGCAAGTACACAAACAAAGACATATTTGTTTTAACCGCAAGACCAGCGAATTCCGCTAAAGCGATACATGAATTTTTAAAGTCTGAAGGGCTAAACATACCTATAGAGAACATTACAGGCTTAGGCAACGGATCACCTCAAGCCAAAGCTGATTGGATGGTGGGGAAGATAGCTAATGGCTACAACGATTTCTACTTTGCTGACGATCACATTGGCAACGTTAAAGCTGTGGGTAAGGCACTTAAAGGCAAAGGGGTTAAAGGACAAACAGAATTATCCATAGTAGATTTTAAAAATCAACCCAAGGCCGTAAGAGACATACTTAACACGTTTGATGTTAAAGGGCCAACACAAAGATCTAGAGTTAAATTCAGTAGATCATCAAATAAAAACTTTAACGACATGCTCGAAAGAGCTTCCGGTATAAAATCTAGAAAAAGATTAACACAGGTAGAAGGGCGTCAACTAGGTAAGAACAAAGGCAGATTCAAAATATGGATGCCTTCTTCACTTGAGGATTTCAGAGGCCTTACGGAATATACGTTCGCAGGCAAAGGTAGACAGGGAGAGGCTGACCAGAAGTTTTTCCAAGATGCTTTAGTTACACCGTACTGGAGGGGTATAAATGAAATGGACCAAGTTAAGCAATCACTTAAAAATGGATTTGCGGCACTTAACAAGAAGTTTAAACCTGTACTGAAAAAGCTTGGTAAAAAAATTCCAGGTATGGTGCATACGCATGATCAAGCACTAAGGGTATACCTTTGGAATAAAGCCGGGTACGAAATACCAGGGCTTACTAGAAAGCAAGAAAGAGAGCTCGTTAGGTATGTTCAAAATGATGCTGAACTATTAGCTTACGCTAAGGGAGCATTACAAATGTCTCAAAGAAAAGAATGGTCTAAGCCCTCTGATTATTGGGACGTACAAACCATACTATCTGATATTAATAACTTTACGGAAAAAGCGGGTAGAAAAGAATACCTTAAAGAGTTTATTGATAATGCCGATTTAATTTTTAGTGAGGCTAACCTGAATAAGGTAGAAGCTATATACGGAAAAGACCATAGAGACGCTATTGAAGATATTCTATACCGAATGAAAAACGGTACGAATAGGGCTGCTGGTATGAAAAAGAACGAGAAAGCGTGGAACAACTGGTTAAACAACTCAATTGGAGCTATCATGTTCTTTAACAGAAGATCTGCATTGCTACAAACGCTATCTACTGTAAACTTTGTAAACTGGAGTGACAACAATCCAATGAAGGCAGCAGCAGCATTTGCTAATCAAAAGCAATTTTGGTCTGACTTCGCTATGATATTTAACTCAGCCAAATTAAAGCAAAGAAGGTCAGGATTAAAGACAGATGTTAATGCAGCGGAACTTGCTAGTGCGGTTACGGGTGCTACAGACAAAGCATCTGCGGCATTAAATTACTTGCTTAAAATAGGATTTATACCTACACAAATGGTAGATAGTTTTGCTATCGCATCAGGTGGAGCCACCTTCTATAGAAATAGGTTAAACACTTATCTAAAAGAAAAGGGTGCAGATGGAGAACCTAAGTATACGCAGAAGGAAGCTGAAAAGCAAGCTTTTGAAGACTTCAGTAAAATTTCAGATGAAACACAGCAATCAGGTGATCCAGCTTTAATATCCTCGGATCAATCTAGTTCACTTGGTAGGGTTGTTTTAAATTTCATGAATACACCTATACAGCTAAATAGGTCAATTAAAAAATCTGCTCAGGATATATACAACAGAAGAAGAACGCCGGGTATGTCGCAAGCACAAAGTGACTTTTCTAATTTTAGTAAAATAATATATTACGGAGCTATTCAAAATGCTATTTTCTCATCTCTACAAGCTGCAATGTTTGCACTTATACCAGGATTTAATGACGATGAAGAAGAGGAAGGCGATTTGACTATGCAGGAAAAAACCGACAAAAAACTTTTTCAGGTTATAAATTCAATGGTAGACACTACTCTTAAAGGAGGATTTGGTTTACCTGGAGCGGTTGTATCTATTTTAAAGAACGCTATAATAGAATACAAAAAGCAGGAAGACAGAGGATTTTTAGCAGACGATTCTAAAACCCTTATAGCACTACTTAATATATCACCAGCGGTAGGATCAAAAGGAAGAAAGGTAGTTAACTTTATTAAAACAGAAAGGTTTGACAAAGAAGTTATAAGCGAAAGAGGCTGGGATGTTACCGTAGACGGTAGATTTAATTTAAGCCCTCGCTGGTCTGCTGCAGGTAATCTTGTTGAGGGAGTACTTAATATACCAACAGCTAGGGTAGTTGATGAGCTTAACTCAATAACAGAAGCCTTAGACTCTAGAAACACTGCATGGCAAAGAATAGCTTTAGCATTAGGTTGGAAAACCTGGAACGTTGGATCTAAGAATGAGGAAAACGATTTAATAGAAGTAAGGATAAAGTCAGAAAATAAGGAGCGCAAAAAAGAAGAGAACAAAGAAAAAAGAAAGCAGAAGAAACTTCTAGAGGAAATGGAGGAGAAAGACAGAAGAGATAGATTATCACAAGATGACAGAGACCTAGAAGACTGGGAAAAAAGACAGCGAAGAAAAATAAAGTCTAGAAATACAAGAGCTAAAAACAAAAAAACGAAAGACTCGATTGCTCAGGTAAAATCGGATGCTTTAATAGCCGCAATAGCGAAAAAAAGAAAAGAAAAAGCTAATAAAAACAAATAACTATGAACTTACCAATAACAACAAGAGTATCCAAAGCAAGGTGCGGTTTATCATCGCCTAAAGGAATGGAAATATCCATGAATGCAGATGGTAGCGGAGGAGCTGTTCCTGAAAGTAACCCTTCTCCTGCTAAACAAATGCACAATAAGCGTTCTACAAGAAGATTTGCTAGAGCAGAAAAAGTAGCCGCTAAAGGAAAAAAAGCGGTTGATGAGGGAAGAGATAAGAAAGCTGATAGGCTATTAAAGAGAGCCGCTAGAATAGAAGATCGCGCGATTAGAACAGAAGAGTGGGAAAAAAACTGGAAGCCGCGAGATAGAAAAGGAGTAATGTAAAAAACAAAAGCATGAGCATAAACGAAATAAAACTATACATAATAAACGGCAGTACATTAGGAGTAACTACTTTTATGGGTATAGAAGATTGGCTAAAGATTATATTACTATTAATAACTATAGGGTACACTATTTCAAAGTGGGCAACCTTAAAAAAGAAAAAATAATATGAAATTAGGAGTTTTAAGATTTAGTTCAGATAGTGATTCCACATTAGGAGCATTATTTGATATAACTGATAGTAACAAATTTTTATGTTATACATTAGAAGACGAGTTTCGCGAAGTAAAAATACCAGGTGAAACTAGAATACCTGAAGGTACATATAACGTAACTCTCCGCACAGAAGGTGGGCTTAACCAAAAATATAATGATAAATTTGGTGAAGAATTTAATAAAGGAATGCTTTGGGTTAGAGATGTGCCTGGATTTGAATACATACTAATCCATATAGGAAATGACGACGACGACTCAGCTGGGTGTCTTTTAGTAGGAGATTCGCAGACGCAAAATATTACAAAAAGAGGATTTATAGGTGCTTCAACTGATGCTTATAAAAGAATCTACCCGCCAATTGCAGACGTTTTAGTAAACGGAGGCCAAGTGACTATAACTTACAAAGACGGAATCATGGATAAAAGATAAATTATGAGAACAAAAGGAATAGGGCCTCAGGGTTTAGGATTAAAAGGTAATAACGGATATAGTATAGGATCTCCTGCTAAGTTTAAGGCGCATAAAATGCACAGCAAATCTGGTAAAACAGTAATGGCTAATACTAAACAAGATCACCTAGATTTAAAAGAAAAAGGCTATGGACACACACCTAGTCCCGCTAAGAAAAAAGATGCTTGTTACTCAAAAGTAGCGTCAAGATATAAAGGCGGAAACTCGGCATACAGGAGCGGTGCTATGGTTAAGTGTAGAAAAGTAGGCGCGGCTAACTGGGGAAATAAATCTAAGTAGCATGGCTTTTAAAATGAAACCTTCCCCCCTTAAAAATCTAAATCGTTGGTTTAAAGAAGAATGGGAAACGCCAAGCGGTAAGAAAGATTACAAAAGCGGTGAAAATACATTTAGGCCAACTAAAAAAGTTTCAAAAAATACACCAGCTACATGGAGTGAGTTGACGCCCGCTCAAAAAGCTGCAGCTAAAAGAGAAAAAAATACAAAAGGTAGAGTAAGCAAATATAAAAAATAAACTAGTATGTATAACGGATTTAAAGGAATAGGGCCTAGAGGACTAGGTGGCGGTAAAGAAGAAGGTTGTCATGACTGCGATTCACCAGCTAAAATTAAGGACGCTGCTTACGAGAAATCAAATCGTAAAATGAGATCTAAATATACCAAAGAAACAGGAAAAACATTAGGTAAAAGACATTTATCAGGTACTAGTCCTAGAAGAGTTTCATTTGCATGCCGATTTGCGGGCATGAAAGGAGCCATGAAAGATGACAAAGGCGAACCTACAAGAAAAGCAATGGCTTTAAAGAAGTGGGGATTTGGCAGCGTTGGCGCCGCGTCTAGTTTTTGTAGTAAGAATAAAAAATCATAAATAAAAATTATAACTATGGCATACAATGGATTCAAAGGAATAGGGCCTAAAAAATTAGGGGCTAGCCCACTTAAACAATTAAAAACTCCTAGCAATTACAAAGCTGGGGATCTAATAGACGAGACAGATCATGATAACTCTTTTTATCACAGTTCCAGCTCGAAAGGCAATATCGGGGGTACAGATTATAATGTAGAAAACCTTAGCGAAATACAAGAAGATAAGCAAGGGCAATACATGACTTCCCTAGACGAAAGCGAAACTACAATTCCAAGCGAAAGTCGTTATGGAGCAAATCGCCCAAAAAGAAAAGTAACAAATTATAACCAAGGGTATAAGCGAGATAGAGATACGCTAAGACCAACACGAGGAAAAGTATTTATAAAAAAATAAAATAAAAATAAACTATGGAAAAAATATTTCAGTTAATAGAAAGTTATGGTTTGTCTGTTGTTTTATTAATAGGCGCTTTATATGTTTTGTATAAATTTGCTTTTTTTAGCATAAAAGAAGTTAAAGTGGGATTCGAAAATCGACACGAATCTTTAAGGGAACAAATGAATGAAGTAAAAGAAAAGCTAAATATTATTCTTGAATTTATTAAAAAAGATAAAAATTAACAAATAAAAACAAAAAATGAAAAAACTAAAAAGCTATTGGAATAAGCTGATGTATCGGCTTATGTTTAAAAACTATAATGAATAAAAAAAAGGGGATAACCAATGCGGCTATCCCCTTAATAATTTATATGGATATTTTATCCATCACACGCAAGACAATCCTCATCCATTGCGGACGCAGCAATATCTCCTCGCAACACACTTTCTGTTCTTGTATAATATAAGGTTTTAACACCCTTCTTCCAAGCTTCCATGTGTACCTTGTTAAGCCATTTAGGAGTTGCCTCCGCTGGAAAAGCAAGATTCAAACTAACAGACTGATCTACATACTGTTGTCTTAGTCCGGCCTGGGCAATGAGTTCCAGCTGATTGATCTCTTTAAATGTTTTAAAAACTTCTTTGGCAGGTATGTCATGATCACCAACGGTAATATCATCCAGCCCGTCAATATCCTGTACTGAACCACCGTCAGCCAATATCTTATTCCATGTTTTTTCATTATTTAAGTTATGTTTTTCTAATAGTTTAACAAGTGTTATGTTCTTCCTGATAAAAGTACCTTTAGCACTTTGCTCCGTAAAAACATTCGCAGCCCACGGCTCAATACCCGGTGAGACATTTCCACTAAGCTTGCTATTGCTAACAGTAGGTGCAACAGCACGCAAATGGGTATTACGCATACCAGTTCCAGCACACCAAAGAGGTTCTCCATAAATCTCTGCAAGGTCCATGGAAGCTCTTTCGCTTTCAATTTTGATTTGCGAAAATATTTTCCTAGTTTCAAACTGAGATAATAGACCTTCGAAAGGAATACCTTTCTCTTGGAGATATGTATGCCATCCAAGGACTCCCAAGCCCAGTGCTCGCCCTTTCTGCGCAGATCGTATAGCATTTTCGAATCCGCGTAACCCCTTGGCTCTTTGAATAAATTCCTCCATAACTCCGTCAAGAAAGAACGTGGCGTCATAGATAAGGTTAGTATCCTTCCATTCCTCATATTTAGCTAAGTTTAATGATGATAGGCAACATACAAAACTGTGGCTTTCATCGGTGTGTAATGTGATCTCTGAACATATATTAGTCATGTGAACCTTTAATCCATTTTCTTTATATGCTTCTGGATTTGCTTTGTTAACATTCCCTTTAAACATAATGTACGGTTCTCCAGTTGCTTTTCGCTTTCTAAGTAGTTTACTCCATCGAGTCCTTGCATCTGCATCTCCTTGTTCAAGTTTTCGCATAAATTTATCACCAACAACTGCGCACTGATGTAGATTAAGTGACTGTCTGTTGACATCTCCTTTTGGCTCTCTAATCTCAAGCCATTGTTCGAAATCTCCATGTTCAATATTGATATTAACTGAGGCAGCTCCACGACGGACAGAGCCTTGATTAGTTGCAAGAATTGTTGAGTCAAAAATTTTAGCGAAGGGCACGACTCCATCTGATGTTCCATTACCTGTTATATTACTGCCGGCGGGTCTAATTTGATTAATACCAACGCCAACTCCACCGCCATGCTTAGCGAGTAACATCATCTCTAGATTCTTTTGTCCTATATCTTGTATACTATCAGCCACGTCGATGCCAAAGCAACTAATAGGTAAGCCGCGATCAGTACCGGTATTGGATAATACAGGACTAGCGAGGCATAGCCAACCGTTCCAGATATAATTAAAAAAGGTTTCAGCCATTTCCGGCTTGTACAATCTGCGAGCAACTGTTTTAGATACCCTATGGTATGCTTCTTTTGGCGTTTCTCCATCATATAAATATCCTCCTGATATAGTTTTCTTATAAACATCTGTGTCACCCCATTCAGGGTAATCTTCTCCTTTAATCCAATTTTTGTTCCACATCTACGGCTGGTTGTTTAGCTTGTTCTTCTATTAATTTTTTTATAGCCTCTTCATATCCGGGCATTATTTTAATTGTTTCCAATAGCCCTTGCAACAATGTGTTTATATGAACTAAATTTTGTATGTTGTTGTGCACGCCTTGGGCTAATTTGCCCATATCATGCTTCATGTTAATTAATGTTTGTTCTTTCATTTTATTTATTTTTTAGTTTACCAAATGTCTTCAAAATCTTCTCCTTCACCTGCTTTCGAGTAGTCCGTCGGCCTAAGCGCGAAAAAATCAGTATGGGTAACCCCCCCGGTAAGATGGTAAAACCAATCAAGATTGCCCGCTGCATTGGAGTCATACGCAAAATACGATCCCAAGTCGACGTAGCCAAGTTCCACAAGCTTTTCATTTGTTCTTTTCTTTATAAAGTGTTTAAGATCGTTTGCAGATATACCTTCAATGTCACCCATTTCAAACATCTTATCTATATACTTTGTTTCTAGCTTAACCATTATTTCGGCAGCTTCTATTATGTCTTCTCGACATAAGTGCAGTAGTTGATCATCTTCGTCACACATATCGCGAAATAGTTTACAACCCATTTTACTGTGCAATGATTCATCTCTCACTGACCACTTCATCTGTTGTCCTACTCCCTTAAGTAAATTACGTAACTGAAAAGAATACAAGACAGCAAAAGCAGAATATAAACTAACACCTTCTGCAAAGGCGCTGAATACCGCAAGTGATTTCGCAACACCGATATTAGAATCACCGCTATAAGCGACCAAATTATCAAATCTATCGGCTGTGGCAGGCTCATGTAAAAATGCTTCATAATCTTCTAGTCCTAGCGTTTCGTTTAAGTAACTGTAAGCTACAGCATGTACAGTCTCTTGAGATCCAAACATCATAGCCATTTGTTGTATTTCGTATTTAGGAAACCATCCTACTACATTCTGCGTCCAATAGTCAGACACCGCGCATTCGGTCTGAGCAAAGCCTAGCAGGATGTTGCCCACTAGGTTTTTCTCTTTGTCATCTAACTTTTCGTTCCAATCTTTAATATCACTTTGCATCGATATTTCGGTGTGTAACCAAAATGCTTGTGCTTGTTTAAGCCAACCCTCAGTATAATACTCAGGGTATTCAAACGGCTTGTAAGGTATTCTTTTATCTCGTAATCCCATCTACTTTCATCATGTATTTAATTGTTTGTAATGTTGCTCTCCAGTATTCCATGTGAGCTAGCATATCAGCTTTTTTAACGCTCATATCGACTCTATTAAAGTCACTAAGTATTTCGTCTACAAAGAAACTAATGGTCTCCATCTGGACTTTCATTTCGTCGTTTGTCATAAGTAATTAGTAAAAGCTATGTCGATAAACGGCACGTATAGCACGTGAGTTACAAACTCTTCCTCGCGATACGATCTAAATCCAAATAATATTCCTGGATATATGCCTAGTTCTAGTATCCATCCTGGTCTGTCGTCTTCTTCTTTCATGTACATTTTATATTATGTTTATTCTGTTGTTTAATTAATTCCTTATACTTGATCTTGCCTCTTGTGTTCCAGCTCCACTTCCACCATTTTTCTATTTGGCGTTCTACGTATTTTTTTCTAGCTAGTGCTTTCGCTTCTCTAGGATTATTCGAACTGTCTCGTCGCATGTAACTTGGTTTGAAGGTTTATATAATGTTATGCCAGGGAACTGGCTAACAACTAACTGTTTGAATAGTTTCCATCGCATTGGAAATGATTCGTTTGCTCTACCTTTGGTTTCTATTATGAAATCATCGCCAATAAAATCAGGAGTATACTTGATAGGTAATATTCTTTTGTTACCTCTGTTTTTAAAATCCCCTTTGCCATTGCTTTGTTTTTCATAAACCTCGTTATCAAAATGGAATCCATTTAATAAAACAAAAGTTTCACCTTCGTATTTACATTTTATACCTGCGTTTTTTAAAGCAACCCACATATATTTTTCAAGCCCGGAGGCAAAGTCGATACCGTCATACGATACCTTCTTTGCTCTTACTGGACCTCTTTTCTTTGAGCTCTTTTTAAACTTTTTCATTTTACAGGGTTTTTGCAAACGTTCCGTTAGTCATAGATCCTTTTCTATTCTTGATCTCGTCGTAAGCAGTATCAATACAGTGTTCTATATCATATCCTTCTAGCTTAGCTAAGTTAGTTAATACGACAACTATATCACCAATAGAATCAACCACCTCGCGATCATTCTTGGTTAGAAGCGCTTTAGCTAATTCTCCAACTTCTTCCATTAGCTTTACGTATTGTGTTTTAGAATCACCTAATTTATATATACCCCTTTCTTCAGCCCACTCACGTATCAAATCAAAAGTTGATGGAATAAATACACTTGCTAAACCGTTTGAACTAAAATCTTTAGGTTTTTCAAACTGTTTTTCTTTTTTTAGCTCGTCTACAAATGATAACAACGTTTTATTATAAACGTATGATCTTGAGTTTCTAAAGTGTGAAGTACGCGCATTTTTTAATATCCAGTCTTGTTCTTGTTGGTTAAGAGTTACCTTAGAACCTTCTATAGACAGCTTTAATCCTGTGCTTTTAGCAAGGTATTCTTTCAAATCTGTTTTTCCTACTGGAAAAGTTACTGTTTGGTCTGTAATGTTTATTGACATTTTATTATTTTTTTTATTAAATTGATTAGATAATATTTTGTAACTATTGAAGTCCGCTTTATAGCCATAAGACTTTTGAAGTTCTATCTCCATATCAGATATATAATTTATATCTTCGCTTGTAAATAGAACCTCGTATTCGTCTGAAGTATAGCCTTGCTCCTTCGTAACCCTCTTATTAAGATCACGTGTAACTCCGATCTTTTTATTAGGTATGTGATAAATATAATACATATTTATTTTTATTTGCCAACACTCAGCGGCGCTTTTATTGCCGGGTAAGGATTGTAGATTAATAATTTAATTTCAAAATCTTCTGGGATATTTAATCCGCCTAGTAGATTATCACTTAGCCCTCTTTCTAATTCTAGCTTAGGTAATGCTCTGTTTGGTCTAGTTAAATACTTTTTTGCTTGATCTAAATGATTGTTATACAAATGACAGTCTCCAAGCTGTCCTATTAGCTGTCCAGGCTTCAAATCAGAGCCTTTGGCCAACATCTCTAAGAGTAAGCCATACATTGCAATATCGTACGGCAGGCCAAGAAAAATATCAGCGGATCTTTGTTGCCACATTAGATCTATAACGCCATCATTTACATAAACCTGAAAAGCATAATGACAAGGGGGTAAAACCATATCCGGCATATCAGCAGGATTCCAGGCTGAAACCATCATACGACGACTGTCAGGATCAGTACGTATAGCATGAACAAGGTTTTTGAGCTGGTCTACGCCTTGAAAATTACGCCATTGCTTGCCATATACTGGGCCTAACGTTTCATCTGTTCTACCTGAGCGTTCATAATCTGGTCTCCAGTATTTAACCCCGTTGTCTTCAAGATACTTTAGATCTGTCCTGCCGTTTAATATCCACAGCAATTCAGTTCTTGCAGCATTAAAACTTATCTTCTTTCCTGTAAGTATAGGGAAGCCCATTGACATATCATGCTTGATTGTTCTTCCGAACACAGATCTCGTTCCAGTTCCAGTTCTATCTTCTTTAGCAGCTCCTCTGTCGAGTACTTCTGCCATAAGCTCTCTGTATTTGTCCTCAATATTAATCATGCTTAGGTAATATGCTTTTTAGTTTTTCCACGTAGTTAGCTGCGTCTAGTAATTCTTCTTGCAAGTGTTGTAACCACTTCTGTAAGTCCGGCGAATCTTCGTCTAAAGTTACACCATACTTTTTATATCCTACATCGGATCTGCTTACTAGTTGATCACATACTTTCTCAATAATTGGATCTCTAAATGTTACTTCTTTTGTTTTCATTTTTAGCTGCTTTATTAGTATTGCATCGTCGTAATCCATTTGTTTTTTACTCATCATTGATTTGATTTTTTATAATAATACATATAATACTCGTACATTTTTACCCACACTTCTGTTCTGCTTACTTGGTCAGGAGCATTCACTATTTTGCCGTTTAAATCTAACACTAGCACCCATCTTGTTGGAGTGCCGGCACCTACAGCCGATGGTGATATTCTTATATTGTTATTAATACACCAGCGCCTAGCTTGCTCTTCTTTTTCACTGGGAATGTGAGCTCCCATCATACTTGCTTTTTTCTTAGCCATTCTCCCAAGGCATTTTCTCTTCTTCAGGTTGACTCATAGGAATGTAGCATCCACTCTTTGTATCCCAAGTAAAGTGACATTCAGCACCATTAGTACCAAGGTTTTGAAACTTACACTTAAGTACTTTTACTTTAACAGTGTTAGCCTCATAGTTTCTATGCACTAATAATCCGTGGTAACTAGCATCGTACCATTCTCCTCCTCCTTTAATAGAATACATTGTAGGCTCTTCAATCTCGCCTGTCTTTTGATTCTTATACATCTTGGTAGGGTGAGCAACTACGAACACAAGCACGTCATATTTCTTAGCAAAAACTTCTATCTTAGTTAGATAATCCATGGTATATCTATTGACATCATCGCTTACAGCATTTATGTCTCTTACCTTGTTGAATGGATCTATCACCAGACATTTAATACCTTTGCGCTTAACAAGCTCTGCTCCCTTCTTTAAGATCGAATCTAAAGAATATCTTTCCATGTCTATATGAAAGTAATTCGCATTACAGTGATCAGCTATTTGATTCCACTTCTCTCCCCCAATATCTTCTTTCTCAGGCATACCTTGCCAGTGCTTACGCATTAACTTGTGGGCATGAAGAAAGGTTGGTACATTTTCAGGCGAAGCATAAGCTGTCTTCCATGAGTAGCGTTGGTTATAGCCAACAACCATTTGGTCGACAAAATCAGACTTGCCGGAAGAAGGTATACCAGTGACAGTAATAAATTGACCGGTATAAGTTGAAAAGATGTCATCAAAGTTATTAAGACCAACTTGAAATCCTGGCGTAAAGCCATTCCTAACAAACTCAGTAACTTCGTCTTCGATGTCCCTGAACGTTGTAACATTCTCCATTGGTACAGGCTTTGCACCTGTAATACGCTCTGATAGCTTTTCTTTTCCATACTTCTGTAGATATTCATTAGCATCTTTACAGTCTTCAAAGGTTGTTATAAAACAAACTTCAGATCCTAGTCTTCTTATTAATTCTGTTTGTAAAGCTAGTCCAGCATCATCTGTGTCAACAGCTAATATGATCTTCTCTTTGTCTTCAAAATAATCAATACAATTATCAAGATAATCAAGGTTGTTGTTGTTAAGAGTTGCTCCATTTGGTACTGATATAGCGTTTGTTATGCCGGCTTCGTGTAGTGCTAACACATCCATTTCGCCTTCAACTATTACACAGTATTCAAATCCAACTGTCGCATCTATGTTATAAAATACTTTTTCAGCTCCCTTATATAATTTAAAGTTTTTTCTTCCATCGCGGTATTTGATGTTTGTTAATTCACCGCCCATGAAGTAATTAAACTTTATTACATTCTCGGTCTTGCTGGTTTGTGGCATCCATTCAGGTCCCTCAGTAACTCGTAAGTCAGTGAGGGTCTGTTTGGAAATACCCCTTGTTTTAAACCAATCTTCAACTTTCATACCGGGCTCAACACGTATAGCAATAGGTTCTGGCTTTGAATATACTTTTTCGGCCTTGCCTTTACGTTTGTATGTATGCAATTGAAATGATTTATTACAGTTATGACAAGTACCGAGACCACGTTCCCAATCGTAAGAAGCACACTTTGCTTTTACATTCTTAGGTTTTCTATCAGGGGAACAAACAGGGCATATACCCTGCTTCTTTCCTTCTTCAAGCTTATGTTGATTGAACTCGTCAATCGCAAATCCGTTGATCTCCATTGTCTTTATTTAATTTAATTGTTATTCTCCGTCTAAGCACTCGGGGCATATATCGCAATAATCAAAGTCACACTTAGTCATGACTTCTCCACACATTTCGCATTGATCCATTAAAATGGTAGATCATCATGCTCTGCTGCTGCGGGAGCTGGTGCTTGCTGCTGTCCGTCACCTCTTGGTGCAGCTTCAACATTAGTACCGTTACTCCATACAACTTGTACGTTTCCTAAATAAACTTTGTCAACTTTCGCATCACGTTCTTCTTTAGTTTGTTCTACGATAACAGGACCTTGATTGTTATACTGGTCTAGTTCGTCATTAATTGTAATAACTATTGGTAAATAGCTACCCTTCTTTCCTTTGTAGATCTTATCCTTTGGAATTTTATTTAGATCTATATTCGCTTTTATAATACTTGCCATAATTAGTACGCTTGTAATTGGTTAAACATGTTAGTTAATTGTTCTTTCGTTGCTCCCGTGTTTCGTCGAATGTTATCAACGGCTTTTACATGGGTTTGGTTAGTATAAAAATTGTTCGCTGTAGTTTTCATACCTGTTACAGAGCAGGTTCTTTTTGATTTTCTCATTGGATTAAATTTAGTTATTAATTGTTTTACATTCATATTATCATTTTTTATTCGTGTTCAGACTGTAAGAGTTATAATGTATCCGTTTTTACGTAGTCTTTAAGATCAAACAATGGATCTTCTATTAGTTTCTCATATTGCTCTATAGCTAGCTCAACCTTGTGGCCACCTCTTTCGTAAAACTCATCAGAGCAATCGTATATGCCTATTTGATGTGTCTTCTTGCATATTACAAGGAAAACTAATTCGTGCCCAAATATGCGTCTGTATATGTACGCTTGGCTGTCATAGTTATATGTGTTGGCACTCTTTCTAAATCCGTTTATATCTCCTGTGGTTTTTATGTCCACAATTAGACCTTGATCTTTGTTAATACAATCGGCTTTACCTTTCCACCAGGTTCCATTAATATTTTTGATTCCAGGTTCTTCGTATATAACGTCTTGACCTGTTAATAAAGATTGACATACTGAATTGTTTTTAATTTTGTTAATCATTAGGTTACACTTATCCACTTCTTTACGCAGGATCATCATCTTGCCGTCATTAGCTTCAACATCGGCTTTATATATTTTAGTCAACCTACTTGATCCTTCTGACACGGGATAATTAGCATTTAGTTTCTCAGGCTCAAGTATTGCTGTGTGTATATATCCGCCAATTATAAAATTTATATTTTGCTCGGTGGGTTTTCCAAATTGCTCTGGGTCGTTAAGCAGCTTGTATATATCGGAGTTAGATCTATATTTTCTACCAACTCCGTTATAATATTCCTCATCAATCCTAAGTAGTTCTACTACTTTACTCTGTTCGGTTTCTGTCATTATAGGGTTTCATTTTTCATTGGTTTAGCAGTTTCTAATACTTTTTGTATCTCTTTAGAAACGTTGTACTTAGTTGTAATAGCTTTTAAATCTCCGCCTCCTTCAACAAACTTAAGTGCTTTAGCATATAAAGGATCCTTCTTAGATGTTAATGAAACTTTTTCAGTCTTACCTGAGTGATCATTAGATGCATCCGCGTCGGCTGTATCATCGATAAGGAATAAGTTACCTAAGGCATACTTTTTACCATAACTAGAAGCCGCACCGTATTTTTGAGGCATAGACATTCCCTTAGATAGTAGATCAACGCCAACGATCGCAGAAGTACGTATAGCAGAGTCAGACTCGGCATCTAGTATACTTGCTGTTGACTTTATAATAGGAGGATCAATGCTTATCATTTCTTCGTCTATAGTTACGGTCACATTGTGTTGCACACAAAATGGTTTAACCGCTTCAAGTATATCTTCAGCTGCTCGATAGTAATATTTACCAAAGCCGTTGTACCTGGATTTTTTAGCTTTCATATCCTTTTGGATCATAGCTAATTTCAATTGTAGATTTCCTGTTTGTTCTTTTTTCATTTGCTTTACTTGTATTTGTTATTAATATAATTACGTATTTTGAGCATAACTTAAAGGTAATCAATCACTTGCGCTGCATCGACGTTAGCGATTAGATGGTCGATTGCTTCCTTCTTTATTTGAGATACAATGACATTAGCCGTTGGAACTGTGAGACTTATGTGCTTTGCAATCTCCTTGGCAGAATGTTTTTTACAGTCTAAACCGTAGAATAATCTTACTACCTCATATTGCTTTTCTGTTAGATGTTCTTTCATTATGCCTAATAAATATATATTGAGTAAATCAATATTGTATGGCTCTGAGTTATCAGGTAATTGATACGCAAAGTTATTTTCGTCGGCAGGTGTTATGTCGTAACTAGAAAACATACTGTTGAAAAACAGAGCAACCATTTTTTGATCTTTAGGGTTGTTACGTATAGCATTGAGCTTGTGCTCGGGAATTTTTATATCTCCCCTGTTTATATCTATGGCTCTGCGTATGGCTCCCTTGATTCTTTTGCTGAAGAATGACTTTAACGTTTTCTCCATGTCATTAGATTCGTTTAAAGCAATCCAATCTATTCTGTCTACTGCTTTAATTAATCCTGAATTACCCTCTTGTATCAAATCATTTATACTAAGTACTCCTGATGCTTGCTGTGTTGTAGCGAACTTACGTGCTAAGTTTTCTACTAACGGCAGGAACTTTGTTATTAGCTCATTTCTAGTATACTCATCAAAGAATTTACCGTCAGGCATAGATCTTTTAACATCTTCTTTGTATCTTACATAGTTATCTATATTATACTTTTTCATCGTTTATTTTTTGGTATGCAGCTGTCATAGCTTCGTTATCTGCAAAAAAATTATTATTTATTTTTAGCATCCATTCATTGAATTTTTCAATCTCTTCCATATTATTATCTATTTTTTATCGTGTCCAGACTGTAGGCCTCTTATTTTAGCAAATACATTTGCTGCATTTGTATAGTCTTCGATACTTTCATAGTGTTTTAAAAGTAAATTTAATTCTGTTATTTGCTCGTCGTTGCTAGGCAATGAATTAATAAACTCTTCGTTCATTGCTTTAGCTTCGTCGTTAATACGTATAAACAATTGTTCTACAATCATATCTACGATCTTTTGCATTTCTTCTTCTGTCATACTTTAATTTAGGTTAGTTAACTGGTATTCACCAGATAGTATTTTATCTCGGGTTATATTAACTCCTTCGCCTAAAAAATCACGTCTGTACTCAGCTGTGGTTTTAGAATAATCCCAAGTGTTCTCGTCAAGTTGTACCTTGCCATTGTGATCACGGAAAGCAATCGTACTGTTATAACTTTGAAAGTACGTGCCGTCAGATACGTATAGCAAAAACTGATTAGGGGCAGGATTGCCACCCCTAGTAACCATCTGTCTAACTCTAGGCTTCATCTTCGTCTTCTATTACGCTAAACAATGCTTCCATCTCACTAGCTATATCATCTGCAATCTCATGAGAGTTATTAAATTCCATGCTGCTTACTGCGATACGATTGTCGTAATCAATTTCAAAGTCCATGTCGTAGTTGTTGCAATCCGTAAAATCAATATTGCCTACAACAGTGTGTATTGCATCTTGAATTTCAGTCATTTGATCTTGTGTAATTCTAGGTCTGCCTATAACGGCTAAGCGCTGGTTAGCTTCCATTAGATCTTTCTTTAATAGATCTGCCTCGTTGTTAAACGTCGTGATAGACGCAGTTAATTCTCTTACTTTTCTTTCTAGTTCTTCTTTAGTCATTTCCATAGTTATTATATTTAGTTGTTATTATTCAATTGTATTATCTATTAGCGATCGTGTTTAGTCTGTAAGTTTAAATTCATACTTCATTCTTATATGTTTACTTACAAAGCCGCCAACTGAATGGGTTCTTTGTAATCCCCGCCACACATATACTGGTACATCAAAGTATGTATACGTAGCTCCGCGGTTAAACATTATCATTAATTCTTCTTCTCGGTGTTTATACTGTGCATAGACTACCGCTTCTGATTCTACGATCAGGATTTCTTTAGTTGTTTTACTCATAGTTTTTAGTATTTATATTTAATATCACTTATTTCTCTTACTATTATCTCGTGTGAATGATCGCAATACATTATTGCCCATTGTCTAGCTTCGTCTAGTGTTTTTGCCAGTATGAAGGTAACTTCATCTGCATTGTAGATCATGAATTTACTCATAAGCTTCTGGTGATGTTAGACCGGAATATGCGCAGCGAGGCAGTGGTCCTAGTAATAGTTTTACATAGGTTGATCCATCATATCCGGATCCGGTCCATTGTGTTAATTGCTCGGGTGTTAAGTTATGTGCTAGCGATTCTAGTTCTTCGATAGGCATAAGGTCAATTTGCTTTGCTGTCATAGTTAGTCGAATTGTTGTGGGTTAACGTATAGCACTTCCTTAGCTGTATTAGCACAGTGCGCTTTTTCATTTATATAGTAATTACGATAAGCAGCTACGGAATCGCCTGAAACTTTATACTCATCTGGCATACATTGTGGCATGTCAGTTAAGCCGGTGTTAAAGATCGGACCAGGTGTTTGAGACAGTATGTCTTCGCACTTAGTTATAGTCAGGTGCTTTTTTCCGTAGCGCTTAGTATATTCGTCGCCAAGAGCTAACATGTGAAAGTATAGCCATGAGTAATTCTGGAGAGATTGCCTGGTCCACACAGCACTCGGATGGTTCTTGTGTGTTAGTTTGTAGGGGACATCTATCTCACTGTCAAGCATGTGATGAGCAGAACAAAGTAATTGTGCAGACTCAAGTATCATCTTAACGACGTGTTTATTGTATTGTTTTTCAGCGGCGACAACTGGATCGCTATGTAAGTAAAATATATTCATAGTTATTAGATTTTGTATTCAATTATATTATCGTATTCCGTTCGTATTCGTTTTGTAAGCAGTATTATATTTGCTGATTTAACAGCTCTTTCTCTTTCTTTAACTCATTGCCAATATTACGGTATACAGTTCTAGTAGAGCAATCAAGTAGCTCAGCTATCTTTGATATAGTTATTTTCTCATTAGCATCGTGGATTAATAGCATGGACTCGTAGATCTCAGAGGAAGATAACTTCTTTCTGCCAACCATTTGCCCTACTATAGCAAGCTTTTGTCGCATATCTAGTTTGCAACTATCTTTGAATATTATTTTACGAAGCTTATTTTTAGGAGCGAAATCAAGGTCTTGCAAAGACACTTCATATATCATGCTCTGCATTAATTGCTCAGATATATCAAAGGTAACAAAGCCGTTTACTTTATTACACATTATTTTAGCTAAGCTAGTAAATAGATCCTGGTCAAGCTGAGGATTAAGATACCACAATGTATATAGATGCCATTTAAGAGACTTATACGTATTGATCTTAGCTCTAGATGCAAAAAGTGTATAGCATTCGTATGTGCCTTGCTCATACCAATAACCCCAATCAAAGCTATCAGTAGGTTGATCGTTTAATGGATCTCGTCTATAGATTATCTTGTGTTTAAGGAAATACGATAAGTTTCTTGGGTTTAGTGACATTAGCCTCTTATTAATATTATATACTAGCTATTGTCGCGTTGACTTAGCCTTGGGTTTTGTAGTTTTCTGAAATTTGTTTATTTTATCTTTAATTCCAAAGGAATTTATTGATGTTGAATGCTTATAGTGTTTTATACTCATAGTTTTTTATTTATTATTTCTGTCTTTTCTAATCTGTTCAGCTAATTTATCTAATCCATAGTCAACTGCTCTTTTACTGTACAAAGGCGTGTCACTATACCAAAATGGTACTGTCCAACCTTTTACTTTTTTTTGCCACCATTTCATATATCCGTTTATTCTGTTATTAGTTGTAATACTTTTTCGTATGCATAACCCATAGCTTCTATGAATTGATCTTCTTGTAATTCGTCTACTAAACTATCCGGCATTTGCCAGTTTATTGTTTCACGTAAGTGGTCTGCGATGTAATGAGATACAGAGTCTGCAACAGCATCGAGTTCGTTTTTTTGGTGTTCAGTTAGCTCCATAGTTAATTACGTATAGCATGAGCCGCGCCGGCAGCTAATTCAAGGAATAATTTTTTAAGTTTAGTCATAGTATTTAGTTTTTAAATTCATATATATTATCGATCGGTATTCGTATTCATTTTGTAAAGGTTAATCTCTCTTTAATTTCGATCTGTCGTCTCTTACATAAGTTAACCCTTTGTAATTGAACCACTTAGATATACCCTCTCGATCGTTAGCTTCTTCATATAAAAAGCCAAACGAATTCGGTAGTTCACCTACAGTGTGAGGTCTATACGATACACCGTTTAATTTAATATTTTTATTTACTCTGTTAGTTTTAATAGTGTTCATATTATTCTTCGTTTTTTATATTATCTACAGGTAGACGTATTTTATCATAGTATTCAATTATTAATTCTGTTTCGTCGTTCATATCAACGATCTCTTTTGCTAGTCTTATTAGTTTCTTAAATCCGTTTAACTCGTAGCTACTAAAGTCATAGACATCGCCGTTCTCGATCGCTCTCACGCAATCTTGTAGGTCTTGTGCAGTATTTTCAAATCTGCAATAACTCATATTTCCCATATTATTTGGTGTTTAGTTGTTCGCGTATAGCAAGTAACGCTAGCTTGTAGCCGTACTGCTTTGACATTTGTACTAGTAAGAAATCATTGCATCCGTGATTAGCGTCGGTAAATCGATCTAGGTAATCTTCGTCTGGGGTAGCGACAATGCCACGACCTAATTTTGATAATTCTACTTCAATAAAGGTATTTATATTTTTCATGGTTATATATTTAAAAGTTTACGTCACATCCTGGATATTCTTTTGCAATTCGTTTTGCAACTACTTCTTCGATCTGGCGTATTAGATCGGCTTCCCAGGTTACGAAGGAGTTACCGTATAGTTGAATGTATAATTCTTTGAACCCTACATACTTGCATCGTTTGTCGTTAACATAGAACTCAAGTTCGGTTTCGTTTATATCTGCACCCCATTGGGTTTTTATACCGTCAAATAAGAATGAGTGGGTTGTAGCTTTTACAGCGAATATGCCGAGATCGACAGTACTGTGGTGCATAAGGTTTATACTTAGTGTTCTGCTTTCAATTTTTACTTTGTAATTCA
>Ga0209830_10000307_pt1 | contig 53985 bp, 47 predicted proteins | sample ArcticOcean_MG_C_12_FD_187439 | JGI IMG/M metagenome (GOLD analysis project Ga0209830, IMG submission 187439) | Marine microbial communities from western Arctic Ocean - ArcticOcean_MG_CB8_130 (SPAdes) (version 2) | ecosystem: Environmental > Aquatic > Marine > Oceanic | place: Arctic Ocean...
GTTATCTTTTAAGCTTGGTTTTAATTCGATCTTTTGGCACTCTGGGTCAACGTTAGCCAGTCAAGAAATGAACTGACGGTATTAAACTTATGCGCCAGCTGGCGGCCGGTTGTGGTTGTATACGCTGGACCTTAGCGAATCGATATTATGAAAATTAGTAAAGTTGCACCCAATGTAACTATTGATACAAGCAACCCAAGGGGTGGCATCGATCTATGTTTCGACCTGACAGACAAGGAAAAAATTCAGCTTTCCGATGCTTGGACTATTGCTGGCTGGAAGGTCCGTTTCCTGTTTTTACCACCTCACCATACGCTGGAGTTGGAAGATGAAAACCACTACCTTAAAGTTATCGTTGGGGAAATAGTTAACCTCGGACGTCATTGTTTTGCAGAAGACTATACCGTTAGAACAACTCGGCTTCAAAAATCCCGATTGTTATCAGGGTCGCAGGGGCTGCTCTGTGCGCTGTTAACCGAAACGCCTGATTTACTGCAGAACATTCATCATATGCCTGACTGTGCCTTCTCAGGCCCGATGGCTCAACACCTGGTTTGGAAGAGTTTCAAGGAAAGGTTTGGTGATTTTACAGATTACTTTGATGATCTTGACAACCATATGGCCGACGGTTTCCATTTACTGGATGCAAAAAAGTCGGAAATAACTTACGTAAATTTCTGGACGTGTGGAAAAAATGGGGACGTATCCACCCATAACCATGCTCAGGACCCATCTCCTGCGGGACCAGCTTTTGCAGAGGTTCACCTGGTGCTTAACAACGGTACAGGGAAAGCGGGCATGTATGAAACTCAGGGCCCCGATGCCGACGCAAGGAAAGTTCACGTCATGCAGCGAGGCGATGAACATGGCCCGTTTTTTGAGCATGAGGCAGGCAAACCAGTGATGTTGGACAACGGGGCTGTCAAATACCCATGGCATGGTTGGCAAAGTGGTAATGACGATCAACGTGCTCAGTCATACGATCTTGTTGCGGCGTTTGAAATCAGCCCGGACTACACGCTGGTACGAACGAGTAAGGTAACCTGACGGCGAAAACAGATGTGGCTGGTTTCTTTGCAACCAGCCAGCATTAAAGAGCCGCGGGCCAGCTGCGTATAGCGCTGAGCAGTGAAGAAAAAACCCGGGAAAAATCTTTTCTCTCAGCGGCTAGTGGCCACCAAGATGCTGAGGAAGATAGCTTCTTAACGAGAATTTACATTATCCTCAATCTTTTAATTCTTGGCATTACGCTATCAGTACTCGATGCCTTTTCTAAGACGCTATTATAACGTTAGGCAGCTTTTGCCTCCGGGCCGTTTATCACACTGCAGTTTTTGAATTCGTCAGCGAAGTGATCGATAAAGCAGCGTAGTTTAGATGGGACGTGCAACCCTGGCGAATAAACAACGTGCACGCTCGATGGTGCGGATTGAAACCCTGACAAGACCTCGACCAGTTCGCCCGTAGCCACCTTGTCGCCTATGAGCCAACGTGGTGCCTGGGCAATTCCTAGTCCTTCTAAAAGAGCACTGCGGATTACCTCGGAATTGTTTGTCCGTAGATGGCCTGAAACCTTTATATGAAGGGGTTTTCCAGATTCTCTAAAGGTGATCTGGCCGGGGCTGCCAAGGTCGGTATAGACCACGTAGTTGTGTTCTTTAAGGTCCCTGGGATGTCTCGGAACACCATACTTTTTAAGGTACCCCGGTGAGGCAGCCGTGGCGGTGGGGCTGGTACACAACCTGCGTGCTATGAGGTTAGAATCACGCAGGGTGCCTAAACGAAAGGCAATGTCGGTGCCTTCTTCAATGAGGTCAACAACTCGATCGTTGAGGGTGAGGTCGATCTTAATATCTGGGTACCTCGAAAAGAAATTCTCGAGACGTGGCACTATATGAAGTCTGCCAAAAGCAACCGCTGCGGTCACCCTGACTAGGCCTTTGGGTTGCGTTTGCAGTAACCCGACGTTCTGTTCTGCATCTTCTACATCCTGCAAAATAGCGACACAGCGCTCATAGTAATCAGCGCCAGCTTCCGTCAGGCGTAAGCTTCGGGTGCTTCGATTAAGTAATTTGGCACCGAGCCATGACTCCAGTTCGGCTATATTTTTGCTGACGGTGGGCTGTGAGCTGTTCAGTTCTTTTGCAACGGCGCTAAAACTGCCGGTTTCAACAACACGAATGAACATGTTCATTGCAGATAAGCGATCCATCAGAGCTATCTATTCGAAAAAAGAATAGATAATACCTAAAGGGGACCTTTTTGGTATCACATTTCGAATAAGTTGCTGTAATGTGTTTCTTAAGAGCATGCGCCTAGTAATAGTAGGGACCTTAAAAGAGCCAAATAATAAGGATAATGAGATAGTTCAATCTGCCTTTCAGGACAATCTGACTCAACTTCGTACTAACAATTGTGAGAATCTGCCGACGCCGGAACCTGCCATATTGAATCGCACCATTGCCAGGTTACGGCGGGATAAAGTGTATCCACGTTGTCTTCAGGTAGGCGAGAAGTTTCCTGACTTTTATGAAATGCTCGAGAGTGGCCCCGTTATTCTTAACTTTTTCCGTGGTGACTGCTGCTGGTATTGCAAGACCGAGATAGAGGCGTATGAAAACATTCAATCGGAGCTAACATCGCTCGGGTGCGCCTGTGACGCGATTTCACCGCAACGGCCAAAAACCGCGGGACAGCGTTCTAAAAACCATCAGGTATTTTTTGGTCGCAATAATAAAATAGCGAGAGGTTTTGGCATTATAACGACGCTTGAATACGCAGAATGGAGCCTGTTCAAACTTGGGGATTAATGTTGGGCCAAGTGAATGACAGCGATGGTCTTGAGTTGCCTGTCCCCGCGACTTTTATCCTTTGCAAGGACAGGACTACTGGTTATGCATTTGTCGATGTTGACTTCAGCGTGGGCTGCGTTTCGAAACAACTGACCCGAGACCTCGCAGCCTTTTGTGACCAAGGATAGTGGTGCACCAGTCATTTGTTGGGCTCGGCTAGGGCTTTTCGAACAGCAGGGTGAATCGGTCAGTATTACCGGTGACGCTTTGCCTTCCAACTTCGTGTCTTAACTCATCGTCAGGCTTGTAGTGCAGGTCGGAATAATCAACAAACTTGAAACCTGCGGCCTGAACTTCCTTAATCACCTGAACGGGGTCAAGTCTTCTCCAGACTTCAGCACTATCAGGCTGCATGTGTCTTCTTGTGTGATCCACAATCGCGTAGCGGCCACCTTTGTTCAAGACCTCGAAGGCAGCTGCGTTTAGATTAGCCCGGCCAGCAGCGTCAAAATTGTGCGCATTTCGAAAAGTAAGCACCATATCTATCTTACGTAGACCAAAGCTAAATTCTGGCACGGTCATGCGGGGTGCTTCTGCTGTTGATTGAGTAATACCATCACTATTGAACGGGACGACTTCCGTGGTCGAGAAGCCCGGTTTGTCGGCAACCATGGCGCCGACGGCGTTGGCACCGATCGACAGGTACAATTTGCCTTTCTCCTCAAGCACTGGGCCCAGGATCTTTGTATACCAGCCGTTGCGACCAGGCAGAAGTTCCAGTACCTGCATGTCGTCTTGCAGTCCAAGGAAGCTCAGCATCTTCAAGGGTTGCCGGTTCCTGTCGCGCTCGCGATCAGCCTCGGTTCGTCGTTCATGATCGATCGCAGCTTGAATCTTAACTTCAGTCGGGGTGGGTTCTGCTGCGTCAGCTAAAATTGAAAACGTCAGTGCAAATGCCAGAAGCAGTTTCATTAGGACATCCTTGTAAAGTACAGGTGGGTAAAGACTTGGCGGAATCCTAAAGCAATGGCTATGCGCTGTCAGTAGAATACAGCCATTAACCGTGCCATAGTTCGATCATGTGTTGAATAGGTTCCCCGAAGAGGTTCCCCGAGAGGAAGATGATGCAATTAAAACAGGTAGCCTTGGTTGCTGGTGAGTTGGCCCCGGTGCGCGAGAAAATTTTTGACATTCTTGGAATAAAGGCCGATTACAACGACCCTGGTGTTGGTGAGTTTGGGCTGTGCAATAGTGTCATGTCCATTGGCGAGACTTTCCTCGAAGTTGTTTCACCAAAAGAAGCGGGAACGACTGCAGACCGGTTGCTGGAGCGTCGTGGTGGTGATGGCGGTTATATGGTGCTTGCCTTGGTGGACAACATTAAGGACGTCAGTAAAAGAATTGTGGATCAGCAGATGCGAAAGGTCTGGGAGGTCGATAGGGAAGACGTTTCTGCTTTTCATGTGCACCCGAAAGATATCGGCGCCGCGATTGTGTCCTTTGATGAAATGAGGCCCAGCAATGAATGGCTCTGGGCAGGGCCGGGCTGGCGCGACAGAAAGTCGAGCAATGTTGGGGGAATTACAGCTGTCGATGTGCAGGCGGAGCAGCCGGAGGCTATTGCGAGGAAATGGGCCGCGGCGTTCGGTAGGAACTTCCATTTGGAAGGCGACGTTCTGTGTATGCCACTTGATGACGGTGAGATCCGTTTCGTCAAGGCTATTGATGGGCGCGGTGATGGCATCTCTGCGGTTGAGTTTTCGGTCACCGATCGGTCGGCAATTATGACTGCGGCAGAGCATCATCGACTCATTTGGTCTGGTAATCAGATTACGGTCTGTGGAACTCATTTCAGGTTCCGGGACCCGGGGTGATTTTCCTGTTTGGCGAGCGGATTCGGGTCAAAACAAGGTCGATTGGGCCCCGAAGCTGCGCAGTTTGTAAAACAGTGGCGTCGTTTACCGAGCAGCTAGAGTCCAGCTGGTTCTGTTTGTTTGGTCTACCAATATTACCGGTTGAACAGTTTGCCCGGTATTGGCGTTGTGAGGATTGTCTTTCTGCCTACGAGCCGGGGAAGCTAGAGGCTCCATCATCGGTGGCGCTGGTCAAGAGAATCATTTTGTACATTTTGCTCGGATACAACCAACATGCCCGGGTTGCTGCTGCCCAGGACATCTGCTTCAAGCTGTGTGGGTTTGACCTTACTGATCGTGAAGCAAAAATCCTGGCGCGGGATATTTCTGCTGGGCACATCGACATGTTTGATGACGTTCGATCCCACGCGCCGCACCTTAACGCCACGGGTAAACAACAAGTGCTCGAAGCCGCTTTCCTCGCAACCCATACCTGTTGTGAATTGCAGTATGAGGATCGGCTAAGGATTAATTTGATAGGCAATGCGTTAGGAGAGGGGCTGGCGTTTGTTGAACGTGCCATCGAAACATCCCGTGAGAACAACCATTATAAAATCAGTCGCCGACGAGAGCTCGAACGAGAAGTTTGACAGACAAAATCTAAATTGGGACACTAAAAGGATCACTAACCTTTGAAAAAACCTGCCAATCATGAAGATAAGTAAACTGTCAGAACTGCAGTCAAGGTTTCACAATTACAGCTTGGACAAAAGGGTTTTTCCAACCCCGCTTGTCCAGTCCCTAGTGCAATCCATGGAAGAACGCGGTATCCCAGCAGATATCAGTTTGGCTGGTACAGGCATCGACTTGTCGTCGGACCGTGTGACCTATCAGCAAAGGATTGACCAGTTATCCAACATGCTTGACCTTCTGGGCATGAATGGTGGCTGGCTGGAGTCGCCCCGGACAGCCTTCATTTCTGACTATGGTTTGTTAGGTTACGCGATGATGAGCAGTGCGACCCTGGAGCAGGCTGTCCAGATAGCCGTGAAATATCACAAGATGGCCGGTGCGATGTTTGAGCTAGCTTTCGATGTCGATGGTGACGAGGCAATACTTAGAATCGATCATTTGCTGCCCGACGGCAGGGTTGGACAGTACACGGTTGAAGAGTTGTTCGCCGGGATCAGTCGATTGATTGGCTTGTTGCTGGGGCGAGATCACAGGCCTAGCCGGGTCCTGCTAAATTACCCAGCGCCTGAATATATCGAGAAATATTTGCGGTGTTTTCGATGCCCTGTGATCTTCGACCAGACGAGCTGCCAATACAGATTTTCGCGTGCTGAATTATCCGAGTCACTTGCTGAAGCTGATGCCAACACGGCGCGCATCTGCGAAGAGTCCTGTCGTAAGCTGCTTAACCAAATGGAGATTGATGACGATATTATCTCGCGAATCTGCCATTTGTTATTGAGCACGCCAGGAGAATTCCCAAAACTTGATGCTGTTGCCAATAAATTGTCATTAGGCGCAAGAACCATGCGACGAAGACTCAACGAGTTAGGTACCAGCTACCAGCGAATCCTTGATGATGTTAGACGGGAGTTGGCCATAGAATACCTGCGGACGACCAATCTGACCGTTCAGGAAATTGCTGAGCTTCTTGGTTATAGCGAAGTCACCAATTTCAGACGAGCCTTTATGCGATGGGTGGAAATGTCACCCTATCAGTATCGAAAACAGATAGATTCGTTGGCGTAGATATTTTTTATGCAAGACCGCTACTTCAGTTAAAGAGGCGACTGAATTAGTCTTCCGAATAGTGAAGCTCAGTATCAGCATGATTATCCGGTTCTAGTGGTACCCTGCATTCAAAGGAGAAAGCAGGGCACACCAGAGGCGGTTAGTTGAAGTTATATGTGAGTGCCATCGTCACCAGCCTGGGGGGCGCTATAGATCCGGTCATATCACCGTTAACCCCTGGGTTAATTTTTGCCAGAGGCTTATTGCCGATGGAAGTGACATAGATCTCGTTAAAGCAATTGGTGCAGCTGACACCCACCTCCCATGGACCATCCTGTTGGAAAAGGGTTGCCGCGAGATGTGTCACCGTTCGGTCTGGAACGTCCGTGAAAGGCTGATTTAGTCCCCGTTCACCATTGTTGTGATGGATCGTATCAAACGACGCTTCCAGTCCCCAACTGTTAAAGACAGTCGTGTTGTAAGTGGCGCCAATGTTTATCACAAGCGGCGGTCCACCGTAGGCCTTGCCGGACAGGTCCTGGATGGCCACTCCGTCAGGACCGATATGGCAGCCCGGCCCCTTTTGCGTTGCAAGATCGCTGCGAGCGCCATCAACAGCGTGACACCCGGCATCGTCCCACTTGGTGAACGCCAGGTGGGCGTAAGAGAGTGCCGCGCGTAATTTAATCGCGCCGTTCATCTGGTAGATAACATTGGCTTCAACGCCGTAATTCTCAGCTTCGGCGGCGTTTTGCAAGGTGAAGGTCGTGGTGTTTGAGTTAAAGATGCCGACCTGCAGGTCTTCAGATTCAAAATAGAAACCAATGATTTCAGCGCTGAGTCGGTTGTCCATAAAGCGACCCTTCATTCCCGCCTCAAAACCGTTAACCGTCGTTTCATCAAACACAAGGGTATCGTTAGCAACGTCAGTTGGCAGCGAGGCAAGATTAGGTACGGTTCCTGGGTTTGAAATACCGGCAGACTGAAAGCCTGTTTTATAGGCACCGTAGAACATTAGGTTTTCACGCGGATGGTAGCTGACGGTGAATTCCGGTGACGTATTATCGGTCGAATCTGCAGGGTTATAGGTCAATCCGACTGGGCCGAACCCAAGACCGCCGCTATTTTCAAACAGGTTACCACCGACCGCTTTGCGATCTTCATCCGTGTACCGAACCCCGCCGGAAACTGTCCATTGGTCATTGATCTGGTAATCAACGCTACCGAAAACGGAGAAACTCTCTATATCGTTGTCCCAATGTTGGTGATAATTAATGTAGCTGCCCGTATAAGGTGCAGGTGCACTATTGGCCGGTACTGATGCACCAAAAATGTTGCTCAGATTCTCAGTCAGGATCTGAACAGGTGCATCAAGGTCACGGGTCATGTCCTCATAGAAGACTCCGGCCAGGAAGTTAAGCTTGCCATCAAAATCCGACTGAATACGAAACTCCTGGGTGAAGGACTCTCCTGACTCGCCCTGTTCGGAGACAACGACAGCAAAGCTGGTGTAGTCGTAATTGGTGTATTCAAGATGCTTGTAATCCCAATAACTGGTCAATGAAGTCACCAGGTAGTTGCCAAGATCCCAGTTTAATTCCAGGGTATAGATATCGTTCTCAACGCGATTGTAAAAACGATCGTTTTCATCAAGACCCGGGTGTGCGTTGATAACGTCGGCAGGCGGTAAGGCGCCGTTTCTTTCCAGCCTAGGAGAGTCAGTACAAGTTTGGGAAACGTCCGGCCAACGGAATGGACCGGCCCCGTAGTAGGGGTTAGCGCCTACGCCATCGGCACAGGCGACTAATACGGTAACGCCAGAGTCATTTTGTTCAGACTCTGAATAGAACACTTTAAGTTTCGCCTCAAAGTTATCTGTAGGCTCCCAGACCGTCGTCCAGCGAACTACCGTTTGTTCCTGACCGGGGTATTTATCATACGAAGGACCACGAACGGGTAGGGGCGTTGAGTATTGCGTTATGCCGACAGCGCCGTCGGGAAGGTTGTTGTCGATAACCTGTGCAGAATTATCGAGCCAGCCACCGTTCATATCCTGGAACCTGCCAGCGATACGCATTGCAAGGGTATCACCAACCGGAAAAGAGATTCCGGCTTCAAGCACTGGGTCTTCTGAAACAAATTCATAGCTTGCCCGAACAAATCCTTCTATATCGTTGCCGATGGTCGGTGACTTACTGGTCACTCCGATAACACCAGCGGGGCTGTTTTTACCAAAATATAGCGATTGCGGTCCCTTTAGTACTTCCACTGATTGTAGGTCAAAAAATCCAACATCCAGCACGTGGCTTCGCTGGAAGGACATGCCATCCAATACCAGTGAAACGGGTTGGTCAGTGCCATAATCAGTGGCAAGGTTGCCGACACCACGAATTGAGATGTTGCCACCCTGGCCGCCACCGGCAGCGTGGCTTATGGATAAACCGGGTATGCGTTGCGTTAATTCAGCCAGATCACGTGTGCGGTACCGGTCTAGTTCCTCCGCGGTCAACACCGCGGCGGAAACCGGTACATCAATTAGCCGTTCTTCCCGTTTTCGGGCGGTAACAATCACTTCTTCAATGCCTACAGCTTCTGCAGCGTGTATTGAAGTGATTGGAGTGAGCATGCTGGTGATAGCAAGAGAAGAGAGCCCGAACGCCCGGATGGTCTGCCGAGATAAAGATTTCAATGAAAGCATAGTGTTTCCTCTTATTAGTCTAGGGACTTGAACCTATCTTTTATCTTTTATCTGTTTCTTTGCGATGACTTCGTGCCAAGTCCAATCTGTAAGGAACTGGAACCTGTTCACAATACGCTAATTTTCAAGCGCTTGTAAATAGTTGTAGTTGACTACACCAATGGGGGGTGATCCACAAGATGAAGCACTAAGGTGCGTTTAGCGTCTATAAGGGTAATGTTGGCTAAGGCTATGCCGCTCGTAGATCTGGTAGGCAACGCAACATCAAACTGTTTTGGAGGGATTGAGTTAAAGGTCTGTGACCGCCCTGCACTGGGTCAAGGGCTTGCCTAAGGGGATTGTTTAAGTGGATTGCTTTAGGTGGATTGCTTGAAGTGGATTGTTTGAAGTGGATTGTTTGAAGTGTGGAAGGAGGGTCGTGGCTAAACGTAGTCTTGCGCCAACGCTCAGTGGGTTTGTTAAGTCATGCCCAGGTTGGCAACAGAAGAGTATGGAAAACTACCCCCGTTTCCGGGGGTAGTTGATGACTTAGCCGAACTCGGAGATGACGCCCTGAATAGATTCTTTGGCATCACCGAATAACATTCGAGTGTTTTCACCAAAGAAGAGCGGGTTGTCTACACCAGAGAACCCCGAAGCCATGGAGCGTTTCAAAACGAAAACCGTCCGTGCCTGATCAACGTTAATGATAGGCATGCCATAGATAGGACTGTCTTCGTCTTCTCGTGCGCTGGGGTTAACCACGTCGTTGGCCCCAATCACCACAGCGATGTCAACGTTCTCAATCCTTGGATTAATGTCGTCCATTTCAACCAGTTGTTCGTAGGGTACGTCGGCTTCTGCGAGCAGCACGTTCATGTGACCAGGCATTCGTCCGGCGACAGGATGAATGGCGTAGCTTACTTCGCAACCATTGGCTTCCAGAATTTCACCAAGTTCTTTCACAACGTGCTGAGCCTGCGCAACTGCCATACCGTAACCAGGCACGAAGCAGACATTGCTGGCGGCTTCAAATAGGTAATAAGCGTCTTCAACAGAGATGGGTTTAACTTCACCCTCAATAGCCTTGCTTTGCTTAACTGCACCGAATCCGCTGAACAGAACGTTCGCCAGGGATCTATTCATGGCCTTGCACATGATGTTGGTCAGGATGATACCTGAGGCACCAACCAGTGAGCCGGCAACGATTAAGATGTTGTTGTTAATTGCGAAACCGGCTGCACAAGCGGCAATGCCAGAGTAGCTGTTCAGCAACGAAATCACCACTGGCATGTCAGCGCCGCCAATCGGAATTACAGCCATAATACCAAGCAGCAATGCAAGACCGAGGGTGATATACAACCACTGACTTTCAGGCCCAGGGTCAAGGCAGAACTGGTAAGACGCGTACACGATGCCAACCAGGAGCAGGCTGTTAACGATCCGTTGTCCTTTAAAGACAATGGCAGCACTGTTCATTACTTCGGCAAGTTTGGCGTAGGCGATAAGGCTGCCGGTAAAGGTCAGACCACCAATAAGAATTGCGAGTAGAATAGTCACGGCAGTGAATGTGTCGATGCCGCCACCGTAAAGGGTTGCCCAGCCAACCAGCAGGCTAGCCGCACCACCGGAACCGTTGAAGAGCGCGACCATCTCGGGCATTGAAGTCATGCCAACGAGTCTCGCAGCCAGTGCACCAACGATAGCGCCCAGGACCATGCCACCGGCTATGTATTCATAACTGACGATGCCTTCGGCTGTCAGGCCGGCGACGACAGCGATCAACATACCCATAGAGGAAAACAGGTTGCCACGCCTTGCGGTAGCAGGTGAACCCAGCATCTTGAGTCCAAAGATGAACAGGGCTGCTGAAACAATGTAAGAAAGGTTAGCTAATAGTTCGATATTCATTTTTTGCCACCTGCTTTCTTGCTTTTGAACATGCCTAGCATGCGGTCGGTTACGAGGTAGCCGCCGACAACGTTAACAGTGGCGAATGCCACTGCCGCGGTGCCAAGGTATTTACCCATTTCGTTGTCTACCATGCCCGATGCCAGAAACGCACCGGCCAGTGTGATACCGGAAATCGCGTTTGCACCAGACATCAGCGGCGTGTGCAGCGTTGCAGGTACCTTGGAAATTAGTTCAAATCCAAGGAATACCGATAGCACTAGAATAAAAATCAGAAATATAATTTCCATTTTAGCTTCCCCTTATGTTCTTGATGGCGTCGTTTACTAGACTACCGTTGTGTGTAATAACGCAGCCCTTGAGAATGTCATCATCAAGGTCGAGTTTGAAAGTTTTACTTTCTTCATCCCAATATTCGCTGACGAGGTTATAGAGGTTGGATGAGTACATCTGACTGGCGTCACTGGACACGTGCGCCGGCAGGTTAGCGACACCAATAATGGAAACACCATTAATATCAACTGTTTCGTCTGGCTTTGATCCTTCAACGTTACCGCCGGAATCAACCGCCATATCGACAATTACGCCACCTTTCTTCATCGCGGCGACCATATCGGCTGTAACGATGCGTGGGGCAGGACGACCGAAAAGCTGGGCTGTCGTGATGACGATATCCGAGTCGCTGATAACGTCTTTCATACCGAGTCTCTGCAGTTCCAGCTGTTCAGGGGTCAGTTCCTGAGCGTATCCGTCTTTGGTCTGGCCTGTTTCGCCAAGATCAATCTCTACGAATTTACCACCTAGCGATTGCACTTGCTCTGCGACGACTGGGCGTGTGTCGAATGCCTGCACACGGGCACCCAGGCGTTTCGCCGTTGCAATAGCCTGTAGGCCTGCAACACCAGCGCCGATGACAAAGACCTTCGCGGGGCTGAGTGTGCCAGCGGGCGTCATCATCATGGGTAGAATTCGGTCCAGTTTACTCGCGGCAAGTAATACCATGACGTAACCGGCCAGGTTTGCCTGTGAACTCAGCGCATCCATCTTCTGTGCTCGTGTCGTTCTTGGGATCATTTCCATACTGATCGCAGTAACGCCCTGTGCCGCGAGAGAATCGACCAAGTCATGCTCGTTGTAAGGATCAAGGTAGCTGATCTGGATGGCGCCTTTTTTCAATAAGGCAACTTCTTCCGTACCAGGTTTTCGGACTCTGAGCACCATATCGCCACTGGAAATCAGTGCGTTACGATCATTAGAAACAGTCGCACCTGCTTCTGTATAGTCTGCGTCGCTGAATCCTGACTGTAATCCCAGTCCGGATTCCACGGACACGGATAAGCCTGCTTTGGTGAGTTTTTTCACCGAGTCAGGGATAAGTGCGACGCGGCGCTCATTAGCCCACGTTTCCGCAGGAACCACGATTTGCATAGCTACCTCACTAGAGTTAATTGGAAGTGTTTTGTCTACCGGTCGAGCTGAGACTAGCTTTTCCAGTTAATGCGCAGGAAGGTATCATGATCAATGAATGATTTCTAACCATAATGTGCTAAAAACATCGTGATTCGCGGCCTTGATTGTGAGAACGATGCCAGCCTGATGGCTGTTTGTGCTTTCTGTTTGGATGAATCTGGTTTCATTGCTATAAAGGTTCGACTAATTTCTGAGGAGTTATGATGAGTTGGCACAAAGAAGCCAAGGAAATTGAACAACGGCGTAAATTTTCAAAGCGGCAGGGTGGCGCTGAATCAATTGCTAAGCACCATGCTAAGGGTCGGCTCACTATTCGCGAGCGCATTGATGCACTGGTCGCGCCCAACTCCTTTGAGGAGCATGGCGAAGGTGCAGGGTTTGCTGAGAAAGATGACAGCGGCGAGATCAAAGACTTCTCTCCCGCCAACTATGTCGTGGGGTTTGGTTCAATTGGCGGTCAGCGAGTGGTCGTTGGTGGCGAAGATTTTACCCTGAAGGGAGGCTCTCCGAACGGTGCAGGGCTGCGAAAAAGTGTCTATGCCGAAGAATTGGCGGTGCAGTTCAAGGTCCCGCTAGTGCGAATGCTTGAAGGCGGTGGTGGAAGCGTCGCCGGATCCGCTGGTGCTAGGCCCACGACTGTTGGTTCTCCTGTGTATGCCGAGCCTAGGTTCAAGATTATTGCCCAGGCGATGAATGAAGTCCCTGTTGTGTCTGGTGCAATGGGTCCGGTCGCAGGTTTTCCGGCGGGCAGGCTAGTGGCGTCCCATTTCTCGGTCATGGTGAAGGAAACTTCCCAAGTTATGGTTGGAGGGCCTGCACTGGTAAAGCGGGCGCTTGGGGTGTCTCTAACAAAAGAGGAACTTGGCGGTTGGAAGATCCATACCCGCAGCGGCATCGTTGATAACGTCGCTGAGACTGAGGAAGGTGCGTTGGCGCAGATGCGTCAGTTTCTGAGTTACTTGCCTCAGAATGTCTGGCAATTGTCGAAGCGACTCGATTGCAGCGACAACCCGAACCGAGCCGATGAAGCCTTAATGAATATTGTTCCAAGGGACGGCCGGATTCCGTTTGAAATGCGTGAGGTGATCCGGCACGTGCTGGACCTGGAGTCTTTCTTTGAAATAGCCCCCAATTATGGTCACGGTCAGATTATTGGCCTGGCGCGCTTAAACGGTTTGGCCGTGGGGGTGATAGCCAACGATTGTCGCCACTTTGCGGGCGCGATGACCGCAGAGGGCTCCCAGAAGGCCAAGCGGATGATGGAATTGTGCGACACATTTCATCTGCCGATCATTAACTTTTTAGATGAGCCGGGGTTTATGATTGGCCCGGACTCAGAGCAAGCCGCCTGCATTCGTTATGGCATGAGTGCCGTGGCCGCGGCGGTGCAATCAACTGTTCCCTGGGCAACGATTGCGGTGCATAAGTCTTTTGGCGTCGCTTCGGCGGCGCACTTTGCGCCAAATACCTATAAACTCTCTTGGCCTTCCCATGAAATGGGTGCATTGCCGGTAGAGGGTGGCGTGGCCGTAGCTTTCCACCGTGAAATTGCGGCGGCGGACGATCCGGATGAGAAACGGAGGGAATTGGAACAAATGTTGATGAAGAACCGATCTCCTTTTCCTATGATGGAGAGCTTTGCCGTTCACGAATTGATTGATCCTAGGGAAACCCGCGCCAAGTTGTGTCGATGGGCCGACTGGATTGAACCATTACTAGAAGAATTGAAAGGTCCAGTGACCTGGGGAATGAGACCATGAGTATCCGAATGAAAATGACGTTGCTGCTGCTTGGCAGCTTATTGGCAGTGTCTGCTGTAAACGCCCAACCGGAACCGCATGTTCGTGTCGACCTGGTAGCAGCGGTCACGAGTATTGCGCCGGGTGATTCGTTCGATGTCGTGTTTCGACAGGTTATTGATGACGAGTGGCATACCTACTGGACGAATCCGGGGGATTCCGGCGCAGCACCAGATATTGAATGGACTGCACCCGAGGGCGTGCTCATCAGTGCGTTCAAATTTCCGTACCCGGAGCGTATTCCTTACGGGCCGTTAATGAACTACGGCTATCATAACGAAGTACTAATGCCTTTCTCCATTTCTGTGTCAGCGGATTATACCGCCGAAGTCGTTGAAGTTAAGGGGAACGGCAGGGTGCTCGTGTGCGCTGATATCTGTATTCCAGAAAAAGTCGAAGTCACGCTGTCCATTCCTACAGGGCTAACAATAGTTGACGACGCGGGGTCCGAGATTATTTATGCGGCGCGGGCAAGAGTACCGGTGCCTATCGATGTGACAAGTAGTTTTCAGGTTGATGGTGACAAGGTTCGGTTAACGGTGGGATTACCCGCTGTACAGGGAAATCGTATTGACGCCGTTGAATATTTCCCGTTTGCGAAAGAATTAATAGATAACCCGGCCAGGCAGCTATTCTCGATGTCGGATGAGGGGCTGGTCCTCACACTAGAGCCTGGTTACGATTTTGATGAGGATACGGCAGATCTGTCCGGTGTCATCGTGATTCATGAGGCCGTCGGTGAAGGGATAGTGTCGAGTTTTGAGTTCAGGATGAATGGTTTTGTTGCCCCCCCTGGCGCTGCGATTTCAGGAGAAAATCATGCGTTGGCTGAAACAGGACTGCTCGCGGCGTTGTTTTTTGCTTTTCTAGGCGGTCTGATATTGAACCTTATGCCCTGTGTGTTTCCGGTGCTGTCCATCAAGATTCTTTCACTGGTCGAATCTCATCATGATGGAGGTTCTATCCGTTTACACGGTCTTGCTTATGCAGGGGGCGTTGTTGCCAGTTTTGTCGCGATCGCGGTGCTTCTGATTAGTCTGCGGGCTGGGGGGGAAGCAATAGGCTGGGGTTTTCAACTGCAATCGCCCATTGTCGTCAGCATGGTTGCTTATTTGTTTCTGGCAATTGGTTTAAACCTGATGGGTGTGTTCGAGATCGGCGGCACGTTGATGTCCTTAGGTAGCAGTGGCAGCAGTTCGGGAGGATATATGGGTTCTGTTTCGACCGGCGTGCTGGCGACCATCGTTGCAGCGCCCTGTACCGCACCGTTTATGGGCGCCGCGGTGGGGTATGCCCTGATTCAGGACCCCGCGACGGGTGTTTTGGTATTTGCGTCGCTTGGTTTGGGTATGGCGCTTCCCTACGTGATGCTTTGCTATGCACCAGGTTTACTGGCGAAGCTGCCTAGACCGGGCCAGTGGATGGTCATCATGAAACAGTTGTTAGCGTTCCCTATGTTTGCCTCAGCAGTCTGGTTGTTGTGGGTGCTGGGTATGCAGGCGGGTCCTGACGCCATGATGCAGGTCCTTTCAGGCGCTTTACTGATTGCATTCGCGCTCTGGCTGCTAAACCAATCTAACGGCGTCATCGTCAAATTGTCTGCGTTGCTGCTCTTCTCTGCCGCCATCTATATTGGTGCAACGCAGGAAACCAAGGTGGTGCGGTCTTCTTTGGAGGCTGCCGAGGGTGAAATTGGTGTCTATTCCAGGGAAGCATTGGCGCTTGCCCGAAAGGAAGGTCCGGTTTTCGTGAACTTCACTGCGGCCTGGTGCATTACCTGTAAAGTCAATGAGCTCAATGCACTTGATGTTGATTCCGTCAAACTAGCGTTTAAAGACAACGCCATAACTTATCTCAAGGGTGACTGGACCAACGAAGACCCCGGTATTACGGCGGCGCTGCAGGAATATGGAAGAACCGGCGTGCCGCTATACCTGTTGTACGCGAAAGATTCGCCCCGAGCGACGGTGCTACCGCAGATATTGACACCGGGCATAGTTTTGGATGCTCTGGAAGCATTGTAGTTCGGCTTTTATGAGAGCAGTTCGGTTTTTATGAGAGTAGTTCTACTGTGATGGGCTTAGCCAGGTGTTGATAGAAATAGTTCGACGTCGATGCAAAGCTGCAACAAGGGGGCCGATACTAAGTCGGCGCCATTGTTGCAGCTTTGGCTTCATCTTATGGATCAAGCTTTGCAGAGGCCTTACCCTTGATAACTTCGACACCTTCTGAGTCAGTAGTTGAAACTTCGATGTCGGCAATGGTGTCACCATTTTCTTCTCTAATCTCGGTGACGGTTGCCTTGGCAGTGAGTGTTGCACCCGGGAAAACCTGAGATGTAAATCGCACGCCATAATAGGTTAGCCGCCCATCACCGACGTAATTAGTCAACATGCGGCCCGTCATACCCATAGAAAGCATGCCGTGCGCAAAGACGGAGGGATATCCGGCGATCTCTGTCGTAAAAATTTCATCGCTATGTAGTGGGTTATAGTCACCGGAAGCTCCCGCGTATTGCACGATCTGGGTTCTTGATAGGTTGTCGCAAACCTCTTCCTGATAAGTGTCACCTACTTTAACTTCACTTGCTTTTAGTGCCATTGGAATGACTCCTTACTTGTCGCCTGAGGTGGCTGGACGTTCTGTTCTGACACCTACGCCAGTTGCTGTTATCACGAGTTCGCCGTTTTGGTCGCGGTACTCCGTAACAGTTTCATTAAACATCAGTTTTCCGCCTCGACGTCCTTCCTTTTCCCAACTTTTCCCTGGTTTGTTTTCAGCTGTCAGTACGTCTCCCACTGTTAACGGTCGGTGATAAACATAGTGTTGTTCTGCATGAAGGCCGCCACCGCCACCGCCACCGCCGCCTTCCTTCTTTTTGGTGATTCCGGTTGGCCCCTTCGCTGAACCGAACCACTCCTCGCCGATCTTGGGACGCAGAAAATAATCAGGGTCGAACTGCGCGCTTGATTGAACGAACGTTGGTGGCGCTATGATGGCACCTTGGTCTGTAGACTTTGCGTAGTCTTCATCGTAATAGATTTCATTCGCGTCACCGATCGATCGTGCAAACATCATTACGTGCCCTGATTCGACCGGAAATTTATCAACTGCCATGGCTGGCTTCCTCCGTTAAAAATGTAGTAGAAAATGGTGTCAGTGATAAGCAAGTTACCCATGTATCTATGTCAACGTCAAGCGCGTGTTCATCGTGAAAATCCGGAAAAACTGTTGGAAACCAGACGTGCGGGTAAAGGGTGTGGCGATTTAATTTTTGCTTCACTCATTCTAGCGCTTGATGCGTAGGTTCGTTTTCTAATGACTTTATGTTGGTTTTGTATTGGTTTTGTATTGATTTTGTATTGATTTTGTATTGATTTTGTATTGATTTTGTATTGATCTCGAACCTGTTTGGTATTAGTTTAGATCCTTAAGCAATAACAACCTCATTAAATAATCCCTAAGACAGAGTTTATGTCCAGACCTGTACGTATAGAATTTCCCGGTGCGGTGTATCGAGTCACGAGTAAAGGCAGAGAAGGCCAAGTTGTGTTCGATGATGCGGATGATAGAGGCGCATTTCTTAACGTTCTTGATAATGTTGTAATCCGATTCGGTTGGTTGATTCATAGCTATGTGTTGATGGATGACCACTATCACCTGGTGGTTGAAGTTCCCGAGGCAAACTTGTCTAAAGGGATGCGCCAGTTAAACGGCGTTTACACCCAGCATGTAAACCGCCGACATGCACAGGAAGGGCCTATTTTTCATGGTCGTTTTAAGAGTATTTTACTGGAAAAGAAAAGTTATCTGCTGCCAGTCTGTCGACATGTTGTTACCAATCCAAGCAGAATAAAAAAAGCGTCAAACTTTTCAGCCTATAAGTGGAGCAGTTATCGGGCGTTAGCGGGTCAGGTGAAGGCGCCTTCCTTCCTTTACATGGCTGATGTCTTGAATCACTTCGGCAAACGCGAAAAAGCGGCGCAGCGAAAATACAGGGATTATGTTAAGGCCGGCGCCAAGGAGGCGTCCCCTTTGGAACACCGCACAAAACAGGTGCTACTTGGCAGTAATCAGTTTTTGAGCAAAATGCAGCCAATTCTCCAGGGTGAGGTTCTTGTAAAAAGGGGGCCGAAATCGGTCAAGAGGCGTCGCAGTTTGAATAGCCTGTTTAAGAAGGTTGATGACAAGACTCGTAGTGAGCGCAATGAGCTGATGAAGACGGCGCATGTAGATTTCGGCTATACCCTCATGCAAATTGGCGACCATCTAGGACTGCATTACACAACAGTTTCCAAGGTTATCAACGCCTAGAATCTTTTGTGAACGGCATTTTCTGAACGCAAAGTAGACGTCCAATAAAAGTCCTAGTATGCTTCTCCCGCGAGTTGACTTAGAAGCAATCAATCTGGAGTAAGACAGTGCGAAGAGTACTAGCCCCAAAGTATCAAGAAGATAGTGAAATAGACCTGACCCCTATGTTGGACGTTGTGTTCATCATGTTGATATTCTTTATTGTGACAGCGACATTCGTCAAAGAGATTGGTCTAGATGTTAACAGCCCTGATAAAAACCAGAATGTTAAGGACGCGGATAAGCAAAGTATCGTGGTGCAAATCACCAGCCGAGATCGAATTCGAATCAGGGGCAGGGATATTGATTTTCGTTCAGTCAGGGCGAACATTGAAAGATTACATGCTGAAAACCCGGACGCACCGGTTGTCGTTCAGCCTCATCCGGAAAGCACAACGAATACCATGATTCAGGTAATGGATTCCGCTCGACAGGCAGGCGTCTACAACGTCTCTATCGCCGCTGGCTAGAGCCGTCGATGCCATGAAAATCGGCATCAATGTTAGGGTTATGGGGCCTCAGTCTTCCCGTAACACGTTGACAAGGATCCTTAAGCAAGCCGAAGATGCTGGTGTTGAATCAGCATGGATAGTCGACCATATTGCTATCCCGCCCGATGATGCCGAAGGTTCAGGGGGACGATACCTAGACCCACTGACGTCGCTCGCATGGATGGCGGGGCAAACACAGTCAATCAAGATTGGCACCAGTGTTCTAATTCTGCCTTATCGTCCCAAGCTACCTACCGCCAAAGCAATCGCCACTATCCAGGAGTTGTCCGGTGAGCGCCTTTTGCTTGGGGTTGGTATAGGTTGGATGGACCCGGAGTTTCGGGCGTTGGGAATTGATAGGCACCAGCGAGGACGACTCTCAGATGAAACCCTGGCGTTTCTTCACGAGTGTTTTGACAACGATATTGTTACCGCAAACGGCCAGTCCTTCGTGTTTAAGCCAAGACCAGCGAGACCACCTATTTATATAGGTGGATCGGCGCCGCATGCGATTGACCGAGCGCTAAAGTATGGCGACGGTTGGTTGCCAATGGGACGTCTGGATAGAATCGCTCCCCAGATTCGGCAATATCGTGAACGGTCTGAAGCGTTGCTGGGTAAATCGGGGGAAGTGGTTATGTTTGCGTCCCTGCCGGAGAGTGACCTAGATCGAGCAAGAGAAATGATTTCACAGTATGAAGCCGCAGGGGTGACTCGCGTGATTGTCGGCAGAAGCTATGAATCTGCCGAAGACTGGGCACCCACCTTTGAGTTAATAAGCGCACTAAACAGCCAACACATTTGAATTACCGATGAGAACCACATGGAATTAATCCTGATACGTCACGGCCTGCCATTACGGGTTAAAACTGAAGACGGTACGCCAGCTGACCCACCATTGTCTGACATCGGGCATGAGCAGGCCCAGAGGATGGCAAACTGGCTGGAGGACGAGCACATAGATCACCTGTATTCCAGCCCAATGCAACGCGCGGTGCAGACAGCAGCGCCCCTTGCTGCGCTAAAAGGGTTGGAGCCAGGAATTAAGGATGGTGTCGCGGAATATGATAGAAATGCAGACCACTACATTCCAGTGGAAGACCTGAAAAAAACTGACTATGCGCGTTGGTTGCGTCTAATGCGTGGCGAGACTGACGATGTTAACTTTCAAAAATTTTGTCTTAAGGTCATAGCAACCCTGAATGAAATCATAGACCAGCACCGAGGGAAAACCGTCGCGGTAACTTGTCATGGGGGTGTGGTCAACGCTTGGACGGCGCATGTCATGGGGTTGGCGCCCAAGATGTTCTTTAACCCCAATTACACGAGTATCAGTAGGTATATGGGGGCGAGCTCCGGTGAGCGATCAATTATTACGCTTAACGAGCACACGCACTTGCAGGGCCTGGGTTCTAACCGAGGTTAGTCCGTGCAGGTGCTAATCGCACCGTTATGAGTTTAATGTTCTTCCCCTTGATTGGACGTTGAGTCTGTTCTGTTCGAGGGTGTCGGCCTCAATGTCGCGGTTCTTGCCGCGACTGGTGCGGCGTTCCTCATCGACACCTTCAGCCAGTGTATGTTCCCAACCGTAATCGATCAGCCTGTGAACTTCTTTTAGTGTGTCCTGGTTTACGGAGGTAATGTCTTTGGCCAGTTTCTGGCAGTAATTGAGTAGTTCGTCCGGTTCCAGAACCTCGTTGACCAAACCCCATCGCTCGGCAGTTTCAGCCGTCAGGTAGTTGCCCGTAAAACTGAGTTGTTTTGCGCGAGAGGCGCCGATCAGTCTTGACAGACGTTGGGAAAGCCCCCAGCCGGGTACCACGCCCATCCGGACATGCGTATCGGCGAATTTCGCCTCAGTGGAGGCAATCAGGATGTCGCAGGCGAGTGCCAGTTCGAACCCACCGGTGATCGCAAAACCATTAATGGCACCAATAACTGGCTTGCCGACTTCACGAATCGCTTTTTGCAGGTCAACCGTCTCGTTTCCGGAGGAGGACGTGTTCATCCCCTTTTGACCAAGTTCCTTTAGGTCCAGACCCGCTGTAAATGCCCGGCCGTTGCCCGTGAGTATGATTACCAGGGTGTCAGAATCGGTTTTTAGCTTGATGAACACTTCACCTAACTTTTGCCGAAGGTCGACAGACAGTGCGTTCAGGTGTTCAGGGCGATTTAGGGTGACGGTGGTAACACCCGCGTTGGTTTCGGTCAGTACGATGTCGGTCATTGGGATTCTCGGTTTTTCAAACCACAAATACTACGGGGATGATGGGTATACTCCAAGCCTATGAAAGTTTTTTTCTTGTTCTTTGTGTTCATTGTTGGATTTGTATTTTTGCTCCGGTACCTCAGGAAGCGTGAAGTAGCTTTGTTTTTTGAATCTGGCATGGTGGGTTTTCAAACTTTTAAACTTTCAGGCAGATGCACGGGGATCTTAAAAAGCCTGATCCTATAATTACTCGGGCTAAGACTCTCGCAGCAATAGTCCCAGCCACTGCCGAACTCAAAAAAGGATAGCCCTGGAACCCGTGCCGGAGTCCATCCAGACAGCCTGACTGTCGCTGACGCGCCCGCGGCCCTACTTCACCGCCTTAAAAGTCACCCATTTGATGAAATAACGCCCAAGATGCTGGTGTTGCTAGGGAAAGTTGCGCCAAAAGGTGTGTTGCGCCAAAAGGTGTGTGGGTGCTGTTACAGGTGCCCTTGTTCGAATTTGTACAAACTGAGAGCGCAGAGTCCTTGAATCTAACCGCGACAAGAGGGCATTACCTGCTTTGTGATGCCGCCACACTCGCTGCTATCTGCGCTGTACAGCACAGGAATACAGGGGCTGCCGAGCGACAGGGCGTCGATTATGTTAAGCGTGTTTTCCTTGATATCGGCTTGCCTTTATTGGAATTCCCAGTCAACAAGAATATTTCTGGACATCAAGTGCGGCATCAACTTGATCCGATATTGGCAACTAGTGACGTTAAGGCGTGCCCCAGTTGCCGTGGTCTCATGACGATCCGCAAAGCGAATAAGGGCAAGCGTTTTGGTAGCATTTCCTAGGTGTGTGATGACTTTCCAACATGCCATGACTTTCCAACATGCCATGACTTTCCAACATGCCGAGGTGTTTTTAAAGCCTAAAGACTCAGTCAAGGATAACCAATTGTTTGATCTGCTGTTGCACTTGTGTTGCCAGTTCCTTGGCACTGTCTTCCCCGAAAGATTCGGGAAAAATGGGGGGTAGTACTGTTACTTCGATATGGGTTTCACCGTGAAAGTTAAAGCTATTCTTAGGCAGGGCTGTTTTTGAACCATTGATAACGATCGGCAGGATTGGTTTTTGCAGTCGTTTGGCGAGTACAAAGGCACCTTCTTTAAATTTTCTCATCTCGCCGGACTCGGATCTTGTTCCCTCGGGAAATAGGTAGATAGAACTACCTTGTTTCAAATGTTTTTCGCAGGCTTTGTACATCGTTTTGACGCTTTTGTTGCTGCCACGCCTAAGCCTTATGTATCGGTTGAGCGACATGTTCCACCCGATCAGTGGGATTTTGAATAGCTCAGCTTTAGAGACCCATTTAAAATGTGTAAAAAGCGTGAATGCGACAAGAATATCGACTAACGATTGATGGTTCGACACGATGATGTAGGTTTCGTTCGCATCAATATGCTCTTTGCCTTGTATTGAAACTGACCACGGTGGCATAAGCCAGATATATAAACTTGCCCAAAGACAGGTGAATCGGTGTAAAAGCCAAAGACGTTTATCAAAAAGTACAGTCGCCAGCCAAATCGCCAGGGCAATCACAAAAAAGAAAGCTGACGTTAGGAAAACGAATGCAATATAAAGAATTGCAATGACTCGAAAAATTAAAGACTGAACCATCGATGTTTTGTTGTTGTTCTCTGGAAGTTACAGTGTAGCGTGGTAAATTGTAGCACTACACAGAAAAGGTTCCAGCCGGAGTATTGATATGCCATTTAGCGTGCCTGAGGTTAGGGGTGATGTGATTTTTGAGTCATTTCCGGTGGGTCCTTTGCAGTGTAACTGCGCAATTATAGGTGATCCAATTGCGAAGACTTGTCTAATTATTGATCCCGGTGGTGATCCAGACAAGATCATGGCGATTGTTGATCAGCACGGGCTGACGGTAAAAGGCATCATTCACACGCACGCCCACCTTGATCACATCCTGGCGTCAGCCGAAATCAAGAATCGCACTGGCGCGCCGCTTTTACTGCACCAGGGTGACAAATTCCTATGGGACGCATTGGAAGACCAGTGTCAAAAATATGGTCTTGATTATACGCCCACTCCGGAGCCGGATGTTTGGCTGAAAGATGATTCGGCGTTAGGCTGTTGTGGTGGGGTTGCCATTCATACACCGGGCCACACGCCGGGTTCGATTAGCTTCTGGTTTGAGAATCATGATGTGTTGATCGCTGGCGATACCCTTTTCCAGTTGGGTATAGGTAGGACTGATTTACCCGGCGGTAGTTTTGAAGCCATTGAGCGCTCGATTACAGATCGCTTGTTCAGACTTGCTGATGACGCCCTGGTCATTACAGGTCATGGTCCATCAACTTCACTCGCCTTTGAGAAACAAGCAAACCCTTTCTTTGGTGGAAATGGGTGACTGGTATTACCCCAGAAGATCAAAACCGCTAGAATCGGTTATTCGGTTAGGGGCGAAGACAATATTTGGTAGCAAAGACAATGTTCGTTCCTGCAAAATGTTCGTTCCTGAAAAATGTTCGTTCCTGAAAAATGTTCGGTCCTAAAAATGTTCGGTAGTAAAATAATGTTCAGTATGAAAAGGATTTTTAGTCGATTGCCCGGTCTGTTTTTGGTCAGTGGCATTTTACTGGCTAGTGGTTGCGCAAACCTGATCTCAGGGATCACGTCTCAGATGGCTGATGATCTAGCGGGTAGCATACTTAACAGCGAAGACATTGATACCGTAAGGGAAGGCGTCCCGGCTTATCTGCTGCTGATGGACAGTTTTCTTCGTAGCAGCCCTGATTCAGTAGAGCTTTTACTGGCGGCATCGAACCTCAATGGCGCTTTTTCAGCCTTGTTGGATGACGAGGCGCGGATAAAACGCTTCAGCGACAAAAGCATGCGCTACGTAGAGCACGCTGCCTGTGTTTCAAAATCTCCGCTTTGCGACGCTCGCCAGCAACGCTATGCCAACTTTGAACAGACGGTCGGTTCACTTAAGGTTGGTGATGTCCCCGTTGCTTATTCTTTGGGTGTTGCCTGGGTTGGCAGACTTCAGGCAAACAGCGATGACTGGGCTGTTATTGCTGAACTCAGCAGAGCGAAGCTTTTAATGGAGCGGGTGATTGAGTTGGACGAATATCATGAGAATGGCGGACCTCACTTGTACATGGGTGGAATGGAAACGCTGTTACCGGCTTCAATGGGAGGCAAACCCGAGAAGGGAAGGGCACACTTTGACAAGGCCATCGATATTAACGAAGCTTATTTGATGACGAAAGTTATCTACGCCCAGCAATATGCCCGTTTGGTGTTTGACCAGGAACTTCATGACAGGCTGCTTAACGAAGTCCTTTCGGCAGACCCTGTGGTTGAAGGGATGACGCTCACTAATCGAATTGCCCAAGAGCGAGCTGCCGATTTGTTGGCTTCCTCGAACGATTATTTTTAAGGATAGAAGATGATTAACAAGTCCGTTCTGGCCCTGTTCTTTTTTGCATGCTTGCTACATTTGAATGCTGCTACAGCCGCCACATACAAAATCGCCACGATATCGCCTGATGGTCTTTCATGGATGAAGAAGCTTCGTGCCGGTGTAAAGGAAATAGAATCGGCGACGGATGGTCGCGTAAAATTCAAAATCTACCCGGGTGGGGTTCAGGGTGATGATCAAACGGTACTCCGTAAAATGCGGATCGGGCAACTACATGGGGGTGCGCTGGCAGCGGGATCGTTAACTCGATTTTTTCCTGATCTGCAGATTTACAATTTACCCTTGCAGTTTCAGTCCTATGAAGAAGTCGATTATATTCGCAAAGAGATGGACCAGATGATCGCCGACGGACTGGCGGAAGCGGGTATTGTGACCTTTGCGTTTTCGGAAACCGGTTTTGCGTATCTGCTCACCCAGGAACCGGTAAGAACAGTGGCGGATCTTAAAGGCCTAAAAGCATGGATCCCTGATAACGATCCTATTGCCGCCGAACTCATTAAATCGTTTGACGTTAGCCCGATACCGCTTGGTATCACAGACGTCCTCGCGGGCCTTCAAACGGGGCTGATAGATGCTGTTATGGCACCCCCGGCAGTTGCGCTAGCGCTCCAATGGCATAACCACGTGTCGTATATGACAGATCTACCATTGGTTTACATCTACTCGATGCTGGCAATGGACAGCAAGGCTTATCAACGAATCTCCGATGACGATAAGCGGGTAGTGCGTAAAGTCGTGGATTCGATGTTTCTGGAAATGGAGTCTGAAAACCGTGTAGACAACGAGAAGGCATATCAGGCTTTAAAGTCAATTGGCATCAAACCGATTGACCCTGACAATATCGATGAATGGCGGGCAGTGGCTGATGCGTCAATTGAAAAGCTCATTGGATCGGGAAAAATCACTCCGGAAGCCGTTAGGCTATATCTCGCTAATCTCCAAAAGTACCGGGATGGTTCGCCTTCAGCGTCTGATTAAGATACGAAATTGGGGGGGCAATGGCTGCTCTTAGAAAAAATCTCCTGGCGGTAAGGTCTGGCCTTCATAGGCTGGAAGATGGGGCGCTTGTGCTGGCGCTAGTGAGCATGCTGGTGATGGCGCTTACCCAGATTGTGCTTCGTAACGTGTTTGACAGTGGCTTGCTGTGGGCGGAATCGTTTCTTCGGATACTGGTATTGTGGGTTGCTATCCTTGGCGCCATGGTCGCGACCCGGGACAGAAACCACATTAGCATTGACCTTTTGTCTCGACTTCTACCCTCCTCATATTTTGTGCCGCTTCAGATAGTTTCATTATTATTCGCGGCTGTTCTTTGTGCTATCGCGGCATACCACTCGGTCGTGTTTATCAGTTATGAATACGAGGATGGTACCATTGCCTTTGCCGAAGTGCCTGTTTGGTTCTGCCAGTCAATTATGCCGATCGGGTTCGGTGTGATGGCGTTACGGTTCTTGTATTCAGCGTTCGTGAGGGAGCAATAGTTGGGCATTCTAGGATCTGCCATTGTTGCGCTGCTCGCACTCTTTGGGACGCCATTGTTTACGGTTATTCTCGCTGCGGCCATGTTGGGGTTTTATCTGTCCGACATCCCACTGACGGTCATTCCCATTGAAATTTATCGGCTGGTTGATACTCCGCTATTGTTGGCGCTACCGCTATTTACCTTTGCTGGTTACATTTTGGCAGAAAGCCAACTGTCGACGCGTCTGGTAAAAGTAACTGCCTCATTCCTTGGCTGGATGCCCGGAGGGCTTGCAGTTGTTTCCTTTATAACCTGTGCGTTCTTTACGGCCTTTACCGGAGCATCAGGCGTCACTATTGTTGCCGTTGGTGCGCTGTTGTTGCCTGCGTTGGTCGAAGGTGGTTATCGCGAAAGGTTTTCACTTGGGCTTGTAACAACTTCTGGTAGTCTTGGGTTGCTGTTGGCCCCTTCGCTACCTCTCATTTTGTACGGCGTCATCGTTCAGCAGATGAACCTTCCGAACCCTTTTACTATCCAGGAATTGTTTATTGCGGGGATTGTCCCGGCGCTGTTGATGATTGTCCTGTTAACCATCTACAGTATCTGGACGACCAGGCACGATCGACTGGAGGCAACGCCTTTTGATCGCGGGGTGGCGTGGCAGTCCCTGAAGGAGATGAAGTGGGAGGCTCCGTTACCGGTGATCGTTCTGGGCGGCATCTACTCGGGATTTTTTGCTGTTTCAGAGGCTGCGGCCGTGACGGCATTTTATGTCGTGATTGTAGAGGTATTTATTCACAGGGAAGTGCCGGTAAAAGAATTGCCCAAAGTCATTAGAGAGGCGATGGTAATGGTTGGTGGGATCCTGTTGATTCTCGGAGTATCTTTAGCGTTCACCAACTTTCTGGTGGACGCAGAGGTTCCTCAGTCATTGTTTGAATGGATCAGGACGTTCATCGAAAGCAAGTTCACTTTTCTGATTTTGTTGAACCTGATTCTGCTGGCGCTGGGGGCGATATTGGATATCTTCTCTGCGCTGGTGATCATGATTCCGCTGATCGTGCCCCTGGCACTCCGTTTCGGGGTAGACCCAGTGCACCTGGGTATCATTTTTCTGGCCAATATGCAGATAGGGTATTTCACACCGCCTATCGGTATGAATCTCTTTATTGCCAGTTATCGTTTCAAGAAACCGATCACTGAACTATACCAGGCGACCATTCCTTTTATGCTGGTGTTGCTGGTGGCTTTGGTGCTTATTACCTACGTTCCGGAACTGAGTCTGTATTTTCTTGATCGACCAGAAATGCCCGTTCAGGCGCCGTAATGTCATTCGGTTCACAGAAAAGCGATGTGTTTTAAATCGAGTCAAAAAAGGCGATACTCAAGTCATACTAAAGCCATAGCGGTCTCCTAGGTGATCCGCTACCTGGAGCGCAAAGGATTAGTTGGGACTTAAAATTCGTTAAAACTGAGTTAGCCAAACCTGAGTTAGTCAAAACTGAATTGGTCAAAACTGAATTGGTCAAAACTGAATTGGTCAAAACTGAATTGGTCAAAACAAGGAATTAGTCACGCCGTTAAAAGGATTAAAGTGCCAAGGATTAAAGTTCCAGAGGAGCAGAGATGCCGGGGTTAATCTGGCTTAGAAGGTTACCAATATCGAACCAAGGAATTGAGGTTGAGCGAACAGACCCTAGATAATGCGTATTTGAGGCTGATTGAGATTGGCAAGGCGCTGTCTGCAGAGAGAAACCTTGATAGCCTGTTGAAGCATATTTTGCAGGAAGCAAAATCTTTGGCGAGCGCGGATGCGGGAACAATCTATCTGGCGTCAGATAAAACCCATCTAAAGTTTGCGATCGTCTTGTTGGGTTCGCAGAAAGGTGCTCCAAGCCCAAACCGCGTCCCAAAACCCATGCATCTCCCCGATATTCCGCTGTATAACGAAGATGGTTCACCAAATTTTAATAATATTTGTAGTAGCGTTGCACATCGTGGCGAGACAATCACGGTAGGGGATGCTGTTCGCACTGAATCGTTAGGTTTTTCTGGCCCCAAAACATTCAGCAAACTGCTGGAATACCCGACAACCTCTCTTCTGACGGTGCCCCTTAAAACGATGTCTGATGAGTCATTGGGCGTACTACAGTTACTGAATGCGACTGATAGCGAGGGAAACTTTGTCCCGTTTCCGGAGGACATCATTCCGTTAATAGAAGCGCTTGCGTCGCAGGCCTCGGTCGCAATGGAAAACAGAGCGTTGCTTGACGAGCAAAAAGCGCAGAAGCAACAGTTAGAGCAAGAGGTTGACCTTCGGACTGAGGAATTGAAAGACACGCTGGCTAAACTATCTGAAGCACACACTATCCTGAAAGAAATGAATACGATTGATGCCTTAACCGGCATCCGCAATCGCCGGTACTTTGATGAGAACCTTGAGCAGGAGTGGCGCCGGGCGAAACGCCAGGGTTATGAGATCTCTATGCTCTTATTGGATATCGATAATTTCAAAAGAGTGAACGATACTTATGGGCATCTTGTAGGAGACCAATGCCTTGCTGCGATCGCAAAGGAAGTAGACCGGGCGTTCAATCGACCGTCTGACGTGGTTGCACGTTATGGGGGTGAAGAGTTTGTGGTTGTCCTACCCTATGTCTCGACGCACAACGCGCTGTTTCTTGCCGAAAAACTGAGGAAAGTCATTGAGAATGCTACGTATTCAGCTGATGGGTATGAATTGAAGGTAACCGTGAGTATCGGGGTTGCAACGGCCCTCCCAGACGACGAGGTTAGGCCAAGGGACCTTATTAGTTGGTCCGATGCGGTGCTTTACGAGGCTAAATTAGCCGGACGTAACCAGGTGCGCCAGCACCGTCAGTAGCCGGAGGCGAGTCCCTCTTTCCGGTGATCCGACCCGGCACAATAGCCGTCTTCCATTTTTATGATTAACTGAGCGCCGCCAAATAGATACTCTGGGCTGCCGGTTACAATATTGTGGCCGCGTGCTTCAAGATTGCTGGCAACCTTGGGATCGAAGCCACGCTCCAGGGCGACCCTGCCATCTTCAAAGACATACCAGCGGGGTGCATCCGAGGCCGCCTGTGGGTTCTGTTTGAAGTGCGCAACTCGTAGCATCATTTGCAGGTGACCCTGAGCCTGCATATGACCACCCATGACTCCGAATCCCATAAATGGCTGATTATTGCGGGTAATAAAGCCGGGAATAATCGTGTGATAGGGACGTTTTCCTGGGCCAACCTGATTGGGGTGTCCATCTTCGAGTACAAAACCCGACCCTCGATTCTGGAGGCTGATGCCCGTGCCGGGAACAACAATGCCGGATCCAAAACTGCGGAAATTTGACTGGATCATTGATACCATCATGCCGCTAGCGTCGGCGGTAGTAAGGTACACGGTATCCGGCGCGGCGCCTAATGCCGTTGAGTGCGGGTTGGCCGAGGTTAAGTTGATGCTCTGCGCACGTTCTTTCAGGTAACTTTCATCCAATAGCGCATCGATCGATGTGCGCATGTGCGTGATGTCGGAAATATGTCGTTCAGCCTCGGCATAGGCAATTCTTTGCGCCTCTATCTGAAGGTGCACACTGTCTGCGGAATCAAGTGCCAGATCGCTGTTGTGGCACTGCTTAAGAATGCCCAGAGAAATAAGTGCCATAAGCCCTTGGCCGTTGGGTGGTATTTCATGCAATGCTGCGTCGAAGGCAGACATAGAGATAGGGTCGACCCAGTTGCAGGTGTGATTTTCAAGATCTTTCAGTGTCATCGCGGCGTTATGGGCGGCAGCATCTGCTGCGATGGCGGCTGCAAGTTCACCCTTGTAGAACGCTTCACCTTTTGTGGCCGCGATCTTCTCTAAGGTCCGGGCATGATCGGGCAGGCGGATAAGTTCACCTATTTCGGGGGCACGCCCGTTGATGGTAAATGTTTCGAGAAAGCTATCAAATTTCTTATATCGATTGACAGCATGTTTCCAGAAAACGCCTGATTTGGGGCCAACCTGGTAGCCATTCCGAGCGTAGCGTATTGCGTCGCTGAATAAGTCAGCGAAAGGGAGTTTTCCGAATCTTTCTGACATAGCCACCCAGGCCGATACCGCGCCGGGAACTGTCACGGCGTCCCATCCCCAAACTGGCATCTTATCAAGCCCTGCAAAGCGGTCCGGAGTGAACCCAGCGGGGGACCTCCCTGAAGCATTCAAGCCGTGAAGTTGCTTGCCGTCATGGATCAATGCGAAGGCATCGCTGCCGATACCATTATTGTTAGGCTCCACCACCGTGAGTGTGATTGCGGTGGCAATTGCCGCATCAACGGCATTGCCGCCCTGACGCAGCGCAGATATGCCTGCTTCGACCGCAAGCGGTTGCGACGATGCAACAATATTTTGGGCGAAAACCGGTGATCGTTGGGACGGATAAGGGCAATCCCAGAGCAGGGGTTGCATTAGTTTTTCTTTTCCACTGGTTCTATCGGTTGCTTGGCTTCTTTCCAGGCGGTGAACCCACCGCTCATATGACAGACATTGCTCATTCCCATCTGTTGTACAGTTTGTGTCGCGAGCGCGGACCGCCACGCACTGGCACAATAAAAAACAAACCTTTTCTCTTCCGAGAACAGTTCGCGATGATAGGGACTGTCTGGATCAACCCAGAACTCGAGCATGCCGCGCGGCGCATGGACGGCGCCGGGCAGTTTTCCTTCCCGCTGAAGTTCTCGGATATCCCTGATGTCGACGATGGTGACCGTGTCATCATGCAGTAACCCTGCAACTTCATCGACACTGATGGAATCGATGTTTTTTTCAGCTTCTTCGATAAGCGTTTTGTAGCTAACTTTCATGAGCGAACACTCCTTATTAACAGGTTAGAGGTTAAAGGGTTAAATGTTAACGGGTAAAATCGTTTGATGGACAGGGACGGAACCATAAATCAGTGGCTCAAGTGCGCCAATAGTTTTCTTCGTCTATAAACTCGGAAAGGCTCTGTTGGGTGTACAGCTTGTAGTAGCGTCCCTGCGTCTTCATTAGCGCCTCGTGGTTCCCCTGTTCGGTGATTTCCCCCTGTTCGATGACCAGAATCCTGTCTGCGCTTCGTATGGTTGACAATCGGTGCGCAATGACCACGGCGATACGCCCGGAAAGCAGCGCATCCATGCCCTGCTGGATCTGTTGTTCTGTTTCAGTGTCTATTGATGAAGTAGCTTCATCCATGATCAGTATCTTTGGATCAGCAAGGATAGCCCTGGCAAATGAGATCAGTTGTTTTTGGCCGGCGCTTAGCTTTGAACCGCCTTCGCCCACGGATGTCTGGTATCCGTCCTCCAATGCCTCGATGAAGGCATGTGCGCCGGCACGCCTTGACGCGTGAAAAATGTCCTCATCCGTCGCGCTCAGTTTGCCGTAACGAATGTTGTCGATAACGCTACCACCAAATATGTGGGACGACTGAAGGACAACGCCCAGGTTGGATTGGAGCCAGTGTAGGCTGCGATTGCGATAGTCGATGCCATCGATTGATATTTTCCCGGTTGTAGGCTCATAGAAACGGCACAAAAGGCTGACTAGTGTTGATTTACCGCCGCCGGTTGATCCGACGATGGCAAGCGTTTCGCCCTGATAAATGTCCAGGTTAATATTGTTGAGGACCGGGTCACCCACACCGTATGAAAATGAAACGTCTTCAAAGGCAATCCTGTTTATCTGGTCTGCGTGGCCGTCGATGGCGGCATTGGCTGTTTTATCCCGTTTCATCGCCTCGATGACTTCCTCGGAATCTTTGATTTCAGACTCAGCCATGACTAAGCTCATGATTCGTTCCGCAGACGCCTGTGCCATCTGCATCTCTGCGAACCAGTGTGCAAGTTGTTCGATAGGCTCGAAGAAATGTCGAGAATATGTCAGGAAGGCCACCAGGGTGCCAGCGGTTATGGTTCCCCAGACAACTTCGAGGCCACCAAATACGAGCGCCAACCCGATGGCGACAGACCCGAGTATCAGGACTAACGGGAGGTACAATGCTGCCTGGACCAGGTTAGTGACAGATGCAGAGTGCATTTGGTCTGTCAGACCACCAAATTTCTTCAGGTTCTCGGCCTCCTTGACGAACGCCTTACTGGTCTGAACGCCCATGATACTTTCATTATACGTGCCGGTAATTCTGGAATTGGTCTTTCTCACGATACGTGCGCTGGACAGTATCCTGTGTTGGAACTTCAAGCTCACCCAAGCAAGCACTGGCAACACTGATAGCACCATCAACCCAAGAGTGAGGTCCATGACGAGCATCGCGATGGCTATGCCAAACATCATCGTGCAGCCCCAGACCAGGTCGAGCATGCCCCAGGCCAGAATATTTGACAGTCGTTCGCAATCCGAGGTCATCCTTGCCATCAACCAGCCAACAGGTCGAAAGTCGTAGTAGCTAAAGGACAGGCGCTGTAGATTACAGAAGCCGTCCATTCTAATGTCATGCGCAACGTGCGTTCGAATCTTGCCGCCATACCAAATAAACCCGCTAACGGACAAGCCGAGCAGCAAAGTGAACGCAGCATACAAGGCTGCATATTGACTTAGGTCTGCATCCAGTCCATCTGCTGCGACCGTATCAATCACCCCTTTGGTAATCAGTGGGAAGGCTATCTCTGCGATGGCAGTAAAGAAAGCGCAGGCGGCAAGGATAATGACTTCTTTGCGGTAGTGCAGTGCATAAGAAAGCAGCTTCCGCCATAGGTGAAGATCCATTCCTGCGTTAAAAGAGTCGTCGTCGAAGCCGTCCTTAAAGTTTTCGTCATCGAAGTACGCATCAGTCATGGTCTCGAACCTCCACAACATCGAGCTCTATCTGATCCTGAATTGCCCCCTGGATCGCGCAGAGCCGTTGATAAACGCCGTCAACCCTAGACAGTGAATCGTGATTGCCGCGCTGGACTATCTCCCCGTCGTGCAGCATCAGGATTTTGTCAGCATGCATGACGGTCGATAACCGGTGAGCAATGATAATTGTCGTCTGCTGGTGTCGCCTGTTTTTTAGTGCGCCCAGGATTTGTGATTCGGTATCCGTATCTACGGCGGAAAGCGCATCATCTAAAATTAGAATCGGCGGTGCTTTTAATAACGCTCTTGCGAGAGCAATACGCTGGCGTTGACCGCCGGACAGTGTGACGCCCCGCTCCCCAACCTGTGAGGCGAATCCGCGGGGAAAACTTTCAATGGAATCAAGAATACAGGCGTCCATGGCTGCCTGTTTGATTTCTTCGAAGGTGGCGTCAAGACGGCCGACTTTCAGGTTGCCCTCGATGGTGTTCGAATAAAGAAAGGGCTCTTGTAATACGATACTAATCTGAGATCTAACGTATTTTCGGTTAAGTTTACTCAGTTCTTGATCATCCAGGCTGATGGAACCGTCTCGGTAGTCATAAAGACGCAGCAGCAACTGAGCAATCGTTGATTTGCCTGAGCCAGGTGGGCCGAGTAGCGCCAGCGTTTCACCGGGCGCTATGGTAAATGACAGGTTGTTTAGAATCCTTGGGTTTGCATAGGCAAATGATACGTTCCGAAATGTGATTCGTCCGCTGAGTCGGGTAGGGGGGGTCAGTTCGTTCTGGGATTCAATGGGTTCCGACAGTATTTCCGCGAGCCTGCCGATTGAAATAATGGCCTTTCCAGAGTCAGTCAGTACCCTGCCCATATGACGAATAGGCCAGATAATCATGCCTTCGTAGGTGAGAAATGCGAACAGTGTCCCGACGGTCAATGTGCCGTCCATTACCCAAAGGCCGCCAACAATGAGCAGTAGGCCAATCTGTCCAAGGCAAACGATATCGCTGAACCCGTAGTAAATTCCCATCAGTCCAATCAGGCGATTATTGTGGTCACGAAATGCTCTATTCTTGACGGCAAATTTTTCTATTTCGAACGTCTGTCGCGCAAAGGCACGAACGACTCGAATACCTGTGAGGTTCTCTTGTATTACCGTTGTGAGTTCTGCTTCTGCCTCGTCAACGGTCTCGAAAACCTTCTTAACCCGTTGGAAGAAAAAGATCCCGGCGACGAACAGGAGGGGCAGGGTTGCCAGAGATAGCCACGCCATCCTAGCATCCAAAGCAAACAGGATAGGAAGAACAACGATTAGCATGAGGAAGGCGCGGCTTATTTCAATGACTTGTCCGGAAAGGAACACCCGAATTGTTTCCATGTCAGAAGTACAGCGTTGCACTAGGTCCCCGGTATCGGCGGTGTCGTGAAAAGTAGAAGGCAGATGCTCGATGTGATCGAAAAGCCGGTCCCTTAACCTTCTGACGATACCTTCCGATGCGAATGCGATGTACCTGCCACGCAAATACAGAAAGCCACCGGCAATCACGGTAAGCAATAGAGTGCCAGCTGCGGCAAGTACCAAATAAGCCATCATCCCAGGACGGTCATTGCCGGAAAAAAGTTGCGCAATCAGGATAGCGCCTGGGTCCGGGGAAAAGTCTTTACCGGCCCGAATCGCGTCGATTGAAAAAGCCGCCAGCAGGGGTGCCCCAAACATAAAGACGTAGGCGATCGCCATTGCAAGAATCGCCATCCCAAAGGCGCGGCGATAGCCATCTGTGTGGTGCCATAGCAACAGTGCTTTTTTTCTGTCCTTTACAACTTCTTCTGTCATTTCTCTGATCCAAATAGGCTGGTTCAAATACCGTTCAGACACAACCTTGTGTGCGGAGCAATAGACCTGAGGCAGCGATGATCTCGGTGAAAACAGTTTACTTGACGACGGCTGGCGTCTGGCTACTAACGGAGACGTGTTTAAATCTAATAGCCTGTAGGCGTCATGCTGATAACGTTACACGGGTGTTTACGAATACGGGTGTGACTGCTCGCTGAGTAACTCGCTTTTATACCGCCTTGCTTCATCCAAAATTTAGGCCTTTTTGGGGTCGTAGAACAGCCGAAATCGATAGTATTTGAAATGATAGAAAAAGACAACGCGGTCTGGTGATGACGAATGATCTCTTTACAACCTAAGCCTGCAGACAAATTTACGCTGCTGTATAAGACCTAATAAGAGCATGAGGTAGGTTAGCTTGCCGTGCAATCATCTGGCAGAACGACTGTGCGACGGCAGAAGACTGAAGACGTTCATTTGCAAGGCGTGGAAGCCTGAGACGGTGGCCAACATCAGCAAGCGGGAAGGCAATGCGAGTGGGGTCCTTCGTGCGTTGCAATATGCGCAGTTAGGCGTTAGTTTACGCGTTTATTTAGAGAGAAAATCTATGTTTCAAGGCTTGACATTCGAGCCCTTCAAACTTCCTGACGAGGCTGAATCAATCCGTCAGGAAGTTCGAGAATTTTTGGCCAGGGAACTCGACCCCGGCACACTCCCCAATTCAGATTTTAACGCAGGTGAATCTGCGGAGTTTAGTCGGAAGTTGGGCGCGCAGGGCTGGATTGGTATGACCTGGCCGAAAGAATATGGTGGTTCAGGCAAATCTTTCCTTGAACGCTATGTCGTGACGGAAGAGCTACTAGCGGCAGGTGCCCCCGTTGGGTGCCACTGGATTGCCGATAGGCAAACCGGACCGCTGATGTTGAAATTTGGTACGGAGGCGCAAAAGCAGCGATTTCTTCCAAAGATTATCAGCGGCGACTACTTCTTCTCTATTGGAATGAGCGAGCCAGATAGCGGGTCTGATCTGGCATCAATCAGGACCAGCGCCACGAAAACCGAGGGTGGCTGGCTGCTAAACGGCAGTAAAATTTGGACAAGTTACGCGCATACCAATCATTATATGGTAGCGCTGGTCAGGACCGAGCCGCCGTCCGAGAATCGACACGCGGGTATGAGCCAGTTGGTTGTCGACCTAAGCGACAAGAACGTCACGGTGACCGGTATCAGGAACCTTTCCGGGGAAGAAGATTTTAACCAGGTCTTTTTCGATGATGTATTCATTCCAGACGACATGTTGGTGGGTACTCCCGGCAACGGCTGGGAGCAGGTCATGAGTGAGTTAGGGTACGAAAGAAGTGGCCCCGAACGATTCCTGAGTGCTTTCAGGGTAATCGTTGAGTTCGCGCGTGAAATTGAGTCGAACCCCAGTGACGAACAGCTCGTATTGCTGGGCAGGTTGGCTTCACACCTGATCACGCTGCGAAGAATGTCAATATCTGTGGCCGGAATGCTGGGCGCAGGCAAGTTACCGTTAACAGAAGCCGCGCTGATTAAAGACCTGGGGAACAGTTATGAGCGGATGGTTCCGGAGATCGTGCGTTTGGCCGTGTCGGGAAATAGTTCACAGCGATTTGTCGATACACTCAACGAGTGCATACTTCACGCGCCGTCTTTCACATTAAGAGGGGGCACCCGTGAAGTTCTTAAAGGCGTCATCGCTCGCGGTCTGGGATTAAGGTAATACGGTATGAATGAACAACAACAGTTAATTAGTGAAACCCTCAACAGGTTACTGACGGATTTGTGTACGCCAGTCGTCGTCGACAAGTCAGAGTCCGGAACTTTCGCAGAAAGTCTCTGGCAGGCCCTGACAGAAACGGGACTCACTGCGGCGGGGTTAGAGGTAGAGGCAGGCGGTTCTGGTGGGGACCTGGAAGACTCACTGCTGGTTATCAGGGAAGCCGCGAGATTTGCCGCGCCGGTCCCGCTGGCGGAACACTTTATTGCAGGTCTCCTGCTGAGCGAGCAGGGTCAATCCATTGGCGTGGGTCCGGTAACGGTTGCCTCGGGCAAGTTTCATCTTAGTGATGACCTGTCCCTCAGTGGTATTGCAAATGATGTTGCTTTTGCTCGTTGGAGTGCGGAGGTGGTGCTGGTTGCGGAGGGAACTGACGGGGTAAAGTTGTGCAGAGTGCCTGCCTCGGATTTCGACATTATTGAGAAAAATAGTGTGGCAGGGGAGCCTCGCGATACTGTCAGTGTGAATACCAAAGTGGCGCCAGAGTCCGTCTTTAATGTCGACAGTCAGACACCTGAAAGAATCAAGCTGATGGGAGCGGCACTGCGCGCTTTAATGATGTCCGGTGCACTCGAGTCCGTGCTGGAGATGACGGTCAAATATTCGACGGAGCGTTCGCAGTTTGGCAAGCCGATATCAAAGTTTCAGGCCATCCAGCAGCAGCTGGCGACGCTTGCTGGCGAAGTGGCTGCAAGCCAAACGGCCAGCCACGCGGTGGTTGGCTCGTTTTCTGCTCTGAATGAATTGGATATTGCGATCGGTAAAGCCAGAATCGGTGAAGCGGTATCAGTTTGCACAGAGATTGCGCACCAAGTGCATGGCGCCATGGGGTACACGCTGGAACATTCTCTCAATCACCGCACTCGTCGTTTGTGGAACTGGCGTGAAGAGTACGGCAATGAACGTGAATGGCAAAAAATAGTGGGACGCTATTTCTCTTCTCAAGGCGCGGATAAGGTTTGGGGTGCTATGACGGTGCTATGACGGCGCTATAGCTTTGCGCTTGTTGTAGCCGCAATGTTGTCGCCGCAATGTTGTCGCCGCAACCCGGAGCAGGCCCTGTAAAATGTCGACGAACCCCCGTCGTGGTTCGTCGAAATGGCAGGGGTTTTAGGACAAACTGAAACCAGAGTCGACTGACGGAGCAGGTGAATCGCACTTCACCTGGTCCGTGTCAATCATCCTGATCATTGCTGCGAGTACTGATCTTGCAGCGGCTCCGTAAAGTCCGGGGTCAGTTTCTGTGTACATCACAGGCACCATTTTCTTTATGTCTGTATATCCCTCACCCAGGCATGTCAGGATCTGTCTTTCCCTGTCCAGTCGATGGTCAATGAATGCCTGGACAAAGTTTTTAACATCGGTGATGCAGGTACCATGGGTAGGCCAGTAGATTTCATCGTCCCGCAGTAGCAGTTTTTCCAGGCTCGAAATGTAGCTTGTCATATCGCCATCGGGTGGACCAATCACACTGGTGGACCAGCCCATTACATGATCGCCGGTGAACAAGGCGTTTTCTTCTTTAAGGCTAAAGCAGATGTGGTTCGAGGTGTGCCCGGGTGTGTAGACACATTCGACGGTCCATCCATCCCCCTCAATAATATCGCCATCGCGAACCTCAACGTCCGGGATGAACTCCATGTCGCCGCCTGCTTCGATTTGAGCGCCGGGCTCTATTTTACCTGCGCCATGCGGTCCGTATCCGTAGGTTTTTGTTCCCCAAACTTTCTTTAAGGGAGCCGCCGCAGGCGAGTGGTCTGCGTGGGTGTGGGTAATCAATATGTGAGTGACGGTTTCTCCCTGAAGCAGGTTTTCGAGTGCTTTGACGTGTTCTTCGATAAGCGGCCCGGGGTCGACGACAGCCACATTGCCCCGACCGATAATATAGGTGCCGGTACCATGAAAAGTGAAACCGCTGGGGTTGGGCGCTGTGACGCGGCGAATGAGTGGTGTCAGTTCTTCCAGTGCACCATAGGAGTACTCGTATTCGTAGATAAACGGGATTTTTGTAGCCATGACATTAATTCTCAATTTGAGAAACCAAGTTTAGCAAAAAGAGACCGAACGTACATTCATGACAGAACACGGAAAAGCTTTTATGATGTTCTTACCATCGCGTATTTCGACAAAAAGTGCGTAGGGCTCTCGCAGCCGGTACTAAGGAGTAATATATGTCGTCCGACCTGGCGTTATTTAGAAGACTGATCGATATTGGTATTGCACTGTCAGTTGAGAAAGATACTAACAAACTGATGGAAATCATCTTGTTGGAAGCGAAAGATATCAGTAACGCTGATGGTGGCACGCTTTATATTCGAACCAAAGACGACACGCTCGAGTTCGAAATTATGCACACGGATTCTCTGGACGTAGTTCAGGGGGGAACCAGCGGTGTGGAAATCACTATCCCTGCGGTACAGATGTATCTTGAAGATGGTTCGCCCAATAACCAGCAGATCGTAGCCAGTGCTGCTTTATCAGGAGACACTCTTAACCTTAGGGACGCTTATGATTCAACGGAGTTCGACTTTTCGGGGACTAAACGGTTTGACGAGGGAAACAACTATCGTACCAGGTCGGTGCTGACTGTCCCCCTCAAGGACAGTCAGGGGGATGTTATCGGCGTACTCCAGTTGTTAAATGCCATGGCAACTGACGGTCAGGTTATTGATTTTTCGGAGCAGATACAGCCCTTGATTGAAGCCCTTGCCTCACAAGCAGCCGTGGCCTTGGATAATGCTTTGTTGATTGAATCGCAGGAAAACTTGCTGGACGCCTTTATCACTCTGATGGCTCGTGCCGTCGATGCCAAATCGCCCCATACCGGCGGCCATTGTGAGCGAGTACCGGAGCTGACCAAGATGCTCAGTCAAGCTGCCTGTGAGACAGCTTCGGGGCCTTTTACTGACTTTAACCTGACGGATGCGCAGTGGTACGAGTTGCATATAGGTGCTTGGCTGCATGACTGCGGTAAGGTGACCACTCCTGATTACGTGGTTGATAAAGCAACCAAACTTGAGACGATTACAGATCGTATTCATGAGGTCAGAATGCGCTTTGAGGTGTTAAAACTTGAACGAACTGTCGCGTATCAGGCCAAACTGATCGCCGGTGTAGGCGAGCCTGAATTCCTAAAAACTGAGTTGGAAAAGGCGTTGGCTCAGATCGATGATGACTACTATTTCATCACCGAGTGCAACCTGGGCGGCGAGTCCATGGCGGAGGACCTTGTAGCGCGAGTGAAAAAAATTGCCGGTACAACCTGGACGCGCACGCTCAGCGACCGTCCAGGGGTCTCGTTTGAAGAGCTTAAACGAAAGAAAAAGCAACCCGAGCCACTATTGCCCTGTCAAGAACCGCTTCTCGCAGATCGGCCTGATCATTTGATAGAGCACAATGCTGTGGCTCATTCGGCTGATCCGGACAATATCTACGGCTTCAAGGTCGAAGTTCCCGAGTACAAGTACAACCTCGGTGAGGTGTACAACCTTTGTATCTCGCGTGGGACGTTAACAAACGAAGAGAGGTTCAAAATTAACGATCACATTGTGCAGACGATCGTAATGCTGGACAGTCTGCCATTTCCGAAGCATCTGGAGCGGGTACCTGAGATTGCAGGTGGTCATCATGAAAAGATGGACGGTACGGGATATCCTAAGCGTCTGACCGGGGACGAGATGTCAATCCCCGCGAAAGTGATGGCGATAGCCGATGTGTTTGAGGCACTGACGGCAGCAGATAGGCCTTACAAGAAGCCGAAAAAGTTGTCGGAGAGCATCAATATCATGTCATTTATGGTTAAGGATCAGCACCTGGATCCGGAACTGTTTCGGCTCTTTCTTGAGTCTGGCGTCTATCGAGATTATGCACAAAAGTATTTGTTGCCGGCACAGATTGATGAATTCGATATAGCGAGTTACTTAAGCTAAGGAATCCCTTATCAGGGTGCCCATATGCGTTTCTACACTGCGGGCCAGAGCATCCAGGTCATAGCCTCCCTCTAGTGTAGAGACGATTCTCCCTTTACAGAATCGCTCAGCGATACTGATAAGCTGCGTTGTTATCCAGGCGTAGTCCGACTCAACGAAACGCAATTCACCTAGGGGATCTTCTGTATGCGCATCGAACCCAGCGCTGATAAAAAGCACATCGGGTTTGTGGTTTTCAAGTGCGGGTAACCACTCTTTTTCTGCTCTGGTCCTGAACTGGTAACCGGTCGCGTTTTTTTCAAGCGGCATGTTCAGAATATGGGGGTTAGTGAAATCAAGATACCGATGGGGGTAAAAGTGTTCCTGAAAACTGGAGCACACTAAGACTTCGGGTCTGTCTTTGAATATGTCTACCGTTCCGTTGCAGTGGTGGACATCAAAATCGACGATAGCAACACGGCTGACACTTTTGCTAGCAAGCGCCAGTTCCGCGGCAAGCGCAATGTTGTTGAAAAGACAAAATCCCATGGCGGCCGCAACCTCTGCGTGATGTCCAGGTGGCCTGATGGCGCAAAAGACTCGCCTCGCGTCCCCGCTTAGAACATCTTTTGTTGCTGCAATGCAGGCCCCAGCGGCGAGTTTACTGGCACGAAGGCTACCGCGACTCATATAAGTGTCAGGGTCAACCTTGATGACGGTGCGTTCAGGTTCACTTTTGTTGATGGACTCTATGTAGGTTTCAGAATGAATGGTCGACAGTATGTCATCGGACACTTCGCTCGCCAGAACTACATGGGTCTCGCTGATTATTCCTGACTCCGTCAATCTCGACATGATACTTTTAAGCCGATCAGGACGTTCCGGGTGCCGTGGCATCTCGTGAATCTCGCAGTCAGGATGAGTGTATAGCCGTGTTAAATCGCTCATTAGTGGTGTTGTATCACATTCGTTTTGTCGATAGGCAGCAGGTTAAACCCGAGCGCCGATCCTCGCAAGTCGAGGTTATTGGAGACCGCTACTCGATGGATCAAGTTTATTTTTTTGATGGACGGATAGGCTAGAGTCTTCAGCAACTCACAGCTTGAGTTAGATCGGCTTGAGTTAGATTGGCTTGCGTTAGATTAGCTTGAATATAGATTGCTTGTTTTTCGTTTACGGTATCGAAGGTGAGTCATTTCTGGATAATGTGTTGCAAAGCAGCTAGGAGGTCTCATTTGAAAAGATTACCGCGTGTAATAAAGCCATTCCCACGGTTTTTGTTGGGTCTTCCCAGGCTTGATTATCGTCTTTTTATGACGCTGCTGATTTTAGCGTTAACCACATCGAGTGGGCAGGTATGGTCATCCCCCGTTGATTTTAAGGCGCAGTCAATTCGTATTGCGATGCTGCAAGAACCGCCAAGCCTGGATAGCAGTAAAGCGACCGATCTCGTCAGTTTTTTTGTCCTGGGGCACACCACAGAAGGATTGTTAAGGTATGACCGTCGGGGTAGGTTGGTCGCGGGGGTTGCTGAAAGCTGGGAGGTAACGCCGACCACACTGACCTTCAAGTTGCGACCTGAGGCGCGCTGGCATAATGGCAGTAAAGTCACCGCCGCGGATTTTATCTACGCCTGGCAAAACGTCAATGATCCTGCCGTTGCGTCTCCTTTCGCCGCCATTATGCATCCCATCAAAAATGCAACGGCTATTCAAAATGGGGAACTACCCGTTGAAGCGCTGGGGGTGTCGTCGCCATCAAAGGGGACGCTTGTGGTCGAGCTTGAACGACCCTGTGGATACTGTCTTGGGCTGATGGCACACGCGACCTTCTATCCAATTAACAAGTCTTTCCATCATCAGGCAGGTGAACGTTATGGGTCAGCGTCAGATCAGCTGATGTATAACGGGCCGTTTGTTCTGACCGAGTGGGTTCATGAGGCACGGTTAGTGATGTCCAAAAATCCTCATTACTGGAACAAGGCAGCGATTTCTTTAAATGAGATCGAGGTGGCCTACATTACCAGCGATAATCGTACCAGGCTGAACCTTTTTCGGGATGGCCAGATTGCATTTGTCAGAATGGGGGCAGAAACGGTCAAGGATGCCGTCGCTCAGGGGATGCGGGTTCGCACTTTTTTGACGGGAGGTGTGACCTACGTCTGGTTTAATCTTCGTGAGGGTAAACCTACCGGAAACAAAGCCCTGCGCCAGGCTATCCAGGCGAGCTTTAACCCTGACGAGTATGTTAACAAGGTGATTGCCATACCAGGGTACAAGGCGACAGATACGCTGTTCCCGAGTTGGATAAGGGGGGATGAAAAGTCGTTTGTCGATGAATACCCCCCACCTATGGTCATTCGTGGAAAGCAGCGGCGTCTTGAGCTTATGTCCCAGGTGGCCGGGGAAATCGGTGAAGTACCCGACCTGACTATTCTTACTGTCTCGAGTACCACGGGCGCGAAGGCGGCGGAATATTTTCAGGGGCTGTTGAAGCAGTCGTTGGGCATCTCTTCCAGGGTTGACCAGCAGACTTTCAAGCAATACTTGAACAAGGCACGAAAAGGAGAGTTTGACCTGGTGCTTAGCAGTTGGTATCCCGATTTTGACGACCTGGTGACCTACGCAGACCTGCTGGGCTCAGATAACCCGAATAATAGAGGCGGGTTCACAAGCAACGAGTACGACCGTGCCTTAACGGTGTTGCTTGAAAGTATTGATCCCATCAAGAGGTTCAAGGCGGCGGCAGCGCTACAGCGAATTATCGTAGAGGAGGTTCCTCTTTTACCCAACGCTGAAACCAGTAGTGCGTATATGGTTCACCCGAAACTTAAGGGTGTTGCTCGCCGTGTTCTTGGACAGGACCCTGACTTTACGTACGCGCGGGTCGAGGAGTAGAAACTCCCTTTAACCAGGTTGCTTTAGCGATCAGTTTTCATCTGATCAATGAAGGCGCTTGACTCGTTAATCGCAGCCTGCATCGCTTCGATTAGCGTGTTAACGTCCTCATTCACGGTACTCAGTTCGCCTTTGAGGGAAGCGATAGCCCGCGCGTTAAGGTTGTGTTTCAGGTAAAGAACGTTGTCTTTCAGGCTATAAAGAACCGGGTCAATGGTTCTCTCGGCGTTTTGCATTGAAGACATGAGTTGATTAAAACGTTTTCGGGTCTGTTTAAGCTGGCGCTGGCTGTTTCGCTTCAGGGTTTCGCTGGAATATTCATCTAACTCTGTTTCCCACTCTGAAAACAACGCTTCGGCAACGGATTCCACGCCACTGATTCGGTCCCTGATCGTGTCGGCTGCGTCTACGCTGTCCTGGTATTCTGAATCGAGTTTAATGTAAATAACTTCCAGATCGCCACCATCAAAGTTCACGATGGCCTGGAATTGCTCCAAGGCATCCCTAAACTGCGCCTGCCCTTTTTCCTGCGAGGTTTGCGCTGCCTCAATTCGGTCGATCAGTATTTCTCGCTTATGGACGCCAAATCTTTCCATGGCATCGTAATAAGTGGATTCACAACCCCCGAGGCTTATGGCTAATAACGCAAGGAATAATCTTGGCATTATCTACTTTCCTTCATGAATCACGTTCAATAATTATGAATTGTCTTTGATCGCCTCGACGATTTTTTCCGTCCGCTTATCTGCAAGGTGGCTATTAACGACGAATAACGCGTGAATGGCACCGGGTATCCAGAATGCCAGAGTTAGGAAAATGTTGATAATTGCCTGAATGGGTTTGCCGCATAGAAACACGGCCAGTGGTGGTAGTAATATTGCTATAAGATAGCGCATGCATTTCTCCCTTTAATTAAACGTGCTGGGCCTAGTCTACAACAGTTCGAAGTAGCGGTTATATTCCCATTGCGTGGTGGTTTTCGCGTTGATGTCGCCGCATTCACTCTGAAAGCTAAGCCATTCCAGTTTTCTAGTGCTTATCCAGTAGTCGATCACATTCTGGCCTAAAGTTTCACCTAGCATGGTATCCGCAGCCAGTACCTCTGCTGCGCTCATGACGGAATCGGGCAGTCTCTGTACGTCTTGGGGTAAACCCCAACCGACCCGCTTTAGCGCCTCTGGAGGCGCCAGGTCTTTTCTTGCCCCGGCCAGTCCTCCAGCAAGGATTACCGCAAGGACCAGATAGGGGTTGGCGTCACCTGTAGGCAAGCGATGTTCGATGCTCACCAGATTGTCAGCACGGGAGATAACGCTGAGTCCTGCAGTTTTGTTTTCTTTGGCCCAGCTTGCAGTCACAGGTGACGAAGTAAATTCGGTGAGTCGTCGATAGGCGTTAACGGTGGGGCATAACATTGAGGTCGCGCCGGCCATGGTGGCCGTAATGCCGGCTATCCAGTTTTTTAGCAGGGCGGTTTTTTCGTCATTGTCACGGAATGCCGGCGCAACATCTTTTTCCTGCAGGGCATGGTGAACGTGCAGGCCATTGCCGTGGCCTTGGCGTATCGAGGCCATAAAAGTAACAGACATGCCAAGATCAAGCGCGACCTCATAGATCAGCTGTTTTACTCTGACGACCGTGTCAGCGGCTTTCACGGGGTCCGTTGGGGAAAAGTTAAGCGCTACCTGTCCGACGCCGCCTTCGCCACTCCAGGATTCCCAGGCAAACCTCTGCCAGTTAAGTCTTTTCACGACTTCATCCATAAAGGGTTTTGCGTTGTGTGCGTTCCTTAGCAGATAAATGTTGCTGCTGGTTGACGCTGTCACCGGATCGAGGTTCTGGTATTCACCGCGGCGTGCATGATCGAAGGTGTTTTTGAAGATAAAAAATTGGAGCTCAAAGGCAGCTTTAACAGTGTAGCCAAGTTCATCGACCTCGCCGGTAATCTTTTTAAGCAGTGTCCTGGGGCACAGTGAGATTTCATTGCCCTCAACGTCAGTGAAATCACACAGGCAGTGACCAAGGTTGGGGTCTGTTCCATCTGACACAATGGAATCAACATCCGGACGCATAACAATGCGGCCAGCCCCCCCGTGACGAGTGTCGTTCCAGAAAGACATGTGCGGTGAGCCAGCGATATCAGTATCCAGCGCGATATCGCCAATATTGTGGCCTTCGGGCAGCGATGCCAGGAACTTCGGCCGATTCAGATACTTTCCTACTGCGGCACCTTCAAGGGTTGTCGCGTGGGTTCGGACGATTTCGACATGATGGCGGTCCATCCATTCTTCTATCGTTGGCTCATCCATCAAGTTCACCCTGCATTAGTTTTTGTTCGGCGAGGCTGCGTCCGGTCAAGTATTCAAGTGTGCTCCTAAGCCTGACATTACCGCTTGCCGCTTCGGTGAATAGCCGGGATTGACGAACCATTGCAGCCCTGGCCCGGTTTGTCGTACCCATGATCTCGAAGCCAGACGAGTCGCGGCTAAAACTCAAGCGACGACTTTCATCGGTACAGATGACGATTAGCTTTCCCGGCATATTCGGTAGTGTTTCGGTGTGTCACGTTGCGCGACATCATAGGCTCCGTTTTGTTGATTCACAACGAACAGTCTTATTGTCGATAAGCGAACGATATCCCGTGGTGCTCTGGGCCATGATGGTCATTGCGCGATGAGTTTTCGGGTGGCTGTTCTTTATCTCGGCGCCATGCGGACGTCATCAACGTTGGTAGCAGCGCCTTCACCGATTATCAGAAAAGCAGAAAGGTGTTTCTACGTTTGTTCTGTCGCGCGTATCGAACGAGGGCGAGAAAATGTTGCTAGTAATGCTGGCAGTGACACCAGTGTTAGCAGCATCAGGCTGGTTAACGCGATGGTGAGCAGTACGCCGATTGAATAAATGCCCTGATGAGAGGAAAAGCTGAGTGCGCAGAACGTGCCTAGTGTTGTTAGGTTGCTCAAGAACACGGCTTTTGGCGTACTGGAATATACGAGCGCCTCAACATTTTTTGACTGGTGGAACCTTTTTACGATATGGATGCCGTTATCGACACCCAGTCCAAATATTAAAGGGATCACGACAACATTCGCCATGTTGAGGGGTAGGTCAATCAGCACCGAAACACTTAACGTCAGCATAGCGGTCATCGCCAATGGAATGAAAACGAGGATCGAATCGACGAGGCTGCGCAAAGTGATCAGAAGAATGATAAATATTGCCGAGACCGCAATCAGGATGGCAGTCTGGAAAGCGGTGATAACAATATCACCGATCCCAAGATCAAGGACCGGTCTACCCGTGATCTGAGGCACGACCGCCATGACGTCAGCCGTAAATCGGCGCATGGCATCGACCGGCACAACATTTTCGGCGGGGGTGATTGTAACCACAACTCTGCCATCTTTGGCAATCAGTCTCTCCTGAAGTGCCAGTGGTAGACGCTCCAATGTTACCTGTTCGGCTGACAGCGCCGTCTTAAGCCATTCAATTTCGCTTTTGATGGGTGGCACAATCAGGTCAGAATAAAGCACGCGCGTGGCCAAAGATGCCTTTTGAAGGTCGCTTACTGCCGTTTGCAACCGCGACAGAGAAGCCTGCAGCTCGGGACTGTTAGGGTTAATGGCCGGCGCTCGCGCAGCGTTTTGTCGTGTCTCGAGCAGGCTGGTATTGATACGGGAGAGCATGAGCAGTAGATCCGCGTCATCCCAGATGGCCATGGCCGCCGGTGGAGCAAATAACGAATCCAGGAAGAATCTTGCGTCTTCCAGGATGTAGAGGTTTTCCGTCTGGTCCAAGGGTAGATAATCAGTGGGTGTTTTTACTTCGGAAACGACCGCCAGCCCTTCAAGGGTCGATCTGGTATTGTTCGCGGTGTCAAGATCATCGGCCACGTAAGTTAAGGCAAAGTCGGTGATGATGTCTTCACGTTGAAGCTCTATCAAAGTGGCCATGGCCTCAGATTTCGGATCCTTCAATGACAGTGTGCTGTAGTCAAACTGCGCTTGGGTTGCGATCACTGCCAGGACTATCGCCACACCCAGTGTGACGTATGAAGTCAGCTTTGAATTTTTTGCGACAACGCTCGATAAAAGGCCTGCGAAGGGAACATTCGTAGCAGGACGCGGGTCGCCTGATAGCGCGAAAAAAGCAGGAATCAGGGTAAGACTCAACGCCACGGCGATGATCATGCCGCCGCCTGAAATGATGCCCATCTCGCCAAGGCCGATGTACTCCGTTGGTACAAAGGCAAGAAAGCCGATAGCTGAAGTAACACCACACAACATGATAGCGGGCCCAAGCTCCGTGCCGGTTTCAATCAACGCGTTTATTTTATCAAGTCGAAGTCGGGCCTCCTGAAACTTGAGGCATAGGTGAACCGCAAAATCGACACCTAGGCCAATAAACATCACCAGGAAAATAATAGAGATTGTGTTGTACTGACCGATGGCGATCATGGCAAAAGCTGCGGTCCAGATCAGTCCGACAATCATGGTTAGATAGATAGCGGCAATAACCCACATGGAACGAACGCCCCAGATCAGCACAAAGACTAGGATAACCAGGGCCAGGGTACCGGCGAGTTGGGCGCTGTCCATTGCGCTGACAATTTCCTGATGTTCCAGAGGCACTTGTCCTGTCAGGCGGATGGTTACATCGTCACGATAGGGGTGCGAAAGATCGGCAATGATAGTTTGTAGCCCCTCGATGATCATCGCGTTCGGTAGATCCTCGCCAAAATTCTGCTGACCTTGAACAAAAATGACCTGATAGAAGGTGCTGTCCTCAACCTGAAAAAGTTCGTCTCGCCATGAAATGGGTTTTGAGTCGCCAGTCAGCGCCTGCTCCGCAGTCGAGCTCAGGGCATCCAGCATGCGAGTAAATCCGGTTGGCAGGTTTTCGTTTGAATCCAGGGCATCGAGTACCAGTTGGAATACTGATCTCAGGGAGTTGTCGGTAGCCACAGCGGTCAGGAAAGGCTGGGCATCTGCGAGTTTCGAGATCGTGTCGTTAAGGGTGTCCGGCTCAAAATAAAGCAGGGCGTGTTCCAGGGCGAACTGATTGGAAGCAGGACTGTAAACGGTTCGAAACACGCTGTCATTTTCCCGGATCTGGTCGGCGAGGTGCCTGGCGACAATCGACACCTGGTTCGGTTTGTTGCCACTAATAACGACAAAGGTGTTCTGGTCATATTGAGGAAAGGTCTTAACGAACTCCCGATTCACCTGCTTCCAGTCAGTATCTTGACGGATGAGAAGCGAGGTGTCCGAATTCATGCTAAACGCGGTAATGGCGTAGTAACCGGCAGCGATAGTTAGGAGCATAGTGGCCGCCATGATCAGCCCGGCGCGATTCGATATCCAGGTAATCCAAGCGGTTAAGAAGGGGGTCAACATGGACTATTCGGTTTGTTCTGCCGCATTCGCAGCGATATTAGACAATATCTCTTGCCGGACGGAGAGAAGGCCGCCCTTTTGGAACATAGCAGAGTAATTTGAGCGTTTTAATGACAGGTCACTGACCCCGTTTGCGACGATGTCGTAGATTTTCCAGTGACCTTCCTCTTGCTGCAATTGGTAGTCCAGCGCGACTGTTTCTGTGCTGGTTTCCAACGTGGACTTGACGCGTTTACGGTTCGTTGCGATGGCCTCGGTGGCAGTTATGCTAAACACCTGTCCGTTGTCTTCTTTGAACCTGGAAGCATAAGTCGAGCTGACTAAGTTCTTCAGCAATGTCTGAAAATCGGTTTGATCTTCGGCGCTAAGCGATCGCCAATGGCGCCCCAATGATATTCGCGCGATGGTGTGGGTTTGAAAGTGATCAGCTACCGCGGGTTCAACAACGCTCAGCCTGTGGTCATAGGAGCTGCTTTTCATGGCGGTAGTGAGTGCGGCGTGAAATGCCGTTACGACGTCAGCTGGTGCAGATTCCGCATAGCAATGCGCTTGCCCCATCCCCAGCGTTAACCACAGGATCGCTATTATCAGGCTTGAAGTAGTATTAAGTTTTCCTAGTTTTTTCAACAAATTCAATAACTTCCAGGTTAAATCCAGAAATTGCATTATATCGGCTTGGCGAGCTGAGGAGACGCATTTTACTCACCCCAACGTCCCTTAGGATCTGGGAGCCAGTCCCCACAACCCGATAGCCTCCCGCTTCATTGGCATGACGCCGGACAGGCTGAACTTCCGGGAAATACGCTATATGACTTAACTCGTCGGCCTGATGAAACTCCTGCCCAACCAGCACCACGACGCCGGAGCCAGCTTCGGCTATGTGTGCCATGGAGTCAGATAGCGACCAGGTGCTTTCGTATCCAGGGCGGGTCGTATTGAGTACGTCTCTAAGCGTATTGAGAACCTGGACCCTGACCAGACAGGGTTGCTCTTCGCTAACCTCGCCCTTTACCAGCGCGTAATGGACACACTCGGAAATATTATCTTTGTAGGTATGTAGTTCGAACGCTCCGTGATGCGTTGTTATCTGCTTAGTATCGATTCTTTCGATGGTCGTATCGTACAGGTTGCGATATTGAATGAGGTCGGCGATCGTGCCTATTTTGATACCGTGTTTCTCAGCAAACACTTCCAGCTCCGGTCGCTTCGCCATGGTGCCGTCCTCATTCATGACCTCCACGATCACTGAGGCAGGTTCGTAACCCGACAGTCGAGCCAGGTCGCAGCCTGCCTCGGTGTGCCCCGCTCGCGTTAATACACCACCGGGTTTGGCAATCAGGGGGAATATATGTCCAGGTTGGACCAGATCATCCGCCCGGGCGTTCTTCGCAACGGCGGTTCGAACCGTCTTGGCTCTGTCCGCAGCCGAAATGCCTGTCGTTATGCCCTCTGCTGCTTCTATTGAAACAGTGAAGTTGGTCTCATGCATTGAGCCATTATTGTCTACCATCAGGGGGATTTTAAGCCGCTGTGCTCTTTGTTCCGTGACCGTCAGGCAGATCAGTCCACAGGCATGCCGGGCAAAAAAGGTAATATGTTCAGCCGTCGTGACGTCAGCAGCAATGATGAGGTCACCTTCGTTCTCGCGATTTTCGTCGTCCATCATCAGGACCATTTTTCCTTGACGAAAATCTTCGAGTATTTCTTCAACAGTGTTGATGGGCACTGGTTACCTCTGCTGTTGGAAAAGAGGGCTCGATTATAACGGAAAGCCTGTTCTCAAGGAGTTCGTACCAATCAAGGCTCGGGCCAGTATAATGACATATTCGCAGTAATGACTTTGCCATATGTCGATCAACAATCAAGACTTTATTAAACATTTAAGCGCCATCACCAGTGACATGATCACGGACAAAGAGCGGCTTGCCGTCTATGAAACGGATGGCCTTACGGCTAAGAAGCAGCTGCCCGGGGTTGTTGTGATCCCGGATACCATCGAACAGGTGCAGGCTATAGCAGCTTTATGTCAATCGTATCAGGTGCCTTTAGTGGCTCGTGGAGCTGGAACGGGTCTATCGGGCGGCGCGATGCCCCACCATGAAGGGGTACTTTTGGTGATGGCCCGTTTCAACCAGATACTGGATGTCGATACCTCTATGCTAACTGCGACCGTGCAACCCGGGGTCACCAATCTTGCCATCTCGGAGGCGGTATCTAACCTTGGTTTGTACTATGCACCGGACCCATCGTCACAAATAGCTTGCACGATTGGTGGTAACGTCGCGGAAAACTCAGGCGGTGTTCACTGCTTGAAATACGGATTAACCGTACATAATGTGAAACAGTTAAAAGTTGTGCTGCCGGGCGGCGAACTCATGGTCGTCGGGGGAAAGGGATACGACACGCCTGGATATGACCTTTTGGGGCTGATGCACGGCTCAGAGGGCATGCTCGGAATTGTTGTCGAGGTCATCGTTCAGTTATTGCCAAAGCCGTCTGAGGTCGCCGTTATCATGGCGGCATTCTCCGATGTGATTGATGCGGCAAACAGTGTCTCCGGTGTGATTAGTGAGGGTTTGCTCCCTGCAGGTCTCGAAATGATGGACAAACTGGCGATACAGGCCGCAGAATCTTTTGTTGGTGCAGGTTACCCCGAAGCGGCAGAAGCAATGCTGCTTTGCGAGCTTGACGGTTCGCTGGAAGAGTTGGAGGTGTTAATTGAATCGGTTCGGGCCGTGTTCGAAAGCCATGGCTGTATTACCTTCACTGTGGCCTTCGATGCGACAGAACGGCAAAAGCTCTGGCTTGGCCGTAAAGCGGCGTTTCCTGCGGTTGGCAGGATCGCCCCTGATTACTATTGTATGGACGGCACGATCCCTAGACGGGAACTCGCGAATGTATTGAAAGCCATTACTGAGTTGTCTCACAAATATGACTTACAGGTCGCCAACGTGTTTCATGCCGGTGATGGCAACCTGCACCCACTGATTCTTTACGATGCAAACAACAGTGACCAATTGACGCGAGCAGAAGCATTTGGGAGTGAAATCCTGGCGCTCTGCATTGAAAAGGGCGGCACTATTACAGGGGAACACGGCGTTGGCATCGAAAAGATCAACGAGATGTGCCTGCAGTTTAATCGTGATGAGTTAGAGATTTTTCACGGAATTAAAAAAGCGTTCGATCATCACGGGATACTGAACCCCGGCAAGGGAATACCAACGTTAAGCCGATGTGCAGAGTTTGGTGCGATGCACGTGCATGCAGGGGAAGAAAGATTTCCTCATTTGGATAGATTCTAATGGAAGTGATAGAAGCGTTCGCAGAGGCGATAAAAAAAGCCGGGTACGACGGCAGCTCAATCCAGATCAAAGGAGGGGGAACCAAAGACTTTATCGGCTATGTTGCCCAGGGGCTGCAGGTCCTTACCACGGAGGGATACGCTGGCGTGCTCGATTATCATCCTGCTGAGTTGATCGTTAGAGTTAAGACAGGCACTCCCGTCATTGCGCTGAACGATCTTCTTCGGTCAGAGGGGCAGATGCTAGCGTTTGAGCCGCCCGTGCACGACGCAACATCAACTATCGGGGGTGTTGTTAGCGCTGGTCTTTCAGGTTCTGCGCGGCCCTATCGCGGTGCGGCGAGGGATCACCTACTGGGCGCGGGTATGGTGCTGCATGATGGTGCCTACTGCGAATTTGGCGGTCAGGTAATGAAGAACGTGGCGGGTTATGACGTGTCGCGACTGGTTTGTGGAGCCTATGGAACGCTGGGATTGTTGGCTGATGTCAGCCTGAAAGTGGTTCCTATGCCGGAACTGGAGAAAACAATCACGCGGGAATGTTCCATCGATGTGGCCCGTGAGACAGTCAAGTTATTATCCAACAGTGTTAATCCGCTAACGGCAAGTTGCTATTTCGGTGGCACGCTCAGTGTGCGATTGTCCGGTAATGAACAGGCAGTAACGGCAACAGAAAAAACCCTCGAAGGTACTCAAGTAGATAACGCGCTTTGGAACCGACTCGATGCACAGACGCTTCCCGCGTTTCAAAACGCAACAGACGTCTGGCGACTATCTACCGATGCTGATGAACCGTTGTTCGATTATGATTTTGCTATTTTAGATTGGGGATTCGCCCAGCGCTGGTTGCTTGATCCGGCATCGGATCCACGACATGGCTACGCCGGTAGCGGGCACTGGACCAGGGTCCGGCATCATCAAGACCGGTTTGAAGCAGAGGCATTTCAAGCTTTGTCGGGTTTGGAACTCGCGCTTCATCGTAGGCTAAAATCCACTTTTGATCCCGGTGGCATTTTTAATCCGGGACGCATGTACCGTGAGGAAGGCCTCTAATGCAGACTAATATCCATCCAGACCTGATCGCGCAGCCTAAAGTGCAGGAAGCAGATGCCATTCTTCGAAAATGCGTGCACTGCGGGTTTTGTACAGCAACTTGCCCAACCTATCAGCTGCTTGGAGATGAACTCGACGGACCGCGCGGACGCATCTACCTCATTAAGAATTTGCTGGAAGACAATACCATCACTGATGATAGCGTTGTTCACCTGGACCGCTGTCTGACCTGTCGGGCCTGTGAGACGACGTGTCCCTCCGGGGTAGAGTACGGACGGCTACTCGATATCGGCCGTGAGATTGTGAAGGATCATGTAAAACGGCCGCTTCGGTCAAGACTGTTAGCGTTCCTGCTTCGACTGGTTGTGCCGCGACCCGGCGTGTTTTCGCCTTTATTGACACTAGGGCGGTTTTTCAGGCCGGTGCTACCCGCTTTTGTAAAGCGTCATGTCCCCGTTCACATGCCTGTCCTACACGAGGTCAAATCCGTCATGGGTGCGAAGGTTGTGTTGTTATCCGGTTGCGTCCAGTCTGCGGCGACACCTAATGTGGTTGCTTCTTTGCTGAAGGTTTTGCAACACCAGGGTACGAATGCAGAAGTTCTCCATGAAGGTTGTTGTGGGGCGTTGGATTATCACTTGTCTGCGCATGAAGCAGGCATACAGAAAATGAAAGCCCTTATCGATCAACTTTACCGTCGTATTGATC
>Ga0209830_10000308_pt1 | contig 53808 bp, 38 predicted proteins | sample ArcticOcean_MG_C_12_FD_187439 | JGI IMG/M metagenome (GOLD analysis project Ga0209830, IMG submission 187439) | Marine microbial communities from western Arctic Ocean - ArcticOcean_MG_CB8_130 (SPAdes) (version 2) | ecosystem: Environmental > Aquatic > Marine > Oceanic | place: Arctic Ocean...
TCTTTGAATGCCTTATCTTTCCAACGAACAGCAAGATGAAGTTCACCGTCAAGACGAGTGAGGAGAGAGTGAAGAGTCTCATAATCAAGGGGGTTGGTCAAATAGAAGTGAATCTCAACATCATTCATTGATGCTTCGCAAAGTGCAACGGCATCTCGTGATTTAGAGCATCGCGGATTATGATACAGGATCGACATAAAAGTACCTCATTGAATATTAAAGTGGTTGCCAAACTAATCGAAATCCTATTCCGTCACTCCGATGATTCATCAACGCAGAACCCCGTGATGAGCATCGTGTTGAATCTGATTCGGTAAACCATGAACCGCCACGGTGGATTCGACGTAGTGAATCTCCTTGTTTTGGTGATTGAATACCTTCATGTGATTCGTAATTCGGAACGAAAGAGTCTTCACACCATTCGGAAACTTGCCCGTGAAGATCTAAAAAACCCCATGGATTTGCTTTTTTTTGCCCGACTTCGCGAGTACTTGCCCCAGAGTTTCCAGCATGCCAGCCATAATCGCTCAAATCACCATCTCGGTCACCAAAAGCCCAACGAGTTGTTGTGCTCGCACGTGAGAGATACTCCCATTCAGACTCTGAAGGAAGTCTCCAAACACCACGTACACCGAGGCGTTCAGTATCATGGTCAAGTGAATTTAATTTGGTGAGGAATTCATGTACTTCCCCCCAAGATACTTGTTCAACAGGGCGAAGTCCAGCTGCCCAACCATCGGTAAAAGCAGAGGGATTGTTGCCCATTATACTCTCCCAATGGGCCTGAGTCACCGGACGCTCACCGCAAAAAAATGGTTCGGTGATGGTGACTTTATGGAGAGGTTTTTCCGATCGAGTACCCTTTTCATCCCCCATCATGAAATCACCAGGTTCTACCAAAAGGTATCTCCCACCGTATTCATCATCAAAAGACGGGCGTTGTTCGGCCATTGAACTCACTCACTCTGAGTTGCAAAGAGAGATGAAGTATCCAGAACTGAATCTACCAAAGCGTGAAGGCGAGTTCGAATATCTTCGTCCACCAAATTCCCTTCACCATCGAATGCTTCTTTCACATGGCCGACTGCTAGTTGTTCTGGTACCGGCCAAGCATGTAACCAACGAAGCATAATTCGCATGTGATTGAGGGTATTTGAATTTTGCATTCCACCGAGGGTGCACATAAGCCCGAAGACCTTACCCCCAACGTGCTTGTCATAAAGCCAATCGAATGTGTTTTTCATCACACCTGACATTGTCCCGTGATATTCAGGTGAACAAATTAAGAAAGCATCACAGGATGATGCGAGTTCTTGAAATTCTTTGACATTTGCATTCTCCCAACAACCATCTTCTCCAACGAAGGGGAGTGGCTTTTCAGCACAATCCCAAAGCAAGATTTCTGCACCTTTCGATTCAGCATAGGAAAGTGCGAGATTCACCATCATTCCACTCTTCGATGTGGAGCGATACTCTCCAGAGAGTCCGAGAATGCGAAGCGGTGTCTGAGTCATGATGCACGATTTTGCCGACGGCATTTGAATATAGTGTACATTTCCATGGCACGGTGAGAAGCAATGCTTATGCCGGTCGCTTAATTGGTGAGGCTTGGTGACACAATGAACGGAACCGGTGCAGAATCCCCAAATCCTTCAGATTCGAATGCCGTATCTGATGCTGTAGCCGAATCCATGGCCGCAGCACTTCGTTCAGCCGGTTTAGGGGACATGGTTGAACACGTCGAAGTCAAATCAATGGGGTATTCAGAGAATGTCCTCGAACGTGTAATTGAAGAACATTCAATTTCAGACCGCGAAGGTTTTCTGACCTTTGCTCATTCAATGGATGAAGATGATAACAATTACTTGCGTGAAGAAGAACTTCAAAATGCTGCTAAAAAATGGGCTGCAGAACGGAATCCAACCCCGGAAGTTGAAGAAGATTCGAACGATGAGAACTCTGTTGAATTCTTACTTCAACTCGGAGAAGAGTGCTCAAGGAAAAATGATTCCAAGGGCGCACTCATTGCCTTTAACAAGGCAATTGCCCTCGATCCGTCATGCGACATGGCATGGTTTAATCGTGGAGTTCTACTTGAAGCAGAACAAGATGCACGTGGTGCCCGTCAAGCATTCCAAATATGTCTCGATATCAATCCAGATAATGCACCTGCTACTGCAAATATTGCGACCTTACTCGAAAGAATAGGTGATGATGCAGCTGCCTATGAAATGGCAGTTCGTGCATTGAATTTCTTCCCCGGACACCCGCTGTTACTCGATGTGAAAAACCGATGTGCTGAAAGTGGAGAAAATCTCCCTATTGAAGCCATGCCAATCCAATCCCCATCTCAAACATATGATGACAAGCACGTTACCGATGTCATGAAAGAAGTGGGTGTTACTGACAAAGAGGCCATCTTGGCTGAGGCAGTTCATCACGATGATGACCAAAACCAGCACCTCGAATATCAAGAACTCAAATCTGCAGCAGAAGTTGTTGCGGCTACACAAGAAATTCAAGAGGCGACGGCAATGGTTGTCGAGCCAGTGATTCAACAACCTCCGCAAATCATAGAAGAACCAATTCCAAAACCAATCGACATGGATGATTTGGTCCTTGAAGCAACGGCAATGATTCGTTCAGGTGATGCTCAGGGTGCATTGGGATTACTCAGCCCCCATCTGAAAACTATTGCTGCGGAACACGCAGGTGCATGGAGGATTGCAGGAGGGGCAATGGCACGCCTTGAACTCGATGATCACGCCATCTCTGCTCTTGAACACGCTCAATTACTCGACCCTAACCAAGGATCAGGATGGTTTAATTTGGGCTCAATCTATCAAAGAAAAGGCGAATCACCACGTGCTATTGAGTGCTATATGGAAGCCATGAATGTTCAATCTGATTACTTGAAAGCTGCACTCAAGTGTAGCCAACTGTGCAACCAAACCGGTGATGTGGAAAACTATCTCCATTCCACTCGAACTCTTCTTCAAATCGAACCTCTAAATCCTGCTCGAGAAGAATTTATTCGAATCTTAATCGAATTGGCAGAAGGTGAAGCGACAGTTTTGGAATCAGTTCATGGGATACCACCAACACTTCCAGAGGGTCCGCATTTGGCACAAGAGGCACTTGGATACCTCGGAGATGGTGAAACTGAATACCATGCACGAGCCTATACAGCTGCAAAGAATGATGTTCAAGCAGTGACCATTTGGAAATCCATGATTAAGCTGGATGGTCAAAACCCATTAATTTGGAGGGGGCTTGCACGTTCACTCGAATCCGCTGGAGATTTGGAAACCGCCCAAAAGTGTCATCGGAAGGCGGACGAACTCAGTGGAGTGGCTCCTGTTCAAGCCGTTGCACCTGCACCTGCGCCTGCATTCGCACCTGCTGCTCCAATGGAACAAGCAACTGTTGAACCAGTGACTCCCCAACCCATGGCCGTGCCAGTTGACCATCAAGAGTCACAAGCGGACTATTACATGAATGCGCTCGGTCTCCAAACTCCACCTGAACCTCAAAACTTAGAAGTGGTTCAACCGACTGCAGAGGCCGCCCAATCACTTCTGGTTGATTCTGCACAAGCATTGAATGAACGGCCTCAGAGTATCGAACTCGTTGAAGCAGAATTGCCGACTCAACCAGCGTTTGACCTCACGCAAGCAGCAATTGAAGCGCAACAATTAGCATCTGCAACGGTCGATACTGAAGTCAACTCAAGTTCCGTGGCAAACCAAGATGTCGCATGGTACAACCAAGGTGTTGCCTTGATTGAAGGCGGTAAATTTAGAGAAGCACTTTCATCCTTTGACCGAGCTCTCCCCTCATTTGCAGGAGATGATGGCATGATCATTCGAATATTAAACGGCCGAGGAAACGCCTATTATTATCTTGAAGAATACCCGAAATGTGTTGAAGCATATCATCAAGCCATGCTCATTCGACCGTCAGAAGTTCGTGGAAAAACCTTGTACAATATGGGAAGCGCATATGCTGAAATGGAGCGATATCCAGATGCAATGAAGTGTTTCGAGCAATCGATTCCTCGAGGTCTTGAATCAGAAGAAATTAAGCGTGCAAAAGAGCAAATTCGACGATGTGGAATTCTTCTTAAGGAAGTTGAACGTAAAAATAAACGCCGTTGAAACCATTTCGACACCCTGAATCGAAGAACAGGTTCATAGAGAAGTGGCGCATCGTATGCTCATGGACTGCGGTACATGCGAAACATCTGGCCCTGTGCAACTGATGACTCCTGAAGTGGTCAATGTCAACTTAACCATCTCATCAAAGGCACAAGAAATGCTAGTCGACGCGTTTGGTGATGACCGTTCTATGGCTCTCTTAGTCGGTGTATTATCCGGTGGTTGCTCAGGTTACATGTATGATTTACAGATCGTCGAAGACACCGACCAAAGTTGTCAAGAAGTGACTATTGACGGGTTTAGAGTCTTGGTCCCAAATGCTTCAAGCCATCTCCTTGATGGTATAGAAATCGATTACGTCGACCGATTGATGGGTGGAGGATTCAAAATCAATAATCCAAATGCTGATTCCTCGTGTGGATGCGGCGAATCTTTCTCTTGAGGCTCTGCTATGCCTCGAGTGGCTTACGAAGATGCATCATTGACTGTTTGGCAAGGTGCAGATGCTCTACAATTTATTGATGGTTTATCATCAAATAAAATAATCGATATGGTTCAAGGCGAAGTGCGGCAAACCGTATTCACGACAACACAAGCTAAAATCGTCGATCTTGCCACAGTGTTCCACATGGGTGGTTTTCTTGCTGTTCAAACGCATACCTCACAACTTGGAATGCTGCTAAAACATGTAACTCCACGTATCCTTGACCAAGAGGTGACAATTGTTGATGTCACATCTCGCAACCAATTTTGTATCGAATTTGGAATCAACAATGCGAATGTAGGAAAATTTGAATCATTGGATGGCATAACACACGGTTATATCGATGAAAAGTATTCACTTCTCATCGCCTCTCTCGATGTAGAATCAGATCATATTGATGACCTTGAATCATTCCATGAATGGAGAATCGAGAATCAAATACCCTGGAATGGATTTGAAGTTACAAGGACGAATCATCCTCTTGCAGTCGGACTCAATCAATTGGTTCACCAAGCCAAAGGATGTTACATAGGTCAAGAAGTTCTTGCACGCATGATCTCACGTGGCCGTCAAGGAAAAAAACTTACACGGGTAGAAAACGGAACTATCGATGACAAATATGTCACCACCCTCGGACAAAACTATTCGCTTGCCATCATTCGAGAATCGAATTAATAACCGAGTAATTCTTTCAACTGGGACTTGTAAAAATTGCCAGACCCTTGGAGTGATTCGAGTTCACTTTCGGATAATTCTAATTCAAGAATACGCTCAATACCATTTGCACCTAGAATAACTGGGACGCCAATGTACACATCATCGAGTCCATATTGACCTGTGAGGTAGGCGGATGCTGGAATCAATCGCTTTCGATCATTCAAAATTGCTTCTGCCATGACTGCTGCTGCTGAACCCGGGGCATAGAATGCTGAACCACGTTCGAGAAGTTTGACAATTTCGCCACCGCCAGAGGCAGTACGCTTGCAGATAGCATCAATGGTTTCCTCATCAAGAAGGTGAGTAATCGAGATACCACCAACAGTAGTAAATCGAGGAAGTGGAACCATAGTATCTCCGTGACCTCCCAAGACCATTGCTTGAACATCTTCTTCTGAACATCCAACGGCTTGAGCGACAAAATGGGTCATTCGTGCACTGTCTAAAACACCTGCTTGGCCACAAACGCGGTTTGCAGGAAATCCTGTGACCTTTTGCATGTGATAGGTCATCAAGTCAAGTGGATTGGTGACCATTACGATGGTTGAATCCGGAGCATGGTCGCGAATTCCTTCACCGACTTGCTTGACGATTCCAGCGTTTTTAGCAATCAGGTCTTCTCGTGTCATCCCTGGTTGTCGAGGGAATCCGGAGGTGACGACAACAACACTTGCACCTGCAATATCGTTGTAATCAGAAGTTCCAGTAACAGTTCCGTTGTAATTGAGTACTTGCCCATTTTGTGACATGTCCAGAGCTTTTCCTTTTGCAAATCCTTCATAGATGTCGAGCAAAACGATATCTGCAATTTTCATCTGTGCAAGTACGAATGCACAAGTTGCACCAACATTTCCAGCTCCTATAACGGCGATTTTTCTTCGATGAGTGCTCATTGTAAATTCCTCGGTATCCTGCCCAATACCCGACCATCAATAAGCAACATGGTCGAATCCAATCAGTATCTCGTGTAAAAAGTTGGAAAAATGAATATTTTACATCAGAAATTGACAACTTCGATGCGTGCCATCTAAGAACCTCCTCTCGGTCCGAAGAACATCCCCAGTCGAATTTGCGACCAAGGGGAATCGAGGACATCGTATGAAACTTGGAGTACCTATGGAACCTGCTGGCGAAACACGAGTGGCTATTGCCCCTTCAAGCATGAAGAAATTATTGAAAGCAGGCTTTGAAGTTTTCATCGAAAAAGGTGCAGGAAAAGCCGCAAACTATCTTGATGTCGATTACGAAACTGCTGGCGCAAAGATTTCAACACGTGATGAAGTGTTGTCTTGCGAGACAATCGTTTCAATTCGATTCCCTGGAATCGAAGGAGTCGCAAAAGGAACCCGCATCGCCTGTGTTGCTGACCCTTTCCGCAATCCACAATATGTTCAATCATGCATTGATGCAGGAATCACTCTTCTCTCGATGGACATGATTCCTCGCAGACTTTCACGTGCTCAATCAATGGACGTCAATTCCAGTCAAGATAATCTTGCAGGATACAAAGCAGTCTTGCTTGGGGCTGCTCACGTTCCAAGAGGCATTCCAATGATGACCACTTCAGCCGGTACTATTCGTCCAGCAAAGGTCGTCATTATGGGAAGTGGTGTTGCTGGGCTTCAAGCGATTGCAACCGCCAAGCGCCTCGGTGCTATTGTGTATGCATCGGATGTTCGTAAATCGGCAGCTGAACAAATAGAATCCGTCGGTGGTCGTTTCATTGAAGTTGATGGAATGGATGATTTCGAAGATGAATCCGGGTATGCAAAACCATTAACTGGAGAATTTATACAAAAAGTCAACGATACCGTATGCGGAGTTGCAGCCGATGCTGACATCATTGTCACAACTGCACGAATCTTCGGCCGTCCAGCACCAATTACAGTCCCCTCAAGTGCAATTCTAAATTTCAAACCTGGTGCAGTCGTTGTTGACATGAATGCAGATGTTGGCGGGAACTGTGAAGATACGGTTGCTGGAGAAGTGATCACGACAGAAAACGGTGTGATCATCGTAGGAACCTCAAACTTGCCTGGAACACTCGCCACAACTTCCAGTATGTTGTATTCAAACAACTTGACAACATTCATCACATCTCTTGTGAAAGAGGGTGAGCTTGTGATCAGTGAAGATGATGATGTTTTGGTTGGTGCACCGGAAGGTTCTGACTTTTATGTCAACGGAATGGGTGGAGTTCTTCTCTGCCAAGATGGCGCTTTACATCCAAAACAAACACGCCTCGGAGGTGTACTCGAATGACTCCAGAACTTTTAATCGGAAACCTAACTTTGTTCATACTTGCGATTTTCCTTGGATTTGAATTGATTACCAAAGTCCCTGCTACATTGCACACACCTCTCATGAGTGGGGCAAATGCAATTTCCGGAATCAGTATAATCGGAGCATTGATCGGCTCTAATGTTGCGTATGAGGCTCAACAAACTGTCGCGTCAGGAATTCTCGCCTTTGTTGCTGTTGTCCTTGCAATGATTAACGTCGTTGGTGGATTTGCAGTGACAAATCGTATGCTAAATATGATTGCTGGAAAGAAACGCAGAGGTGCTTAAGATGGAAGATTGGGTTTCAGTCGGATATTTGCTGTCTGCAGCATTGTTCATTTTTGGATTGAAAAAGTTAGGTCATCCACGTACGGCACCATTTGGCAACCAACTTGGCGCCATGGGAATGCTTGTCGCAGTTATTACAACGGTGTTGCAAATGCAACTGACTGGCAATGGCGTTGTTGACTGGACATTAATCATTGCAGGACTTGTGCTTGGATCTGCAATTGGATATTGGCTGGCAGTTCGAGTCGAAATGACTGGAATGCCAGAACTCGTCGCTATGTTCAATGGATTTGGCGGTGCGGCATCTGCTCTTGTCGCACTTTCAGAAATCATGAGATATCTCGAAGATGCTAGCAATATCCCTGAAGGTTTAGAATTGACTGTGACAATGGTTGCAGCAGGACTTTCGGCACTTGTTGGATGGATGACACTGACTGGATCTATGCTCGCAATGTACAAACTCAAAGGCGGTATTAGCGTCTTTGGAAAGTGGATAAAGACGCCCACATGGGGACCAAGTTGGCTCAATCCGGTCAAAGTCATTCTGATGTTAACCGTTGGTGTATTGATTTATCTCAGCATTGGAGACCCAACAAATACCGATTACATGTGGGCTATTATTGGAATCTCGTGTGCTCTCGGAATTATCCTTGTTTTGCCAATTGGTGGTGCTGACATGCCTGTGGTTGTTTCTCTACTCAATTCGCTATCAGGAATCGCTGCAGCATTTACTGGATTTATCATTGGTAATTCAGTACTGATTATTGCAGGTTCTTTAGTCGGAGCATCCGGACTTATTCTTACCTTCATTATGTGTAAGGCAATGAACAGAACTCTCTTGGATGTCTTGTTCAAGTCCTTCGGTGGAAGTGGAGAGAAAGTCTCTCTCACACGTACCAAGGTTGGTTCAGATGCTGATGAAGTCGCTATGATGATCGATGGTGCGCAAAAAGTCATCATCGTCCCAGGCTACGGAATGGCTGTATCACAATGCCAACACCAAGTCAAGGAATTTGCTGACCTCATTACTGAGAAATTCGGAACTGAAGTCAAGTATGCAATTCATCCTGTTGCAGGTCGAATGCCAGGACACATGAACGTCTTACTTGCAGAAGCAAGTGTTCCCTATGAACAATTAATCGAAATGGACGAAATTAACAGTGAATTCCCAGATTGTGATGTTGCAGTTGTCATCGGTGCAAACGATACAACCAATCCTGCTGCACGAAGTGGAGAAGGACCTCTCGCTGGTATGCCAATTATCGATGCAGACATGGCCCGAACAGTTGTTATCATCAAGCGTTCCCTCTCAGTAGGCTATGCAGGTGTTGACAATGATTTGTTTTATGAGGATAAAACAATGATGCTTTTCGGTGACGGAAAAGCCATGATGTCTCAATTAAACACTGCAATAAAAGAGATTTGAGCACAGAAAGAGAGCCTTAGTTCTCGCCCCTTAGCGGAGTGAAGAAAAGGAACGTTCAAAGGGCGGCTGCGGGTGGAAAGATTAGGTGCGACTATGCTTTCACGCAACTCCCGATTGTTGGTCTTTGGATTGATGGCACTCCTCATGATTGCCCCTGCTTTGGCAATGCCAGGTGGACCACCTTGGAAGAATGGTGAAAATCTCGTTGTAGAAACGGGATGCAGTTGCCACGGAGACGGTGCTCCATCAAATTCTGTTGTTGTTTCAATTTCAGGTGTTCCACGCTCCTATACCGTCGATCAATCGTATGATTTTACAATTTCACTTCAGCATGCCTCAAATCCAGATGGCGGATACATGATTTGGGATTACAATAAAGGGACACTCACACCAGGTGAAGGTTCGAGGACTGTAGCTGATGAACCAGGTGCACTGTCGCAATCGGCCGTCGGAAATGACTGGATTATCACATGGACTGCTCCAAGTTCGGATGTAGGAATTATTCCATTCCAATTGGTTGGAAATGCTGTCAATGGAAATGGAAACTTTGATGCTGGAGATGCATGGAATATTATTTCATTCTCCATCAGTCCACCAGATACAACAACCAATGACGATGCTGATGGCTTGGCACTTCGTACTATCAGTGTAGGCGATTACGATGCTCTTTTCGTGGCAGTTGAAGACCCAGAAGGAGTTGAGGCAGAACGACAACAAGACCTCGCTGAAATGTTCTTTGATGAAGGAAACCTGTTCTATTTTGCTACACTTTCAATTCTTATTGTTGCTGCGGTCATTCAAGGTGAGTTCTATGAACGAAAGTTTGGCGGTGGCCCAGAATATCTCGACAAGAGTCTTGCAATCCCACAAGGTGTTCGTCGTAGTGCCGTAGCAGCCCTTCTGCTCGTCATGTTTGCATGGGCAGTTGATGGTGGACAGTCATGGGAAGTTATGCTCAGTTTGGGAATGCTTTCTCTTTGGGCACTCTATGGCGTTTACAGAACAATTGCCCAAGCTCGTGCTTCACCTCAAACAAAAGACCTCGTCTGAGTTTATCTTCTTCCTCCACGGATACTTGAGGGTAGGCTATGTCACTGCAACTTGAACACGACCAACAAAGTCCTGTTCAGGAACATTTGAACGAATTAACAGCGAGAGTCACCTTGCTGATGTTTTTATCGACACTCTCTACAATCGCATGGCTCACCCAAGTCGATGCAATACTTGATGCGATTCTACGGCACCTCAACCCATGTGAAACTGGATGCCTGAATCTGTTTGACCCTGCCAAATGGAGTGCAGTACGATGGATGACAGCTGCGGTATTGGGACTTCTTTCTGTCATGCCATTTCTGTTACACCAAGCATGGTCATTTGCACGACCAGGTTTACTCCCCGCAGAAAAGAAATGGCTTCGGAATTGGTTTTTTGCTGGAATTCTCAGTGTCATTTTAGCGGTGATAAGCACGATTGGGCTGTTGTTCCCGTACCTGTTTGATACTGGGCATCAAACTCATCAATCGATGCAACTCGATGCCCGATACGATGCGGTTCACATGCTATCAATTGTCATTGCTGTAATTTGGTCAGAAATAATTGTAGCATGCGCAGTATTTGCCATGATGCTTGCTGGAATGTCTGGAATGCTCAATGAAGAGTCGGCAGATTGGTGGAGAATCCGAATCTATGGATTGGTTCTGCTGCTCCTCCTCGCATCACTCCCCGAATTTGGTGGTCTGGCACTTCTTTTGGGAATACTTGCCATCGGTACAATCGAAGTTTGTTCAAGCAAATGGTTACGTTCTCCTCCACCTACAATGATCGGTCAGAGTAAGATCATGGACAATGAAGGTGCTGTTCGAAACATACTCATGGTTGACTGCTCATGCAGTGGGGCCGCACTCCCCCTTTCGAAGCAAATCAACGCCCCCTTCCCGATTCATTCCGCACATTCATTGTGCACATCAAATGAGGAAAGAGAACAGGTGCTGGAAATTGCCCTTCAGCACCGGTTGACAGATGTGATTATCAGTGGTTGTTCTTCGAAGCCTTTGCCAAGTTCTTTCAAATCAAATTGTCATTCAATCGGTTGTTCATTGCGAGGACTTGATCTACTCCAAATCCAATCACATCGTACGCTACCTTCTCCATTCCAATTGACTGAAATCGAATTAAAAATCGCAACACTTGAGGACCCATGGCCCGAATCAACCGTTCAGCAACGAGTATTTACTCTCCTTCAGAATTCAAGAATTGACGAACTGATTCTCGATACACGCCCTGCTTCTGAATCTTGGGGGATGCAACTTCGACCTGAGCAGGTCCTACTTCAACTCGAATCGAAACATCTTACCTCGGTTCTCGAGAAAATACATCCTCTCAAAATATCGACAACTGTGCTTTAATCAATCCAGTAAAACCAAGCATTCAAACACTTCACCATAGTCCGTTTAATCATGAGTCCACGGTATGGCGTGCCAGTCATCGTCATACTGTTACTCGCGAGTTCGTGGTGTTTCTCAAACAATGAGACTCTTGAACAATGGATGGCAGAAAATACATTCGACATCGAAGATGAAGAGATGAAACTCTTACCGTTACAAGAAAATGAGCGTTGGTTAGTACTCCTAGTTGATTTTGATGAACAACCAGCTACAGATGCATGGGGTGCAGATCAAGCTCAAACACTTTTAGATGATGTCGCTCAAAAGTATGTCTATCAACTGTCGGGTTCATCGACTGTCTTACAAATTGATGTAAACAGCAAAATATCTCGTGCAAGTAGTCCAGTTACCGAATATGGCGCAGATTCAAATGGAAACCGAGACATGGGATTAGACGGAACATTCCTTCCGATGCGATTGGCTGAGGAAACTGTACTTGATCATGAAACCTATGTGGATTGGGATGAATACGACCTTGATAACGATGGTTTTGTGGACAGATTATTGATTTTGCACACGACCAAAGGTCAAGAAGAGAATCCAAGTGAAACTTCAAAAATTTGGAGTCATTTCACCATGTTCGATGACCCAATAGAAGTCGATGAGGGTGTGAAAGTGGGACACTACACAATGGCGAGTCTTCGTACCGGATCAAGTGGAATGGGGACTATACTCCATGAAATGCTACACCAAATGGGTGCTATGGACCTCTACCCCGTTCATGACACAGGACAATTAAACAGTTGGCAAGGCATTGGTGATTGGGATATCATGGCGAGTGGAAATTGGAACGGAGGAGGGGTTTGGCCAGCACTGCCATCTTCAGCAACACTCGACCTTTTGGGGGCAAATCGGAGTCAAACAATGGACCTGAGTTGGCCTGAAAGCGCTCAATCACCATGTATTGGACCAAGTATACAATTGAAGGGAATGAGTGACAATGGCACCTCGCTACATATTCCATTAACTGAGAAAGAGAATATCTGGATTGAATACCGTTCAAACTCTGGATTCGATCAACATTTACCTGGTTCTGGAGTTCTGGTAACCTACCAAGACCGAAGTGTTGGTAACGAAGATAAAAATGAACTCAACCGAGATTCTGATCAGCCATGGCTTACCGTCATTGAAGCAGACGGAAGAATAGATTTGCGAAACGGTGCAAATTCTGGTGAAGCATCAGACCTTTTCCTTAATGGGACGAAATTTGGTGCGCAAGGAATTCAAATATTCACACACGATGGGTTTCTTGTGCCTTGGGTGGCTACTGTTGAAATCAATATAACGGTAGAAATACATTTCACTGCTCCAGATTGTACACCTCAATTCCACCTCGATGTACCCGACTTTGGAGGTGTATACTTGCCAACAGATGGATTTCCTATTCTTGCTACCAGTACTGTACCTTGCCAACTGACGTATGATCTCAGCCTCTCTGATGGAAGAATGTTCATCAACGAGAGTTTCGCTATTGAAGGCAAAAACAATGAGATTGAATTACAGTATTCTTCGATCTCAACAGAAAATGCCGTAGCGTCTCTTGAGGGTTTCATTTATTGTGGTGAAGATTCTGTTTATTTGAAAACTCAAATTTTAACGCTTGGAAGAATACCTCTTGAAAATACCTTTTCTGGAACTTTCCCTGCATTCGAACCTTCTACGATTGAGATACCAGTCACCTCACTCGGTAATTCATCACAATCATTCACTGTGCAACTCGATGGCCCATTATCACGTATAGGAACAGTATCGAATCAAATTACTCTGGATGGCAATGATAAAGCATCACTGGAAATCGAACCAAATGGCTTACTTCAAGATCGAATGTCGGTAAAAGGGGAATTGATTCTCATCTCACAAAGTGGTCATCGCTGGACAATTGAACTCGAATATACAGCTCTTAATGGAGAATCAAGTCTGGTCGATGAATGGAGAAAACCAGGTAACTTACTGGGCAGTGCTGGAATCGTTTGTGTTCTCTGGATCTTGATTGGCATGTTTGACAGGTTCAAAAAGACAAAACAATCACAATTGAATCCACCGTTAGAAAAACAACATACCGTCATAGAGGTTGTGAACAATACAGATGCTTGGGGCCGCTCAATAGATGAGTAAGGATGCGTCTAAGAACGACCAGGAAGCCATCGTTGCATTTGTAAATAGAACCATTCTCCATTCATTGGAAGTGCGCATAGCCAAAACTTATGCACACCTTCTGAAAGTCGTACTGCTAAACATGCAGCTTCCCAATTCACCGGTGCTAAATCGACGGGTTGGACAAGCCAAGGCGCATGTGCTTCACCGACGGGAGTATCATAAACGCGCCAACGACTTCCGTATTTGAATCCGGGTCGCATGAGTACTCCACGTAGCATAAGATCGTTGAAAAGTTCCAGTTCAGATGGTAATTCTAAATCATTGAGCATGACATTCATCCATTCACCTTCTTCCTGACGAAGATGACGACCAGAGAGATGCTCGACGCCAATCGATTCACAAGGCCATGACGTAAACTCTGGAATATACCATCCAGTGCCACGAATAATTCGTTCATCCCATAAAGTTGACAAATGTTGTTTTTCGTCGTTTGAAAACGAACTCCAAAGACGTTGGGTGCCAGTTGGATGCGCCATACCAAGCAAATACATGGTGACATCCATTTCTTCATCAATCACAAAGAACTCTGCGACCATACCATATGAATGAACGGTATTCGTCCATTCAAGCATTTCAACCCAGTCGATTTCATCTGTTGTCCATGCCCAACGTACGTGAGCAACAGGAGGCTCCTTGGAAAATGTCTGTTCACGGTTCCACCGTAATGCCCAAGTCGCTTGGGGGATTTCAACCCCCCATTTCGACGGTATATTTTCTGCAGGAATCAGTATTTCACCACCGCTGCGTGCAGTATCAAAAACGACTCCACGAGCGACAATATCGGGATTTTCCTTCACTGAATCTCTAAACCAGTGCTCACTTGGAAGTGGTACATGGCGATGCCAATGACAAAACAGAATTTCTTCTGATGTAAGACGGATACTTTGGTCGCTTTGCATATTACCAAGTCCGCTTTTTTGATATAATCGTGAAGAAAGCGGGGGTTCGATAAACCAACTACCGTCACGCATGATTGGTGGTAGAAGTGCTTGGGAAGGAGGGAGGTTGGTGGTTAGAGATACGCCCAAAGGCCGCGTAGTTCTCTGGCGTGGCGTGAACTTACGGTTCTGTCTCGCCATGCTCCGCCGTCACCATCGCCGCATTTGACTTCTAGGGTAACCGATGCCCCTATGTGCTTCCACTTCTTCGCCACATTTGGGAGCGAAATGGTTGACGGCTATCTTGGTTCATTGACAACTGAAGAGCGGATGTTGTTGCATTTATGCGATAATAATTTGCCAGAAGGTGAATGGGAGGCTCCAGCCGCACTCACTCAAGCTGGAATTTCTGCTGCCGTACATGTTCAGCGTAAGCACGTACCTCGAACACTTAAGCGACTTGAACTTCGAGGCGACCTGACCAATTCAAAACGGCATGTACCAGGTGCAAAACAACGACGCCAAGTCTACGGTTTAACCCCAGCCGGTCGTGTCAAGGCAAGCGCTTTGCGTGAAAAAATACTTTCTCAACTCGTGAACTACAATAATCAAAGCGTTACACTTTCCGAATTACGCAAAGGGGGTCAAGCGTCACTCGATTTGCTTTCATTTGTGGATGAAGGAATGAACTTTCACGACAACCCGGTCGTTTCGCCGGTCTCGAACCCGGAGGGTGTCGCATCGCTTGATGCACAGGCAGGAGAGCACTTGATCCGAAGATTATTTGCAAGGGCATGGGAAGATGGAAAAATCACTCGTGATGAACAGTATTTACTCTCAGAAGTTGTCGATTTCCTTGGTATGCATCCTGAACGTGTTCGCCGTTTGTCGGATGAAGCCCGACGCGAACAAAAAGCACCTCCACCAGAAGAAATTTATCGTGATATGCTGCGACAAGCCATGGTTGATGGGGAATTAATTGATGATGAAATTGCATTGCTCGAAACTGTCCGAATCGCTTATGGTTTTGACCGATTAACTCATGACAAATTATTGAATGATGCGAAACAATCTCCAATTGTCTCTCAGAAGTACATCACGTACAAATCAACCCTTGTCACGGCATTGGATGATGGAGTCATCACCCGTGACGAAGGCGCAATGTTAGCAACATTACGAGAGACTCTCGGTATTTCTGAAGCACAACATGCCACTCTTCTAGCAGAACTACGCGATAATATCAAGTGAATGGTCTCTTAGGGACACATGCGAGGGTTCGATATGGGTATGTCCGATGAAGAAGAGGCAGTATACGAAGACCTCAATAATCTCAAAAGTCAACTGAAGGCTGCCGAGGAAAGCAAAGTCGTCCTCATTGGTGACATCATGATGGATTGCTATATTCACGGATATGCAAATAACCTCAATTCAAGAGCACCTGTTCCGGTTCTACGAGAAACTATGCGCGAAGAAGATGTTGGTGCTGCCGCACACGTTGGCCGTGGACTCAATTCCATGGGTTTGAAAAGTCACTTATTTGGCGTGGTTGGTGATGACCGAGCTGGATTAAACATACTGGAATTACTTGATGATGAAGGTGTTACGACCGATGGTATTGCAATTATTGAAGGTCGAACGACAACTGTGAAAACTCGTCTTTTAGCGACCCGTGAAAGTCTCGTAAGCGATGAGCAACTTCTCTTGCGATGGGATGTGGAAGACGATCATCCAGTACCTACAGATGCTTCTTTATCGATTTACGACCAAGCGATTCATGAAGTTCAGTCAGCAGATGTATTGATTCTTTCAGATTACGGGCAAGGGGTTGTGAATGATGCTGGTGCTGAAAGAATCATCGCGGCAGCAAGAGAGAATAATGTTTCTATTATCGCAGACCCGAAACTCACAGGCTTGCATCGCACTCACGGCGTAAATTGGATTCTTTTCCAGTCTCAGGGCCTTGAATTGATGCGAAGAAGACTCGGAGTCTCCACTGGTAGCGAAGCTGCAACCAGCTTGATTGAAACGCACAACTGGGACCATTTGGTCGTTCTTTCAGGTGAAGCAGGTGTGACTATTTATTCACGCAATGAAGAAGTTGTACATGCACCATGCACACTCGATGACTTACGTCAAATGATTGGATTGATCGATGCTGCAGCTGTAGCAATTGCAGTGGCAATTTCAAAGAAATTATCCGTACGAAATACGGCATTATTAGCAAATGCTGCATGTGAATGTATCTTGGGTGCGAACCGCACTGAATCGTTTGTTTTGAGTCGTGATGACTTAATCGACCGTATCGGTGAAATGTCTTGGAATCTTCAAGTTTCTAAGCGCTGAGGTGGCAAAATGAGTGCTTGGCCAAGGCCAACAACTGCAGACATAGGTCTGCGCGCATTTGCATCAAAACCAAGTCAATTATTCACTGAAGCAACCGTAGGAATGCAGGATATACTCCTCTCAGAATCTGCACAAATGCATGTCAATTCCCATATTCGCCACGCAGCCCAATGGCAAATAACAGCACCCTATGATGGTCAGGTACAGCAATGGGACTTACTTCTCGTACAATGGCTCGAAGAAGTACTGTATAGGGCTGAAGTGAAGCAACAATGGCTCGTTGATTGCCTCATATCAGTTGATTGGAGGACTGAAGAAGTCGTGCTCTCTGCACAGGTATCTTGGATTCATTCGGAAGAGATCGAACGAGAAGTCGAGATCAAGGCCGTTACCAGTCATGAACTCCAATTTACAGAACTCTTGGATGGTGAACATGCTCATTCGCAATGGGAGCAGGTGCCTGACTTTCAAGGGCCTGGCTGGTTCTGTGATGTCGTGTTTGATATTTGACCAATATTCGCACTGTATACCATTCGAGAACCAATGTAATACCCAAAGGTATTGACAATTAAGTCCATACCTTTGTTGCCCCAGTCTTCAATGGCAAATTCAAACGGAAGAAAAAGTTCGAGAACTTCCCATCCAATACTGAGAAGAAAAAAAACTGGCCAATTGGTGCGAATAAATCGACCTGCAGTAGACCATATGAAGAAATGTGAAATTGAATACATGTTCAAGAGAACCATTCAAAAACCTCTGGAGTGGGAATTCCAATGGTGGACGTGCGCTCTTCTCAACTAAACCCACACACTTCCTCCATCCCGTTACCCCACAGCACACATGGCTCCGAGTAGGGCTGCTCCGTTCCCGGCCTGACCTATTCCCCCGGTTATCCGATTCCTGTTTCCCTCCGGAAACAGTTCACAGCACCCGAGTCATGTGGGGGCGAGACATCAACGTCCGCGTGTAGAAACCAAGAAGCCGCTTTCGCCGCCCAAAGGCTTTCAGCCCACCGTGAAGACGATTTGTGGTACAGGGTACGCCTAGCTCCCCACCTATCCCGTCATGTCCTGCAACTGACTGTATTTGAACGCAACGCTCGTGAAGTTTCCAGTGTCAAGGACTCAAGATTCTTCTTCATACTTTGAAGGGCATGAGGTTTTGATAATGTGTGCTTCAAATACATATTCACCATCGATGTAACGCATAACGCCTTGTGCATAGACGGTGCGATTATCACCCAAACCATTGGACACAGATGCATCGAGATAATCAATTTCTAATGTAAATGTTGAACCATGAAGCATGAATACACTTTCATTCGCATCTATACTTCCATCGACAATTTCACCACGAACTGCAATCTCACGGTCGAGGTATGATGAAGGATTTTCCATCACCTCATCGACGGTACGTGTTGGTTCAGGCGCTTCGATTAAGATGACACCAAGAAGGCCAAGCGTGATAACAGCACCAAGAAGCAGGATTCGTATTCGTCGAGAAAACATGTACATCACCGATTATGCTGCGTTACGATGGGAGAATCCAATCGCTTCCTGAAGTGTTGAGTATCCATGCTCTTTCAATTTCTTATCCAATCCATGGACGACAGATTTTGTGAGGCCTGCACCTTCAAACACAAATCCACTGTAAGCTTGTAAAAGACATGCACCTGCTCCAATTTTATCCCAAGCGTCATCTGCAGAGAGAATGCCACCAACGCCGATGATTGGCCATTCGCCATTCGTCATCGAGTAAATTTTGTGAATCATATCTGTCGAGCGCTGATTCAAAGGAGCACCACTTAAACCGCCAGTTTGTTCGAATACTTTTTGTTCTGATTTAGATGAAGTGTCCGGACGTTCAATGGTTGTATTCGTCGCAACAATTCCATCACAGCCAGCGCTACGAGCAGTTTCTACAATTGCCACTAATTGATCATCTGACAAATCAGGTGCAATTTTGACCAACACTGGTTTGGATTTTGTGTGTGTACGTTCGGCATTCTGGTGATTGATATTTTTACACGCAGTAATAATAGATTCAAGTGCGCTATCATGTTGAAGTTCACGTAGATTCGGAGTGTTTGGAGAGGATACATTGATGACAAACACATCACAAAAGTCCCAGAGTCTTTCCATCGTTTGAGCATAATCATTCGGTGCATCCTCAAGTGTTGTCGTTTTTGATTTGCCCAAATTCACCCATAATGGTACTGAAGGTGAACCAAATTTCGCAAAGTGATGTTTCAATTGGAGGGCGACTTTCTCAGAACCAGGATTGTTGAATCCCATCCGATTTACCAGAGACCGGGCAGAGGTGGCTCGAAACATCCGAGGCTTGGGATTTCCATCCTGTTCATGTTCGGTTACTCCGCCAATTTCTATGAAAGACAAACCAATCGCTTCCCAGCCACGCAGTGCTTCAGCACGCTTATCAAGACCTGCCGCATTACCAAATGGATGATGGTACGTATGGCCGAAACATTCGATTGGAAGGTTTTTACGTGGACGAAACAAGAACGAAAGAACACCACGAGTTACAGGATTTGAAGAGAAGGCACGGAGCATCAATAACGCCCGACTGTGTGCTTTTTCCGAATCTTGGGCCCGTAAAGTCGGCCGAACGAAGACCCGGTAACCTATGCCCATACCCTTCGCTCGTGGGGGTATCCTTCAAGACTTTCGCCCTCTACGACTGTTTGTGCGCATAGATGACCCGCTTTGGCCAGTCGTGCGAGAAACTTCTCGACAACTCCTGCGAAGTGTCAATATTCATCTCGAACTTCCAACTGAATTTCAAAAAGATATCGAAGCGATCCTCTTAGCAATCAGTGACTATCAACCCGCTAAGACACAATTTCCATCATTCACTACAAGTACGCGAAACGATGTATGCATGTATGAAAAAGGCGAAGAGAATAGCAGCCTGGTCATGATTGCACATATTGGGATGGAAGAACCTGATCCTGACGTCCGATGGATAAAAATGCCAGTGCATGACGGCTGGAAGGAAGTTGTTTCAGCTTGTCGCGACCTGCATGAAGCAGGGTATCCAGGGTGTATTGGTTGTGGCGGTCCAAATTCGGAACTGCCATGGGATGAAACTAAATCGCGTTCTGGTCTGAAATAAAATAACTCTTTTTTCCTGTGGTTTTCCTTCTACAGATACAAGAGTATCTGTTCATTGACCTCAGAAAGAAGAGACTTCAAGTAGCCTCGTCGGTCGCATGTCAAATCATGAGTGTCATCATAGTTGCCGAGAAACCAAGTGTAGCCAATGACATTGCACAAGTTCTTGGTGCATCCTCCAAAAACGATACCCACTGGGAAGGAAATGGAATTATCGTCACATGGGCCATTGGCCATTTATTGCAACTCAAGTACATGGATGATTACGATGAAGCGTTTAAGGATTGGAGAAAAACGATTGACCGCTTGCCATATATCCCAGAGTCTTTTGAATACAAACCGATTGGTGGGCGAGGTAAAAAGCAACTTTCTGCAATAACAAAACTCATCAAAGCCAAAGATGTGACTGAAATCGTGAATGCATGCGATGCTGCAAGAGAAGGTGAACTGATTTTCCGAACGATTGTTCAACACACAAAATCCAAAGTGAAGAGTTCCCGTATGTGGCTTCAATCGATGACTAAGGATTCGATTCAACAAGCATGGGACAATCGTTTGGATGGTGAAGAATATACTGCACTCCGAGATGCTGCTTACTCACGTTCTGAAGCAGATTGGATTATTGGAATGAACGGTTCCCGTGTTGCAAATTCATTCTTGCCACGTAAGAAGAATGAACGTGTTGCTATTTCGCTTGGTCGTGTTCAAACGGCTACATTAGCCATGATTGTTGAGCATGAACTGAAAGTTTTGGGCCACTCACCCCTACCATTTTGGCAACTCGAGGCTGTATTCAAATCAGGCGATGCTGAATGGAAGGGACGTTGGGAACGCAACAATCACGTCGATGATCCTGACCAACCCGATTACAAATCACACCGAATAATTGAGAAGTCTGAACATGACCATTTGCAGGCAATACTGAAGTCAGAGGCAAAGGCGACTGTAAAACAGAACCAGCGCGATTCTGTGGAAAAACCACCATTGAACTTTGACCTTACAAGTCTTCAGAGAGAAGCAAATAATATCTTTAGTTGGTCTGCTAAAAAGACTCTTGGGGTCGCACAAGATTTGTATGACTCATTCAAACTTACGACCTATCCACGTACTGATTCTCGGCATTTACCTGAAGACATGCATGAGCAAATCGCTAAAACTATTCGTCAACTCGGGGCTCAAGAACAATATAACGTCCATTCATCACGTATTGTCGATGATGGTATGCAGAACGCTGGAAGAAACTTTGACAACACGAAAGTGAGTGATCACTTTGCCATCATTCCAACTGGGAAAATTCCAGAAGGAAACTTGAACTCCGACCACACACGTCTTTACGATCTGATCGTTCGAACATTCTTGGCATCTTGGCATCCGGAAGCAACATGGGATGTTCAAAAGCGAACAGCGACACTGGATGGTGAGAACTTTACCAAGGAATCCCGTACAATTAAGGTTGAAGGATGGCGAGCAGTTCGTCCAAAGAAGCAATCATTGCCAGAAGGATGGAATGTTCTTCCGAGCAATCCATGTGATGGTTCAGTTGAGTCATTCGAGTTTTCAGAAGAAAAATCAAAACCAAAAGGCCGGCTTAAGGAAGCTGGATTGTTACGATTGATGGAGCATGCTGGTAAGCAAATTGATGATGAAAATTTAGCCGAAGCAATCAAAGATAAGGGTCTTGGAACACCAGCAACTCGTGCTGACACAATTGAAAAATTAGTCGACCGAGGATACATTCAACGTTCACGTGGTGGAAGCATTAGTGCAACCGCCCATGGAATTCGAATCATCGATGTGCTACGAAAGATCCCTGTCGAATGGATTACTTCACCTGAGATGACTGGTGAGATGGAATCTTCTCTCCTTCGTGTCCAAAGAGGAGAAGAACCTCGAGAGAATTACATGAATACAGTCATTCAACAAACGACAGAGATGGTTGAGCGAATTAAGAATCACGACCGTACTGAATTGTACATCAATGAACCTTCAATTGGAGATTGTTTGATTTGCAAAAATACAATTATTGAAACCACATTAACATACCAATGTGAGAAGAATGAGGGTCGAGACAAAGGATGTTCATTTGTACTCTGGAAGGATACCTCTGGTAGATGGTTCGACCAACCAACTGCTATGCGCCTTTTAGAAAGCCGACAAATAGATGATTTGCATGGCTTCTTTAATCGTTCAGGAGAACCCTACATTGCATCGGTTAAGCTCACTGATGATGGGAAAGTCGAATTCATTGGCGGTGGTGAATCATCATCCGATGCATCTGATGAAGAAGTGTGCCCGTGTCCAGCTTGTGACCATGGAACCATTCGAATCGGACAGACAATGTATGCATGCGATCATGATGATTGCAAGTTCCGTGGAGTTTCCAAAGAAATGTGTAAGCGACCAATTTCCCCTGAAGAAGCGAAGCATATTCTCGCTCATGGTAAATCTGAATTGTTAGAAGATTTCATTTCGAAGCGTGGACGTCCTTTCAAAGCGTATCTTGTTCGTGACAATAATCGCATCAAATTTGAGTTCCCACCTCGAGAAGCGGCAGCCGATGCCACTCGATTCACTGTTGTCGAAGGCGTTGTAGGAGTTTGTCCAACACACAAGGCGGATATCATTGAAACTGAAACTCATTACCAACCAGCAGAAGGTTCCAGTGGTTGCAGTATACAAATATTGAGAGAAGTTTCAAAAAGAGAAATTACTCGAGAGGAGGCAAAAACTCTCATTGAAAAGAGAGAGATTGGACCATTTGGTGATTTCATATCCAAAAAGACAGATCGTGAATTCTCATCAAAATTGTACCTCAAGAAGAACGAGTCAATTGGCTACAAGTTTGCAAAGCGCTGAGAACTCATACTTTCAAGCCGGTCATACCGAAGGTTGATGTTCAACCGACTCTTGACTTGAACCATGAAGCAGTCCGATTGGGATGTCATCATTGTTGGAGCTGGTCCAACAGGGGGGCGTGCTGCGACTCATTTGGCTTCTCTCGGTCATAGCGTTCTGATGCTCGAAGAGCACAGTGAAATTGGACGTCCATTCCAATGTGCCGGATTAGTTACACCAAAGGCATTGCATGAAGTTGGTCTTTACGACTCCGTTCTTGAAGAGATTGATGGAGCACGTATTCACGGCCCAGGTGGTAATTTAGTGCCTGTTGGAACAGATGGGAAACTACGAACCTATGTCGTTTGTAGGAAAAAGTTTGACCAAGGCGTGGTTCAGCAAGCCATGGAAGCCGGGGCATCACTTTGGCTCAACTCTCAACCACGTTCTGCAGAAACTACACCAGAAGGTGTCACACTCGAAATTGAATCAAATGGGGAAGAAATACAACTCAAGTGTAAATTACTCATTGGTTGTGATGGAGCACACAGTTGGACTCGGCGCTATTTCAAAATGGGACGACCAAAAGAGATGATGATTGGTTTTCAAGCAGAAGTCTTAGGCTACAAAGGTACAGACCGCTGGTTGGATATGTACAGTGGTTCTGAAATCGCTCCTGGCTTTTTTGCTTGGGTAATTCCATCTGGATTTGGAAGTCATCGAATTGGCATTTGGTCAACTCCTGAACGGCTCAACGGTCAGAGTGTTGAACAATGCTATGATGATTTATTACAGCACCCATTATGGAAAGATCGATTCAAAGATATCAAGGAAATTGCACGGTTTTGCGGACCAATTCCGAGTGGTATGGTTAAGAAAACTGTTGGTAACCGCATCATGCTTCTTGGCGATGCTGCAGGAATGGCAAAACCAACGACTGGTGGTGGAATCGGGCCTGGTTTCAAACAAATCAAAGGCATCCTTCAACCATTAAGTAATGCCATTACCGCTGATGAACTTTCAGAAAAAAACCTGAAGAGAATTACATCAAAGCATTTCCAATCGATGAAGAAAGACCAAGACAAGGCTCGTATGCTGAGGAATTTACTCGTAAGTGATGTCGAGGATAAAGAATTAGACAAGCATTTCGAAAATTTTGCTCGACCTGATGTACTTGAACTCATCAATGAAATCGGCGATATCGAAAAGCCCGTTCCACTTGGCTTGGCACTGTTGAAAAAAGTTCCAGCATTCCGAAAGTTAGCCCTAAAGGCAGGGACTCGGCTCTTGTTCAGATAGGTGGTGGTTTTATTTCAAAATTACAACTTGAACAAAGAATTCGTTTCCCACCCTTTGAATCGTACAGATTTGTTCCTTCGGAGTTACCAATTGCCTCACATAAAATAATTCTCGAAGATGGAACTCAGGAAGAACTAATGCAATCATTAACCGATCGTACGCCAAGTTTTCGCCTCGGTAGTGAAGAGAATTGGCTGATTGAACAACGGTATCTTCTTGACGGTAAACCAGTTGATGATTCAAAAATCAAACGCAAATCACATCACCTTGAACATTCCAAAAAACCCTTGGTTATCAATAAGCAACGCAGAGGTTGGTACCTCACTCCAAATCCAATTCATTCAGCAGTGCGCCGCTTCATTTCAAAAACAGTTGTGATCTTACTTCTTGCCCTCGGATACTTGTTTATTGAACCAGTTTTGAGCTCGTTTGGTATACCTGGAATTGGGACTGGAACCGTGAGAATTGGGTTACTGGATTATCCCATTCTGGCGGTTGTAATTGTCCCACTACTTTTTTCTCCTCTCGCTTTACGTGTTGGGGCTAATCTGGCAGATTTAGTACAACAACAAAACTTCATCAAATCACCACCAGAAACTCCCAATATCGAAATCATTGATCAGCCACTTGCGGGCAATACACTGAAATTAAAAATCGAACTACCTGAGATTCGGGATGATTGGAAGAAGGTACAGGTTACATGGAGAGTTGGTGCTCTTTCTCCTGCTCGTGAAGAAATATTCAGTTTGCTGGGACATGATGAATCAAAGCAACCGCCTCCTGGCCTCACCACTGAATTACCTCATCATTGGGAAATTGGTCTCGATGATGGGACCGGAGGCGGTGAAGAAGCGCCAATGGAACGTCATGAAGTGAAAGGAGGCCTTTTCCTTCGCCCCATGCGCATCATGGAATTCGGTGGTAAAAGTGATTTGAAGGATGGCGAAATTACTCTTGATCCGCCTAAACTGAATTGGCCAGGAACGGTTTCATCTCCAATCATTCGAATTCACTGGGAACTCATCGTAAGTATTCAACGCCAAAAAGGCGGTCCATTGTTATGGGTACTTCCATTGTCAGTTCGTCACCGAAAAGAGAACTCGCTCATTGAATCCCCCCCGACCAATGATGGTAGAACAGAATCCGACTCTGTATGATTTGAGCAACACATTCAAGTCTTGCATTCGTCCTCTTCGATTCATGCAAAGAGGTTCTTTGGCTGCTCTTTTTTTCACCGGACTGATGGTATTGTCAGGTTGTTTCGGAGCTGTTGACTCAAGTGAAGATGGAAGTGCTATCAAAGATTCCGTCTCGAATACAGTCTATTTGGAAGCCGAATGGGGTATGCTACCGGATTCAATTCCACTCGATGGAACTCCTGTTCAACTCACAATATCGGTAGAAAGTACTGGTGAGAGTTGGGGGGCAGAGCCGACAATTATAACTCCACAGACCTCAGAACTTACGACCTATGATTGGGAAGAGACTGTGCTCGGTTTGCAGTTGACTTTTATCCCTGATACAATCGGTGAATACTCAATTCAAATACAGTTTACGGCACTCAACGGTGCTGTATTTTCCGCCCCACTGCCTGAAGACCTCGTGCATACGATCACTGTCGTATTCCCTGAGGAAGATGCTCCTATACTTTCAGCTCCAGTCACCCTTTCATTGAATGAGGCTACAGTCATTTGGTTTGAAGGAAGTGTCAATCACAGTGCGCTTTCTTCCTGCACATTGCAGATGAACTACGGTGCTGGCTTGAGTAAAGCTGGTAATGTCAAAGATGATGGAACATGGAAAGTACTCATTGACCTTTCAGAAGTTATAGACTCTTTAGAAATAGAAACGGTTGTCGAATGTGGTGAATACACAAGGATGAGCGATACAGTTACGACACAAGTTGTCATTGATTCGTCCGGTGATGATGCCGATGGTGATGGAATTCCAGATATCAATGACCTCTGCCCGAATGGCTATGGTGCTGCAGATGGATGGAATCCGTCAAATGCAAGTGACCAAGACAATGATGGATGTCACGATTTTGAGGAAGACCTCGATGATGATAATGATGGTATTCTCGATGTTTCTGACCTTTGTCCGAAGTCGTTTGGCTGGAAAAGCACTCCTGATGCAGACTATGACGCAGATGGTTGCCATGATAGCGATTCTGATGATGATGACGACAATGATGGCGTTTTGGATCTACAAGATGCTTGCCCCAAAGGGTTGTTGAATTGGATTTCGAGTTCATTCAGTGACTGGGACTCAGATGGATGCTCAGACTTAGACGAGGATTCTGATGACGATAATGATGGACTTTCTGACCTTGAGGATGCCTGTCCAAAGGGTGTAAGAAATTGGACTCGAAATGATACTTCCGATTATGATGATGATGGATGTCACGATGAGATGGAAGATATCGATGATGATAATGATGGGGTCTTCGATGTGAACATCACCGGAGTCATGCTCGATGAATGCCCAAGGACACCACTTAATTCGACGCAAGTGAATGAAGTTGGTTGTGCAGCAGTCGAAAGGGATACAGATTCTGACGGAGTCAATGACTTCGTTGACCAGTGCCCAGGGACTCCAGCAGGAATCGTAGTCAACACTGTTGGTTGTGCAGATTTAGATGATGATGGCGTATTTGCAAACGTCGACATTTGCCCAGATTCCCCAGAACGATGGACCATTGATTCACAAGGTTGTGCAATCGTTCAATCACCTGTAAGCTGGAAGACTGGTTCAGCATTGACAGGACCAATGCAAACGGTCCCACATTTCTCCATACCTACTTTGGATGGAACCTTCTATTTCCAACAAGAATGGACTGGCTTTGACATCTATTACTTTTTATTCAAGTATACCGATTCAAGTGGAAACTCAAACTCTGCAACATGGGGTCAAAACCCTGGAACCTTTATTCGGGGATTGCCAGATAATGTTCATCTTTTCTTTGGTTCATTTGATTCAACCTATCACAGCGATATTGTCAATCGTAAAGCAGCAGTTGAAAATTCCCTTAACCCCAATGAAGAAACCGCATGGGAAGGAAGAATACACTACATCGACCAACGGGCGAACAGTATCACTGGAGGATTAGGGCAAATGATTTCGAATTTTAATTCACCGATGTATATGGGTATTGATCGTTTCCAAATGGCACGTGAAACCGGATCTTTGTATGCGTGGACAAGTTCGAATAATGACCCAACACACCTCATCCATGAACCGCATCAATGGAATGCTGAATTCCCTGTTGAAATTCGAAGGCATGACTCTGGTGTCGAAGAAGTCACTGCACTCGACTTCTATCGCCACACCGGCGGTTGGGGAGGAGGATTTACGACAACGACCACCGCAGTGTTCCCGAGTAATCTTACTGATTACGATACGCTTGAAGTCTATCATGAACATGCATGCGATGAGCGCTCGAATCGCCATCAAAAGAGTGATGGCTCCACTGGTGGTTGTCATGAATGGGATTATGAAGCGAATCTACGCATCTGTGATCGAGACAACGCCTCTTCATGTGGAACTGAATACATGCGCTGGATTACGACCTATGGGCGTGAAGGAAAGTGGTTGACCGACATTTCACCTTATCTCTTTATGCTCGAAAATAATGATAATCGTACGTTCAAGTATCGAGGTGCCAACAAGGGTGACCTCACCGTGACATTCCTTCTCAGCAATTGGAACAGTGGACTCCGTGGACAAAGTGCAGACTTTGCATTTACTGGTGGACAATTTGATGGAACGTACAACGACCTCACCAAATATACCCGTGACCTGAACTTTACCGTCCCATCATGGGCCGATAAAGTCGAAATTGTAGCAACCATTACTGGTCATGGTTTTGGTAAGGATAATGCAAACTGTGCAGAATTCTGTGATCATCAGCATCACTACTATCTCAATGGTTTTACTACCTATGAATGGCACCCAATCGTTCACGTTCAATCTGGTGAAGGTTGTGAACTTGAAGTGAGCAGCGGCGTTGTTGCAAACCAATTCGGCTCGTGGCCGTATGGTCGAGCTGGATGGTGCGCTGGTCAAGATGTCAAACAGTGGACCTACGACATTACAAGTTGGAGTGACATGAACGGTGGAGTCAATCACCTGACGTATCGAGGATTATACAATGGCCAAGAATATACACCATCTGATGGTGTTGGCAATGGACAAAGAAATATTCACGCTGAAATCTGGGTCGTGTACTATAACGCTACGACAACAATCCAAACGTAAGTGAATCAAACCTGCATTGGTGGTGGCGCTTGAAGTTCTTCAGGCGGAGTACCTCGCATTGGAGTTTCAAGATAGACATAGTCGCTATCGCGTCGTTGAGGAATGAAGCCAGCACGAAGGATTACATCCTGCAATTCCTTTTCTGAAGCTTGAAACTTGGTTGTACCTGATGCAGAGACAACGTTTTCTTCCATCATAGTAGAACCGACATCGTTTGCACCACCAAAGAGTGCGAGTTGGGCGGTCTTAATCCCCATTGTTGGCCAAGAAGATTGTATGTTTGGTATGCTGTCTAAAAACAATCGAGAGACGGCAACGTGGCGTAAGTACTCTGTTGAACCTGAACCCAACTGAATTTTGTTTTGACCACGATTACGTCGACCAAAACTGTTCACCTCGAGTTGAACTGGCCAAGCGATGAACGAAGTAAATCCACACGATGACTCTTCAAGTGAGCGATCTTGTAATTCACGAATATGCCTCATATGTTCGACCCGTTGTTCCAATGATTCTCCAAATCCGATGACGTTGGTCGCACTGGTTGTAAGGCCGAGAGATTGGGCTTCTTCCATGACACGGAGCCAATTTGCTGGAGCGCCTTTTTTCGGAGAGACATCTTTTCGAACATCTTCAACAAGCATTTCAGCACCGCCACCTGGCAAGCCATGCATACCGGCTTCTTTCAAACGAATGAGAACCTCTAACGTCGAGAGATTACTCACTTCTGCAATACCTTCGATTTCAATTGGACTAAAGCAATCAAGGGCAATGCTGGGGTGTTGAATTCGAAGTTCACGAATGAGGTGTTCATACCATTCGAAAGGTAGATCTGGATTGACTCCACCTTGCATCAAAATTCTAACACCTTCGATTTCTTCCAACTCTTTGATTCGTTGCGAGATTTGTTCAAATGTTTGAGTGTAGGTTTCTTCATGGCCCGGTGGACGATAGAACGAGCAGAATTGACAATTAATCGTACATACATTGGTGTAATTGATATTTCTATCAATCAAATAAGTCACCTTTTCCGGACCATGCATGGCATTACGTCGTTGAAGCGCAGCGCTCATTAACTGATGTAATGGAGCGTTGGAATACAATTCAACTGCCTCTTCTTCGGAAAGGCGGAATTCCTTAGCATGTTCAGGTTGCCACAAAGCCTGACGCTTCAAAATCGATGACCAATTCATAGATTCACCTCAAAATGAGTTTCCAGTTATTGATTCAATATCTTCAATAGTTTTCGGGCATGCCGAGGTAAGAACGTCAGGTTCTGCGGAAGTGACAAGGACATCATCTTCGATACGAATACCGATGTTTGCATACCGCTCAGGGCAATCCACATCGGGGCGCCAAGCACCGAAATACAATCCTGGTTCAACAGTGAGGCACATTCCCTCTTCGAGTAAGCGTGGTAAACCATTGGGTTTGTAAATCCCAACATCGTGAACATCTAGACCAATCCAATGACTGGTATTGTGCATGTACCATTTACGAAGGTCACCGTTTTCTATATCAAGCGCCTCATCGAGACTTTGTTCAATGATTCCCAGTTTGATTAGCCCTTCTGCAAGGACACGGCGAGCTGCTTCGTGTGGAGCAGTGTAAGGTTGACCAACACGGCAGCAGTCGATGGCTGCATATTGTGCATCGAGGACAATTTGGTAAATTTCCTTTTGAGCGTCAGTAAACTTTCCATTAATGGGCCAAGAACGAGTGATATCTGCTGCATAGCCACGGTATTCCGCCCCTGCATCGATCAAAATTACTTCTCCATCCTCGCAGACATCGTTGTTTTCTTTGTAATGCAGCACCGTAGCATTGTCACCACAACCTACGATTGAGGGATAAGCCCAACCTGAAGTTCCGGCATATACGAAGAAACCTTCAATGGTTGATTGAAACTGATATTCCATACGTCCTGGTTTCGAATGACGCATAGCGGCAATATGTGCATAACTGCTGACATCAGAAGCAAAACGCATTTGTTCTATTTCAGCAGCAGATTTGCGAAGTCGAAGTTCAGCAATTCGAGCACTGGGGTCTTCGAGAGAAATTGGACCAGAACCAAAGTGCTGGCGTGACCGATCACGGCGTTCAATGGCTGTTCGAATGAAATCATCAATGTCAGAGCGAACTCCTGTTCGCAGAAGTATTCGATGAGATTTATCAACAAATGATGATAAAATATCTGTCATGTCGTTGAGAGAATGTGCTTCATCAATAGGCCAGTGTTCGAGTGCACCTTCAACACCAGGTCTACGCCCTTCCCAAATTTCTTTGAGCGTATCTTTCGGTTGAACAAAGAGTGTTGAAACCCAAGAGCCGTCGACACAGCGTAGAATAAAAATCGCCTCAGGCTCACTCCAGCCAACAAAATACAACATATCACTCATGGTTCGATATGGATAGTGGACATCATTCGAGTGTGTTGATTCTTCAGCAGCACACACAATCAAAACATCTTCAGGGCGAAGTTGAGATGTTAAACGGTATTGCCTTGCTTTATACTCATCAAGAGAGATGGGCAAAGGTTGAGGACCGATATGGCTCATAGCCGCTTCGTTCATGACATTGCCAACAGTTCGACAGTATTCAATAATTGCATTGAAATCCTTACAGTTCGTGTTCTTCGTTCTCAGTGAATTTAGGTGTTGAATCTTTTCCAGTCCACTTCGGAACTGTAGTTTGGTTCATCTGGCGTCTTGATGTACGCACTAAAAATCCAGTTATAAACAGAATAAGTACGAGAATCGAGACAGAAACAAACATGGTATTGACATTGGAATTTTCTGTGGATATTGCTTCTGAAATGAATACCTCAAAAGAAACTTCACTTTTTGCACCGTCATTGTCCTCGACTACCAAACGAAGTTCATATGTCCCGGGTTCGGTGAAGTCAGAGGATTCGAGGGTACTTCTTCCCGTCAAGAATGTATTACCGTTCACATACCAAGTATAGAGTAAATCTGAATCATCATTCGCAGTATCGGAACTCTTACTGCTGTTGAGTTCCCATGTTTCACCCTCAACAAGTGTCACAGTGGAACCCTCAGTGATCACAAAGGAGTCAAGTTCGAGTTGAATCACCGGTACCAGATTGTACACTTCAAAATCGATTGAAGAATGGACTAACCAACCAGCAGTATCCCGAACCAATAATTCAACACTCCAAGTCCCAGCCATATCTGGCTTCACTGAAATCAAGTTTTCAGACACGAATTCAATTGGTAATAAAGCCCGACGTGAACCATCTGGAAGTAAAAGAGTCCAAGTGAGAATGTTATCTCCACCTGAATATCCATCGGTTACGATTGCAGAGAAAGAAATCGGAGAAAATTCCTCAATCGAAATCAATTCTGGCAAGAGTTCGCCATTCGAAAGGGAAGAATTGATTTCATTACGGTCACACGATAATGACACGGTAGGAATGTTCTGGTCGATGAGAATTACAAAGTATTCGAGATTGGAAGGATGTAGGATTGCATCGTTGACCGTGATACTAAACTTCCAAAACCCATCGGATAAATTAAAATTTTCTCGTTCAAAAAGGAGGGACAACTCTCGACCTTCTTGGACGACAATAAAGTCCTCGAAGGAAACCATTTCATCAAGGCAAAAGATCATTCCAACTGAACACACCTCGAGATAAACAAAAGAATCATTTGCTATTCCAGCTGGAAGAATTAATGGCACTTTCAACACAAGGTCTTCATTGGTGAGAAGATATCGGGCTGATTCTATGCTATGTTGAACAGGGAAGAAAGGCAAAATGAAGGGTTGATGATTGGAAGAACCAAGGTACACAATCAAGGGTTGTTCATCGTTTCCACGGTGTGAAAAAGATGGATGGTTCGAAGAATCATCCGAAATAAGAAAGCCACACGTGCAATTATACATGGAGACATTCAGGTCAAGACTCCAAGCCCACTGCCCTTCACCAACTGCCATTACATTGCTTAATGTTCCGGAGGCCAAATTATTCATTGGTTCATCGAACAAGTCAATCAAAAACCAATTGGAATTAGCCAGCGGGAAATTTGAAGTCCCGTTGAGGGACAAAGTCTCGTCAAAAACAAGGCCATCATCCTGGAAGATCGTCATCTCATGAGAATCCGACATTGAGATAGCAGAACCAAGTGGAGATTGGAAGAGGGGGAGTATCATACAGAGGAGCACGAAATATACGCACCGCTTTGAACTGCCCATATGCTCACCTCCGTCTCATCCAAACATCAATGTTCGGACATCATGTTCGGTTTGCTGTAACAATCACTGAGCAAACGGATCACACAATTCACCTTGTCCAGGGAAACTGGTTGGGTTTCTTGGGTTCGTGTCCCATTTGAATTCACAATAGTTCACGTGACCGTCACCGTCAGTGTCAATCATTCGATCAGCAGGATCATCAGGGTCGAATTGGAAGTGGAATTCCCAGCCAGTAGCCATACCATCATCATCATGGTCTTGGTAATACACTTCTGGGCCGTCATTCCAACCGTCACTGTCAGTGTCGTTGGTAATCGGGTTTGTTCCGTTCTCCTTTTCTTCGAAGTTGGTATAATTTTCTAAATTATCGTAGAACTTCTTACCATCTGGTGTGTCAGGATTAATGTTACAATCAGAATTCGTACTGTCGTTGTAACCAGAGCAATACTTCTTGATCAGACCGGTTCGATTTAATCCATCGTTATCAGGATCTTCTTCACCGTCCATAATCCCATCTAAGTCACTGTCGGGCATTGAAGGGTCCATTACACCACGAGCACCGTACGCATTGATGGTACCATTATCGACCAAACCATTCGCAAGAGCAAGTCCCGAGTAATAGACTTCCCATCCATCAGGAAGGTTGTCAGAATCGGTATCATCGTCGACGGGATTGGTGTTCCATTTATCTGGAGCTTCAGCACCGTTTGGAAGGGAATCGTTATCGATGTCAAATGTGTCATCTTTCAAAGAATCAAGCGCAGGGTCCAAAGCCCAACGACCATTACAGTCACAGAAATCATTCAAAGGAACTACAAATCCAGTGAGGTTCATTTCAGAAATACTGTACTTCTTTTCGTTGACGAAACCGCCGAGATTGTTCAGCCAAACGTATCCACCGGCTTCCATCGAGCAGTCATTGTTTTGCGATGCAACACAGCCAGGACGTTGCCAAGAGGATGTTGTAACCCACAAACTGTGAGAGTTGGTATTCTCTTCAGATGATTGCACTTGCATTTCCCATCCATCGAGCATGCCATCTGAGTCAGTGTCGTTTTGCAAAGGATTGGTAGGGTTCTGGAATGGTCGAGGAACAAACAGAACTTCATTTCCATCTAACAGACTGTCGTTATCAGTATCGGAATTGTTTGCATGGGTGAGGAAATTATCCTTTCCTGCAATGACTTCTTCTCCGTCTTCAAGACCATCGTTGTCCGTATCGAACATACAAGGGCTCGTGAAATATGCTACCCCTTCCCATGAATAACCAGTGAGTGCCTCTATTTGGTCAAGTTCACCGTCTCCATCCGTATCAGGATTCGATGCGTTAGAACCGCTTGCACATACATTTGCAAATTCATCATAGTCAGAAAGACCATCTGCATCGGTATCAAACAATCCGGGGTCAGAAGTCACCCATGTTTTGATGACGCCGTTGTTGACGACTAAAATTTCCCAGCCCATTACTTCGATTCCATCAAGAAGACCGTCACCATCGGTATCTGGGTCAAGGGGGTCGGTCGAACGACCGTCAATGATTCCATCACCGTCTCGATCTCGAGCATTGTATTCCATAAGGTTCGTGAATTGTTCTTCTGGTTCGACGATTTCCATCCATTGGAATAATCGTGATTCGACAGCTTGCCCGACGCTAACGTCGATTTGGTAAACGTATCCAGAAACTGGTGCGAGCATAGCAATGGTCTGCTTCTGACCACCTGCGAGTGTGATTTGTCCACGAGCGACGGTTGAGTTGGCTTCGACCCAACTGTCCTTGAGAACATCTATTCCAACGACAATGGTCGTTGATTCAAGTGTGGTATAGAAGACGCCTCCGTCACCATCGACATCCCAGCCATCATGGTCGGGGTCGAGATTACCGTTTGCACCATCACGAGGATGGAGACCATTCGTTGATTCCCAACCATCTGGCATTCCATCAAGATCGGTGTCGAGTCTCCATGGAGAGGTGAAGTTTGTTGGACCAAACAGATTTGCAACTTGGTATTCTTCGAAATTGTTCAATCCATCTTCATCCCAATCACCGTAGCCATCAGATGCATTTGCTGGGTTAAGAACCATTCCGGCATCATTTTGAGGATGGTCATTCACATCAGAATAGCAAAATTCGAAACCGTCAGGCATTCCATCGCCATCTGTATCCCAATCCGATGGGCCATTGAGGAATCCGTCTCCATCCATATCCATAAGGAACCAAGAAGTATCCAAGCCTGCAAATGGTGATTTTCGAACGATAGGGTCGAGGAGAGCGACATTGCAATTTTCACCAACACCATTGGTTAGCGTTGCAGTAAGGTTGCCAATTTCCACGATGTCATCGAGCAGGTCCATATCGGAGTCTCGAGCTGTCGGGTTCGTACCATAGAGTTCTTCTTGGAAGTTCGGAAGACCGTCTTCATCAGTATCGAGTACCATGTCACAGGAGTGTGAACCCATTGCATTGGCCAAACCATCCCAAGATGGTAACGCACCCTCGGCTGAATCATAGAAAGTCGACAATGTATCCTCCATTGCTTGGTCAAGTAAAAGGCAGTCCCAGTTGCCATTGAGGGGGTTAAACAATGTTACATCTCCACCAGGAGTTTGAACAGTTTGAGTGTACATTGATTCCCAAAGGTCATTGAGTCCATCGTTGTCAGTGTCTGAGCGTTGTGGGTCAGTTCCTAATTCTTGTTCTTGTTGATTCGTGAGACCGTCGTTGTCAGGGTCACCATTTGGACCCTGTTCTGGATCTGGCCAAGAATCTGTTTCATTTTCGATGTTGGCATCATCGGTCTCTTCTGCTTGAGAAGGGTCCTGAAGTAAATCTTCAGATTCGCCGTTGTCAAGAGGATTCAATCCATGGGCAACTTCCCATCCATCGCTCATACCATCAAAATCGGTATCGGCCAATTCTGGGTTTGTACCGTATTGGGTTGATTCGAGTAAATCTGATAATCCGTCTCCGTCGGTGTCAATAGCAGCACTGACAGAGGTGCCAGTACCAATCAAATCCTCCTCTGCAGCACTTTCGAAACCACCAATACTCTCACTTGTTTGGAAATAGCCGGAAAAACCGACAAAAAGGGAGCCAAAAATCAACGTAGAGATGATTGCAGCATAGGCCATTTGATTGTGACTAAGAGACATTTTGAACACCGTGCACATCTGTGCAGAATCACCGACTTAGTGCTTCGGTTATAGTCCTTAACTCTTCATGTGTTCTTGTGGAAAAGAAATCAAATCGATAATTCATCACAGTTCTCAGTACGAATATGAGCGGAGTGAGGTTAATTGGAGAATCCATTTACCATTCTTTTGTTCGAGTTTTACTTTCGCTTTTCGACCAATCCCTCGCTGCCAATAAGCGATGAGATAAGCAACTGTAAACGGGAACACGGATGTGGAGCAAAGTTCGAATTCAACCCCACCCTGTTCATCGAGAGCGGTCAGGTGAGAGAATGTACCCAATCCATTCGGCACAAGGTAGGCATCATTCAATTGATTCCAACTCTCAAGGTCTTGAATGTAGATCGGAAGTTCACTTTGAGAAATCATCTCATTTACCGCAAGCGAGTTGATTATCAGTGGAATCCAGTCAGAGGAAGAGGTTTCCTCGGGTAATTCCCATGCTGCAAGTACCTCGGGTGAAAGCACAAGCCCTTGTAATTTCACATATTGAAAGAGTCTCTGGAATATACCTGAAGGTAAGAAACATGTGCTTTCACCAGAATTGGTCCAACCATGCTCAACTGAATGAAGGTCCAGTTGAACAGCCTTCCCGTCAAAAAAGGAGGGAAGAGTTGAATCGGAATCCCAAACGAACTGTGGAGGAGAAGGAGCGAGCGAAATAGAACGGCTATCCATTTCCATCTCGAGTTGAATCATTACATTTGATACTTGATGCCATTGTATTTTTTTACGCTCACCGGTGATGCCTTCGACTGCTGCCAAAGCAAATCCGCTGCAGACGGGTGCAAGAAGATTGGAAAGGACTGTTGATGAACCAAAGTCATACTTTCCCCATCCCATTTCGGACCAGCGAATCGCAAGAGATGAATTCAATCTTTTTTTTCTCATGAGCCAACCCGTTTCTAATAATGCGGATCGATTCAGAGAGTACTCTTCTTGGTCGGCGGCAGCGTGCATCAATTTACGTCCAAGAGGTACTGCAGCATTCGTTTCAAATGCATGCCACCAACGATGAAAATCAACGAGGTTCCAAACAACCCAACCCTGCCCATTTGAATCCCGTATCGTCCCATCAGTCATGCAATGAAAACGAGTTTGAATCGATGCAAGGAGCGAGGCAGAATCAGAATCCTTTGAATTCGGCATATTCTCGCCTCAGAAGGGATAGCCGGTGACATTCTCTTCATTGAAACAATAACGAATAGTTTGGAAATCGGATTTGAGATGTGCAACATCTTTCTTCACTGTTGCCGGATCTTCAGAATGAATTAAAACGCGAGCGTATAATTTGGCGACTTCTTGCATCTCAAGCGCACCCATTCCTACTCGAGTTAACTCCTGAACACCAAGACGGAGACCTGACGGAGTCAGGGCTTTTGTATCTCCAGGTAACATGTTCATGTTGGTAATAATTCCTGCATCCTCAAGGAGGCGTGCAGCCTTAGCACCTGCTCCAGAATCAATTTCACCATGTCGAGTTAGTACTTGATGGGAAGCGGTATATCCTCGAGATTCAGCAAGGACATCGAAGCCTTCTGAGGCCAAAGCCGAAGCAAAGGCTTGACCGTTCTTGACAATGTCATGAGCATAAGCAGCCCCATATTCTTCAAACTCAGCTAATGCTACTACTTTTCCTGCAACGTGATGCAAGTGATATGAAGAGCAAACACCTGGGAAAATAGAGGTGTTTAATTTGCGTTGGAATGCGGGGTCTTCGCTAGAAGACAACAGGAAGCCACCTTGTGGGCCAGGGAAGGTCTTGTGTGATGAACCGGTCATGATGTCGGCACCTTCACGCAATGGGTCTTGGAAACAACCACCTGCAATGAGGCCTAATACATGCGCTCCGTCATACATGACTGAAGCTCCGACCTCATGTGCTGCAGCAGCCATTTCTCGCAAGGGGGTTGGGAATAAAAATACAGATTGACCGACAAGAACAACTCGAGGTTCTAATTCACGAATGAGCGAACATGCCCCATCAATATCTGGCTCCATACGTTCCTCGTTCCATGGATAGGTCGAGAGATTCAGGTCACGAAGTCCAACAGCACCCATACGGGCATGTGAGATGTGACCCCCATCGGCAGTCGAAACTGCTGTGATTTTATCACCTGGTTTTGCGAGTGCTTTCAATCCACCAATATTGGATACAGTTCCAGAAGTGGATTGGATGTTAGCAAACGGTGCATTGAATACTTTTTGTGCCAATTCAATTCCAAGGCTTTCAATGGTGTCAAAATCATCACAACCCTGGTAATATCGCTTACCAGGAAGGCCTTCAGCATACCTTCCATGTAAGTCACTGGAAACAATCTTTTGTACCATTGGTGATACAATATTTTCTGAAGCAATCATCCCAAGCCCGTTACGGTAAAGATTACCGCTTGCTTCAGTGGCGGAAAGTACTGCTTGAGCTTTCGAAAGAGTTGACTGACTCGGAGACCAAGTTCCGCGTTCACGCTGCATAAACATCGTTTATGAAGTCGGTCTTTGAACTCATTGCAGACAAACAATGGTCAATTAAATGTGATAGAATCGTCATCATTGTTTTGGGAATCTTTCCGAATTTCTGATGGACGGACATTAGGGCCGGTTTGCTTGCTTCCAATCCGAGCCTGCGCATTCGAAGGGTTCAGACGAACGGACCGTTCAGAAACACGGGTGTTGGTTGGTATTCCCCTTTGATCTAGATTAAGATTCGATACTGAACGAGGGTTCGATTTTGAACCGGTTCCACGTTGGAGGTTCGAAGCAGATTTATTCAGAATGTAATTTTGACGACCACGGTAAGCAACTGGACCAATCAATCGTTCCAATGCAGGAATATCCGCACCTTCTTCTTTTGGACGCTTCAACCACCAACCTTCACCAAGTGGTTGCAAACGTGGTGGTCGTGATTTTGACATTGTTTTCGATTGGCGTTTTAGGCGAGCCTTAACAGATTTATCTGAATCCCGAGGTAAACGAACTGTCATCCAGCCAGGGAGTCCAACATCGAGAACGACGCCATTCACTGTGACCAACATTCCAGAGAGGAGCAGATGTGTGCCAACTGGGATGTTTGCCCTTTCCGGTTGAACTTTGAAACGTTTCATCCGCTTTGAATAGGCAACCATTGCCTTTTGGTCGCGATGGCGAATAACACGTCGTTGCTGACGGGAAAAGCGCTTTCCTCCGAATTGAATAAAGAACAAAGTAAGTACAACTAAAATACCCTGTGCCTGTCCCATTTCCTGTGAAATATAAATGCCAAGAACAACCCAAGTTGGTAAGAGGACAAACGTTTGAAATATTCTTTTCAAAATACTTGCACGATATATTGGCGGCATACCTCTACGGGATGCTTCATGTGATGCAACAAGCACATTTGCGTTGATGGCTTCATCCATGCCTCCACGGACCATAAGACCTGCAACTGCATTCACAGGTGCAGAGTTAATCCATTTCTTCAATTTCTTACCGACTCCAATTGCAAGTGCGACTTCCATTTCTTCCTCATCACCTACCTGCCCAAGAATACTACTCAGAGCCAATACCCGAGGGTCTTGGGGGTCGCTTTCTTTCAATTCAGTGAGAATAGAACGTGCACTGTGCCAATCTCCTTTATCGACCAAACAGAGAGAGGCTGCGATACGAGGTCGAACTCCGGTTGGATCTTCACGAATCAACTTCAAAGAGAGTTCAAGAGCTTCATCATGCTTACGATGTGCTCGCATGAGAGAAATCATCGAAAGTTGTGCAACACGCGTCAAACGGTCATTATGAATCGAATCATCATTACCTGAAGGTTGCCAGCCGCGAAGCATACGCATGAGCGTTTGAAGGTGATCGATGCAAGAGTTATTCTCCCAATCCCAGAAATCATCTTCCGTCACCATGCCTTGCCAAGGGTCAAGCCATTCACAAACGAAAGCCAAGAGTTCTGGCTCATCGTAACCTTCTGCCTGTTGTAGACCATGAAGAGATTCACGTGCAGCATCGAGACGACGGGAGGACATATGACCGACAGCAACAATCATTCGAGCGACATCGTCATCTCCTCCTGCCTGTGCAAGAACCTTACGTGCTTCTTCAATTGCTTTTGGCCACAAACCACGGAGAGCAAGTTCCCACATGTGAGCCCTCGCTTTTTCATGACGAACAAGAGCTGAATCCCCCTCAATTGAACGACGTTGGAATTGAATGAGGCTATCAAGATCTTCACGAATCGCAGCGTCATCAACCAGGTCTCGCATCCAATCCCCACCAGCAAATTTCACTGCACCTTCTCTTCGCTCATCCGGATTTAAATCAAAACGCAACTTGAGTAACGGAGAAAACCGTATGATTGAAAGAAGCCAAGTGAACAAAAACACAGCTTGTCCAAAAGCGATAAACATCCATGTTGCCAGTAACCGGTTTTCTTCATCAAACCCTTTACTTTCAAGGTACGAAGTAAACGGCATGAGGTCTCCAAATTCCTTGTAACACACCAAGACCAAGAGCAGAACGGTGTATCCTGAAAACCCTGCAAAGGCGAAGGTGAGTTGCCGAGTTTGTGCTTTTACCTCAGTTCGAATTTCACGTGGAGAATCAAGTGTTACGCCAAAGAGACCACCGAATGTTTGGCCTCCCAAGATTAAGTTTCGAGTTAATTCAAAAATAAATGCGAGTCCAACGATGGCAATATTAAGTGATAAATAGAGCGAAAGGAATTGAGGAAGGGATTTGATAAATTGCCAATGGAAGAGTAATTCGGAAATCAAATCAATCCGTTGGTAAATCGAATGTCCAATAATACCGCCAAAATTCAGAACTTCTTCCTTATTTGACGGGTTTTCAAATATAACAAAAAATACGGTTACAATTCCATTCAATGCCGTCAATGGCATCGTGATCAAGAACATGACCAAAACGAGCGAAAATAAACGATTAAGGAATTTTGGTTTAGCAGGGTCAATAGGGTTCGGACGACCATTTGCAGTGCGCCATTTATTGATGATGAGCATGTTCCAAGAAGCACCCATAATACGACCATATGCCATAATTGTTGGTGCCATGAATGTGAGCATTGCTGCAGCCAACCAAACCGCATCAATTGTACCTGTACTGCTTTGAACACCATACAATAAAGTCGCTATGGTGGCACCAAGTAACAGTAAAAGCGTAATCACTCGACGAACAAAACTGGTAAATTTACGTATTTTCAACTTTTCAGAACTCATTCCAACAAGTTGGGCATTCAGCGTTTCCCAAGGCGAGATGAGAACGGGTACCGCAATCAAGAAACTCGCAACAATCAAATTCGGTTTGAAATAGACTTCAGGGACAAACATTAATTCTGCAATGAGGATGAGAATACCCGTCATGCCCATCATGTAAAGGCCGATTCCATATCCAACTGAACCCTGCTTGAGGAGTGTGCGGGCATCAGAGAGACTTCCGGTAATCTTGTGAACTTCATACAAGTCATCATCGATTTCAAAAGCGACTTGAAGGCTTGAAAGTTGATTCGGAATAAACCATTTCCAGACGGGAAGGGCGATTGCAAAAGCAAGAATAATCGGTAAAAAGTATTCAAACTTGAATTCTTTGAATTCAGCAACTTGATTTGCTGAAACTGGTTGTATAAAGAAAAAAGCAAAAAAAGTGGAAAAAAGCAAGATGCGGAGTCTCACGCTCAACTTGCCCATACCTGTTCGGTAATTCTCTATCTCATCAAAGCATCGCAAAGATAATTCAGTCATTTCATCGATGTCGAATCAAAAATGCTTCTATCCGATCAAAGGCATCATTGAGAACTTCGACATCTGGAAGGTAAACTATTCTGAAATGCCCTTTACCGAGTGATGGCGAAAAACCACTGCCATGAACGACCAATATGTGTTCTTCATGCAACAGGTCAAGAACGAATTGTTTGTCATCGTTGGCCCACTTTTCATCAGTAAGACGGACAAACATGTAGAACGCACCGCCTGAAGATTGTACTTCAAGTCCCTCTATTTGTGAAATGCGTTCGATGCAGACATCACGTTGGCGGACGACTTTTTCAGAATAACCCAGCATCCAGGAACGGTCTGATTGCAAACCAGCAAGATATCCGTATTGAGCCGGAGTTGATGCACACAATCGGGAGCGCAACATTCGTTCAATGCCATCTCTCACATTCACTAAGCGTTGTGATGGGTCATGAATCGCCATGTATCCAATTCTCCACCCTGGGGCGTAATAGACCTTTGAAACACCATTGAGGGTGAAAACTGGAACATCAGTGGAGAGACTTGCAACACTCTTTTGAGTTCCCGTGAAATCAAGGCCATCATAAATTTCATCAGCGACTATCATGCAGTTAGGCCATTTACGAGCAATGGAGAGGAGTTGTTCAATTTCTTCTACCCCAGCAACACTACCGCAGGGGTTGTTGGGATTGATTAAAACTAAAAGTCGAACAGATGCGTCCATTTTCGATTCAATATCATCCAAATCGAGCTTCCATCCATCATCCGGTCGAAGTTTGTATTCGATGGTTTGTGCTCCATACATTTGTGGATAGGCCATGTAAGGAGGGTAATGCGGACCTGGTGCCAATACTTTATCGCCTTTCGAAAGGACTGATGCAAAGAGAATTTGTAACGCCTCTGTGACTCCGTGACAGACATAAATGTCGGAATCTTTCGCATCCCAGCCCTTTCTTTGTTCATCTTGTGCAATAGCAGTTCGGAGTTCTGGTAATCCATAGGATGGGGAATAGCCGTTCTTTCCTGTACGGAGTGCATCAACGTATGCGTCAATCATGTGAGAAGGAGTTGGTAGGCCGGGATAGGCAATAGGGTCGCCGATGTTTAATTTCAAGATCTTGTGTCCCTGTGCCTCCAAAGCAAGGGCTGGGACCACAACATCACGTATTGCATACTCGAGGTTTGATGCTCGGGCTGCGACCGGAATCTGTTCATCGGACATAGCAACCAGACACGGGTAATCAAAAATGCATTTGAACTTTGACATCTAAAGTTGAGAACGAGAAAGGCCACCCATGGCTAAAACAATATCGAAATCTGATTCATCAACTGGCTGTACTGAGAGCCGTTGACCCTTTCGAATGAGAAGCATGTTTTCACAGGCGGGATTCTCACGAACCTCTTGGAGTGGAACAATATTGGCAAATGCCTTCACAGCTTCAATATCAATCATCATCCATCGAGGATTTTCGGGAGTTGCTTTTGGGTCGAAATAATTTGAATTTGGGTCTTGAGCAGTATGGTCGGGATACCCTTCACGTGATACACGGGCAACTCCAGCGACATGGGGAGGTTTGAAATTCGAGTGATAAAATAAAACGTAGTCACCCATTTTCATATCATCACGCATCATGTTACGTGCTTGATAATTTCGAACGCCATCCCAATGGGTCGTCCCATCAGCAACCAGTTGTTCAAAAGGATAGACATTTGGCTCAGATTTCATCAACCAATAATTGACCATGATGAACCCAAGTGGAGGGGCTTCTTTGTATTGTTGTCACCAAGCATCAATGACATCGTCAAGTAATGCCGCATCTAAAACGTCGACATCAAGTTGCTTTTTCTGACCGAGGCCTAAGCGCTTCACCATTCCAGAACGACCACTTACAGCGCCTAAACCAGCTTTCTCAAGCGTGACAAATATTGCTGGCAGGAGAATAAGGGCACTGGCAGCAGCAACCCAGAGTAAGATCAGAATGACCGTGATGAACGGAGCAATGGCCGGAATAGGAATCTGATAGGCAGTTAACATACCTAAAGTTGTAACGACTGCTGCTTCAAACAGGGACATACCGGTTCCAATAGCGGCAGTTCGTATCGCATCAAGGCCGCCACCCAACTCGCGTATACGGTTGGATATGTGTATAGAAAAGTCCACACCTACACCAACCAAAATTGAACCAATCATCACCGTGACGAGCGACAGGTCAACATCCATCCTCCACATGACAAGCCATTGTAAAGCAACAGTGGCGATGACCGGAGAAGTGGTCCAAATTGAATATTTAATGTCCTTGAAAACAATGGCTAAAGTAATCAGCGTAAGAATAACTGCAAAACCAAGAGAGGTCCACTGTGAACCAACAATCAATTCGTTCACCTCAATTGTTGTGGGAGCAACTCCAGTCAAATCGGTTGCATAATCACCCGGTTCAGTACCACTAAAAGTTCCAGTGAGGTCATTGATTTCTTCAACACTTGAGATGGTGTCAGCAACCGCGATATACGGCATATCAACCAAAATCAAACTTCGATCAAAATTCTCACTGATAAATATGCCACGTGTTTCATCGGTAATCGATGAATAAAAGACATTTAAGAGAAAAACTTCACTTTGACGTGATGCTGGTAGGCCATACGCATCAGGAGATGTTAACAGGTCCCAAAAGGATGCACCACCCGAAACTGAAGTGTCCAATAAGACTGCAGCAGTGTCTTTGATATCTTGAGGAAGTAAAGGCATAGATTGAACCAATTCACTGCAACCTGTACATGCGACTGTCGGGGCAATACCCGAAGATTTCATCAAAAACACAATCGATACTGCAGACGTATCAGGAACATCGTTTAACAGTCCTTCCAACGTATCGATTTGACGTAAATTCTCCGCAGGGTCTTGCTGTGAGACTTCAATTGAAGTATCACCGGTGAGGTTTGCTTGTACTAAGACCATACCTAATTGCCCTGAATTGAACTCATCGCTGTACTTGATCATGGCCTTAACAGAATCCTCATCATCTGGTGCCATTTTCAGCATATCGATGTTTTCTTTTACGTTTGCTTGACCATATGTTGCTGAAATGAGTATGAGGATTCCAAACAATGCAATGACGGCACGGTTGTATTTCATTGGAACTTCAACAATGTTCACGAACAGTTTGAGAGGTGGGTGTTTGGGCTTTCGTAAATCGAGAAGCAGCGTCAAATTGGGAACCATAAACATGGTAAGAATATAGACAACCACAATTCCACCAGAAAGAGCGATTCCCACGGTTTGGATTGGAGCCATTGGGGTAAAAACGAGTGATATGAACCCGATAACTGTTGTCACTGCAGACAAAAAGACTGCTTTTCCTGTTGAAGAAAGTGCCCCTCGCATTTTTTCTGTCTTTGAACCTGTTTCTTCGGCATAACGGTTGGTAATGTGCAAACCGTATGAGACCCCGAGCGCGAGTAATATCGGCCCTACGATAATGACGGTCATCGTCACCTCATAATTGAGCCACCCAATGATTCCTAACGTCCAAAAGACTGCACATAAAGTTGGAAGTCCTGAAATGATGACGACTTTGAGACCTTGAAGCGGACGTATTCCGGTTAAGCCAGTTTGTAGAATATCACAATGGAATACAAACAGACCAATGGCGACAAGTATGACAGCGATTGGGAAAATGTCCCAAAACATGTCGAAGGTGCGCTCTGTCACTGCATTCGTGATTGGAACTGGACCAGTTAAGGTCATTGTAAGACCCAAACTCTTCACTCCACGTTCTTCCTGTTCCTCGGAGAGTTCTCCCCAAATGCACAGTCCTTCTTCAACGACTGGCTGACCATCCGCTCCAAACAAACAAGGACGTTCCATTTGACTGATTTTTCCTAAGTCCATTTCAGTTTGGTAAATAATGTCTTTTGCGGAGATTCCATCTGATACGGCAATAGCCATTATCGCTCGGTCTAATGTCCCATCAGGTACATCTCGTTGACCCTCGAAATTACATCCTGCAGGCCCACACGAAAGATCACGTGCTAGTTTATCAAGACCAGGAGTTGGGGAGCCATCATCTTCGTACATTTCATTGATGACCAAATCAATTGTATTCTGTGAAGGTATTTCGTAGCCCCCTCCGAATTGAACGTCGGTAAGAGCCAAGAGTTCGTTCAAGGTTTCAGCAGCTTGGGCCGATGGACAATCTTCTTGACCAAACCCACAACCGAGTTGGCCGATTTCAGTTACGAACGCTTCACGAATTCGTGGTGCACTCGAATTTACTTCTTTGAGAACTGTGGAAATGGAAAGAAGGTAGATGACATCATCTTCGAGCGTATCCGATGAACCATTGGGGTTGGCACAAACAAATGAAGAGATGCAAGGATTAAGTGTATTTTCAACATAACTAATTTCTTGTAGAATACGTTGGTCAGTGATGTTATAATTCCCATCATTGAGTTCGATATAAACAACCATGACGTTGGTCGACCAATCTTCTTCAACCAGTTTGAGTAATTCACCGACTTCACTGCCTTCTGGAAGGTAGACTTCAAGGTCACCATTGACGTTCAAATCAGTCTCATCCCGGTCATCGTCGAATTGGGTGAGGTACAAGTCAAAGAATCCCGAATGAGTGACAAAGAACAGTGTCATCAGTAAAAAAAGGACAACTGTCGCAAGAGGGAAGCGAGTTATTGCCCCGATAGCCCCCGTTTTCTCCCATTCTCGTCGAAATCGAACAGGCGCGTCCAAAACAGCATCAATGGCATTTTTAGAATTGAAATCTTGAACTCTTGCTGAAAGGTCGATAGCACCCGATTGAATTCGAGATGCACCCGAACGCTTCATGCTTGCGAAGCGTGAACTTCCACCCTTCTTTTCGGAATCATTTGAAGGTGCGTTGGACTCCAAAGTGACCGATTTTGGTGCGGATTTTTTTTGACTGTCTTTGACCAAAATACTCTCCCCTATTTCTTTGTGACTCGTGGACCTTCAAATGTTTACCGCAGGTTTGTGTTCTAATTCATCGTATTGCAAATATGTTGGTGAGCAGCGATGTTCGTCCGTTGGGTTCAAATGTGAATCGTCGTAGCGCTGTTTGGACTCGCATCGTTCATGTGTGCGGGGCCAGGTGAGGCACATGCCAGACCCCGTATTAAACGATAAACGATGGTCAATTGACCTTGAAAAGCGCATTCAAGAAGCCCATTCGGAAGATTCCGCATCTTATTCCCAAAGATATGCGTTCAATCCCGACAGTGGCAAAGAGATCTTTGTCATTGACACTCCACCTCCATACCCATCTGGAACGTGGCATATCGGCGCAGTAGCTCAATATTCAATGATTGATGTCATTGCTCGTTCTCAACGATTGCTTGGCAAGGAAGTCTATTTCCCATGGGGTGTAGATCGGAACGGTATCAACATCGAATTCACTGTAGAAAAGAATACCAAGCGGAAAATGAAAACCTATGACCGTGCAGAATTTTTGAAACTATGTGAGGAAACCATCGAGACATTTACCCAGGCTATGCGGAAAACTGCTCGCAGAGTTGGCCTTTCATGTGATTATGACCGAGAATATCTCACAGATTCTCCTGCTTATCGAACTGTTACTCAATCGATTTTCATTGAACTTTTCAAAAAAGGTGCAATCATCGAAGATTTGCGACCAAATATCTACGACCCTGTCGAAGGGACAACCATTGCTGATGCAGAAGTTGAACGTCAATCAAGGAGAACACGCCTCGTCGATGTTCAGTGGACTTGCGACGATGGTACTGAAATTGTCATCTCTACAACCCGTCCTGAATTGATTTGTGCTTGCGGCGTAGTTGTCGTCCATCCAGACGACGAACGGTACACTCATCTCATCGGTAAAACAATTCAACTTCCACTTCCAGTTGAAGGGCGAACAACCTCTGTTGAGATCAGAACCCATGCATCTGTTAAATCCGATTTCGGTTCAGGTGTCTTGATGGTGTGTTCGTTTGGAGACCAAAATGACGTCGCAGTCTTCCGGGAACTTGGCCTCACTCCATTCCAAGCCATCAACTTAGAGGGTAAACTGACCGACTTAGCAGGACCGTTTGCTGGCATGAAGGTCGTTGAAGCACGTAATGCAGCCATTGAATATCTCGAGGAACAAGGAACACTCGTCAATGTTGTTGAACGAGAACAAGAGATTCCAGTTTCAGAGCGAGGAAAGAATCCAGTCGAAATCATCTTACTCAAAGAATGGTATGTCAAACAAACACATGCACAGGACCGAATGAGAGAACACATTGAAGAAATCGAATTCCACCCACCTCGTAACAAACAATTCCTACTCGACTGGATGGACAACATTAGCATCGATTGGCCAATCTCTCGTCGGCGTTGGTATCATACTGAAATTCCAATTTGGTACAGCGGCGATGGAAGTAAAATCATTGTCCCACCGACTGGAACATATGTTCAACCATGGTGCCAAGCACCGCCAGCAGGCAGTCAAGTCTTGTCACGAGATACACGCGAAGAACTGGGTTCCTTTGAATCAATGAAAGATGAACTCGGAGAAGTAATTGGTGAAGAAAAGGTATTCGACACCTGGATGGATTCATCCAACTCCAATCTTTTCGTAAGTGGTTACCTCAATCAACCCGAAGTTTTTGCAAAGGCATTCCCAACTGCACTGCGACCTCAAGGGAAAGAAATTGTTCGGACATGGCTTTACTATACGCTTCTCAAATCAAACCTTTTACTCGATAAGCCTGGATTCAAACATGTTTGGATCGATGGATTAGGAATGGACCCTTGGGGCCGTAAAATGAGCAAATCACTTGGCAATGGAATCGATGCCGACTCTGTCCTTGAATGTGGAGCAGGTGGCCGAACAGGTTCATGGAAAGTGAAGGGGCCTGAGAAGACAGTCAGTCTACGTGCTAACAAAATCGGTAGTGAGTGTTTCCGACTTTGGAAAGCATGTGATGCTCAAGTTGGTGATGATTTCCATATCAATCCAGAAGAAATTGAAAAGAAATACTTCGGTGTTTTGACGAAATTGTTCAATGTTGCTCGTTTCGCATCTCAATTTGAAATTCCAGAAGACCTTGAAACAGCACCAGAGGATTTAGCCATTGAAGATAAATGGATTTTGGCTGAATTTAATGCAACAATGGATACGGTCAAAACCGCTTGGGAAAACCTCGACATTTACACCGCAACTCAGGCACTCAAAACCTTTGGAACTGGCGTCTTACCGAGCCATTATCTGGAAATGGTGAAATCACGTCTTTACGATGATGACGTTGCTGCTTCATGGACTCTGCACCGTATTGTTCGAGACTTTATGTCAGCATTTACTCCAGTCTGCCCGTTCTTCACCCACCATATCTCCGAAAGTATCTATGGGAAATCCGCAGTTGAAGTTCATTCATTCCCCGCACCTGCTGAACCTTCAGTCTACTTAGGAACAGAAGAAGGCGACCGTTTGCGAAACCTTTCAGCAGCCGTTCAAACCTTTAACGGAGAGACATGGAACTCGAAGAAGGAACAAGGAATTTCATTGAATCAGCCAGTATCCGGTATAGAAATCCCAGAAGAATTGTTGGGCTTTACAGCGATTCTCACACGCATGCACCATTTGGAATGATCACTCTTCTTCCTGAAGAAGAAGCATTGCTTGACGTGTAGGTGGCATATCTAACTGTCCGAGTCGAAAGCCGACTAAACGCAACCCCCGATTGTGTTGGACATTGGTTGCAAAAAGGTGCTCTGCCAAACGAAGAAAGACGTCTGGTTCATCCATTGCGACTGGAATCGAGCGACCATGAGTGTGTGTTTCAAAACCGGTATAACGAATTTTCACTTCGGCTAATCGGCCGGAGATTCCCATTTCCTTCGAACGTTTGAGCACTCGATGCGTGAGTGAACGCAGCACGTCAAGAACCGCTTCATGGTCCGTTTGGTCGGATGAGAAAGTTCGCTCTTTACCAATTGATTTACGGCTACGGAGTTGACTCACTTCAGAACTCGTGGTTCCATCAACAACACAGGTGAGCCACTGTGCAAATCGCTCACCAGCCATTCGACCTAAGGCGAGTTCTCCGAGAACATAGGCTTCATCAACCGTCACAAAACCCCATTCAGCAAGTTGAGTAGCCCTTTTAGGGCCGATTCCTGGGACCTCACGGAGTGAACGGCCTTCAAAGAAGTCGGCGATTTCATCTGGAAGTATTCGAAAGATGCCTTTGGGTTTGTTCACTTCACTCGACATCTTCGCAAGAATGCGCGTAGGGGCAATTCCAAACGATGCTGTAAGTCCGACTTTTTGTTCAATCGTGGTCTGAAGGGTACGGCAGAGTGCATACGCAGCATCCCAGTCACCACCAACATGTTCTGTAATGTCCAAATATGCTTCATCAATACTCGCTTTTTCGAAAAACTCGGCAGGCTCTTTGAGTATGCTCATCACCTGACGAGAAGCACGGCTGTACAGACCACGGCTCCCCCGAATGTAATGTCCTGGACCAAAGGGGTATCCAGGGCAACGGCGCCAAGCTTCACTGACGGGCATAGCAGAATGTATACCAAATGCTCGGGCTGCATAATTGCAAGTTGAAACAATACCCCTGCCCCTGCCCCCTTGTGGGTCTGAGCCGATGATGAGAGGTTTTTCGGGGTCGAGATTGTGATGGAGAATTTCAACTGCAGCAAAAAAGGCATCAAGATCACAATGGACTAAAATCCGTTCTTTGAAAGAAGAGACTAACCCTTGAGAATCAGGAGTCTGTCCTTCCGACATGTTTTGAGAATGTTGTCCGCGGTGTTTGAAGTTGATGTATTCCTCACATAAAAAAATCACGAGGTGTGGAGTAAGATACAACAACTTTTCTGGAGGTCTAAACTCCCTTGGTAAATCTTCAAGCGGTTGTGAGAATTGAGATTGAAGGCTTTGAAGATAAGAACATAAAAGACGCATATCATTGATTTTGCGCGTACGGATATCTATGTTTGATATGACCCACGGCGCAAAGAAGTGAAAGTGTCACTTGAGTAAATGTGAATTTACAGTCGTTTCTGCTTGTCCGCCATCGAGTACCGTCATGATTGCGTGGGCAATGTCACGCCCAACCCGTGCTTGAGCCTCAAGAGTGGCTGCACCAATGTGTGGCGTTCCGTGGAAGTTTGGATGTTGAACGAGTGTGTTCCCCGGTGAGACTGGCTCCTGTTCAAACACATCCAAAGCAGCCGAAGCGACTTTACCAGAATTGAGTGCATCCAACAACGCTTCTTCATCGATGATTCCACCCCGTGCACAATTGACGATATGATTACCACAGAGAATGCCATCAAGTGACTTTCCAGGCATGAGGGCAATACGCTCTGCGTTGACTAAATGATGTGTTTCATCGTTGTAGTTACAATGAATCGAAATGTGGGTACAGGTTTGAAACAAAGTATCGACGTTCTTGTGCAAAGTCGTATTTTGAGATTTAGCAATTTTTGCTGGAAGGTATGGGTCATAGGTATGAATTTCCATACCAAATAATTGAGCGATCGAGCCAACACCTTGTGCAATACGTCCAAAGCCAATCAAACCGAGATTTTTACCAAAAAGTTCTGTGCCCTTCATAATTTTCTTTTCCCATTTGTCTTGTCGCATACCACGGTCTGCACGTGGAATATGACGGATGCATGCGAGCAGGTGTCCAATCGTGAGTTCAATAACGGATTGAGTCGAAGCACGAGGGGCATTCACCACAGGGATTCCTGCATCAGCAGCTGCAGTAATATCGATATTGTCGACACCAACTCCTGCACGGCCGATCACTTTCAATCGGTCACCCGATACTTCAATGACTTCCTTTGGGAGTTTCGTTGCACTCCGGATGATAATTGCATCGAAATCCGAAAGGGCTCCAGCCAATAAGTCCGTAGGCTCGATGAAACCAAGCACCACTTCATGTCCTGCTTGCTCCAATAAAACAACTGCATCTTGTGCCATACCATCTGTCACTGCAATTCTCGCCATAGCCAATGGTTCCTCATCAAGGACATCAACCTTAGCCAAACGCTTCCCATGAACCCGATGTTTGAAACACTCCTCCCAAGTGGGGGGGATGAGACTCATGGCTGCCGTTGATACGAGTGCATTAATGTGGGCAGCCAGTTTGCTGTCGATTCCATTGTTGCTTGCCTTGCCAATGCGTCTTGGGTGGCGTTTATTCATTGGCGTGGGCCATGAAGCATCACAATACCGAAATACAGTCTTGCAAATTATTGATGCAGGCAGGCAAGTTGCACCGTTTCGTGCAACTCTGGATGATGTTGCTCGAAGTCTCCACATCCGTCCAAGCCATCAGCGACTTATCGAAGCTGATCTGTTTCACCCGTTAACAGTTTCACATTTCCTCTTGTTGCCGGCCATCATCATCTTCCCATTGGCTGTAATTATGGCACTTCCAGTCATCTTAATCGGTCTCCCTATTCTGTTGTTAATTGAATATATATTCATCCGCAAGGGAATGCTTGTTCGGGGCTTAAATGCCATCGAACAACTGATGCACTGGCAGATTATTCACATTCCTAAACCCCATCGAGGATTGGCAGACGAAAAAGCAAAGATGAATGAATTTTCACAACATGTCATTCACTTCAATCATGTGCCTCAAGGGGCTTTTTTAGGACTTTTCGCTTGGCTTATGGTGCACTGGACCTTTGACCTGGACTCTTGGGGAATCGAAATATTGTTTTCTACCGGACTTTACATTATCTTACTGGGAGTATTGGGTGTGCTAAATGCAGCATTTGAATCAGACCTGGTATTTGTTGACCCTTCTAAAGGCCGTTTAGTTCCTGTTGACCAATGGCTGGAAAGTATTCTAAAGCCTCTTGTTGGAATTGGTTTGCTGTTTTTGATTGCACGAAACTTACTCGATGAAGCGAGAGATGGGAACGCTGTCTTATTCGCTCTCACCGTACTCACCCTTCTGTATGGAGCTGCGGTCGTTGGTATTGCTTTCAGATGGGGCTACTCAATATGGAGAGGATCATATGTTCGGGATGAATTTGGATCGCAAGTCATCGAATCACTCAATCCCCTTTCTTACGATTTAACACGAAGCAAAGGCCGGATTGAGTTCCATGTTCGAATGGTCATGAAAGAACGATTAAACACATTGAGTGAATTGCCGCTCAAGCAACTGAGTTTTGCAGAGTTGCAAGAACTTCCGATGAGTGAAAACCGTGGCGCAATACCCGAGAATCCACTCAAATAGTCTCTGTTGTACAACGAAATACAGTCGATACGAATCTCTCTCTGAATTGAAATGATTCATTGACAAGAGCGATTCAATGCAAGCCTGGTAATCGATTTTACAATGTACATGAGTAGCGAGTGTACTGGGAGACTGAACACCCATTGTACTCCTCCATAATGTCATGAGGGGTTTGAACGAACCCTTCCGATTTCGTGGAAAGGATATGTCGGTTGTCTGTATCAGCCCTTGAGATACGGTGTGACCTTTGGGAGACAACAGGACTTTCTGTTCACAATTGAGTCACAAGAATGTTACTGAACAATTATATGCGTCAATTGAAACCACGCTTCATGCGATTCACTGTTCTTGTGATACTTCTTCTTGCTTCGATGCACCCAATGCTGGCTCAACCATCGTTGCATGATGGGGGAAATCCCTACTTTGCGGAAGCTGGAAATGTTGATGTCATCCAAGAAATTGAACCAAACAATCTCAACACCACTGGTCAGGAAGTCTATCCTGGCGACGTAGTGCGCGGTTCAGTAGATATGTGGAGTGATGAATTGGATTACTTTGGTGTTTGGCTGGAGCCGGGCCAAACGCTTCTCTTGACCCTTTCACACGCCGCTGGTGATGGCGTATCAATGTCGGTTTGGGATGAAGAAGGAACTCACCTTGGTGCGAGCAATCCAGGAAAAACGAGGGACACGCTGTTCCTCGGGGAAGAGGAAACCGACTACGGTGGACAATACAT
>Ga0209830_10000310_pt1 | contig 53565 bp, 55 predicted proteins | sample ArcticOcean_MG_C_12_FD_187439 | JGI IMG/M metagenome (GOLD analysis project Ga0209830, IMG submission 187439) | Marine microbial communities from western Arctic Ocean - ArcticOcean_MG_CB8_130 (SPAdes) (version 2) | ecosystem: Environmental > Aquatic > Marine > Oceanic | place: Arctic Ocean...
ATTCTGGATAAAAAAGATCTTATCAAGGCGGATAAGCAAACTAAGTTATATCTTGGTAATCATTTTTATAACAATCACCATGTCGAGTTGCGGAGGAGGCGGAGGAAGCGCTTGGCTTAGACCCTAAAGTGCCACTGAAAGTAGAACACTAAGATTTAGGCTTCATCAATAGATAGGCTGCGTAAGCTCCAATAAATCCACAAGCAGATATTATTAAATAGTAAATCTGATAACCAAGCACACCAGGATATTGCTCTAGAAGAGGTGCGCTAATTAACGGGAGATAGAATTCAGGAAAGTAACCAATCATTGAAATGACACCGATAGCTAATCCTTTAGTTTTATTAGGAACATTACATCCAGCTAATGTAGCCCAGTAGATTCCCCTCACTCCATAGGTTAATAAGCCTATTAACAATACAACAAGTAACATAACGATAACTGATGAAGCAGCAGGTAAAAATGCCATTATTCCCAGTGATAGAGATGCAAGTATCAGCAGTATGGAGAGAACTTTTTCCGGACTACTCCAGTCACCAATAAAACCAGCTGTAATTCCTCCAATAGGTCTCATCCATAATTTAGCTACAGTAATTGTTCCCACTGCGACAGCTGTTAAACCAAAATTTTGCTGCAAATAAGCTGAAAAAGAGTATGTTGCATAAAATAACTGATAACCACAGATAATACAGATTGCACATAACCAGATTTCACGATGTTTTAATATAGTTTTTAAATCAGCTATAAAATTAGTATTAGTAACCTTTGTATTATCTTCCTCAAAGTCATCAAGAAGCCAATAGACAAGTGGAGATACCACAAGTAAAACTCCTATATAAAGATAAATAACCTGCCTTAATGCCATGCTTGTTGATCCAGATTCCTGACTTAATACATAAGCAAAAAGAGTGATAGCAATTGTAGCTAAAATAGCTTCAACCAAGCCCCGTCCTCCATCTAGAATTCCAAAGAATTTACCCTGTTGATCTTTTTTTGCAAGTATTGCTACTAACTTGATATGTGCCGACCAAAAAGTAAGTCCTGTAGCAATACCCCATGCTCCATAGATAACTAATAACGAAGAATAAGAGGGCATTGTTGAAAACCAAATACCTAATAAAGCAGTCGCTAATAAAGAGTAGGCAAGTAATTTACGAGATGAAAAGCGATCTGCAAGCCAGCCACTTGGAACGTAGCTAATCATAAAAATAAGCCCAAGCATTGAGCTACAGTAACGAAGCTGTGTCTGAGTAATGTCGAAGGATTCCAATATGGAAATCTCAAAATTTTGTCTTAGATAAAGAAGGGGATATATGGCTCCAGCAGCAACAACAATAAGTGCCAGCTGACTATAGCTTCGAAAAGCATTTGATCTGAAAGATAGCAAAGAAAATCCTCATTTAGACTTAGTTATCTAGTGTAGCCTTATTGGAAGGCAACGCCAAAAATATCCCTACAAGTTAAACCTTATCTTGCTTTGTCTAACCTATTAATAAGGTATTATTAACTACATAACATTTATTTATTAAGGAGAAAGTCATGATAGCAAGAATATTATCTGGTCTAGTTGGAGTAGTAATGCTTATTTCAGCTCTAAATTGGATTATTGATCCAGTTGCAGCTGCAGCAAGTCTTGAGATTAAAGAAAGTTTAAGCGAGGTTGGTGGTGAAACTTTATTAGGAAGAAATACATTAATAGGTGACTTCACTGCTTTCTTTTTTACAGCTGGTATTTTGTCCTGTATTGGTTCTTATAGAAATGAACATGAGTGGCTTTATGGTCCTTTAGTCTTACTAGGGTCAGCTGCTATATTTAGATTAACTGCAGGCGTTATGCATGGTACTGAATTTTGGGTAGCTGGAATAATATCAGAGATTCTTTTTGCAATTATGCTTATTGTTAGTATAAATTTAATGAAAAAACCTTCTGCTTAGTTGAAAGAATTAATTAGCTTTAATTTTAGAATTTCTTAACTATGGAAAATCTGTTTTCTTATGGAACTTTGCAGCAAGAAAATGTCCAACTTGAAAGTTTTGATAGAGTTCTTGATGGTACTTTAGATGTCCTGCAAGGTTATCAGCCAGAGGAATTAGAAATTACAGATGAGTTTGTACTTAAGACTAGTCAAAAAAAATCCCATCCAATTATTTTTTCATCAAATAGTCTTCAGGATGAGATAAACGGCACAGTATTTAAAATCACTTCATCAGAACTATTACATGCAGATAGTTATGAGGTTGCAGATTATAAAAGAGCTGAAGTTACTTTAAAGTCAGGCATTAGATGCTGGGCTTATATTGGTAAAAGATAACTTAATATGAGTATTTGGTCTGCTGATTTAGCAAATAGCTGGTACAAGGACCAGGATTGGCTAGTAGGCTGTAATTTTCTTCCCAGCTCTTCAATTAATCAATTGGAAATGTTCCAAAAAGATACTTTTGATATTGAAACCATAAAGAGAGAAATTGGTTGGGCAAAAAATCTTGGGTTTAATACCCTAAGAGTATATTTGCATGATTTGTTATGGGAAGAGAAAAACGAATTTATTTATACATTTAATATTTTTCTGGATATCTGTAGTGAGTTTTCAATAAAACCAATGATTGTTTTATTTGATGATTGCCATTACCCGCTAGCCGAATTAGGCAAGCAACCACTTCCTGTTAAAGGGGTTCATAATTCAGGATGGAGGCAAAGTCCAGGCCATTCAATTGTTGCAGAAATATCACGCTCAAACTCTTCAGTGCATCTCCCTAGGTTGAAAAGGTTTACTCAAGAAGTTTTAGATTTATATAAAGACGATGAAAGAATTTTGATGTGGGATTTATACAATGAGCCTGGACAATTTGGAATAGGAGAAACTTCTTTAACTTTATTGGAATATGTATGGGATTGGGCTCATGAAGTTAGACCATGTCAGCCACTCACAGCCTGTCTTGATGGTTCTATTGGAGATAATATTATTGCTTTGAATAAAAAAAATTCCGACATAATAACTTTTCATACTTACGAGGCTGATAAATTAAATCCTTCCATTGAAGAATTAAGTAAGATTGGCCGACCGCTCATGTGTACTGAATATATGGCAAGGGAATACGGAACTACTTTTGAGTTTTGTTTACCCATATTTAAAGACAAAAATATTGCATGCTATAACTGGGGACTAGTTGCAGGAAAGAGCCAAACTCATTTTAGCTGGGAAACAATTTTTTATTTAAATGAACGAAGAGACAAAGGTGAATTAGTTCAAGTTGGCGACCAGCTCATCGAGCCAGAGGTTTGGTTTCATGATATTTATAGAAAAGATGGCTCCTCTTTTAGTGATAAAGAAATACTTTTCATTAAAAAAATACTTAATAGGTAATCATGCTTAATAAAAAATTCGATATTATTGTTCTTGGTGCAGGTGCTGCAGGATTAATGACAGCATTAACAGCGGCACAAAGAAATAAAACTGTTCTGGTATTAGAGAAATCTAATAAAGCTGGAAAAAAAATATTAATGTCTGGCGGTGGGCGTTCTAATTTTACAAATCTTTATGTTGAAGCTGAGAACTTTCTTTCCAATAATCCTCATTTCTGCAAATCAGCTCTAAAAAGATATACCCCCGATGATTTTATTGCCATGGTTCAAAAACATGGTATTGATTATGAAGAAAAAAAACATCATCAATTATTTTGTATTAATTCTTCAAAAGATATTCTTAATATGCTGATAGAAGAGTGCACTGAGTTAGGAGTAGAAATTCATACAGATGCAGAAACTGAAAAAGTAGTAAAAATTAATAAGGAAGGTGCTGAGCCCTTATATGAGGTCACTTCAGTATTTAATAGCAAAACATCTACAGAAAAAACTGCTCTTCAATGCAAATCTCTAGTAGTTGCAACTGGAGCTCTTTCAATACCAACACTAGGCGGGAGTGGCTTTGGTTATGAATTGGCTAAAGAATTTAAATTACCACTTGTTCCTCGAAGAGCAAGCTTAGTTCCATTTATGTTTTCTGATGAAATTAAAGGCTTATGTGAAAGATTAACCGGTTTATCTGCGCCAGTAGATATTATTAGCAATGGCATGAATTTTTCAGAATCAATGTTATTTACCCATCGAGGATTAAGTGGACCAGCAATTCTTCAAATTTCAAATTACTGGAATCCCGGAGATGAAATTACTATTAATCTTCTTCCTGAGATTAATGCATCTGAAATGTTATTAATTAAAAAAATAGAAGATCCTAGAACTTCTATCAAAAAGCATTTAAATGATTTATTACCAAAAGCTCTTGTCCTTGAATTAGAGGAAATGTGTTGGCCTGATTATAAAGATCATATGCTTGCTGAGATTAGTAAAGAAAACATACAAAATATTGGCAATTTTCTAAATGCTTGGAGTTTGAAACCTGCAGCCACAGAGGGTTATAGGACAGCCGAGGTAACACTTGGTGGGGTTGATACTGATGTAATTAATTCAAAAACTATGGAAACAAAAGATCATCCTGGTTTATTTTTTGTAGGAGAGGTTCTCGACGTAACCGGTCATCTTGGAGGCTACAATTTTCAATGGGCATGGGCATCTGGCTATAGCGCAGGGTTAGTTGTATAAAATGGACTACTCAGATAAATTTATAAAAGAAATACTTACCGAGGTAAGAACTATTGCAGTTGTAGGAGCAAGCTCTAAGCCTGAACGAGATAGTTATAAGGTCATAGAATTCTTGTTAGATAATGGCTATGAAGTATTCCCAGTTAATCCTAATGAAGAAGGTAACTCAGTTCTAGGGCTTAATTTTTATTCTAATTTAAAGTCAATTCAACAATCTATTGATATGGTCGATGTATTCCGTTTACCAGATGCAGTAATGGGAGTAGCTGAAGACGCAATTCAAATTAATGCTAAAGTTTTATGGCTACAGCTTAAAATAATAAATTATGAAGCCGCTAATCTTGCTGAAGCAGCAGGCCTGAAGGTGATTATGGATAGATGCCCTAAAATAGAATTTAAGAAATTAAATTGGACTAGTAAGACTAATTAGCTTTAAATAATATATATGGAAACTGATAATTTTTTACTAAAAGATAAAATTGATAATGGCATTCTTCGCCTTACTCTCAATAATTCAAAGCATCAAAATACCTTATCTGATGCAATGATGAAGTCTTTAAAAAAAGAACTATCAGATGTTGCAATCAATGAATCTATTAGAGTAGTTATTTTGGCTGCAAATGGCCCCATTTTTTGTGCAGGACATGACTTAAAGGAGATAACAGAAGCAAGAAATAATGAAGACCTAGGATATGCTTATTTTGAAAAGTTATTTAATACCTGCTCTGAGTTAATGCAATTAATAGTTAATAACCCTAAACCAATTATTGCTGAAGTGAATGGAATTGCTACTGCTGCAGGCTGTCAATTAGTTGCGAGTTGTGATCTTGCTATTGGTTCTGATAAAGCAAAGTTTGCTACTCCTGGGGTAAATATAGGTTTATTCTGCTCAACTCCAATGGTTGCATTATCAAGAAATATATCAAATAAACATGCAATGGAAATGCTTCTTACGGGGGAGATGATAGATGCAAAAAAAGCTAAAGAGATTGGTTTAATTAATAATAATGTGAGCAGCAAAAACTTAATGCAAGAGACATTAAAGTTAGCTAAAAAAGTTGCGAGCAAATCATCCATGACTCTTAAAGTTGGAAAACATGCCTTCTATGCTCAATCTTCATTAGATCTATCTGAAGCATATAAATATACTTCAAAGGTGATGTTAGACAATATATTAAAAGATGACGCAAAAGAGGGTATAGATGCATTTATTAATAAACGTGACCCTGAATGGAAAGATAAATAAAGAATGAAAAAAATCAATGAAGGATAGTTTAAATTATCTTATAGAAAATCTTACTGATTAGCTGTTTTAGTTCTAGCTCATATAGGCACCGGCTTCGACTTCCATATTTTTTATAATATCTAAAAATGATTAAATCTATTAAAATATTATTTTAATAAAATATATTAAATATGAGTGATACAAGAGATAAAAATATAGAATTTAATGTTTCATCTGTTACTGAATTTACCCAAGAGTATTTTCAGGCTATGAGTGATGCTCAAAAGGAAATAGATTTATCAGACCTGCCTGAGATAATTAAAGTCATTCAAGACACAATAGATTCTGGCTCAACTGTCTACTCAATGGGTAATGGTGGCTCCAGTGCTATTGCAGATCACCTCGTATGTGATTTTACAAAAGGATGTTTTACCGATAATTCAAAACTTAAATCATTCTCTTTAAATTCTAACACTCCATTATTTACAGCTATATCTAACGATCTCTCTTATAAAGAATCTTTCTCAAAGCAGTTGGAATATTATCTAGATGATAGTGATGTTATTCTACTCATTTCTTCATCAGGACATAGCGATAATATAGTACATGCAATTGATTACGCTAATCAAAGAGGTATTAAGAGTATTACATTAACTGGCTTTGATGGTGGTGATGCTAAGATTAAATCAAGTTTAAACATTCATGTTTCCATTGATAATTATGGAATTATTGAAGATATTCACCAGTCTTTAGTACATGTAATAGCTCAATTTGTGTATTTAAAAAATAAATAAATTTAATTAAAAATGTCAGTTCAAGAATATGGTCGACTCATGGTAGATATCGAAGGCATATCTCTATCTAATGATGATATTGCTTTAATTAAAAACCCTCATGTAGGCGGGCTTATTCTTTTTGAAAGAAATTTTCAATCTCGTCAACAATTACATTCCTTATGCGCAGATATTAAAAATATTAAAGATGAAATATTAATAGCTGTTGATCATGAGGGTGGAAGAGTGCAGCGCTTTAAAGATGATTTCACTCATATACCTTCTATGCAATCTTTAGGAGATTTTGTAAAAAAACATCCTATTGATGGGATTAATCTAGCAAAAGATATTGGCTGGTTACTTGCTTCAGAATTAATTTCTTCTGGAATAGATATTAGCTTTACACCTGTTTTAGATATAGACAGAGATAGAAGTACTATTATTGGTAATAGGTCCTTTGGAGATGATCCTCAGCTTGTAATAGATGTAGCAGAGGCTTTAATTAAGGGTATGAAGGATGCAGGCATGGCTGCAACAGGAAAACATTTTCCAGGGCATGGTGGTGTAGCAGAGGATAGTCACATAGAAGCTCCTATAGACAATAGAGCATTAGAAGAATTATTTGAATATGATTTAAAGCCATATATTGTTTTACAAGATTTGCTCGGTGGAATCATGTCAGCACATTTAACTTTCCCAAATATTGATTCTGATTCTGTGGGCTTCTCATTTTTTTGGCTTACTACTATTCTTCGCCAACAATTAGGGTTTAATGGTGTTATTTTTAGTGATGATTTATCTATGAAGGGTGCTGATATAGCTGGTAACTATTCTGACAAAGCAAGAATGGCGTTAGAGGCTGGTTGCGATATGATACTAGTCTGTAATAATAGAGCAGGATCAAAAGAAGTAATAGAGTATTTAACAGAGAATAAAACTTCTAAAACTTCTAAAATAAATACTATGTTAAAAAATAATGAAATAGAATGGAATGAACTTAAGAATCATCCAAGAAGATTAAATACAATATCTATGCTTAATAATATGCAGTCAATATAATGGATTACGTCCCTCTAGCAGTTCCATTTTTTCTTTTAGCTATAGCGCTAGAATTTATATTTGGCTGGGTTAAGAACAAAAATACATATCGTTTAAATGATACTGTTAGTAGTCTTTTCATGGGATCTCTAAGTACCGCCTCTAAATTAGTTCTTATCGGTGTCGGCGGTGCAGTTTTTTATTCTATTGAAACCTATTACGCGCTTTGGAGAATGAATGATAGTTTGGCAATTACTTGGATTTTTGCTTTTGTAGCATACGATCTTTGTTATTACTGTTTTCATAGAATTGGCCATGAACGTCAGATATTCTGGGCTTCTCATGTTGCGCATCATCAAAGTGAAGAATACAACTTATCAACCGCATTAAGACAAACCAGCAGTAGCTTTCTATTAAATTGGATATTTTATGTACCTTTATTTCTTATAGGCGTTCCTGCAAAAGTTTTTGTAACTGTTGCCTCCGTAAATCTTATTTATCAATTTTGGGTTCATAGCCAACATATTCCAAAGCTTGGCTGGTACGAACTCTTTTTTGTTTCACCTTCAAACCATAGAGTTCATCACGCAACTAATGATCTTTACATAGATAAAAATTATGGAGGGGTCTTTATTATCTGGGATAGGATGTTTGGAACTTTTCAAGAAGAGCAAGAAGATGAACCATGCGTCTATGGAATAAGAGGGCCTATTAGATCCTTTAATCCGCTTTGGGCAAATACTCATATCTATCTTGGAATTATCAAAGATTTTCTGCGTGCAGAAAAATTAAAAGATAAATTTCATGTTTTGATAGCTAGAACTGGTTGGCAACCTAAAGATGTTGCTAAAAAATATCCACGTGAGAAATATGATTATGCAACTTATATCAAATTCGACCCAGTGGTTAGCAAGTTAATAAGTCTGTATGGGTTTATTCAGTTAATAGTATTAGCCATAGTCGGACCTCTTATTATTGAATACGGCTCTTCAAATTATATATTGGGAGTTATATATGTTGGAATGCTTGTTTTTACTATGGTTTCAACCTCAAGATGGCTAGAAGGCAGACCTGCAATATATATGGAAGCCTCAAGACTTTTAGTTTTTACGGTAATAGGGGTAATGGGATTACAGTATTCAAGCAGCAGCGAAGCAGCAATATTTTTATTAATTTATATATTTATAAATATTTTAGCCCTTCCTTTATTAGGTAAAGTATCCAATAGTCACAATAACGAACTGCAACATGGGTGATTCCAAAGATCCTAATAAAAAAGATGGCAGGCTAGAAAGAAGTAAAAAAAGCCGAGATCTTATTATCCAAGCTATGCGTGACCTTATTGATGAAGGCATCTTAAGCCCAACTGCGCAACAGGTTGCTGAAACTGCCCAAGTTGGAATTAGAACAGTTTTTCGCCATGCAAATGATATGGAGACACTTTTTAAGCAAATTGGGAAAACTAATGCCAAGCAACGCAGCGCACTATTTCTAGAAGCTGATAAAACAGGAACACTTGAACTGAGAATTAAAAATTTTCTTAAAACAAGAACAACTGGCTATGCAGAAATGCAGAATTTTATTCTAGCCAATGCAGCTGCAAAATGGAAATATAAGTTTCTTGATCAAGAATATAAAGCTGTCATAAAGACACTCAAACAAAATCTTCATGAATGGTTTCCAGAGATGGTTAACTTACCTAAAGAAAAACAAGAAATGATTCATGCTATAACCTCCTTTGAATTTTGGTATAGATTGAGAGCGCATCAAAATATGTCAAATAAGAGCGCTAATGATTTAATGGCAAATCAATTAAGATCATTATTAAAATAAGTTATTTTTTCACGATATAATTAATTTATATATGGCATATGTAATGCCATATAATTTTGAATACACTTTAAGAGGACAATATGAAAGAATTTATTAGAATGCTGGGGGAGTTAAAATATATGATTCCTGTTCTTCGATACAAATGGCCTGATTTAGAGAGTAATACCTCTTTAGCTCACACCTTCCAGAACTCAACGGATAAATTTGGAGAACGCCCTTTTGTATATTTTGAAGACGAGACTTGGACATACTCTCAGGCTAATAAAGCAGCCAATAGTTTTGCTAGATACCTCTCTCAAAACGGTGTAAAGCATGGTGACAGAGTTGTTCTGTTTATGGAAAATCGACCTTATTACACAATTTCACTTTTAGCTTTAAATAAATTAGGAGCTATAGGCGTTTTAATTAATACAAGTTTGACAGGAGATCCATTAATTCATTGTATTAATTCCTCTGATTCTACTAAGTGCATAGTAGGTGCTGAACGAGCTAATCCTCTACAAGAAGTTTTAGATCAAATTAATATTAAAGAAAAAGATAATTTCTTATGGGTTGAGGATACTGATGAGTATGTCTTACCTGAATGGGCAACAGATTTAAAAAATACTATAGATTTTACAGATGATGACAATTTAGAGGAAACTAATTTAGTTAAAGCCAAGGATGTTGCTTGTTATATATTCACTTCAGGCACAACAGGAGTGCCAAAAGCTGCAGTCTTACCTAATGCAAAACTTATAGCAGCTGCTACAAATATAACTCAGGCTGGATATAGAATTAATCATGAAGACTGCATGTATAACTGCTTACCTTTATATCATTCAACTGGTTTAATGTTGGGTTTATGCGGTGCTATTCATGTTGGAGCAGCTTCGTATATTAAAAGAAAATTTTCTGCTTCTTCTTTCTGGAAAGATGCACATAAATACAATACAACAGCATTCGTCTATATTGGAGAGCTATGCAGGTATCTTGATAATCAAGATCCTTCTGAAGCAGAACTCAATAATCCAATAACTAGCATGGTGGGTAATGGACTGAGACCTGATGTCTGGGATTCTTTTAAAGAAAGATTTGATGTAGATAGAATTATTGAGATTTATGGAGCAAGTGAAGGAAATGCTTTATTTATGAATCTTTTTAATAAAAATAAGACTATTGGCATGACAAGTGCTGATGTTGCTTTACTGGAATATGATGTGGCAGAAGATAAGATCCTTAAAACTGAAGACGGCTTTTCTAAAAAAACTTCCGATCATGAGCCTGGACTTTTAGTAATTGAGATTGGACCAAATGCAGTCTTTAACGGCTATACCGATAAAGCAGCGAGTGAAAAGAAAATTTTACGAAATGTTTTCAAAGAAGGAGATGCTTGGTTTAATACTGGTGATTTAATTAAAACAGTTGATGTTGGATTCGCTTTTGGAAAAGAGCATTATCAATTTGTAGACAGAGTAGGTGATACCTTTAGATGGAGATCAGAGAATGTTTCTACCAATGAAGTTGGTGAGATTTTAAATGGTTATGCAGACGTAAATATGTCAAATGTATATGGTGTTGAAGTTCCTGGTTGTGAAGGTCGTGCTGGCATGGCTGCATTTAGTCTTGAAGATGCTAAGAATTTTAATTGGACTGCATTCTCCGAACACGTTGAAAATAATCTACCAAAATATGCTCGACCAGTTTTTATCAGAATTATTCAAGAAATGGATACTACTGGAACATTTAAGTTAAAAAAGAATGAATTACGAGAAGAGTCATTTAATTTACATAAGTTTAATGATGTAGTCTATTGTTTAAAGCCTTCCTCAAGCACCTATGAAGCGCTTGATCAGGACTGGCTGCAAAAAATTAACTCATGTGAAGCAGGTTATTAATAATAAGAATTTAAAAGGAGAATTGAATGAATGGAAGAAAATTTGATGTTGTTATCTATGGAGCTACAGGATTTACAGGAAAGCTAGTTGTTGAATATATGCTAAATGAATATGGAAATGACAGTGGCATTTCATGGGCTATGGCAGGTAGAAGTCATGAAAAATTAATAGCAGTTCGAGATGATTTAGGAGTTTCAGAAGAAGTTCCTTTATTAATTGTTGATAGTAATGAAAAGTCCAGTATTGCCGATATGGTTAAACAAACTAAATGCGTTTTAACAACGGTTGGCCCTTATCAGCTATATGGAGATGATGTTATTGGAGAATGTGCATCTCATGGCACTGATTATGTTGATTTGTGTGGAGAGCCTGGTTGGATGCATGAAATGATAGAAGCTCATAGCGAAGCTGCAAAAGCTTCTGGAGCAAGAATTATTTTTTCATGTGGGTTTGATAGCATTCCATTTGATTTAGGTGTTTTGTTTCTTCAAAAAGAAGTGATTAAAAGATTTGGTATCCCTGCTGCAAATGTTAGAGGCAGAGTAAGAGCAATGAATGGTGAATTTTCTGGAGGAACGGCTGCTTCAATGACAGCTACTATGAGCTCATTAAAAAATAAACCTGAGCTAATTGCAGTTTTAACTAACCCTTTTGCATTATCTAATGGCTTTACCGGACCTCAGCAACCAGCTGATAATAAGCCGATCTTTGATGATAAATTAGAGACTTGGGTAGCTCCATTTTTTATGGCGCCTATAAATACAAAAAATATCCATAGATCTAATGCCTTAATGGATCATTTGTATGGAAAAGATTTTTGCTATAACGAGATGTGGATTCAAGGGCCTGGAGAAGAAGGTAAGGCCGCAGCAGATTTTATTTCAAGTATAAATCCACTAGGAGATGCGCCTAAACCAGGTGAGGGGCCTTCAAGAGAATCTAGAGAAAATGGAAACTACGATGTTTTATTTTGTGCAGATGTTGATAATGAAAGTGTTCATGTGTCAGTTAAAGGTGATATGGATCCAGGCTACGGATCAACGTCTAAAATGATTCTTGAGAGCGCACTTTGTTTAGTGCAAGATTGTTCAGAGCTAGGGGGTGGCATATATACGCCAGCACCTTCTATGGGAGTGAAATTAATTGATAGACTTCAAGCCAAGGCGGGACTTACCTTTAAAATAGAAGCTTAATGATTAAAGAGAATATTAAGAAATGGCATGATCATACGCATGGAAATTTCCCAGGTGGGCTAGATGAATTGCTAGCTGATGATGTTATTTTTTACTCACCTGTTGTTTTTACACCCCAAAAAGGTAAAGACCTAACGAAGTTATATCTTATGGCTGCTGGGAATACTTTTGGTGGCGATGATACAAAAGAAGCAGATGGCTTAAAAGAGTCTAGCTTTCACTATACAAAAGAGGTCCTTACTGGAAACCAGGCAATTCTTGAATTCGAGACCAAAATTGAAGGTAAATATATAAATGGAGTTGATATTATTACTTTTAATGATGAGGGTAAGATTTCAGAATTTAAAGTAATGATAAGACCATTACAAGCTGTAAATATTATTCACATGCAGATGCAAAGGATGCTAGAAGAATTAGCATAATGAGTAAATTTTTAATTTATCATAATCCAAGATGCAGCAAATCTAGACAAGCATTAAAAATTATTCAAGATAATAATTGTGAATATACTATTAAGTTATATCTAGAAGAGACTTTAACCATTAAAGAGATAGAAGATGTTCTTCTTAAACTAAAAATGGAGCCTAGAGCATTACTTCGCATAGATGAAGAAGACTATAAATCAAATAATTTAAGAAATTTAGAACTATCAGACCAAGACATCATTAATTTCATGATTAAATTTCCAAAATTAATCGAAAGACCAATTATAATCAAAGATCTTGATGCAGTTTTAGGAAGACCTCCTGAAAATGTTAATAATTTAATTTAATTAATATAATAATTTATGACAATAGGATCTAATTTTACATTACCTTGTGGTGTTACCTTAAAGAATAGGCTTTGCAAAGCTGCTATGACTGAAGGCATTGCTGATTCAAATAATTTTGCAACACAAAGACATATTAATCTTTATAAAAAATGGTCTTCAGGTGGAGCTGCTATCCTCTTGTCTGGAAATGTTCAAGTAGATAGAAGATATCTCGAGGGTCCAGGAAATGTCGCTATAGAAAAAGATTCTTATCTCAATCAAATAGATATGCTTAAAAAATGGGCTGAAGCAGGCACCAAAAATAATACACAATTTTGGATGCAAATAAGCCACGCTGGCAGACAGACACCTGGCGCAATAAATCCAAATCCTATTTCACCATCCTCAGTCCAGCTAATAATTCCAACTGCTAATTACGGGGTTCCAGTTCCTATGACAGTTGATGATATAGAGGACGTGATCAAAAGATTTATTTTTGTTGCTAAAATTGCAAAAGAATCTGGTTTTACTGGCATTCAATTGCATTCAGCTCATGGTTATTTGCTTTCACAATTTCTTTCACCGGACATTAATTTAAGAGACGATGAGTGGGGTGGCTCAATCGAGAATCGATCCAGACTGATGCTTCGCATCATTGAAGGGTGTCGTGCTGCATTAGGCGATGATTTTCCAATAGCTGTTAAATTAAATTCTGCTGATTTCCAAAAAGGCGGCTTTAGCGATTTAGATTCAGTAAAAGTTGCAAAATTTTTGGATGATGCTGGTGTTGATGTTATAGAAATATCAGGCGGTACTTATGAGCAACCAAGATTATTAGGATTAGATAGTATAAGCGTTAACAAAGAACGAAGTGAAGTTAGAAAGCCAAGCACTATCGCTAGAGAGGCATATTTTTTAAATTATGCAGAAAAAATACAAAAAGCTATAAATACTCCGCTAATGGTAACCGGTGGTTTTCGAACTTCAGCAGGAATGAATGCGGCATTGAATTCTAAGGTATGTGATTTAATTGGAGTAGGAAGACCTTTATGTGCGCAGCCTTTAATTTTAAATGATCTACTAGCAGGTTCAATTCAAGAACTACCATCCTTTGAAAAAACACTTCAAATTGGAAGATGGTGGCTATCTCCAACAAGCCCATTTTTACTTATTCAAGCTCTTAATGCCTTTTCTCAGCAAGCTTGGTTTTATATCCAAATCAAAAGAATGGCTGATAATCTTGCTCCAAATCTAAAGCTACCAATCTTCAAAGCATTTAAAGTAAATAAAAAGCTTGAAAAAGTAATGATAAAGGAATTAATATAGCGATTTACAGCATTAGAGAGTTAATTTATGAGTATTGTTCATCCACCAGCAAATATTTCAATTGGTTCTAGAATTAGAAAATCTCCATTTTATGATTCAACAAGAAAATATGGAGCCAAGAGTTTTACTATTTACAACCATATGTTTATGCCTACGGTTTATACAAGCCCAGAAGAAGAATATTCTAGCCTAGTTAATGATGTGACTATGTGGGATGTAGCTGCTGAAAGACAAGTTGAGATAAATGGACCAGATGCTTATGAGTTTGTAAGAACTCTAACGCCACGAAATCTTGAAAAATGTGAAATAGGACATTGTTTATATATTCTTTTGACCGGTGAAGATGGAGGAATTATTAATGATGCAGTTTTATTAAGAGTTCAGCCAGATCAGTTTTGGATCTCACCTGGAGATAGTGGGGTATTGCTATGGATTCAAGGTGCTGCAATTAACTCAGGCATGGACGTTAATGTATTTGAGCCTGATGTATCTCCTTTACAAATAGGCGGTCCAAAAGCTCACATGCTTATAGAAAAATTATTTGATGAAGATCATAAAAATGTTGGATTTTATAGAGCGAGAGAAACATCCTTGCAAGGTATACCTCTTGTATTAGGAAGGACTGGATGGAGTGGCGAGATTAGTTACGAACTCTACCTTCGAGATCACAAGCTCGGAAATAAATTATGGGAATTAGTCCGAGAAGCTGGATTAGAATTTAATATAGTTCCTATAGCTCCGAATGCTATTAGAAGTATAGAAGGAGGTTTATTATCGTATTCCTCAGATATGCTAAGAGAGGATAGTCCTTTCACTATAGGCTTAGATAGGTTAGTTGATACCAGTCAATCAATTGAATTTATAGGCAAGGCAGCTTTAAAGAAAATAGAAGAAGAGGGCACTAAGCGAAAGTTAGTAGGTGTAGTTATCGATGGAGATCCTATTAAAACTCCACCAGAGCAATTTTGGCCAGTTAAAGATAATAATGTAAAGATAGGCCATATCTCAAGATGTATCTTCTCACCAAGATTAAATAAAAATATAGGCTTTGCTAATGTACCTGTTGAATTAAGTCATATCGATACTACTTTTTCAGTAGTAACCCCAGATGGTCAAAAAGAAGCTACTGTATGTAAATGGCCTTGGTTTCCTGCAGAGAGAATTAATAAAAAAACTTAAAATAATATGACCATGATTAAAATATTCTTAACCTTACTTTTCTCATCATCTTTAATGGCTGATAATTTAGTTATTGAAGATTTTGACAATAATCGAGCTCAATGGGACCCTGTTTCAGACCAGGTTATGGGCGGCCTGTCGGAAATAAAATTTTCACAATTAGCTGATGAAGATATTAATTTTTATAGACTTGAAGGCGAGGTTAGTACTAAAAATAACGGAGGCTTCATTCAATTTAGATCAAGAGTTGATGCCGGCAATAATGATTTTGAAGGGGTAAGAATTAAAACAAGAGGAAATGGAGAGGTTTATGAAGTTCATCTAAGAACTCCAGCAACATTTCTTCCATGGCAATACTATAAAGCTACCTTTACAGCTAATCAGGATTGGGAAACTATAGATATCCCTTTTAGTTCTTTTGAAAGAGTTGGACCTGCCTATGTATCCAAAAAAGTTAAATCCTCAAAGATTAACTGGATTGCTATAGTTGCTTATGGAAAAGATTTTTATGCAGAAGTTGATTTAGCAAAAATCGAACTTTATAAATAAATCCAATGTTTTCTGACTCCGACCATGCATTTATGCAGGAAGCTATTCAGCTTGCAAAAGAGGCAGCATTAGTTGATGAGGTCCCAGTTGGAGCAGTAATAACTCTAGATAATAAAATTATTGGTAGAGGTTTTAATCAAGTTATTTCAATGACCGATGTTACAGCGCATGCTGAAATTTTAGCTATAAAAGATGCAAGTCAAACTATACAAAACTATAGATTAAAGAATACATGTATCTATGTAACTTTAGAGCCATGCCACATGTGCGCTAAAGCTTTAATTGATGCAAGAGTATCGAGGCTTGTTTATTCTTCATTTGAACCAAAAACTGGTGCTATTACCTCAATAGACAACCTTTACAATAAACCATTTAATCATAAGATAGATTGTGAGCAAGGTCTCCTTGAACAAGAGACTAGCAAAATATTAAAGGATTTTTTTAAAACAAAAAGAAACTAACTACCTAATTCTACCCATACAGGGCAATGATCTGATGGCTTCTCCATTGCTCTAGCATCATGATCTATTCCAACTGCCTTAATATTCCCAACAAGATTATCTGAAAGCATTATGTGATCAATCCTAAGACCTCTCTTGGGATTATCATCAAACATCCTTGATCTATAGTCGAACCATGAGTAAATTGTCGATTCTTCGGGGTGAATGCAGCGCCAGGAATCTTGAAAACCTAAGTTTTTTATACTATTCCACATTTCACGCTCTTGAGGTTGGAATGATGTCTTACCATCTCTTAACCAACGCTTCATATTAGGCTCTCCAATACCTATATCGATATCTTCAGGAGCAACATTAAAATCACCCATTACAACAAGATTCTTTTCTTTTTTCTGTAGCTTGCTTATATGTTTATGCAGATCGTCATAGTATTTTATTTTTTTCGGAAATTTACTTTCATGATGGATGCTTTCTCCTTGAGGGAAATAACCATTCATAACAATAATCTCTGAACCATTAAAATCATAAGTGCATTGTATAAAACGCTTTTGATCTTCTTCTATGTCATCTGCAAAACCTTTTTGGGTTGCAATAGGTTTATTTTTACTTAGCAAGGCTACACCATAATGGCCTTTTTGGCCCCAATATTCAGGATGATATCCAATCTCTTCTATTACCTCTAAAGGGAAATCAGGATCATTTACTTTTGTCTCTTGTAAGCCTATAACATCTGGTTTAAGGACATCTCTTATATACTCTAATTGATGAGGCCTGGCCCTAATACTATTAATATTAAAAGAAACTATCAGCATAATTATTGATTTAGTTTGGTAATTAAAAATTTATCATTTAAGTATATATAGTCTGCAATAATATTTGCAGTTTCCTGCAATAAATAATCATTTTCAACATCTATATCTTCATCTTTCTTATCTTTTTCTTTATTAAAATCTTCCATATCTGAATATTCTTTAAATATATCTAACCCTGTATCTTGTCTTCGTTCATTTTCAACATTAAGAATCCAATTTTTTCTTTCACTCTTCTCTTGTTGTCTCTTATCAATGTTAAGAGACAACTCTTTCTTATTTTTTACAAGGTCATATCTTTCTCTAAGATTTTGAATATAAGTCATGTTAGGACTTTCATTTAAACGATTTAAGTGTGCTTTTTTAACTGCTGCAACAATATCCTCATCAATATCAAAGGTTCTATACCTCACTGGAGGAATCGTATCCCATGGAAGTGACATATGCAGTGAACTTTCACCGGTTGATTCAATATCCCATGAAGAGGGTAATTCAATATCTGGAACTACGCCCTTATTTTGAGTGCTCTCACCTGTAACTCTATAAAATTTAGATTCAGTAATTTTAATTTGACCAGATGATAGGTTATCGATAGCTTGAACCGTTCCTTTGCCAAATGTTCTGTGCCCTATAACAAGACCTCTTTTATAGTCCTGAATTGCGCCTGCAAATATTTCAGATGCAGATGCTGAACCTCTATCAACTAGAACAGCCATTGGTTTCTTCCATGCTTGTTTTGCATAGTAATCTCCCCATGAACCAATTTTCCCTGAATTTTGTTTAACTTGAACTGTTGCTCCAGATGAAACAAAAAGACCTGTAAGTTTATTTGCTTCAAGTAAAGACCCTCCAGAATTTGATCTTAAATCAACTATTACAGCATCCACCGATTCTTTATTAAATTCCTTTAATATTTTCTTTACATCATTACTGCTACTTTTGTAATCAGGATCTCTTTTTCTATAAGCCTCAAAATCAATATAAAAAGTGGGCAGATCAATTATTCCAATCTTATATTCTTGATCCAAGATATTAATAGAATGGATACTTGATTTTGCAGCTCTATCTTCAAGTTTAATTTCTTCTCTAACAAGATTAACAACCTTTCTATTGCTGTTATCTTCAGAATCTGAGGGTATAAATTCTATGTCCAAACTTGAACCAGATTTTCCTCTAATTAAATCAACAACTTCATCAACCCTCCAGCCGACAACATCAACAAAGTCCTCAGAGTCTCCTTGCTTAATTCTAGTAATTTTATCTTCCGGATCTATTCTTCCTGATTTTTCTGCAGGCCCCCCTGGAACAAGGCTAACAATCTTCGCATAGTCATCTTCTGTCGTTAGAAGAGCTCCTATACCCTCTAGCTTAAGACTCATATTTAATTCAAAGTCTTCAGCTGATCTGGGAGAAAAATAGGTTGAGTGGGGATCAAACTGACTTGTTAAGGAACTCATTGCTAACGAAAAGATATCCTCATCTTTTCTTTGATTAATTCTTCTTATTCTATTGGTGTATCTTTTTTTAATATTCTCAATAGAATTATCATCTGACTTATCAGCTAACTCAGAAGTAAGCATGTCGTTTTTAGTAATTTTTTTCCATAATTTCTTAAGTGCTAACTTAGAGGCCTGCCACTCATTATCATCGGAATAAATATCTAAAGAGTCTACACCGCTATAAATAAATGCCTCTTTCTCAATCAACATTATTTGATAATCAGAAAATTCTAGGAGCCTATTAAAATAAAGATTAATTATTTTATAAGCGGACTTAATATCAAATGTTTGCTTTGATGGGTTAAAAAGCTTCGCTGAATTTAAGAAACGATTAACCTCATATTTAGTAAAGTACCGTTTATTATTATCAAGCTCATTAATAAGATGCTCAATATATTTATAATTAAAATCATCATCTAAGATTTGAGCATAATGCTCTTCAGTGAGTTTTGTAAAAATCTCATCACTTAATAAAACTCTATTTTCGTCGGCTTTAAAGGCAATATTTCCTGCCAATAATGATTGAGAAAATAAGGTAAGAATAAAAAGCTTAGAGGTAAATTTTATTTTTTTTATGTTCAATTTATTATTTAGATGTATAGTTTTGTATGATGAATGTTAACTATATAGAATTTTTCTTTGATTGTTCAAGTCCTTGGACATATTTATCTTTTAGTGCTCTAAAAGATCTAGCAGAAGAGAACAATATTGAAATTCAATATAGACCAATCTTAGTTGGTGGAATATTTAATACTGTAAATCCTTCAGTCTACAAAAGTCGAGAAAACCCCATTCCTGCAAAAGAAAAATATTATTTAAGTGATATTCAAAATTGGGCAATGAGCAGGGATATTATTATAAATTGGCCAAGTATATTTCCCATTAATTCTGTAAAAGCAATGCGGGGATGTTTATATGCCGAATCTAAGAATATCTCCTATGATTTTGCATTAGACATTTTTAAAGCTTATTGGACTGATAATAAAGATATAAGTTCAGATAAAGTGCTTGAGGATATTTGTCTTAATAGAGGATTAGATCCTTTAGAGTTTTTTGAATTTATCAAAATGCCATCAACAAAACTTCAATTGATTAAGAATTCTGAAGATCTAATTGAAAAGGGTGGTTTTGGTTCACCAACTTTCTTTTATCAAGATAAGATGTTTTTTGGAAACGATAGGCTAGATTTGTTATCCAGCCTATTAAATAAAGATCTAATCTAGAATCCTTGAATTCTTCCAGCTTCCTCTCTTACTATTTCTGGTGATCCTAATAATTGTCGATTCATACCTATTCTCTTGAACCAATAATGTAGGCCTAGAAGATCAGTAAAACCCATTCCACCATGAACTTCAGTTGCTTTTTTTGAAACCATTTTACCAACTTCTGATACATGGGATTTTGATTGACAAGCCATTAATCTGGCTTCTTCTGGAACATTACTAAAGCAATGGGCTGCATGCCAAACAATTGCATAACAAGGCTCTAATTCTGCTGCCATCTCAGCACACATATGCTTTACAGCCTGGAATGATCCAATAACTCTTCCAAATTGCTTTCTCTCTTTTGCATACTCTACAGATTTATCAATCATAACTTGAGAAGCGCCTACACTATCGGCAGCCAGCATAATTCTTCCGGCATCTATAGTTTTTGTAATTGGATCTTTGTTATTTACAGAATTTTCTAAAACCTCTGCATTTACATCTTTAAGCAAGATTTCAAAGTAACCTCTAGTCTTATCAATAGCTGTTAGTTTTACGATTTCTATACCTGGGTCACTAACATTTATTATGCACATAGCTCCCTCATTATCTGCCAGTATGAAATGTGTTGCATTATCTCCATCAATTGCAAATAAAGCTCTACCATTAACCTTATTCCCAGTTATTTCAACTCCTGCATCTTCACGAGCAGCAATATACTCTGTCAATCCAATACCAAACCTAACCTGATTAGCAGAAATTTTATTTAGATAATGTTCTTTCTGAGCATCATTGCCACCATGCATAATTGCAAGAGGTGCCATAACATATGATCCAATAAATGGTATTGGGGCAATGCCTGATCCTAGGCCTTCAGATACAGCTGCTGCAAATAGCAGGTCTAATTCCAGCCCACCATACTCTTCAGGAATTAATAAGGAATTAAGACCTAAATTAATAAGACCTTGATGAATCTCTTTTTGAAGATCGTCACCTTCTCCAGCAACAATTCTTCTAATTACATCTAATGAAGCTTGATCTTCAAGAAATTTTTTAACATTATCTTGAAAAAATGCTTGCTCTTCTGATAGTCCAAAATACATATTAAACTCCTTGAACCTTAGGTTCTCTTGGAAGACCTAAACCTCTTTCTGAAATTATATTTTTTTGAATCTGGCTAGTCCCACCACCTATTATTAAACCTAGAAAATACATATAAGTGAACTGCCAAGATCCTCCATCTCTCAAGTGAGGACTATCTTCATACAAAGTTCCTAATTCACCCATAATATCTATACCCAAACCCTCAAGTTCGTGCCTTAGCTCAGTCCCAATTAATTTTTGAATCATTTTGCCAACTTTGACATCCTGCCCAGGATTTAATTTTGCAGACAATACCCTTAAGGCGTGAGATTGAAATGCCATAACTTTGCCCTGTACCTGGAGCAATCTATCTCTGTAGATAGGGTTTTCGATTAGAGTTTCTCCATTTATTGTTTCTTTCTTCATTCTATCGATTAACATATTCAATCTACTCATAGTTGCATTTGGGTTAGCGAGAGATCCTCTTTCATGGCCTAAAGTTGCATTTGCAACAGCCCAACCTTCACCTCTACTTCCTACTATATTATCTCCAGGAATAGTAACGTCAGTAAAAAATACTTCATTAAATCCTGCTTTGAGTGTCATATCTACCAAGGGTCTTATTTCTAAACCAGGAGTGTCCATTGGAACTAGTAAATAACTAATTCCTGCATGTTTTGAAGCTTCTGGCTCTGTTCTTACAAGGCAAAACATCATTTGAGAATATTGAGCTGTGCTAGTCCAAATCTTTTGCCCATTAATGACCCATTGACCATCAATTAACTCGCCTTTAGTTTGCAAGCTAGCTAAGTCACTTCCAGCGTTAGGTTCTGAATAGCCTTGGCACCATATCATTTCTCCATAAAGCGTTGGCTTTATGTACTTATTTTTTTGCTCTTCTGTTCCAAGTTCTAGCAATGTTGGAACAAGCATATCAATCCCTTGACCACCCATTGGTCCTGGAATCCCTGTATTTGAAAATTCAGTAGCCGCAATCCTGCTCTTTATTACATCTGACTCCCCACCAAATCCGCCATACTCTTTGGGAATTGATCTTGCAAAAAAACCATTTTCAATAAGAGTTTTTTGCCAGTCCGATCTAGACATCTTAGGTCCACCAGATTCATTACTAAAAGCACTAGAAGCCAAGGTATTGAGATCTTTTGTAAATTGAATACCTTTATATTTATTACAAAATGCCTGAACTTCTTTCTTATATTCTTCGTACTCTAGTCCGTATTCTAAATCCATAATTTACTCCTTATTTTCTTTATCCCATTTCGGCTCTCTTTTTTCTAAAAATGCAGAAATTCCTTCTTTGGCATCATTGCCTTCAAAACATTTAGCAATTTGTTTCTGCAAATAGGGTAATGCTTCATCAAAACTCATACCATCTTGCTTTTCATAAGCCTCCAAACCAAACTGCATAGTTTCAGGCGCCAAACTAGCTAGCTCATTCGCTAAATTGCTTACTGTTTCATTTAAATCTTTACTTTCAACTGATTGATTAATTAAACCCCATTCCTCAGCTTTATTTGCATTAATTGACTCACCTCTCATGACAAAATCTAGACCAGCCCTTTTTGGCATAACTCTAAATAAACCAGCCATGACCATGAATGGCCATAATCCTCGTTTAATCTCTGGTGCTGAGAATTTTGCCTCTTTAACAGCTATAGCATGAGTTGAATTGGTTACCATTAAAAGCGCTCCAGCTAGAACAGAGCCCTGAATTTTACATATAACAGGCTTATAAAGATGTCTTAAAGCTAAACTAATATCGTTTGCATATTCTAATATTGGCACATTTGATTCAGATTTTTCTCTTCTTAAATCTGCTCCTGCGCAAAATATATCTCCCTCTGCTGCAAGAACTACTACTCTTATAGATCTTTCTTGTTTTGCATAAGCGAGAGCGTAATTAATTTCGTTCATCATGACATTATTTATTGCATTCTTTTTTTCTGGACGATTAAGCGTAATAGTTATTATGTTATTAGAAATATCTATTTTTGTAGCTTGAAAAACTAAACCTTCCAATGATAATTTATCAGACATCACTCACCCTCCTTAATTATTGAACTTGGTATATCTACTATTTTTGCTCTTAAGTATTCACCCAATGATTTAGCTTGCCCATCTTTTCTATTATTTGACGAAACACCGTCTTCAAGTATTCCATGAATATAAAAATTTAGTGATTTAATATTTGGCAGATCATATCTATCTATTTCATATTTATTGAGATCAGGTAGTAATTCTTTAAGCTTATCAACACTCAGAAAATTATATAAAAATGAATAAGCTAAGTCAGTTTTTGCCCATACGCCTAAGTTTGCACATCCGCCTTTATCACCTGATCTAGCTCCAAATAAAGTGCCAAGAGGACTCCTTTCTGTTTCGCCTTCAGGTGCTGAAGCTATTTCAATTAGATTTTTTTGATAAAAGTTATCTTTAAAACCCATTTGACTTGTTGGAATTATTTCAGTTATTTTGCCATCCAGATGAACATATTCCTTTATATATTTGCTATCTACTAGTGCTGGCCAATAAACAATAACTGGCCCAGGTTTTTTTCCGCCACCACCTGAAAAGAATCCTGGATAATTTGCTAAAGATAATTCAATTATCTTTGCACTAAATAATCTACCAACCAAATCAGCATTCATAGATTTTACTGATATGGATAATGTTGCCATAGCCTCTTCATTAGAATTTGGATTTTCTTTATCAGTCCTATGTAGATTAATTGAAACATCATCAAACTGCTCTTTTCCTCCAACTGAATTAAACAAAGCAGAAGTGAATGCCTCAGCTTTTGCTTCAATATCTAAACCAGTTAGAACAAGATCCATTCCATTTCTATAGCCGCCTGCAAGATTAATACATGCTTTGTGTGTTGAAGGAGGGGTGCTACCTCTGCAGCCTGAAACATAGACCCTATCTTCGCCTTCTTGCTCTATATTTAGAGTATCAAAATGACCAATTACATCTGGATTCAAATAGGCTGGTGAACTAATTTCATAAAGTAATTGAGCCGTTACGGTTCCAATTGAAACTAATCCGCCTGTTCCTGGATGCTTAGTAATAGTAAAACTTCCATCACTTTCTATTTCAGCTATTGGGTAACCAACATTATCAAAACTTGGAACTTCTTTAAAAAATGAATAATTTCCTCCAGTTGCCTGACATCCACATTCAATAATATGACCTGCTGCCAAAGCGCCTGCTAAAGCATCATAATTTGTTCTATCCCATCCAAATTTCCATGCAGCAGGACCAATAACTACTGCAGCATCAGTAACTCTTGGACAGACAACTATGTCAGCACCTTTATCTAAGGCTTCTTTTATTCCCCAAGCGCCTAAATATGCATTTGCTGTGAGTGTTTGGCAGCCAGAATCCTCAAGAGGTATCTTTTTATCCATATTATTGAATAACTCTCCTTCATTATGCAATTCAGCAATTCTTGGCATAAGATCGTCGCCATCGATATAGGCAACTTTTAAATCTATAGACAACTCTTCTAGTATTTTTTCTATTTCTAATGCCATAGAGGAGGGGTTTAAACCACCTGCGTTAGTTACAATTTTTATATTTTTATCTTTGCATGACTGAGCAACATCTTTAACTTGTTTAAGAAATGTTCCAACATAACCTTTATCCTCACCTCTTTGCATCCTCTGATTAAAAAGAATTGCCATAGTTAATTCTGCAAGATAATCACCTGTGAGAACATCTATAGGACCACCTTCAACCATATCCTTAGCTGCAGAGAGCTTATCTCCATAATATCCACTGCAGTTAGCAATTTTTATAACATCTTTACTCATTTTATTTCTCCAACTTTATTCCATCTAAAATTATTTCTGTAATAGAATTTGCTGATTTTTCAGGCGAATCTGAAAGTTTTTTAATATTAATATCTTTAGCAAAATCCCTACCTATACCACCTAAAAGAAGAGCAAAGGCTTGAGTATCTATATTTTCAATTTCTTTTTTAGATACCGCTTCATCTAATAACTGCTTAGTGAAGGAGGTAATATAGTCTTCATGGTAATCAATCATCTCTTTTGATTTATTATTATTGCCTAAATTTTGAAGATAAACCCTAAACTTTGGACCTACTGCCTGATTGGCATGTTGTAAATATTTTTTTAATTTTTCAATTGGGGAGTCAATATTAGCCACAGTATCTAGAGCCTCTTTACCCAACTTCATCAAAATCCTATTTACTGTCATTCTAATCAAGTGATCTTTACTTGGAGCAATTTCGTAAAGTGTTCTTAAGGATACTTTTAATTTAGCTGCCAGTTCAGACATAGTATGATTAGGAATACCTTTTTCTAGCATTAATTCTAGTTTATCAATAACCTGTTTATGTTTTTGGCTAAAAGGTTTTATAGATTTACCTGAGATAATTTGAATATTTTTAGTTGCATACATTACTAATCTGAGTCTAAAACCATTAAAAGAGCACCATTTTCTACTTGATCATTACCACTTATAAATAACTTACTTATTACTCCATCTTCACTAGCTCTTATTGAATGTTCCATTTTCATAGCTTCTAAAATAACTAACGTATCTCCAGCTTTAACTTTAGAGCCTTTTTTTACTTTTAAATCAATAACTTTACCAGGCATAGGTGCTACCAGACCTCCTGCCTGAACCTCTAAGCCTGGAACTGTAAATCTGGGTACAACTTCAAGTAATACATCACCAAAAGGCATATGCACAAGAACCTTGTCTTTATGAATAGTTACTTTTGAAAAATGTCTTCTTCCATCAAACTCAAGATCAATTCCATTCTCATAACATTCATAAATAAATGCTATTGATGAATCATGAATAACAAATGAACCGTCTCTTTTTGCTTGATAAGTTACATTAATTTCCTCATCTTTATATTTAAATTTGATATTTTGTTTTGGTGTTCTTCCATTAGTCCAACCAGATGGTAAGTGACCTAATACGTCATCATGTAATCTATTTAATTCCTGCATCCATAATGCAGCTATTGATGTTACATGCTGAATTTGTTCTTCACTTAACTCAAGCACTCTTGCAGGCTTAACTCTATCAATGAAATCAGTTGTTGTATCGCCATCTAGAAACTCTTGTGTTTTCAGGGTTGCAACAAGAAAATCTCTATTAGTAGTCAGACCTCCAATATGAGCTGCTTCTAATGCTCTAGCAAGTTTTGAGGCTGCATCTGCCCTTGTCGCACCATATGAAATAACTTTAGCTAACATTGGGTCAAAGGATGTGCCAACTATTGAGCCAGATTCAACTCCTGAATCCCATCGAGCTTCAGCTTCATAGTCTTCCTCAAAAGCTATTAATGTTCCTGTTTCTGGTAGAAAGTCATTATTAGGATCCTCAGCATAAAGCCTTGCTTCAATAGAGTGGCCATTCCAACTTATATCATCTTGGGTATATCCCAGCTCTTCACCTCTAGCTATTCTTAGCTGCTCATAAACAAGATCCATATCTGTAACTTCTTCAGTTACAGGATGCTCTACTTGAAGCCTTGTATTAACCTCAAGAAACCAAAATTCACCAGTCTTATCATCAAAAAGAAATTCAACTGTACCAGCTGATTGATATTTTATTTTTTTTGCTAATTTTACTGCTGCAAGACCCATAGCTTCTCTTATTTCTGGAGATATTCTTGGTGATGGAGATTCTTCTATAATTTTTTGATGCCTTCTTTGAATAGAGCACTCTCTTTCACCTAGATGGACAATATTTCCATGGGAATCACCAAGGATTTGTATCTCAATATGCCTTGATTTTTTTACATACCTTTCTATAAAAACTCTTTCATCCCCAAAACCAGATTTAGCTTCTCTTTGCGCGCTTATAATTGATTCTTTTAAATCTTTTTGAGATTCAACTATTCTCATTCCTTTTCCACCACCGCCAGCAGCAGCTTTTATTAAAAGAGGGTAGCCAATATTTTTTGCATCTGCAGGTTTTGAAGTCATAGGCAGAGTTGGGACATTAGCTTTTATAGCTAGTTCTTTAGCTTTTAATTTATCTCCCATCACTGAAATAACATGAGCAGAAGGACCAACCCAAACAATTTTTTCTTTAAGAACTTTTCTTGCAAAAGAAGCATTTTCTGAAAGAAAACCATAACCTGGATGAATAGCTTGAGCACCTGTTCTTTTAGCAGCGTCAATAATAAGATTTCCATCAAGATAACCTCCATCTGGAAGACGAACTGCTTCATCAGCAGCCCTTACAAAAGGAGCATCAGCATCAGCATCTACATAGACAGCAACACATCTAATGCCCATTTCATGAGCAGTCTCTATTATTCTTATAGCTATCTCGCCTCTATTAGCAATTAGTAGTGAATTAAATATCATAGTCTGTATACCCCATATTCAGTTGCACCTTCAATTGGAATATTGCTAACCACCGATAAGCAAAACCCTAATATAGTTCTAGTATCTCTTGGATCAATAATTCCATCATCTGTAAGCATGCTACTTGCGACCAAAGCGTGTGACATACTTTCAGCAGCTGTTTCAACCATTTCTCTTATTTGAGCATCAGCTTTTTCATCAAACTTTTCTCCAGTTCTTTTTGCTTTAGCTCTTCTTACAATAGACATAACTCTTGCGATTTGCTCTGGTCCCATAACAGCAATTTTTGCAGTCGGCCATAGGAAAGTAAAACGGTTATTGTATGCTCTTCCTGACATTGCATAAGTACCAGCTCCATAGGATGCACCAACAATAATAGTGATGTGAGGGACCATTGAATTGGATACAGAATTAATTAATTGAGAGCCTTTTTTAATAATTGCCTGTCTTTCAAAGTCTTTTCCTACTAAAAATCCAGTGACGTTCTGTAGAAAAATAAGTGGAATATTTCTTTTATTACACAACTGAATAAAGGTTGCAGCTTTTTCTGCACATTCTGGATAAATAGGACCATTATTTCCAACTATACCTACCTGATAACCATGAACACTTGCCCAGCCACATATCATGGTAGGACCATATAAAGGTTTATATTCCTCAAATTGAGACCCGTCTGTAAATCTTGCAATGACTTCTCTTATATCTACAGGAGATTTAAGATCTTCACTTATTAAACCTAAAAGCTCTTCTTGATCATAAACGGGTTCTGTTGGAATTTTTTTAGGCATATCACCGCCTTTCTTCCAATTTAAATGCGATACAACTTCTCTACATATTCTCAGAGCATCCATCTCATCTTCTGCTAGATAATCTGATAAACCAGAGATTTCTGAATGCATCTGAGCGCCACCTAAAGTTTCAGCATCAGATTCTTCACCAGTTGCTGCTTTTACAAGGGGAGGTCCGGCAAGAAAAACTTGAGACTGATCTTTAATAAAGATATTGTAATCTGACATACCGGGCTGATAGGCTCCACCTGCAGTAGAAGATCCAAAGACTACAGATATAACAGGAATTCTTAGTTTAGAAAGTTCAGTCATTTCATAAAAGAACCTTCCAGTTGCAGCAAAGTGGGTGTGCTGAATAGTTGGAGATATTGGAGCTTGACCACTCTTGCTTCCAGTTCCCATGCTTAAATCTCCACCAGCAGATTCAACAAAACTTATAAATGGAATTTTATTTTCTCTTGAAATCTCAATTGCTCTTTTCCATTTTTCTCCAACGTAAACCGTCATAGCGCCAGCTTTAACAGAAGGATCATTCCCAAAAATCACACACTCGACACCTGAAATCATTCCTATACCTGAAACACAACCACCACCAACGGTAAAATCAGTTCCATAACCGGCAAAAGGGCTAATTTCTAAAAAAGGACTATCATCATCAATAACATTCATGACTCTTTCACGAATAGGCATTTTACCTCTTTTAGCTAATCTCTCATGGTGATAAGCACCGCCACCTAATTCTGCTTGATCAAGAAGATCATCTATAAAATCAAGCTTTTCAAGCATTCCTTTTTTATTTTTTTGATACTCTTCAGATTTAGTATCTAAGTTACTTCGAAGTTGAGGGGCTATATTCTTAGAATGCATATAATATTAATTAGAAATAATTCACAATATGGTAATATAATATTATTAATATTACCACTCAAACAGAGTATTATTAACCTATTAAAATGCCCAAGGAGTTTATATGACAATTAAAATCTATAGTTGTGAAGGTTCAAGAGGAATGCGACCTATATGGACAGCTGAAGAAATGGGTTTAGATTATGAAGTTGAGATGATGCCATTTCCACCTCGTTTTCTGCATAAAGAGTTTATGGATATTAATATTTTAGGAACCATACCTTATATGATTGATGGTGATGTTCGTATGACTGAGTCAGTTGGAATGAGTCAATATTTTGTAGATAGCTATGGCCCAACTGATCTTAAGGTAAATGTTGATGAGGCTGATTATGGTAATTATCTCAATTGGCTTTCTCATTCAGACGCTACCTTAACTTTTCCTCAAACAGTTGTATTGAGATATACACTTCAAGAAGTTGGAGTTGCTGACAAAGCAGCTGAAGGTTACAGGCGTTGGTTTGTTGCTAGATTAAAACTATTAGAGCAAACTTTAGAGAGCAGAGAGTATCTTTGCTCAAATAGATTTACAATCGCTGACATCTGTGTGAGTTACGCGCTATTTTTAGCAAAATCTTTAGGAATAGAGGAAGCCTTTAAACCTAATATAACTCGCTGGACAGATATGCTTTTTGAAAGAGAGGCTTTTCAAAAGGCTAAGAGTTTTAAATGGGAGGTATAACAATAAATGAATAGCTTTATAAAAAATTCTCTCTTATTAATAATTTTTACTTGTTCTATTAATTTTAATGTATTTGCTGTTGAAGAAAGTAGCACTAATCATATTGAATCCATAGTACTTGGATCTGGTTGTTTTTGGGGAGCAGAAAAGGGCTATGAAGCACTTCCAGGTGTTATTAAAGCTATCTCCGGATATGCCGATGGAAGAGGTGTCAGGCCAAATTACAGAGATATAACTCAGTTAAAAAATAGATCAAATCCCAATAATCACGCAGAAGTTGTAAAAGTTACTTTTAACTCTCAATTAATCAATCTAGAAGACTTACTCCAACATTATTTTGAAAGCCATGATCCAACTCAACTTAATAGACAAGGCAACGATATAGGCACTCAATATCGCTCCATTATTTTATATGAAAACGATAATCAAAAAGAAGTAGCAAAAAATACAATGAATACTTTTCAAGCATTGCTTTCAGATTCTGGCTATGGACAAATAGAAACAGTGCTTAAAGAGCTTGATCAATTTTACAATGCAGAAGAATATCATCAAGATTACATAGCTAAAAATCCTAATGGCTATTGCCCTGATCACTCTACTGGAATTAAATTTAATACAAATGATCAAATTGCTAAGCTAGATAATAGCAAGCTGCAAGTAGGCAAACAGATCGTCATTATAGAGCCAGAAGGTTTTTGTCCTTATTGTGAAAGTTTTAAAGCAGATGTCGCTAATGACTACAAAGGAAGTATAGCTATGTCATTTCGTTTAGCTTCTAATCTTGAAGGCTTGAATCTTAAGACTCCAACTTGGGCCACTCCTACAATTCTCTTTTTAGAAGATGGAACTGAAGTATTTGGTTATCAGGGCTACCTCGAGCCCGAAGCATTTTATAAATTTTTTGGAGCTTTTAAATTAGGTAGAAGTGAGGCTTATAACGTTGCTTTTAATGAAGGCACAGATTCAAGATTTTGTCAGGAATATGAAATTTTTAAAAATACACCTGATGGAGTATTTGTAGATAAGTTAAGCGGCGTGGCATTATTTGATACTAGAGATAGATTTAACTCTTCTTCTGGATGGCTCTCGTTTACAAGTCCAGTTCAAAATTCTACCTATGAACTTGAAGATAATAGTTTCGGTATGCGAAGAACTGAAATAAGATCGAAAAGTTCAGGTATTCATCTTGGTCATGTATTTCCTGATGGTCCTAATGGAATGCCCAGATACTGCATCAACGCGACTGTATTAGAATTTGTTCTAAGAAAAAATATTTAACTTATAAAACTATATATAATTGCGCTATGAATAATCATGACAAGTTTATAAAAGCTCTTAGAAACTTAGCCTATCCTGTATGCATTATTTCTAATTCAGTGAATGCTGGTAAGAATGCCATAACAGTTTCTTCAATGACTTCTCTTTCAATAGATCCAGCGTCTTTATTGGCTTGTATAAATAAATCAGCCAGTATTCATACAACTTTAAAAGTAGGCAATTTAGTTAATGTGAATCTATTGAGCTCTTCGCAACAAGAAATTTCTACAATTTGCAGTACTAGTGATTCAGATGTCGGGAGGTTTGATAATGATTTCTGGTCTTATGATGATAATCAAATGCCTTTTTTACCAGATTCACAAGCCATAATAACTTGTAAAATAGAAGAAATGGTTGATTACGCAACTCACTCAATCCTAATTTTATCTATAGATAATGTAGTCTTAAATAGCGAGGAGCCTGACCCTTTGCTTTATGGTAATGGCAACTATTTAAAACTATAGAATTTTTATTAGTTAAATATTAAAACTATTCATCAAAGAGTGAAGTCATTCTTTCATAACCGACTATAAATTCCTCTTTAAATTTTTGAACTGTTTGACCAGCTGTAATAGTTTCATCAACTAATCCAATGCCTTGCCCAACCCAATAGGTTGCTAGCTGTTTTGCTCCTTCATGACCAATTTCAGCTTGCTTATTAACTACCGCTAAGGCTGGCTCACTAATCATAGTCTGAAGAGGCATAGGCAATGGCTCAGGAGCATCTTTAGATTCCCATGCATCTGTCCATGCAGATTTAAGCTGTCTTGAATGTTTACCAGTCCTACTCTTTGAACGAACAGTTTGACTAGATGTCGCATTTACCATTTTTTCTTTAATGACTTCTGAAGTTTCAGCTTCTATTGTTGGTAAGAAAACTGATGCACACCAAACTCCATCTGCGCCCATAGCCATAACTCCTGCCATTTGCTCTCCAGTTGCTATCCCGCCTGCTGCAAGGATTGGTATATCGCCATAATCTTTGATAGCTCGTTTTACCTCAGGCACCAACACCATTGTAGAAACACTTCCACAATGACCACCGCCCTCAGTTCCAGAAACTACTAGAATATCTACCCCAGCTTGAACTTGCTTAATAGCATGTTCTTTAGCACCTAATAGAGCAGCAACTTTCACATTGTTTTCTTTACCCATATCAAGCATCCATTTGGGAGGAACTCCTAATGCATTTGCTATTAGTTTAATAGGATGTGCAAAAGCAACTTCTAAAAGTTTTTTCGCCCCATCTTGTCTTAAATTTTTACCAAACCTGGAATCAGAAGCAAGCTCAATATTTTTAGCTTCACTGCCACCTCTTAGAATTTCACCATCCACATCATATTGTTTGAGAACATCAGCTCTAAAATCTCTATATTCTTGTGGAATCATATCTCTTAAATCTTCCGAAGTTTTATTTGAACCCTTTCCCTCAAAAGAATTAGGTACCAATAAATCAACTCCATAAGGCATTCCATCAATATGATCATCAATCCATTTTAAATCTTGTTCAAGCATTTCTGGAGTATGCCCAACCGCTCCCAATACTCCCATTCCACCTGCTTTTGAAACAGCAACAACAACATCTCTACAATGACTAAACGCAACCATTGGGAATTCGATATCAAACATTTCACATATTGGTGATTTCATATTTTTTACTCCTAATTTGTATCTTTTATAAATACTTTTTAAAACTTATTGAATTTATTCTATCTCAGTTTAAATAACTTCTGTAGTTTTCAAACCAATATAGAAATAAACAATTGTTAATTAATTGTATTAAAATTAGAGGATGAGTAATAGTTTAAATTTTTCAGTACCTGATATTTGCGATGAGCATGCGGATAAGATTCAAGTAGGCAGTCTGAGCTTTAACTCTTACGGGGGTGAAGAGATATTTTCAGGTGAAATTGAAACCATTATCTGTCCAGACGATAATTCATTAGTTAAAGATACCTTAAATCAACCAGGCAATAACAGAGTCTTAGTGATTGATGCAAAAGGGGTAGAGCATGCTTCTATGATAGGTGATCAAATTGCAGCAAAAGCATTAGAAAATAACTGGATTGGAATTATTGTAGATGGTTTTGTAAGAGATATTGAGGTGCTAAAAACTATTCCGATTGGAATATATGCAAAAGGTTCTATTCCTAAAAAAACAAATAAAAATGGTTTAGGAACTCTTGGAGCTGATATTTTTGTTGGAGGGGTGATGATACGACCAGGCAACTGGATTTACATAGACTCCAATGGCTGGGTTATTGTAAAAAAGCAATTAGAACTTTAGCTCTTCAAATATATTATCTTTTTTTATCCATAAGTTATCGATCCAATCTTTAAAATTATTTCGATAAACTTCATCGCTTAAATAGTTCTTATTTTTTAGATTTTCAGGCACTTCATACTCTTGAATATGAACTTTAACATTTTTCATTTCACCCTTTAAAAACGACCAAAAGCTTTTCTTTTTAGATTCATAAACAATCGTAAAGTCTAATAATTTATTAATTTGTGGAATAGCAGATAAAGCAGTAGCAATCCCTCCAACTTTAGGCTTTAGTAAATTTTTATAAGGCGAGTTTTGCTCTTGATGCTTTTGATCAGTATGCCTAGTGCCTTCAGCGTAACTAAAAACTGTAGTTGGTGATCTGTGAAAGCGTTTACAAGATTTAATAGTATTTTCATAATCTTTGTACCTAAGATTAGGATTTTTCTCTATTTCGGCTCTAGAGTGCCTATGGACAAAAGGCATATTTAAAGTTTTGTTTGCAAGAAATACAAAAGGTATCCACCATAATTCTTTTTTCATAAATATTTTAAGTAATGGAATTCTATAATTTGTAGCTACGAGAATGACAAAAATATCCGCCCAAGAACTGTGATTCGACATAGCTAAATACCAATCATCTGTAGATAATTTATCATTACTAATAATTTGGATAGAGTGCTTTCCATACATGAACTGCATAATATACTTAAGACCGAGCACGGTTAGCTCACCTATTGTATTTGATACATTATGCAGAAAAATTTTAAAACGCTGGGTGCGCACAACAATTCTAGGAATGTTTACTATTGCTAGAGTTGAAAACCCAATAATTAATTCAGTAAGAATTAAAACAAGGCTGATAATGCCAATTAAGTTAGATTTAAAATAATTCATAATTAATCTCTCGGCTAAAAGAGATATTTATTATAACAATTAGATAAATTGCTGTTAGATTTATTAGAAATTGCTTAAATTTGCGTATCTTTCTTGGTGAAAGTTAGCTCCGCCAAAAATAACTTCAGCAACTCTAGCTCTTTTCATATAAAAACCAATATCATACTCATCCGTTACACCAATTCCACCATGCATCTGTACGGATTCATTGGAAACTAAATATAAAGTCTCTCCTGCAATAGATTTAGCAAGACTCGCCATTCTTTGAAGGTCGTTATTATTCTCATCAGCACCCTGCATAGCTGCCATAACAGCAGACTTAGTTAGCTCTATTTCAACAAACATCTCGGCTGCTCTGTGTTGAAGTGCTTGGAAGGTTCCAATTAAAACTCCAAATTGTTTTCTTTCTTTTAAATAATTTAGTGTCATTTCAAAAGCCGCTTCTGAGTTACCAAGCATTTCTGCAGATAAAGCTATTCTTCCTTCATCTAAAATTTTATCAATAGCTTCGCCACCAGACTCTTGATCTCCTAATAAAGCTTTTTTAGCTAATGAAACGTTATCAAAAACTATATTTGCATAGTTTCTGCAATCAGCCATGTCTGTTTTAATAACCTCAACACCTTCTTGATTTGCATTAAGAATAAACAAAGTAAGGCCTGCATTCTCACCTTTAACACCAGAAGTTCTAGCTAAAACAATTAAAACATCAGCACTTGAACCATCGACTACAAATTTCTTTTTACCATTAATTACCCACTCATCTCCAACTAGCTCGGCTTTAGTAAGAGTATTTGATGGTGCATGATGACTTTCCTCATCAACCGCTAGAGCTGTAGTAATTTCTCCTGAAGCTATCTTTGGAAGATATTCTGCTTTTTGTTCTTGAGTTCCAAAAGTATTAATAGCTGATGCTCCCAAGACTGCTGTTGCTAGAAGGGGTGATGGAGTAAGAGTTTTCCCTATCTCTTGCATAATTACGCTTATACCAGCAAGACCAAAATCTGATCCACCAAATTCTTCTGGAATTAAAATTCCAGACCAACCAAGCTCAACCATTTCTTTCCAAACTTCTTTATCCCAATTTTGAGGATCATTATCATCCCTTAGTGATCGAAAATGATTAACTGGAGTTCTATTTTCTGCAAAATCTTTTGCAGAGTCTTTAAGCATTTGTTGCTCTTCATTAAGTATTAGTTTCATTATTATTTTCCTTGAAAATGTCTTAAATATTTAACTAGGAAGACCTAGAACTCTTTTAGATATAACATTCAATTGAACCTCAGAAGTACCACCTTCAATTGAATTTCCTTTTGTTCTGAGCCATGCTTTGGTGAGGTCTTTTTCCTCTTGATCATATTCATCACCATCCCAAGCAACACCATTTGAACCCATAGCAGCTATCATCATTTCATGTCTCTTCTTATTATGTTCAGTTCCATAATACTTAAACATTGAGGCTACAGCTGAAGCTTTACCACCCTCATCACCAGCTCTTTTTAGAGTTAATCCAAAGGCATGTTCTTTCATTTTATGTGTAGTTACATCAGATCTAAATATACCATTTGCAATCTTGCCATCCTCTTCACCAAAATGTTTCTTAGCAAGAGTTACAACGTCATTACCGCCACCAGAAGCAGCGCCAGCAAGGCCAAAATTAGATATAAAGTTTCTTTCATGCTGCAGCAATGCTTTTGCTATTGTCCAACCAGCATTCACCTCTCCAACTAAATTTTCTTTTGGAACTTTTACATTGTCAAAGAACGTTTCGCAAAAAGGCGATTTACCACTTATAAGTGTAATTGGCTTAGTGCTAACACCTTCAGTAGCCATATCAATCAGCAAGAAACTAATGCCAGTATGCTTAGGTTCTTGAGGTCCAGTTCTAACTAGAGCGAAAATCCAATCTGCCTGATCTGCATAGGAAGTCCAAACTTTTTGACCATTAACTAAATAATGATCTCCCATATCTTCTGCTTTAGTAGATAGACTTGCTAAGTCAGATCCAGACCCTGGTTCTGAGTAACCTTGACACCATCTAATTTCACCTTTGATGATTCTTGGAATATGTAATCTCTTTTGCTCTTCGCTTGCATACTCTAAAAGTGCAGGAGCTAACATCCAGATACCAAAACTCAATAATGCTTGTTTAGCACCTATTGACCATAATTCTTCATTTAAAATCTTAGTTTCTTCTTTAGAAAGACCACCACCACCATACTCTTTTGCAACAGTTGGCATTGTCCAACCCTTAGCCCCCATTCTATCTAACCAAAGTTTAGATTCTGGGTTTTTATAAACAGCATTTCTTCCACCCCAAACCTCATCAGTTGCACTACTCGCATCAACCTTTGCTCCGGTTCTCATTGAAGGTGGGCAGTTTTCCTCAAGCCACTCTTTTACTTCTGCTCTAAAAGATTCTAAATGTTCCATTTGACTAGTTTCCTAAATTTTTAATTTCAATCCCATTGTAAGGACAAATATAGATTTTTCTAGTCTAAGTAAAACTATGGCAATAAATTAAATGTTTACTTGATTACAAAATAATTATGATAAATTAGTATTTATAAATTTAATTTACTATTTAAAAAGGAATTCAAATGAAAGCATATCAAGTAGTTGAATCAGGAAAGCCATTAGAGCTTAATGAATTTGATACACCTAAACCTCAGGGTGAAGAAGTTTTACTAAAAACAATTGCTTGTGGGGTATGCCATTCAGATGTGCATATTCATGAAGGGGCTTTTGATCTTGGTGGTGGAAATAAATTACCTTTACCGCTTCAGATGCCCTATACCTTAGGCCATGAAATATTTGGTGAAGTAATTGAACTAGGTCCTGATGCTAAAGATATAAATATTGGCGATAAAAGAGTTATCTATCCTTGGATAGGTTGTAATGAATGCAATGTATGCAGTTCCGGTGATGAGCATTTATGCTCCGGAGGCCCTGTTTTAGGTGTGCAAAAAGGTGGAGGTTTTGGTGACCATGTTATTGCGCCTCATTCTCGATATCTTATGGATGCTGGAAATACTCCTGATCACTTAGCTGGAAGTTATGCTTGTTCTGGATTGACTGCATATACAGCATTAAAAAAAGCAAACATAAAAGACTCTGCTGACTCACTCGTAATTGTTGGTGCAGGAGGGCTTGGAATGATGGGTATCCAAATTGCTAAAGCAGCTTTTAACGTTCAGCCAATTGTTGTTGATGTTGATGAGGCTAAACTAAACTTAGCTTTAGAAAGCGGAGCTTCTCACGCAATAAATTCAAGAGATGAAGATGCAGCACAAAGAATTCATGCAATTACCGGAGGTGTTAGCGCAGTAATTGATTTTGTTGGTTCTGATTTATCAACTGGATTTGCTACTAATCTTTTAAGAAAGGGCGGCAGGTATATTATAGTTGGGCTATTTGGAGGTGAGTTAAATCATCCGCTACCAATGATGGTTTTAATGGAAAGAAATATTCAAGGTTCTTATGTGGGTAGCTTATCGAATTTAAAAGAGCTTATGAAATTAGTTAGAGAGGGTAAAATTGATCCTATTCCTGTTGAGAGAAGGCACGCATCAGAGGCGAACCAAACTCTGATAGACTTAAAGGAAGGTAGGATAATGGGACGAGCTGCTTTAATGCACGATTGATAAATTTTTAGATATTTTTAAAAAAATATCCTGCAATTCTGCATTTATAACCACATCCGCTTGATGATCTAATGGGGTAGCGTCCCTATTAAGAATAACTAGTTTAGATCCATTTTTTTTTGCCAATTCAGGTAATTTAGCCACTGGCTGCACACTTAATGAAGTTCCTATTGAAATAAATAAATCAGCTGCTTGGGTTAAATACATTGCATTTGTATGGTCTTTTTCATTCATCGGTTGACCAAATGATATAGTTGAAACCTTTACTAATGAGCCGCAGTCACTGCAATCTGGAACCTCAAGATGATTAATAACAGATTTATGAAATATGCTTGGATCAAATTCTTTAAAGCAATTTAGGCAGGATGCTTTAGTAGCATTCCCATGAATTTCAATAATTTTTTTCTCATCAAGGCCTGCCATTGAATGCAAGCCATCTATATTTTGTGTAATAAGATGATGATTTGTTGAGGTGTTAATTAAATCTCTAACAAAGAAGTGTCCTGTATTTGGTTTTATTGATTTAAGTTTTTCTTTTAACTCCAAATTTCTCTCCCATGAAAGTCTTCTAGATTCTGCATCTTTTAAGAATTCTTTAAATAATATAGGTTTATTTTTTGTCCAAAAACCATCATCACTTCTAAAGTCAGGCAGACCAGACTCAGTACTAATACCAGCGCCAGTTAAAATAACAATCTTATTAGCTTCTTGAATAAGACTTAAAAACTCATTAATTTTATTTGTTAGGTGCATATATTTATTTTCCAATCTATCAGGGAGTATAATGCCTCATTATGTTTGAAAATATAGGTATCGTAGTTAAAAAAAATCAGGAAGATGGTGACGTCCTATTCCTTGATTCCCTATTACCTATTCTTTCTAAATATACTAATAAAATTTTTATTGAAGCTGGTGCAGAGGTCAAAAATGATCTTATCACTGAGCTAACTTCAGAAGATTTTGCTCAAACAATTGATCTACTTATAGTCTTTGGTGGAGATGGAACTTTACTAAGCTCATCAAGAAAGTTTTTAGAGTATGAAACTCCAATATTAGGTATTAATCTTGGAGCTGTTGGGTTTTTAACAGATGTAAATATAGATAATTTTGAATCTATCATTCAAGATATTTTGCAAGGTAACTATGAAATAGAAGATAGATCTTTGGTTTCAGCAAATTTCCTTGATAAGACATTATTTGGACTCAATGAAATAGTTATTCATTCAGGATCATATGCACAATTAATGCGTTATCAGCTCAGCGTTGATGGCAAGCCAGTTTATGAACAAAGATCAGATGGACTCATTATTGCAACACCAACAGGCTCAACTGCATACGCTTTATCAGCAGGCGGTCCTATTATTCATCCAAGTTTAGATGTTTGGAGCATCATACCCATGATGCCGCAGAGCCTTTCATCAAGACCATTTATTATCTCCTCTGATCAGAAAATAGAAATAAAATTATTAAGCGGCCCTCTGGATGAAGCTAAAATATGTGCAGATGGTCAAGATGATATTTCAGCAAAATACGAAACAGTTGTTAATATTCAAAAGATGAATAAATCTTTAAAGCTTGTTCATCCAAAGGATAATGATTTCTTTGAGGCTTGCAGAGAAAAACTTGGATGGAGTTTAGACATCACTAAAAACAATTCTATTTCTTGAATATAAAAAATTTTCATATTCCTATAATTGTTATAGCTACACTCATAACAGTTATTTCTAACTTTGGACTCAATTTTGAAATTATTAGAAATTTATCTTTTCTAGATTTTCAACGATCAGGACTTTATTTAGAGTTTGTAACGTTTAATCAGACTTACTTTATTCAAAATGATTGGTGGAGACTTATAACGCCTATATTTATTCATTTCTCATTGAGCCATTTAGCTTTTAATGCGCTCTGGATATTCATATTAGGATCTAAAATTGAGATGCTTGATGGCAGACTCTTATTTCTTTGTTTAGTTATTTTCTCAGGCATTACTAGTAATTATATTGAATATCTTTGGAGTGGAGTTTCATTATTTGGAGGATTATCAGGAGTAGTTTACGGATTGCTTGGATATTGCTTTTTAATAGAGCTAGATTCAAACAAAGAACGTTACGGTCTTCCACCTGCAATATATATATTTATGATCATTTGGCTAGCATTAGGATTTATGGGAGTTCTCGAATTATTTGGTTTTGGCTCTATTGCTAACTATGCCCATCTTGGGGGGCTTATATCTGGGTTAATCTTTGGTATGCTTACTAAAATCTTAAGGAAAATAGCAATTTAATGAAACAAGTTACTAAAGCAATCTTACCGGTAGCAGGCCTTGGTACTCGGTTTTTACCAGCAACAAAAGCCATTCCTAAAGAAATGCTTCCAATAATTGATAAACCTTTGCTGCAATATGCTGTTGAGGAAGCTATAGATATAGGTGTAAAAGAAATTATTTTTATTACCAGTCATGCAAAGAAAGCTATTAAAAAACATTTTCTTCAAAATAAAGACTTAGAGGAATCACTTTTAAGACATGGCAAAGGCGAATATATTCAATCTATTAATCCTGAAAAGTTTAAAGATATTAAATTTACTTTTGTTGATCAGAATGAACAAAAAGGCCTTGGTCACGCCATATCATTAGCTGAAAAATGCCTTACTGAAGAGGATGAAGCTATAGCAATCCTTCTTCCAGATGATTTATTTATTGCTGATGGAAAGAGTTGCCTGCAAACGTTAGCTGATCTTTATAACGAAACCTCAAGCTCAGTTATTGCAATTAATGAAGTGGCTGATGAAAAGCTACCTAATTATGGAGTTATTGATGCAACAAAAATCTCAGATTCAACCTATGAAATTCATGAAATTATTGAAAAACCAACAATTGAGGAAGCGCCATCTAATTTAGCTGTATGTGGCAGATATATCCTGACTTCAGCAATTTTCAGTTCGTTAAAAAAAATACTGCCTGGATCAGGTGGAGAATTACAACTAACAGATGCCATTAGGGATTTATTGAATTCAGAGAAGGTTATAGCCTCATCCTACAAGGGTGCAAAATTTGACTGTGGGAGCAAGCAGGGATATGTGGAGGCAACCATTTCATTAGCTCTAGCCAATAAAGATATCAATAAAGATATTCTTAAATCCATTCAAGCATTAATAAGTTGAAATTTCTATTTTCAATTTTAAGACTCTTCTCACCAGAGATAGCTCATTCTATTTCATTGAATGGTTTAAAGATTGTTCATAACTTAGGGTTAATTAATTTTTTTACAAGCAAGAATACTCATTTAGATTCATACACATTAAATAATCTTACATTTACTAATAGATTGGGAATCGCCGCAGGTTTGGATAAAAATGGAGACTTTATAGATTCTCTTGGAGCGCTAGGATTTGGTTTTATTGAAGTTGGAACAGTTACACCCTTAGCTCAAGACGGAAACCCAAAACCAAGAATTTTTAGAGTATTTAAAGAAAATGCAATTATTAATCGCTTAGGGTTTAATAATAAAGGGGTAGATTATCTAGTAAAAAAATTAGAATCTAGAAAGTATAAGGGCGTTGTTGGAGTCAATATTGGAGCCAACAAGGAATCAAAAGGTGATAAACGAATTACTGACTATGTTGAGTGTTTTAAAAAAGTTTATGTATTATCTGATTACATAACTATAAACATATCTTCACCAAATACACCTGATCTTAGAGACCTGCATAGTAAAGAAAATATTTATAATTTATTAAAATCACTAGATAGCCAAAGACAATCATTTAATACAAAAAAACCTGTCTTTCTTAAAATATCACCCGATGAATCACCTGAAACTCTTCAAATTATTTTAGATGCTGTTAGAGAGTTTAATATTTCAGGATTAATTTTATCAAATACCACAATAGATAAATCTCTTCTTCAAGATAAATCATTTTTAAATGAGGCCGGGGGTTTATCCGGAGAACCTTTGTTTAATAAATCCACTCAATTAGTTCAATCAATTAAGCAGCTTGATCCCAGCATACCTATTATTGGAGTTGGAGGAGTTATAGATAAGGCTGGTTATGTTAAAAAGCTAGATGCTGGTGCTGATCTTGTGCAAATATATACAGGCTTTATATTAAAAGGGCCAGATATTATCTCTGAGCTTTTAGATTAATAGTAGCTATCAAAAAAAGGGAATATTAGTGGGATATATAATAAGTGCATTGGTTGTGATCTTCTTTATAGGCTCAGCAAGCTTCTTGATTCCATCAAGGCGAACTAAGCACATAGCTCAACTCAGATTAGATGCTGTTAAGCTAGGATTTAAAATTTCATCACTAGCATATTCAAATGTTTCATTTAAAAGTGACGATATAAAACTAGCAAGTTATCAAATAAAAAATTCATCAAATATAAAAGAAGCTCATTTTATTAAAGACAAAAATGAATTTATTTTGTATTCTCCTTCCAGGCTTAAGTATTCTGAAGAATATGCATCTCTTTTATTGAGTATAAGATCTCTGCCAGAATCTATTATAGAAATAATATTTTCCAAGGCGGTCATGGTGTTTCTCTGGGATGAAAATTTAGGCATTGAAGAATTAAGAAGAATTGATAGTGATTTAAAAAAATTATAAATATCTCTTGCCAAAAGAAGTAAGAAAATGGTATTTATAAAAAAAGGAATATATTTTTATTATGGCTAAATCTCTCGTAATTGTTGAATCACCTGCAAAAGCTAAGACAATATCTAAATATCTAGGGTCAGAATATATTGTTAAATCAAGTGTTGGGCACATCCGAGATTTACCTAAAGGTAAATCTAAAACACCAGCAAAAAGAAATGTTTTACCCAAAGATATTTCAGCTGCAGAAAAAGAAATCCTTAAAAAAATTAATAAAAGAAAGGCTGATGTTAAGCGATGGGGTATTGATCCAGAAGATGGCTGGAAGGGCGTTTATGAAATTATTCCTGGAAAAGAAAAAGTTGTAAAAGAGCTTCGAGCTGCTGCAAAAAATGTTGATCATATATATCTTGCTACTGATTTGGATAGAGAGGGAGAAGCTATTGCCTGGCATCTTAAAGAAGCTTTAGGCCCAAATAAATATGAATTTTCAAGAGTTCGTTTTAATCAAATAACAAAAACCTCAATTTTAGAATCTTTTGCTGATCCTAAAGAAATTGACCAAGATCTTGTTAATGCTCAGCAAGCAAGAAGATTCTTAGATAGAGTTGTTGGGTTTGAGCTATCACCATTATTGTGGGATAAGATCGCAAGAAATCTTTCAGCGGGAAGAGTTCAATCTGTAGCTTTAAGATTATTGGTAGAAAGAGAGCATTTAATTCAAGCCTTTATACCTGAAGAGTTCTGGGAAGTAAGCATGTCTGTGATGAATGCTTCTAATGAGACTATTAAATTTTCTTTAAATAGAAAAAAATCAGATCCACTTTTAAAAGAAGACGAAGCAAAGATTATAGAAGGAATTATTAGATCTGCAGATCTTACTATCGACGATGTTTCAAAAAAGCCTGTAAAAGTTAAACCTAAAGCACCCTTTATAACATCGACATTGCAACAAGCAGCAAGTACCAGATTAAGCTTTAATGTAAAGAGAACTATGCGAGTAGCGCAGAAGCTATACGAGGCTGGATTGATAACTTATATGAGAACTGATGCTCCAAGCTTAAGCAAAGACTCAATATTAGATGCTAGAAATTATATTAGTGAAACTTTGGGTGAAAAGTATCTTACAAACGCACCAAGAATATATTCAAGTACTGAAAATGCTCAAGAGGCTCATGAAGCTATTCGTCCAACAAGCGCATTTATGACTGGTAACCAGTTACTCAATCATAGTGAAGAAGAAACAAAACTTTATGAGCTTATATGGCATCAGTTCATAGCATCTCAAATGCCAGATGCTGAATACCTATCCACTTCTGTAAAAATTAATCTAGAGGATTATGTATTTTCTGCAAGAGGCCGAGAGATTGTCTTTGATGGTCATACAAAGATTTCAGGCAATGCATCAAAAGACCCTGATGAGGCAATTCTACCTCCTCTGGCTGAAGGCGATTCTTTAAATTTAGAAGAATTAGATTTAGAGCAAAAATATACAAAACCACCTGCAAGATTTTCTGAAGCAGCTTTAGTTAAAGAATTAGAAAAAAAAGGAATTGGTAGACCCTCAACTTACGCTTCAATCATTTCTACTATTCAAGATAGAGGATATGTTGATGTTGAAAATAGAAGATTTTTTGTTAAAAAAATAGGTTTGATTGTTGCTGATAGATTATTAGAAAGCTTTAGTGACATTATGGACTATAGCTTTACTGCTAATTTTGAAAATCAATTAGACAGGGTTGCCGAAGGCGAGCTTGAATGGAAATCTGTATTAGATAGCTTCTATACAGCCTTTAAGAAAGATTTAACTCTTGCCTTTACCGATGAAGGTATGAGAAAAAATACACCCACACAAACCGATATTGATTGTCCTACCTGTGAATCAAACCAAATGGTTATAAGAAATTCCGGTACCGGGGTGTTTTTGGGTTGCAATGGATATAACAATGAAGGTGTTGATAAGTGTAAAGGCACTTTAAACCTCATATCCGGTGATGAGGCTATAAGTCTTGATGATCAAGACGAAGCATCAAACCTAATGATTAAAGAGCGATGTCAGCTATGTGAAACTAGTATGGATAACTTTTTAATGGATGAAACTCGTAAACTGCATGTTTGTGGAATGAATCCTGATTGCTCGGGTTATAAAATAGAACAAGGCGCCTTTAAATTAAAAGGATACGACGGCCCTTTATTAGAATGTCATAAATGCGGCTCTGAAATGCAGCTTAATACTGGAAAATTTGGCAAATACTTTTTATGTCTAAATGATAATTGTGGAACCACAAGAAACTTACAAAGAAGTGGTGAGCCTAAACCAATTGTTATGGAGCCTATATTATCTGAATTGCCTTGTGAAAAATTTGAAGATCACTATTTACTTCGTGACAGTATGAAAGGTTTATTTTTAGCTGCAAGTAAGTATCCAAAAAATAGAGAAACCAGAGCCCCCAAGCTAGCAGAATTTTTAACCATAGTTACAGAGGATAATTTATTAGAAGCTTGCAGATACTTAAAAGATCCCAAGAAGCACTTTTATCTTTTAACTGGACCTTTAAAGGATAAAGATAAAAATCCATATGTGATTAGGTATAACAAAGCAGAGGATACTCATTATTTAGCATCAGAAAAAGATGGAAAGAAGACTAAATGGACAGCTGTTTATGATAATAATGAATGGAGAGAGCAATTAAAGAAATAGCTACCTCAGCGGAACTTGCTAACCTTTATCAGGATATTGCTAAAAATTTATTAGATCAGATTAATCTTAATAATCAAAACTATCTTTTTTTAATCTCATTAGAAAAAAGCTTAAGTTATTTTGCTGATGAAATTTTTGAGAAGACTCAATCAGCAGACTCTAATCTAATTATCAATCTGTCATGCAAAGCTAAATGGGAATCTCTTTCAGAAAATACAGCTATTAAAAATATTATTATTCCTGAAATAGCCACTGGCGGAGTTATTGAACAGATAAATTTCTACCAATCATCACTTATTACACCAAAAAGAGATGATTTAATTTCAACAGATAGCTTAATTGACTTGAAAAAACTAAATGAGTTATTAAATAGAACATATAGATGGATAAGCTTGCTTCGCAAAAACTTAGATGAATGTTAAGCTATTTGAACCAGGAGAATAAATGTCAAATTACCTAGAACTTGCCCAATTACCAGATGGAACTATCGTCCTAAGACGATCTGATGATCATGAAAACCCAATTGTAAAAATACAATTTTCAGGTGAATCAAAAGATTTTCTTCAAGGACAAGAATTAAATGTCGCAAAAGAAATGATTAGAGCTGGAATCGAGAGTGTTAGTGGCAACGTAACAGATTTTGATGAATTCTTAGAATCACAAAAAGGTAATATTTCTAAAAAACCTGTAATCCTTCACTAGTTTTCTCTTATCAGACCTACGCTTTTACCTTCTATATGAATTTCTGTTTCTCTTAGATCAATTTCAATATCATTGAAATCTTCATTGGCTGGCTTTAAGTGAACTATTTCAGGAGATTTTCTTTCAAAGTATTTAACAGTTACCTCGTCTTCAATTCTGGCAATTACAATATCTCCATTTCGTATATCCTGTGTTTTTTTAACAGCAATCAGGTCATCTTCCATAATTCCAGCATCTTTCATGCTGAGACCTTTTACTCTTAAAAAGTAATCAAAGCTACTTCCAAAGAAAGAAGGTGGACAATTAACTGTCTTTTCAATATTTTCTGAAGCGAGTGTTGGGGATCCAGCAGCCACTAACCCAATGATAGGAAAGCCACTTTCTTCTTTTCCTATAGGATTTACTAAAGTTATGCCTCTAGAGGTGCCGCTTTCAATTCTTATAAAACCTTTTTTTTCTAATGCTCGAAGATGAGTTTCTGCTGAATTAGGCGACTTAAATCCTAATTCTTTGCAAATATTAGCTCTTGTTGGAGGAAATCCTGTCTTATTAATGTATTCTTGAATACAATCAAGTACTTTATTTTGTTGGATTGTTATTTCTTTCATAATATTATTAAATAGTACTGGGTATTTATACAGTATATTACTTTAACCATGAACATAGCAACAATTATTTAAATGGAAAAATCTAAGTTAATCATAGGCATATCTTCGAGAGCTTTATTTAATCTTGATGACAGTCATGCGATTTACCTCAAAGATGGATTAGAGGCTTATCAAAAATATCAAATAGATAATGAAGATAAAACTTTAGAACCAGGAGAAGCATTTCCACTGGTACAAAAAATATTAAATATTAATTCGTGTTATTCAGATGGTGATCGCATAGAAGTTATTTTGCTATCAAGAAATACATCTGATACCGGTCTTAGGATCAGAAATTCAATTGAAGCACATAATCTTAATATTAGTAGAGCTGCATTTTGTGGCGGAGAAAGTCCGCATAAATATGTAAAAGATTTTGGTGTACATTTATTTTTATCTAGCAGTATTGAGGATGTAAAATTAGCTATTGATAGTCAAGTTGCCGCAGCTACCATAGTTTCCAAAGCTAGCTCTCAAAAAACAAAAAATGATGATGATTTATTAAGAATTGCTTTTGATGGTGATGCTGTAATTTTTTCAGATGAATCTGAGCAAATTTATCATGATAAAGGCTTAGAAGCTTTTATCGATAATGAAAAGAAAGCCACTAGCATTTTAAAAGCTGGGCCTTTTAAAAATTTTATTATTGAATTAAATAAAATACAAAGCGAGTTTAAAATTAATGAGTGCCCCATAAGGACTGCTTTAGTTACAGCAAGATCAGCTCCATCGGATAAAAGAGTCATTAAGACTTTAAGAGAATGGGGAGTGAGAATAGATGAGTCATTATTTCTTGGCGGCATGTCTAAACAGGATTTTTTAAAGTCATTTCAAGCAGATATATTTTTTGATGATCAAGAAATAAATATAATAGAAGCCTCCGAAGGCACGGCATCAGGCCATGTTCCTTACGGTGTTAAAAACAACAAAGACTCATAATGGAAATCATATGCTTTGATATGGAGGGAACGCTTACTCCTGAAATATGGGAGCAGGTTGCTTTTAACACTAAAATAGAAGATTTTAGTAAAACCACTCGAGATATTCCCAATTATGGCGATCTAATGGATTACCGTTTAAAACTTATGCAAAAGCATGGGTTAAAGTTGACTGATGTTCAGCAAGCAGCAGATCAATTAGAACTTCTTCCCGGAGCTCTGGATTTTTTAAATCGAGTTAGAGAACATTTCCAAGTTGTTATTCTCTCTGATACCTTTCATGAAATTGCTAACCCTTTAATGGAAAAATTAGGCTACCCACTTTTGCTATGTCACAACTTATCTATCGGAGGTGATGGAAGTATTCTTGATTATCACTTGCGTCATGAAAAAGCGAAGCAACAAGCAATACTTGGGTTTCAATCTATGGGCTATAGGTGTCTTGCCGCTGGAGACTCTTATAACGATCTTCAGATGTTTGAAGTCGCAGATAAAGGGTTTTTCATTAATGCGCCTATAAAAATATCGACTGAACATCCTGAAATACCAGCATTTAATAGTTATGATGACCTAGAGCATGCATTTAAAGAGCATTCTCATTTTATAAAATGAGTGAACATCTAAAACTAAATAATTACGAAAGACCAAAGCTAGATCTTCCTGGTGAAGATAATAGTCTGCTTTTGCATAGCTGTTGTGCTCCTTGTGCTGGAGAAGTTATGGAGGCTGTAGCAGCCTCAGATATCAAAACAACTGTATATTTCTATAATCCCAATATCCATCCTCTGGCTGAATACGAAATAAGAAAAGATGAGAACAAAAGATTTTGCGATAAGCTAGGTTTTGAATTTATTGATGCTGATTACGATAAAGATAATTGGTTTGAGAGAATTAAAGGGCTTGAGAATGAGCCTGAAAGAGGCAAAAGATGCACAGAATGTTTTGATATGAGATTTGAGCGTTCGGCCTTGTATGCTCATGAAAATAATTTTGGTGTATATGCTACAACTTTAGGAATATCTCGATGGAAAGATATGGATCAGATTAATACCTCTGGAGATAAAGCAGCAGAAAGATATGATGCAGTTACTTACTGGGATTTTAACTGGAGAAAGCAGGGCGGATCTTCTCGTATGATTGAAATATCCAAAGAAGAAAATTTTTATCAACAAGAATATTGTGGTTGTGTTTATAGCTTAAGGGATACAAATAAGTGGCGAATGAAAAATAATAAAGACAGAATTATAAGAGGTGTAAAGTTTTACTCGTAAGTCTTTATTTGGGAAACGGCCATACCATCTTGTACAATAGCCTCACTTTTTATGACAGCTGGAAATAAATTTAGACAAGCAATCGAGGATAACAATCCTCTTATGATCGTGGGTGCTATAAATGCATACTCAGCAATCCTTGCTGAAAAACAAAATCACAAAGCAATCTACCTTTCAGGTGGTGGTGTTGCTGCAGCCTCGCATGGAATTCCAGATCTTGGGATTACTACCATGGAAGATGTTTTAGTAGACGCTAAGAGAATTACTGCTGCGAGCTCATTGCCTTTATTGGTTGATATCGATACTGGATGGGGTGGCGCTTTTAATATTGCTCGAACTATCAAAGAAATGACGAAGGCAGGCGTTGCTGCAGTTCATATGGAAGATCAAGTTTCTCAGAAAAGATGTGGCCATAGACCCAATAAAAGTTTGGTATCTTGTAATGAAATGGTAGATAGAATAAAAGCTGCTGTTGACGCTAGAGAGGATGATTCTTTCTTTATTATGGCCAGAACTGATGCTTTTGCCTCAGAGGGGATGCAAGCTGCAATAGATAGATCATCTAAATACCTTGAAGCTGGCGCTGATGGAATTTTTTTAGAAGCTGTAACTGATTTAGAAGACTATAAGAAATTTAAATCCCAAGTAAATGCTCTTTTATTAGCAAATATAACTGAATTTGGAAAAACACCACTCTTTACCAATGATGAATTAGCATCAGTGGGAGTTGATATGAGTTTATATCCATTATCAGCATTTAGAGCTATGAGCTTAGCCGCTGAAAAAGTCTATGAATCTCTTCTAAAAGAAGGGACTCAAAGAAATGTTTTAGATATAATGCAGACGCGCGAAGAATTATACGAGCGCCTAAATTATCACGAGTTCGAACAAAAATTAGATAAATTATTTTCTGAAGAAGGGGAAAAATAATGGTTAAAAAATTAGAAGGTGCTGGTCTTAGGGGTCAGGTAGCAGGCGAAACTTCACTATCAACTGTTGGTCAAATTGAAGGTCTTGCATACAGAGGACACAAAATTGAAACTCTAGCAGAAAAGGCAACATTCGAAGAGGTCGCTTATTTATTGCTTTATAGCAAGTTACCTAATCAAACAGAACTTGATGCATATAAAGCCTTATTAAAAGGTCAAAGAGATTTACCGCAAACCTTAAAAGAAGTTTTGCAAAAGATTCCTGCTTCAGCTCATCCAATGGATGTCATGCGCACAGGTACTTCTATGCTTGGCAACCTTGAACCGGAGGGTGATTTTGAAAATCAGCTTCATTCAATTAATAGAATGATTGCCACCATGCCTTCGATTGTTACTTACTGGTATAAGTTTACTCACGATGGACAAGATATAGATTTAGTGAACGATGAAGATAGTATGGCAGGTCATTTCTTGCATATCCTTCATGGCAAAACACCTTCAGATCTACATAGAAGAGTTATGGATGTCTCATTAGTTCTCTATGCTGAACATGAATTCAATGCTTCAACATTTACTGGAAGAGTTTGTGCTTCAACTATGTCAGATATTCATTCTTGTGTAGTAGCAGCAATAGGATCATTAAGAGGTCCTCTGCATGGCGGCGCTAATGAAAAAGCTATGGAATTAATTGAAAATTGGACTAGCAGAGATGAAGCAAAAGAAAAAATCTTAGCTATGCTTGCTAATAAAGAAAAAATTATGGGCTTTGGTCATGCTGTTTACTCTATAAGAGATCCTCGAAATGCAGTGATTAAAGAGTTCGCTAAAGAGCTTTCTTTATTGCATGACAATGATGATTTGTATCAAGTAGCTGAAGAAGTTGAAAAAGTTATGGCTGATGAAAAGAAAATGTTTGCTAATGCTGATTTTTTCCATGCACCTGCATATTTTTATATGGGCATTCCTACTAAACTCTTTACACCTATTTTTGTAATGTCACGAGTTTCAGGCTGGACAGCGCATTGTATGGAGCAAAGATCTAATAATAGAATTATTAGACCAAGTGCTGATTATATTGGGGTTGAAAGCTCTGAATGGATTGATATAGAAGATAGGTCCTAGTTATGTCATCTAATGTTGATCAAAATGTCAGACCCGACTATGACGCAGTTATTGTAGAAATTGCTGATTACGTTACTAACTTTAAAATAGAATCTGACCTTGCTTTAGATACCGCAAGAAACTGCCTTATAGATACTATTGGTTGTGGTTTGCTTGCTCTTACATTTCCTGCCTGCACAAAAATGTTAGGTCCACTAGTCGAAGGTACCTCAGTACCTTTTGGTGTCAGAGTTCCTGGTACCAATTTTAAATTAGATCCGATTAAAGGCGCTTTTGATATTGGCTGTATTATCAGATGGCTTGATTATAACGATACCTGGCTCGCAGCCGAATGGGGACATCCATCAGATAATCTAGGAGCAATCTTAGCTGTCACCGATTTTATTTCTCAACAAAATATAGCTGAAGGCAAAGACCCTTTAACTATGAAAACTGTTCTTGAGTCCATGATCATGACGCATGAAATTCAAGGCATTCTCGCACTTAAAAATAGTTTTAATAAAGTAGGTTTGGATCATGTTGTTTTAGTAAAAGTAGCTTCCACTGCTTTGGTTACAAAATTAATGGGTGGAACTAAGCAGCAAATAATGGATGCAGTGACTCATGCATGGGTAGATGGGCAGAGTCTTAGAACTTACCGCCATGCACCCAATGCAGGTTCTAGAAAAAGTTGGGCTGCAGGCGATGCAACCAGTAGAGCAGTTAGATTAGCCATGATTACTCTTTCGGGAGAAATGGGTTATCCAGGAGTTTTATCAGCACCTGTGTGGGGTTTTGAGGATGTATCTTTTAAAGGACAAAAACTTTCATTACCGCAACCTTTTGCAACCTATGTTATGGAGAATGTGCTTTTCAAGATTAGTTTTCCAGCTGAATTTCATGCACAAACTGCTGTAGAAGCAGCTGTTACTTTACATCCAGAAGTTAAAGACAGATTAGAGGACATTACGTCAATTGAAATTACTACTCATGATTCAGCTATAAGAATTATTTCAAAAGTTGGTAATCTTAATAATCCAGCAGATAGAGATCATTGTCTGCAATACATGGTTGCCATTGGATTATTAAAAGGTAATTTAATTGCTGAGGATTATGAAGATGACGTAGCTGCCGATCCAAGGGTAGATGCTTTGAGAGAAAAAATGGTTATAAGTGAAGATGAAAGATATTCAACTGAATATCATGAAGCTGATAAACGCTCTATAGCTAATAAAATTCAAATTCATTTTAATGACGGCTCGTCAACGGAAGCTATAGAGGTTGAATATCCCATTGGACATAAACGCAGAAGAGAAGAGGGTATTCCCGTGCTAGAACAAAAATTCATGAGTAATCTAAAAATAACTTTTGATGCTAATAAGTGCGATGAAATTTATGCGCTTTGCACAGATCAAGAGGCATTAGAAAATACTTCTGTTACAGATTTCCAAGAACTTTTTACTTTACAAAACAACAATTTTTAAATTATGACTAAAAATATTCTCATTATTGGTGGAAGTTCAGATATTGGACTTGAAATAAATAATCTTGCTACAGCAGAAGGTCATAGTGTTTATGCAACCTCAAGAGATGAAGCTGTTTCAAATAGTTATGATAATTTTATTCACTTAGATCCTAATCAAAGCTTAGATGCGCTGGATGACATTCCTGAAGATATTCATGGATTAGTTTATTGCCCAGGAACCATTAATCTTAAATCACTCCAAAGACTTACTCTGGAAGATATCAAAGCTGAGATGGAAGTAAATTTTTATGGCGCCTTTAACGTTATTAAAAAAGTACTACCCAATTTAAAAAAGAATGATGGTGCATCTGTAGTTTTATTTTCAACTGTAGCAGCCAATACAGGAATGCCAATGCACTCATCAATAGCAGCATCCAAAAGTGCGCTAGAAGGCTTTGCAATTAGCTTAGCTGCAGAACTTGCCCCAAGAGTTGCTATTAATTGTGTGGCTCCATCGATTGTTGATACTAAATTAGCCTCTCACATCCTTTCTACCGATGAGCGCAAAGAAGCATCAGCAGACAGACATCCTTTAAAGACTATTGGTAATCCGTTAGCTATTGCTAAGACCGCTTACCACCTGCTTGATGCAAAAGATAACTGGATCACTGGCCAAGTTATTGCTGTTGATGGTGGCCTATCTTCTTTGAAGATATAGACTTATTAAGCTAGAATTAAACTAGTACTTAATAATAAAACTATTTTTTTTAAAAACTTCAAACTATTAGTATATTCACTTGGAATTTTACTCTTCATTTCAGCATGTGGAGGCGGAGGAGTTGGCGGAAGCACTCCTACTCCAGAGCCTAGCCCAACTACTACTCTTTCTAGTTCATCAGCATCGGTTTCATTAGATTCAGTTATTACATTAACCTGGTAC
>Ga0209830_10000319_pt1 | contig 52910 bp, 57 predicted proteins | sample ArcticOcean_MG_C_12_FD_187439 | JGI IMG/M metagenome (GOLD analysis project Ga0209830, IMG submission 187439) | Marine microbial communities from western Arctic Ocean - ArcticOcean_MG_CB8_130 (SPAdes) (version 2) | ecosystem: Environmental > Aquatic > Marine > Oceanic | place: Arctic Ocean...
CTTTTGGGGGATTCATAGATATCTCTAAGTAAAAAAACCCAGGGTATCCCCTGGGTATTTATTACATTTCTACTAATTCACCTAATGCTTTTACATATCGATTAGCATGAGACCGCTCTGCTTTAGCCAGCGTTTCAAACCAATCTGCAACCTCATCAAAACCTTCATCTCTAGCAGTTTTTGCCATACCAGGATACATATCTGTATATTCATGAGTCTCACCAGCTACAGCAGCTTTTAAATTATTTTCTGTTGTGCCAATAGGTAGTCCTGTTGCAGGATCGCCACATTCTTCAAGATATTCTAAATGGCCATGAGCATGCCCTGTCTCTCCTTCTGCAGTAGATCGAAATAAAGCTGCAACATCGTTATATCCTTCAACATCAGCTTTTGCGGCAAAATATAAATACCTACGATTTGCTTGAGATTCACCTGCAAATGCGTCCTTTAAATTCTGTTCTGTTTTACTTCCTTTTAGAGCCATTTTTAATTACTCCTAATAATAAAAAATTGAAAACTGTAAATTGAAAATACTAATTAATACAGTATAAATTAGTATATTGTTGATTCTATATCTAATAAGCATTTAGAAGGATAAAAAAATAACATTTAGACAAAATTAATGATATTTATTAACCGAAATATCTATCATTCCCAGCCTAATAAAAATAATATTAGCCTATAATAAAGAAATGATATTTAATCTAATATTAAAAAAAATACAATTCATAAAATTTATTATAGTTGGTGTTTTAAACACAATTGTTGGTTATGGTATTTATTGGGCAATGCTGCAATTAGATTTTAATTTTACAATTGCAGCCCTTGTTTCTACATTGATAGGAATAATATTTAATTTTTTTACAATGGGAAGATTAGTTTTTAATTCGGAAAATAATGTTCTTTTCTATAAATTTGTATTTGTTGTTATTTTTCTGTACCTTATATCAATTGCTGGAATTTCTTTTATGCATAATTTTGATATAAGTTATGAAATTGCTGGAGCAATAATTCTAATTCCTCGTGCGATACTTAGTTATATTTTAAATAAAAATGTGGTATTTAAAAAATGAAAAAAACAATTACTATATTCACTAATACATTTAATGAAGAAGATAATATCGACGAGCTATATGATCGGTTTTCTAAAGCTGTAGCAAAAATTCCTAAATATAGCTTTGAATATTTATTTATTGATAATGCATCTAATGACGGAACTGTCAAAAAAATTAAGCAGATAGCAAAAAAGAATACAAAAGTTAAGTTGATAGTAAATGCAAGAAATTTTGGTTCTGAAAGTTCGCATATGCATGGACTAAATCAGATCTCATCAGATGCATGCATTCACCTTGCATCAGATCTTCAAGACCCCCCAGAAACTATCCCAGATATATTGAAAAAATGGGAAGAAGGATTCAAAATAGTTGTTCTTGTTAAAAAAGAAACCGAAGAATCGCAATTTATACACACCTTCAGAAAACTATATTATCGACTTTTAACAAAAATCTCAGACGTTCCTCCAATCGAAAACTCTACTGGGAGTGGGCTAGTTGATCATGATGTAATGAATTATCTTAAAAATACATCAGACCCCATTCCCTTTTTTCGAGGGGCTTTAGTAGAAATTGGCTTTCCAATTGGTATTGTGAATTTTATACAGCCGAAAAGAAAAAAAGGGGTTTCAAAAGATAGTAATTTTTATAACCTATACGCAACAGCTATGTTAGGCATTACTAATCATTCAAAATTTCCAATAAGGCTCTTAGCTATATTTGGATTTATTTTGTCTGTTTTAAGTTTTATTCTTGCTATGAGTTATTTATTCATGAAATTATTTTTTTGGACTTCTTTTAATGTAGGTGTAGCACCATTACTTATTGGTTTGTTCTTTTTTGGATCAATACAAATGTTTTTTCTAGGATTAATTGGCGAATATATTGGTACAATTCACAGCAGAATTCGAAATATGCCCCTAGTTGTTGAATCAGAACGTGTAAACTTTTAAAAGTAATTGAATGTAGATAGTTAAATAGGATTAATTGTTAAAGATGCTTAATAAATTAAAAGATTTAGTTGTTCTTGAAATAGCAAATAATCATATGGGTGATGTGGAACATGGCATTCATCTGATTGATGCTTTTTCAAAAATTTGCAATAAATTTAAACATCTTAATTTTGCATTTAAAATGCAATATAGAGATCTTAAAACTTTTATACACGAATCTGTAAAAAATGATCTCAATAATCACTATGTAAAAAGATTTTCTGAAACTAAACTCACTGAAAGTAATTTTAATAAATTAGCCCAAAAGATTAAATCTAATGGTTACCAATCTATGGTGACACCATTTGATAATAATTCTTTAAAATTAATATTAAAACAGGATATAGACATTCTTAAGGTTGCTAGTTGTTCTTTTACAGACTGGCCTCTTCTCGAGGATATGGTTAAGATTAATAAGCCAATTATTGCCTCTACTGCAGGAGCATCAGAAACTGACATTGATAACGTTGTCTCATTCTTTAAAAATAGAAAAAAAGAATTTGCAATCATGCATTGTGTAGCAGAATACCCAACAAAAGATGAAAGGTTAAATTTATCTCAAATTGATTATCTTCGAAATCGCTATCCAGATGCAACTATTGGCTATTCAACACATGAAGATCCGAATAATTTCAATTTTGTTTCAATAGCGGTTGCAAAAGGAGCAAAAATATTTGAAAAACATGTGGCGCTTCCAACAGATGAATACCCAATTAATAAATATTCAGTTAGTCCTGATCAATTTGAACAATGGTTAAACTCATTATCTCATGCAATGAAGGTTTGTGGAGAAGGTGAAAAAAGAAGTCTTATAAATAATGTGGAACAAGAAAGTTTACATTCTTTAAGAAGAGGGATTTTTGTTAAGAAAAAAATTAGCAAAGGAGATGTTATATTAAGCAAAGATATCTACTTTGCATTTCCGCCTAAAAAAAATCAATATACTGCTAATGACTATTCCAAATATTCTTCATTCAAAGCAAAAACTGAAATAAAGAAAGATGAGGCTGTGTCGAAAAATAACTCGTCTATTTCTTATCATAGATTAATGCTAGAGGAAATTACAAAGAAAGTTAATGGGATAATATCAGCTGCAGAAATAAAGCTTCCATCTTCAATTCAAATGGAAATATCACATCATTACGGCCTAGAAAAATTTAATGAATACGGAATGGTGATTTTCACATTAATTAATCGAGCATATTGTAAAAAATTATTAATCTCTCTGCCTGGTCAAGTTCATCCAGCTCAATATCACAAAAAGAAAGAAGAATCATTTCTTTTAATGTATGGGGACCTAACTCTTACATTAGATAATAAAAATATTAAAATGAAGCTCGGCGAAGTCGTAACAATTGAAAAAGGAATGGTACACCAATTTTCAAGTAAAAAAGGGGCTATTGTCGAAGAAATATCTGACACACACAACACAGACGACTCATTTTATATTGATGATAAAATAAATTTAAATGATAATAGGAAAACTTTTATAAATTTTTATAAAAATTTATAAAAGTTTATAAAGCTATATGCAAAAAATTAGAGTTGCAGATTATGTAGCATCCTTTATAAAAAAAATTGGAGTAGATTGTGTTTTTATGGTCCCTGGTGGTGGGGCAATGTTTTTAAATGATGCCATTCAATGCAAAAAAGGTTTAGATTATGTTGCCAACCATAACGAACAAGCTTCATCCATTTCTGCGGAAGCATATTCAAGAGTAACTGAAAATATTGGAGTTGCTATAGTTACAACCGGTCCAGGTTCAACTAATGCAATAACCGGAGTAGCTGGTGCTTGGATTGAGTCTGTTCCATTAATGATTATCTCTGGTCAGGTTAAAACATCAGATTTAAAAGGTAATTCTGGAGTTAGGCAAATGGGGCCTCAAGAAGTAGATATAGTATCTATAGTAAAGCCTATTACTAAGTATGCTACAACTGTTAAAAATCCAAAAAAAATTAGATTAGAGTTAGAAAAGGCCTACCACATAGCAACAACAGGCCGAAAAGGTCCTGTTTGGATAGATATACCGCTTGACGTTCAAGCCGCGCCAATCGAGTCAGAAACTCTTATCGAATTTAAAGCTCTTTCAAGCAAAAAAAATCTCTTTAATGAATATAATGAAATTCTTAATTTAATTAATTCTTCAAATCGACCAATTATATTAGCTGGTCATGGTATTAGATTATCTAAAGCCTCAAAAGATTTTACAAAAATGTGCAGAATATTAAAAATACCTGTGGTGACAACATGGAATGCAATGGATTTAATCCCAGACTCAAGTGAATTAAATATTGGAAAGCCGGGGACTGTGGCACTCAGAGCGCCTAATTTTGCAATTCAAAATTCGGACTTATTAATTTCCATAGGAGCACGACTGGATAATATTATTACAGCATATAACCCAAAAAACTTTGCTAAAAATGCAAAGAAAATAATTGTCGACATTGATTTAAATGAATTACATAAATTTAAAATGAAAATTGATTTTAAGATAAATATGGATGCTAAGTTATTTATAGAAAATTTAAATAGCAAATCAACTAAAACTAATATCAAAAGATTTTCTAGTTGGATAAAAAAATGTAATGAATGGAAAAAAAAATATCCCATTAATGATGGAAATAAATTTATTAAAAATAAAAAAATTAGTCATCTTCAGTTAGTTGATTTCTTATCAGATCAATTACCAAAAAATTCATTAATCGTAACAGGGAGCTCAGGCTTAGCTATTGAGTCTTTTTATATGGCTTTTAGGAATAAGCCTGGGCAAAGAATTTTTCTAACATCGGGATTGGGTGCTATGGGTTATGGATTGCCTGCCTTAATTGGAGCTTTAAATTCAAATAAATATAAAGAAATAATATGTATTGAAAGTGACGGAAGTCTATTAATGAATTTACAAGAAATTTTGACATTAAAGCTATCAAAAAAATCTTTCAAATTATTTATTCTCAATAATAACGGTTATGCATCAATTAGAAATACGCAGAAAAATTATTTCAACAAAAGATATATTGCTACTGGTCCAGAATCAAATTTATACTTGCCTGATATATGTAAAATATTTAGTTCAATAGGTATTAATGCTTTTAAGGTAAAGGATTTAAATAGCTTGAGTAAAGGAATAAATACAGTTTTAAAAAGTAAAAAATCTATCGTTTGTGATATTTCTTTAAAATCAGATGATACTTTGTGGCCAAAATCTGCAGCAATCCCTCAGAAAAATGGTTCAATGTTATCAATGCCACTAGAAGATATGACGCCACTCTTATCAAGAGAGCAACTAAAAAAAGAAATGATATACCCCCTAAACCTAGCTTCAAAAAAAATAAAAAATTAAATGGCCACTAATTTAAAATGTAGATCCTGTAAAAGTCAATTATTTGAACCGCCGCTTTTATCATATAAAAACTCCCCTATATCAGCTCAGGATTTTCATATGAACCCTGATCAGAAAAATAATAATGTAAGCCTTGATATATACCAATGTAAAAAATGTAATTTAGTGCAGCATATATTAGATCCTGTGCCATATTATAAAGAAGTAATTCGAGCAGTATCTGTTTCAAAAGAAATGGAAAATTTTAGAATACAACAATTTAAAGAATGGGTAGAGTTAAATAAACTAACTAATAAAAAATATATTGAGATTGGTTGTGGTGCTGGGGATTACCTAGAAATTATAAGAAAAATTGGTATTAAAAAAGTATTTGGTTTGGAATACTCTGATAAAAATTTAGCTTTGTGTAAAACAAAAAGTTTAGAAGTAATTAAGGGTTATTTAGACGGTGATTTAGTAATTCAAGATCAGCAACAAAACGGTTATGATGCATTTGGTATCTTTAGCTTTATGGAGCATTGGCCTAATCCCTCAGAAGCATTAAGTATCTTATGGGATCTATTAGCAGAAGAAGCATATGGAATTATTGAGGTACCTAATTTTGAAATGATTCAAAAAAAAGGTCTTTATACAGAATTCATTACTGACCATATTTTTTATTTCGATAAGAATTCACTTTCGCAAATATTACAAAGCAATGGATTTGAAGTTACCTCAATCAAAACTATTTGGCATGATTATATTTTATCTGTTGAGGTTAAGAAAAGAGTCCCTCTTCTGGTTGACAATTTTAAGGATAAATTTAATTCATTAAATAATGAACTTACTAGCTATATTAAAAAATTTGATAATAAAAATATTGTTATATGGGGAGCCGGTCATCAGTCATTAGCTATTATCTCTTTATCAGAAATAGCGAAATATATTTCTTATATAGTAGACTCTGCTCATTTCAAACAAAATAAATATACTTCTGGAACTAATATTAAAATCAAATCTCCAGAACAATTAAAAAAAAGTAATCCGGATGTGCTGATTATTATTGCTGCTGGTTATTCTGACGAAGTAAAAAGAATTGTATTAAACAAATTTGCCTTTATTAAAAATATTGCAATTGTGCGCGAAGATCACCTTGAGATTATTGAGTGAATAATATTTTAGAGTCGTACTTAAAGAAAATTAAAGAAAGTATCCCTAATCCTCAGGATGGATTACCTGAAGAATTATTTTACTTTGCTAGCTCTATAACTGCCATGGCAAATGTGGACCTATTAATTAAAAATAAAAATAAACAAACTCTACTTATATGGAGAGATGATAAATACTATGGTCCTGGCTGGCATATTCCAGGAGGAATTATACGCTTTAAAGAAACTTTTTCCTCTAGAATTCATAAAGTTGCAGAATCTGAGTTAGGTATGTCTATTACCCATAATAAAAATCCACTAACCATAAAAGAATTATTTGCTGAAAATAGGGATATCAGGGGGCACTTCATAGCATTTCTTTATAAATGCTGGCCAGAAAGTGAGCCCGATATAGGAAGAAAATATAATGGGGGCAAGCCTCAAAATGGTCAATGGTCTTGGCATGATAATGCTCCAATAAATATTATTAAACAACATGCTGCCTATGAATCATTCATCAATGGAAATAATGAATGATTAAATATAATATTGAATCTGATTTAAATTTTATTTTTAATAATTGTAAAAATGAATTCAATTTACTATCAAATAAGTCTCTTTTAATCACAGGAGGAACTGGTTTTTTTGGAAAATGGTTTCTTGAATTAATTTTCTATACTAACAAAAATTTTAATACGAATATTTTAACTACTCTAATAACAAGAGATGAAAATAAATTTTTCTTAGAAAATCCACATTATAAAAATAATAAATTTCTAAAAATAATTCAAATAGATATTTTAGATCTTAAAACAATTACCTATAAATTTGATTTCTTATTGCATATGGCTGCAACATCAGCTGAAGAAACATTTAATGGTGAGTCAGACCTTAACAAAACCAGAACTTTATTTAATGGTGCAAAAAATATTATGGAAATTGTAATTAGAAATAATATTTCAAAAGTTTTATTTACTTCGTCCGGTGTTGTTTATGGATCATCGTCTAAGGATATGAAAGATGAAAGCGATATAAGTCATTCCCTAGACCTTGAAAAAAGAAATGGATTAGCTAAAGGAAAAATTCTTGCCGAAGACATTATTTCTAATATGAGTATAGAAAATAATATTAATTTTAAAATTGCTAGATGCTTTTCTTTTGTTGGTCCATATTTACCATTAGATATCCATTATGCAATTGGAAATTTTATTAATGATGCTATTTTTAATGAGAAAATTCTAATTAATGGTAATGGATTACCATACAGATCCTACTTGTATATATCAGATACTTTAATTTGGCTTATAAAACTTCTTGTTGGTAATGCAGAAGGTATTTTTAATGTGGGATCCGAAAGGCGAATACAGATTATTGAATTAGCTACTATGGTAAGAGATATTATTGCCCCTTCTAAGAAAATAATCATCCAAAAAAAAGAGTTTAATGAAGGAAATTTTAAAAGGGATATATATCTTCCAAATACAGAAAAAATAAGAGGTTTACTTAAAGTAAAGGAATGGACATCTCTTGAGGATGCAATTTTAAAAACAGCTAAATTTACCTTGTAAATTTAGCTTACTTTATTGGGGGATAATCATTACTGAGAATTAAGAATCACTTAATTCAATATTACGCTTATATAGTAAGGGTATTTTTATTTGTTTTGCGGGAATTATTTGTGGGTCATGAAGTGCTCGCCCTGGACAAAAATCACAGGCTTTAAGGCTACTCTTATCATCCAAAAGTTTTTTAAGTTTTTTACGATTGGTAATTAGGTCTGTGTGCTTTGTTAAATCGATATAATCTTCTTTTTCATCACATACACCCAACCTTGTTATCTGTGCAGAAAAAGGGCATCTATGTAATTCATTTTTTGACAATGTAGTAAGATTTTTGCAGCAGCACTCATCAAATATCCTTTGATTTTCTTCTGTTGTCCTATTAAAATTTTCTATACGCCCACAATCAGTCCAATTTTCTGGTGGATGCCGGCGATAATCAATTTCGTTATCGATACAAAGTTGCTCAAGCTTATCTGTAGTTCTTACAAATCTAGATAATTTTTTTGTATACTCATCTTCGATTTTTTCACCAGATCTAGAATAATCAGTAATATTCATAAGTACTTTTTCATGCTTTAAGCATTCAATTTGATTTTCTCTTGGAATTACATTTCCGTTGGTATATATGACAATTCTTTTCACTTTTGATTCTGATATAAGCTTCTCAATTACATTATGTACTTTCTTGTTTACAAATGGCTCTCCACCAATAACTCTAAACTCAAATATTTGGTCAGAGAACAAGCAAAGCAACTCTATTGCTTTATTCATTTCATCAATTTCATAACTTTCTGGTTTTTCGAAAAACTGCATTAAATTAGAACAGTCCACACACTTCATTGTGCATTTCTCAGTCACAACAATATCAACACTTCTCATAAATATTTTTTTGGGGTCTCGATATCCTTCATGACATTCAATCGTGCTCGAAATTGCAAACTCAACAAATCCTTTATCTTTATCTTCATTATTATAAGGTTCGTAATGATTTTTAAACTCACTAAAATCAAATCCCTTAAGAATTAAACCTCCTGGGTATAAGCTAGTTTCTAAATACCCATAAGCAACTAGATGATCTTTTATATCAATTATGTCTGCTGAAGATATTATAAAAATTGCTTCTGGGTGCCTATTTTTAATATCATCGGTATGGATAATCTCTAGACCATTTAAAGTGCTACCTTTTTTCTTAATATTATTATCACAAAAAGATTCAATTTGAATTCCGGCCTCCTTGCAAGCCAATAGGAGTACTTGACCTGCAACTCCGGCGCCATAAATTATTATTGGTTCTTTTACAGAACATAACTTTTTAGTTAATTCTTTCTTTTTTTGTATCAGCAATGAGCTCATTCTTAAATTATAACAACTTTGGCATTTTTTTTAGTTTTTTCTAATATGTTATCTTATCATTCCCTTAATTCTACAAATATAAAGAAGAAGTAAGGGTTGATTTGTTTTTATAAGAAATGGAATTATTTTGCTCTCACCACTTTTTGGTTTGTAATGTTTAAGGTTATTTTGGAGCTTTGTTTCGCTAATGCACTCACGTATCAATTTTATTGTTTTCTTTTTATTATTCTTATCATATTGAAAACCAAGGCGTAACAGCTGAATGATTGTATAGTAAACATATGCATGTGAAATGTCGTTACTTATATTCTTATTAATTTTCATTTTTTCCAAATACATACCTAAACTCGCGAGAGCTTGTTGGAACCCAAAAAATTTACTTGTATCATTTGGTAAACGCATTCTTAAACTGGTGATGCCAACTGTGTGATTTATAATATTCTTTCTAACAAAAGAAATCTTATCAGCCCAAATTGAATATCTAAAATTAAAATCAACACCCTCACAGTGCCATAACTTTTCGTTAAAAAATAAATTATGTTCCTTGATTATAGATGCCTTAAATAAACGGCCCCATGACATTGTAAATAAAGGGTACCTATTTGGGCTTTGTAAATAGTGACTAATATAATTATTAAATTTAAATTTATTAAGTATTGTTGTTCTAGGAAATATTAATTCATTTCCTGATTTAATTCTTTCTTTATTTGATCCATCATCAGAGATAAAAAAATCTCCAACAGCTAAATCCACATTAGATTTCTTAATTTCAATAAGCAAATGCTCTAAGGTATCTTTATATATACAGTCATCGGAATCTAAGAAAAAGATAAATTCTCCAATTGAGTGGCTAATTCCAATGTTACGTGCAGCACTAGGCCCACCATTCCTTGATCTAATTACTTTAACTCTTTCGTCATACGATGCAAAAATTTCTGCAATTTGTGGAGATGTATCGTTTGATCCATCATCAACTATAATTAATTCAAGATTAATATTCGTCTGATTTAAAACACTTTTAATAGAGCGAGATAATCTGTTTTCGTTATTAAAAACTGGAATAATTATACTAATAGTAATTTTTTTATTACGCTTCCTTTTTTTAATATGGCGTAGATGAAATTTATCATTTTCAATTACATTATTGTCATAAATAGTAGGTTTTATTTTGTTATATAAAAAAATAAATAAAGTAAGAAAAGATATATTTTTAAACATCCAACTCTTAATAAGCGGCATTTTTATACATTGAATTTCATACGATTTTAAAGAATTAACAACCATTTCTTCAGTTAATAATTGTTTTAGATTTTTATAAATAAAAAGAAAACTTTTACCTTTAATTAACATTAGCGTTCTTGATATAAAATAACTTACTGATGAGTGTTGATATTGGGTTACATTTTTTATTTTATTATTTTTTAAAAAATTACAAAGAACTTCTATATGATCACAAAAATTAGCAGTAGACATACCATAAACAGTCATTCCGTCACCATGAAGCCAATGTTTGTAAATATCACTTCGGCAAATACTAATTCTTCTTGCTTTAGTTATCACTTCAGCAACAAATAATGAATCTTCATAAATACATAAAGCTTCATTAAAAAAAATATTATTTTGTTTTAAGAATTTGGTTTTATAGATACGGCCCCAGCAAGAAGTAAACATTGAGCGGCCAGTTGGATTTTTTAAATAGCTATTAATTAATTGTAATACGTCTTTACCTTTTAAAAGTCCTTCATAACCATAATCGACTGAATAGTTTATAAACCCATTTTTGTCAGTATGCTTAAAAGCATATATTTGGAAATCTGGTTTTTTATCGAATACATTATTAATATCTTTAATCTTTGCTAAATCAAGATCATCATCACCATCACAAAAAAGAAGGAACTCAGTTTTACACTCTTGAATTCCAATATTTCTTGATTTTGAGACACCATAATTATGTTCATTTTTAATGTATGTCACATTAATATTTTTTATTTTTTCTTTCAGAAAATCAAGAAGGTCATCTTCAGAGCCATCATCAATTAAAATAAAGTATACAAAGTCATAATTATTTCGTTTAATATTTTCAATAATAATATGCCTATAAGCAAAGGCATTATAGAAGGGTATTATTATCGTAAGCTTATAAGAAGTTTTTTGTTTCAACATACCAACCATAAATTTTAAAATACTTCGATTTTAATTCTTGAGCATTGTTTAATGCATTGATTAAATAAAGATAACTTTTTTTGTAAATCTTCGAAAAATATATTTTAGCAATTGAATGTTGTGGGCAAAATTTACATTCAAGATTACAAAATGATGAGGGTTCTACATATACTACAAGTGGTGAATCTAGGGGCAGATTTTCCTCAAGCTTTAATCGACCTTCGTAATTAAACTGTGCTTTAAATTCTGCCAAAATATGCAGCCTTCAAAATATTTCGCTCAATTATATGTTATTGAAATTTAATATCAATCAATTAATATATTTAATCATGACGTATTTCATGCCCATCTTTAAAACCATGAAAATTGAGTAATAATTTTTGAATATTTTTAGAATATTTAAGCATTTGTTTTTTCTTAATAATTTTTGGATGATTTTCTTCAAGGGCTATTTCTGCCATATAACTAGCTACAAAACATGTAAGTAAGCCTACTCTATGCTTTGATGAGCTATTGTTTCCACTTTTATGCCATAAATGACCTGTCCAAATTGCAATTGAACCTTTTGGCGCAATCATTGAAACTAATCTTTTTTGAAATTTTAAGTCATCAGAAGGTTTTGGTTTTTTTAAAAATTTATGAGAACCAGGCAAGCAGATAGTTGCTCCATTTGATTCATTATAATCTTCAAAAATGAAATTTACATTCATTCTTATTAGCCAATCTGGTATTGGTTCAGGGACCGCTAGATCCGAGTGTAACTTATGTTCTGAGCCACCAGGGGGAATAATATTAATATGATGACTACTAAGAGTATATTTATCATGAAACGTATCTCTATTAAATAAATCATTCATAATATAATTAATTAAAGGTATATCAATTAATTCTCCAAGTTCTTTTGATTTATTTATTACGTTATAAACTCTTTGAAAATCATTATTAAATCCATAAAAATATCCATTTTTATTTTCTTTTTTTGAAAGCTTTAGGCATATATTTCTGAGCTTATTACATTCTTTATCATTAAATACATTTGGTATAACTACATAACCATTTTTTAAAAAAGAATTTTTAGCTTTTAAATTCCATAATTTTGTTTTTTTATTAAAATTTTTCTTCTCAAATTCTTTTAAAATTAATTTTGAGAAAAATAATATTAAATCTTTGTAATTTTTAGCTTTATATTTAGTAAAGTTTTTATCAGATTTAACATCGGTTTTCAAAAATTTTTTTAGCTGATCATCAAAGGGAAGCTTTTTTATTTGAATTGCATTTAAAAAATACCTATTTGATTGAAAATCACTTAAATTATTAGGGTTAGAATCTATCCATATCAATCCCATTGTTACTATTGATAAATCATTAAGCAATATTTTTTTTAGTCTTAAATTTTTATTTAAGCTTTTGAGAAAATAATTTTTATAAAAAATAATTGCTTCATTTAATTGGCTGTAAGATTTTATGGTCATAGTAATTTAATAAATTTATATATTATTTATATTTGATATATCACTTTGTAATATAACTTAACTATTATAAAATGAATACCATTCAAATATTTTAATTTAATTAAATAAAAATGGCCGATAACTTACAAATCCTAGCTGATCAAGAAGCTTTATCTTTAGTTGAAAAAAATAAACGTAAAGATCAAAGCATCCACCGCCCAAGAGTTCATGAAAAAATTCAACAATATTTTAAAAATATGCTTGATGGTGAAATTAGTCCAATTTTAAGAATAAAAATAAATCGTTCATTATGTAATTTTCATTGTATGCACTGTTGCGAAGAACCCTACATGACTCGCGATATTAAAAAAGAAACCGGTGTTAAGTTAGATCCTAGACACCAGATGGACCTTGATGATTATAGGGAGCTTTCTAGGCAAGCAGATGAAGCTGGAATTTTTAGATTTGTTCTAACTGGAGGAGAAGCTCTTTTAGACTCAAGTATTGACCAGCTTATTGCAGCTATAGATCCAAAAAAACATTTAATTATTTTAGACACTAACGGCTGGACTTTTGATGAAGAAAAAGCAAAATGGTTTGCTGGGCTAGGTGGGTATAAAGTTCAAATATCATTAGATAGTATGATTGAGAAAGAGCACGATGAATTTAGGGGTAAGCCAGGCTCTTATGCAAGAGTTTTAAGAGCCTTAAAGGCTTCAAAATCTGCAAACCTAGAATTACTTATATCAACATGTATTATTAAGGATCGTGTTTTTTCTGAAGAATTTGAGATGCTCTGCAGTTATTGTAAGGATGAGGATATACCTCTTTACGTAACACTAGCAAAACCAGTTGGAACAGCCAGAGAGCAAGATACTTGGGTTTGTACTAAAGAAGACGTAGACCAGTTAAAATATTTGGAAGATAAATATGATATTTTTACTCATATGAGCCCTTCATACGGTCAACCTGGAAGATGTATTACGGTAAAAGGAATCAATACAGTTAACCATGATGGAGAAATTGTTCCGTGTCCTTATATGGATTTATCTATCGGGAATATTGTTAAAGAGCCTCTTAAGGATGTCCTTAGCAGAGGGATGATGAATAGTTGGCTTGGTCCCTATAGGGACGAGTGTATAATTGGTGAACATATGGACTTTATTCGCTTCCATAATCAATCAGTTGCTAACTACCAAAAAAATGTAAGTCATTTACTGCCAGTAACCTATGAACATGGCTTTGGTAAAACTCCAGAGATTGATAACAATGATAATCCACCCAGTCCACCAGAAATTTTAGCAGAAGATAGAAGAGCTATCTTTGCTATAAAATCAATTTAATTAGGAGATTTTCTTGAAGCTGTTTGATGACTATGGTCGTCGTATACCAACGGTAAACGATAGGGTCTTTCGTAAAGAGCCAAGTTTTTACTACAAAATAAATCAACCAAATTTTGATTTCAATTCAATACTAGAAAGAACAAAAAAAAATTTAATCGGTGTAGATAATTTGTCTGCTGCTGATTTTGAATCGAAAGCTAACTCATTACTTAAAAAATTAAAAGACAATGAAGATTTTTCATTATTAACTAATGGAGTTCATGTGCCTTTTATTTACCGTAATACTTCCAAGGGAGTTGATTTAGGAAAAAATCTAGAAGAAACAATTCTTCCAGCTCTAAAGGAATCATTTACTGAAAAATTTCCGGATGCACATTTTAAAGCTGTTCTCCAAAGCAATTCTGAATTACAGAATAATATTAAAGTTCATCCGGGGTCACGCTACGATAAATTTTTAGATGATAGCTTTAATGGAGTTATAGGTTGGTATTTCCCTCAAGCCTTTCAGGAATTTGATATAGACTCACAAAGAAATCAAATGTCAAAACTTCCAGAAATAAATAATGTAAAAATGTGCTTAAGCGGCGGGATGGACATAGGGGCAGCAGTTGTTGGATCGCCTGAGCTGCTTATAAATAAAGATCATTACTCGCCAATTCTTTGTATGTCCTCATTTGTTCATAGTGATGAGAGGTTGGTCTTACTCCTCAAAGCTTATGGCCCACATATGGAATTTTGGTGTATGACGCAAATGCTATCAAAAAATACAACTCAAGTTTCTGAACAATGGGCAGGTGGCTTAAGTATTTATTCTAAATTTTAGAGTAACGTTATCAAATTTATTCTTTAAAGCCATCCAGGAATTCAGAAATAGTCTCATGAAGTCTCTCAAACATACTATTAGTTAAACCATGATGAAGTGGTAATAAAACACCTCTCTCCATTACAGCATCAGCATTTGGATAACCATTTTCTACAACCTTATATGCAATATCTTTCATCATTGGCTGTCTTATAATATTCCCTGTAAAAACTACCCTTGTTTGAATATTTCTTTTCTCTAAATATATTTGAAATTCTTTTCTGCTAAAAGGTGCACTTTTATTAATAAGGATTGGGAATGCTAGCCAAGCTGTATTTATATTATCTTTTTGTAGTGGATTGCTAAAATACTTTTTATATCTTTCAAAAAATTCACATTGTCTATTAAAGTTTTCTTTTCTAATTGCAATATTTTTTTGTAATTTTTTTAATTGCTCAATTCCAAACGCTGCCCCAATTTCACTTCCTTCAACATTGTAGCCAACTGCTTCAAAAACAAATTTTGCATCATACTCAATTCCATCTAAATTAACATCAAACCTATTTTCAATAGCCTCACTCTTTTCATCAAATAATGAGGAGCTTCTTCCCCATGACCTTAATAATTTAGCTTTTTCAATTATTTTTTTATTATTTAACAAAAGTGCGCCACCATTACCTGCACAATTTATTATATGAGAGCCATAAAAACTAGTAATTGACATATCTGAATATGAGCCAGAACTTTTATTATTAACTTTAGCTCCTAAAGTATCCGCTGAATCCTCTATAACAATAAGTTTATGTTTATCAGCTATCTCTCTAATTTTTGGCCAATCACACAGATTGCCCATTAAATTTGGAGCTAAAATTGCCACTGTATTACTAGTTATAACATTCTCAATTTCTTTTGTATCAATACAATATGTTAATGGCTCCACGTCAACAAAAACTGGAACTAAATTATTTTTTATTAGGCATCCTACCGTTGTTCCAAAAGTGAGCGCAGGAGTAATAACTTCTCCTCCTTTTGGAAAGTCATATGCTTCTATGCCAATAAATAGGGCTGAGGATCCAGAATTGACGTATAAACACTCTTTTTTTTCAAATAACTTAGCAATCTCGGACTCAAATTTTCTTGCATAGTTTCCCATTTGAGTTGACTCATTAAGACATTTAACAACTGCATCTATCTCCTCTTGGCCATAGACGGTTTTTGCGTAAGAAATATTTTCCATAGTTTATCTTTCTAAATTGATTCGTACTGGTTTATTTGTTCTACACTAAATGAATAAATATCCTGTTTTTCTGTATAAAAATTCTTATACCAGGCACATGTCATTAAAATCGCTTTTTCTATACTAAGCTTCGGCGACCAATTTAGCTTACCTATTGACTTTGAGCAATCTAATTTTAAGTATTTTGACTCATGAAATGGCTCTTTATTCGATACTATTTTAAAATTATTTTTATCTCCATATTCTTTATTAACTTCAGTAATAAGCCATTCAACTGTTTTGTCATCTTGCTTATTTGGACCAAAATTCCAAGATTCTGCATAATCTATACCATTCTGAAATAGCTTTTCTGCCAGTATCAAGTATCCATTTAGGGGCTCAAGAACGAATTGCCAGGGCCTAATCGATTCAGGATTCCTGATTACCAATTTTTGCTTCTGTTGTATTTTTTTTATAAAATCAGGAATAATTCTATTCTCAGCCCAATCACCACCACCGATTACATTTCCAGCTCTAGCTGTTGCAATAGCAACACTATCTTTAAAAAAAGATGCCCTATACGCAGCTGTAATTAATTCAGCACAGGCCTTGCTAGAACTATATGGATCAGAGCCACCCATAGGGTCATTTTCATTAAAAGCTTTTAAGTTTTCATCGTTTGCATAGCACTTATCGCTTGTAACATTAATAAAAGCTTTTACTGAAGGTACGTCTCTTATTACATTTAGAATATTTACAGTACCCATTAAATTTGTTTCGTATGTTTCAAGTGGATTTTCATATGACTTTAAAACGAGTGCTTGAGATGCTAAATGAAAAACTATGTCAGGTTGAGCCTCAAGAATTGTCTGTTTTAATTTTAGCTGATTTCTTATGTCACCTATAACTGAATTAATTTTTTTTTCAATTGCACAAGATTTAAATAAACTTGGGTTAGTTTCTGGTTCTAATGAGTACCCTGTTACCTTTGCCCCTGACGAAGCTAACCAAATTGAGAGCCAGCTACCCTTAAATCCAGTGTGTCCAGTTATAAAAACTTTTTTTCCCTTCCAAAAAATTTTATCCATACTTTAAATTCTTGTGTTAACTATTTTTTCATTATCTTTCCAAACTTTCCATGGAGCTTTACCAGACTCCCATAATTCTTGTAAGTAATTTCTTTCTCTTAAAGTATCCATAGGCTGCCAGAAACCATCATGTTTAAATGCTATTAATTGATTGTTTTTTGCCAGAGTTTCTATCGGCCCTCTTTCCCAAAATGTTTTGTCCCCTTTTATGAGATCAATTACTTTTTCTGAAAGTACGAAAAACCCACCATTAATGTATGCGTTATCGCCTTTAGGTTTTTCCAGAAATTTATTAACTACACTATCATTATCTAAAGATAGCGCACCAAATCTTCCGGGAGGAATTGCAGCTGTTAAAGTTGCTAAACGTTTATTTTTTTTATGATACTCAACTAAATTACTGATATTAACATCTGATAATCCATCACCATAAGTCATACAGAAAGTTTCATCTTTATCTAAGTATTTTCTTATTTTTGCAATTCTTCCGCCTGTCTCTGTTGTATCCCCTGTATCAACTAAAGTAATTTTCCATGGTTCAGTTTTACTTTTATGATAAGTGATTTGATTTGATGATAAATCAAAAGTTACATCAGAAGTTTGAAGGTAATAATTTGAAAAATATTCTTTAATTAAGTAACCCTTGTATCCACAACAAATAATAAAATCATTAATGCCATAATGTGAATACATCTTCATAACATGCCAAAGAATCGGAAGCCCACCAATTTCTACCATTGGCTTTGGCTTGTGTATAGTTTCTTCAGAAATTCTTGTCCCCAAACCTCCAGCAAGTAGAACTACTTTCATTTTAAGTTTTCCCAAAATTTAATAATAAATAAATTAATTCTATTTATAATATTAACATTATTCTGTAAGTATAAATTCATCTTAAGGCTTCAAAAGATTTATTAGTAAACAATTCAAGGAGCTGTTTAAAATAATAAAAATTTCCACCTACAACTAAAAAATTCATTCATCTTAACCAATTAAAAGAATTTGCTTTAATCTTGGAAAAAATAGACTTAAGTAACAGTTAATTTAATTGAGTTGTTATTAAAGTTAAAACGATAATTTTTTTTATTGTAGCTTAGATTAAATTTATTATTTTCAATTATACTATTTTCATTAATTGGTTTTATCTTTTTTCCATGCCATGGGCATGAAACAATATTCTTGATTGGGATTACATTATCTAAGCATGCGCCCTCATGGTCGCACATTCTAGGATACAGTGATAACTTATTATTACTTATTACCCCTCTCAAGCCCCATGGATCAGAAGTACCAGTTAAAAATTCTTTTACTATCGGGCCATCTTTTTTTGTAATTAATACTTTTGAAGAGCGAGAACTATTAAAAATTGATATTTTATAAACACAATTTTTTTGGTTTAAATTTAATGTCTCTGTAAACGTATAACGCTCCTTTTTTTTTATAAAAGAAACTCCTAATTTTCTAAGCTCACCTTTTCTGAGGCGCATTTCCATGTCACCAACCATTAATTTTTTATAACTTCTAGTAATAGACCATTTAATAAAAGGAAAAAATATAGCTAAGAATACTTTATTAGATCCAATATTATATGTAGTGACAACATCAGTTATTAATTTACTCTTCTTGATAAACTCTGATTCAATAACTAGAAAAAAAGGTGCTATTGAGGCGAAATAAGTTTCATGACGTGGCCCTGAATCATACTGAACCATCATATATGTAATATTAAAAAAATAAATTTTTTGGGTGATAGTTTGGACAATTTGATAATCGTCCATTGAGAAAATATTAGGTGATAGAGTATCGTGAACAAATTTTGTATGGACCAGATCTTTATAGTTCCAATCCGCATCATCAATATCAAATTCACCAGACGTGTTTAATTTAAAAGATTTAAAATATTTATTTTTTTGCTTAAGGCTTTCAACAATTTGATCAGCATTTTTTTTCATTAACTATTTACTTCTTTGAATAAAATATTCATCAGTCATATTCTATTATGCCACTGATGCAATAGTTATAATATTTCCAAGCTTTAGTCCAATTGGAACATTGAGCCACCTAGGGAGTTTTTGAATTTTGATACCAAAAACCCAAAATAAATTTTTTATTAAAAAACTTATCTCAAAATAATTCATTGATTTAGATTGTTCAAGAACTTTGAATCCAGATTCATTCAGAATTAACTCAGTTGTTTTGTAATTAAATAACTGTGGGTGCTGTAAACAAAATGCTGGCCACCTCCAACCAAGGATTTTTCTCATGATTGATGATTCGTCATGAGTAACAATTAATATCAAACCGCCGAGCTTCATTTTAGCTCTTAATTTTGTAAGTATTTTTTTTGGCTCTAGAAGATGATCAAGAACATGAATCATTACCACAGTAGATAATTCTTTATTCACCTTATCAATTTTTTCAATTATTGGAGAGATGGTAAAATTTTTGTTTTTTAAGAGTCTCTTAAGTTTAGGAGTAACAAAATTATTAGGCTCAAATAACCAGTAATGACTAAAGTTTCCATTTTGAACACAATATTGAGTAAATAGCCCAATATCCGGCCCTACTTCCAAATAATCTCCTTTAAGACTTGACCATTTTCTTAATAATTTAAAATATTCAAATTGAGTTTTTTTTAATATTTGTTGAGGAACCTGGTCCATATTGGGTGCTAATTTTTTATAAAAATTGTGTAGCTGTTTTTTAGTAAAATGCTCAGGGGCATAAAGTATTTTGCAGTTTTTACATCTAAAATATGAAAAAAAGCTTTTAAATTGCTTAGGAAATATACTTGCCCACGAATTTTTATTGGAAAGTAAATTTAGTTTTTCTGAAGGCTCGGGCGAACTTATCTTAGTATTAATAAGTATGTCGTCCTTAGAGCAACAAGGACATATTCTTTTATTATAAATATCTAATATCATTAATTAACTTTTAATTGATTTTTCTTGTACATTATAAACCTTTGTGATGCTCTATTTTCAATCATTTATGAGCTTATTACATTCTTGCCCTTTGTTTGATTCAAAGTAGTTAAATCTAACTTTTTTTTAAATGCCAATCAACCAAATATCTATATAATAAAGCTTAATATGTTTAATAATATAATTACCTTTAAATCTTTTTCTTTGTTTATTGCCATTACTGTAGCTATCCTCACTACTGGATTTCTAAGGCTGCAACTTTTATCAGGGTTGCCTGAAGTTGATGGTGGGTTTTATACACATGCAGCCCGACATATTTATCTTTCTTTAACAAATGGTGATCCCATTTCGGGTATGACGCTTTTTTTATACTCATTTATGAGCTCTTGGGTCTATAGTCTTGAAGTAAATCAATACGTACTATTAAGATTAATTGATGGGCTCGTTGCCATTGCTGCTTCTATTATCTTATTTAAAGTTATTTTAAAAGAAAGTGGTAGCACTGTGTTTACGGTTATTTTTATGACTGGGCTGTTAATTATAATGAATGATATTGAGATTATATTATATGGCTTTAGAAATGCTATTTGGGCAGCATTCCTTCCATTATTCTCAGCTTTACTCATTTGGCAAAATTCTGATAAAGAAGATAAGTACTCGTTTTATTTAATTGGTGGCCTCGTGTCTTTCGGTGTTTTATTAAGAGAACCATTCTTGCCTTTCTTTATATTCGCAGGCGCTGCCATACTAATTGGTTATGGATGGCGTGTACTGTTTAAATACCTCATTGGGTCAGCAGTTTTAGGCTTTGGTGTGCTCGGCCTTATGTTAATGTTTAGAAATTTGGACTTAATTGGATTAATTGGTTCATATATCACATGGGTCCGTGATGTAGGAGATACTGCAGCAATTAAATTCCCGGTGTATATGATAATGAAATCTTATTGGTTTCTTATTTTTACTGCCACTGCTTCAATTCTTTATCTTATTAAATTATATTTAGACAAAAAGTTAATCAACGTAAATCGTTTTTACTTTTGGGGGATATTAGTGATTATCCCATTAATTGAATATTGGTCTAAATTTGGCCTAGAATATCATCTGGCTAATTGTCTTATAGGTCTGGCAGGTTTAAGCGCATTAGGATGGAAATATCTAAGTAATAATGCATCAATAAGAGTAAACAGATCATCGCTTATAATTCTTAGCCTCACAAGCATGTTTATAATTTTACCTATGGTAAACAACTATATAGTAAAGAAAGACCGCATATTTACAATATCAGAGGCAATCCGTTGGATAAATACTAGTGACTCTTTCCGAAGTAAAAACATGGTTGAAAGAAGTCAGTATTTAAAAGTGGCATCTAAAGTTTATGGTCTCTCTAGGGAGAACTCTACAATGGCGGCAGATGCTTTTTGGGAAGCAATATTTCCCCTTGCAAATTTATCTCTTCCAAGATCTTCAGTAACAGGGTTAACTAATTACGGGAAATTAACTATGCTAAGAAGGGAATATGTTGCATCTGGTTATGATAAAAATAAAATAGTACAGTTGATAAAAGAATACCGCCCCACCATCATTTTAACCGCAGGCAAAAGCACAATGACATGGAAGAACGCAGAAGCTATTCCTGAAATTATCATGGCAACAAATCTTTATGAAAAAGTTGCATTCGTCCCTCAACAATTTACCTACGAAGAATTTTATGTAACTAAAGTGGTGCCCCCCCATGCAGACCCTATGGGCTGGATGACAGCAATAATTTGGAGATTAAAAGATTTTAAATAAATTTACTGGAATGAATAATTTGGATGAAATCTAAATGAGTAAGCTATCAATTGAAGAAATTCATAAACAAAACATTGGAAAAGTTAGCGATAAATAGTCTTCCTACCTGCCTGTTTATGACGAACTACTTTTTTTCATTAAAGCAGATGCCATCATTTATCAAAGAGGGTTGGATAGAGTCTATTGAATTCAGAAACTCAATGATTATTATTGGGAAGTCTACAATTAATAATAACAATAAATTGGGGAATAGAATTATTACTGGTGAAGATGCTCAGGTTCATAATCTTGAAGAAGCAAGAAATGAAGGAGAAATGAAGGAGAAGTTAAGTAATAGACCTCCTCTTAAAAACTTTATTGTTGGTGGGCCCACCAGGACTCGAACCTGGGACCAAGGGATTATGAGTCCCCTGCTCTAACCAACTGAGCTATGGGCCCTTTTTAGTTACTCTTTAGTTTCTAAAAAGCTTTTAAGTCTTTCAGATCTTGTAGGGTGTCTTAATTTTCTAAGCGCTTTTGCTTCAATTTGTCGTATTCGCTCTCGAGTCACATCAAACTGCTTCCCAACTTCTTCGAGAGTATGATCAGTATTCATTTCTATACCAAATCTCATCCTAAGAACTTTTGCCTCACGGGGGGTTAAGCCTTCTAGAATTTCAGATGTTACATTTCTTAAACTTTCATACACAGCTGCATCATCCGGTGTTAATGTTCCAACATCTTCTATAAAATCACCTAGATGTGAATCATCATCATCCCCAATTGGAGTTTCCATTGAAATTGGTTCTTTAGATATTTTTAATATTTTTCTTATTTTCTCTTCTGGCATTTCCATTTTCTCTGCTAATTCTGATGGCTCCGGCTCTTGACCAGTCGCTTGTAAAATTTGTCTTGAAATTCGGTTCATTTTATTTATAGTTTCAATCATATGAACTGGGATTCTAATTGTTCTTGCTTGGTCTGCAATTGAGCGAGTAATCGCTTGACGAATCCACCATGTTGCATAAGTTGAGAATTTATACCCTCGACGATATTCAAACTTGTCTACAGCTTTCATAAGGCCAATATTGCCTTCTTGAATTAAGTCTAAAAACTGCAAGCCACGATTTGTATATTTTTTGGCAATCGAAATAACCAGCCTTAAGTTTGCTTCTATCATTTCTCGTTTTGCTTTTTTTGCTCTGAATTCTCCTGAAGTCATCTGCCTATTAATCTCTTTAAAATTAATAATAGGGATTCCACACTCTTCTTGTAATTCAATTAATTTTTGTTGCCGATCAATAATGTCATGTTTTCTTTTCTCTAATTCAACAACATATGGCTTATCTACCTTCATTTGCTCTTTGAGCCATTTTAAATTTGTTTCATTTCCAGGAAAACTTTTAACGAAATTTGTTCTTGGCATTTTAGAATTTTCAACACAAAATTCCATTACTTGTCTTTCATGTGCTCTAATCTGAGAAATAAATATTCTAACTTTGTCACATAATAATTCAATAAATTTTGAAGAAAATCTAAAATTAATAAGCTCTTTAAGAATATAATCTTGATTTTTAACATAGTCACTATCTTCCATCCATTTACCTTTAGCACGCAAAATAGCTAATTTATTATGTGCTCTTTTAATCACACCAAACCGTCTTAATACCTCTGCTGTCAATTTAGCTAAATCTTCAGGAGACATTCCACTTGCTTTACCTGTTTCATTCTCATCTTCTTCTTCTGGTGCTTCAGTACCTGAAGCTTCATATTCTAATGCAGCCTCTACTTTTGCTAATTCCTTCTCTGCCTCCATATCTATCAAGCCATCAACAAATTCATCGACTGTTATTTCAGCTTTTTTCACTTTTGTACCGATTGTCATTAAATCGTCAATAATTCCTGGGCATGCTGAAATTGCCTGAACCATGCCTCTTAAACCCTCCTCAATGCGCTTTGCAATGACAATCTCACCTTCTCGAGTCAATAAATCAACTGTTCCCATTTCTCTCATATACATTCGAACAGGATCTGTTGTTCTCCCAAACTCAGAATCAACAGTTGCTAGTGCTTGTTCTGCTTCCTCTGCTGCTTCTTCATCCGTAACAGGAGCTGGCGTATCTGACATCAATAATTCTTCAGCATCCGGAGCCCGCTCATACACCAAAATTCCCATATCATTGATAATGCCAATAATTCCTTCTAGTTGGTCACTTTCAGTAATTTCATCAGGTAAATGGTCATTAACTTCTGCGAATGTTAAATATCCTCTTTCTTTTCCTAGGATAATTAATGCCTTTAATTGCAATCTTCGATTTTCAGCTTCTTCAGGATTATTTGCTGCATCTTTAAGATACAAATCTTTAAGCTTTTTAACTCTCGTAACGCGCTTAGTTTTTTTATCTTCTGGATTTTTTTTAGGTCTTGCCATGGCTACCTCTAATTAATTCAAATGGGACTAAATTTTAACGGTCTAAATATCAATTTTTGGAAAAAGAATTTTAGCAGAGTATCAATTTTAAATCAATTAAATTTTTTAATCACGCTTATAAAAAGCATTAAAAATCAATTGCTTATAATTTACCTATATTTTTTATAAACTCCCTTTCTTCATCAGAAAGTGAAGCTAAGCTTTTTTTTGTAGCTTCATTCAGCTTACTTTTATTTGTCAAAGAAGAATGACGTTTTATGATGCTTGTCCTTAATGCATTAACTTCATCCTGCATTTCCATCTCATCATCAAATGTTGCAAGTTGTGTATGAACTTGTTTAATTAAGTCAGCATCAAATCGGCTTGCTAAAAAATGTATAATTGCCGCTGAATTATTCTGACCACCTTTAATTGTCATTTCAATTATGGCTAATACCAACTTGTCATCTATTTTATCCGAAGTAAAATATTTTGAATCTTCTTGTTTTATTAAGTCCGGTCTTAAAATAAGCAAAAGGCAAAATTTTCTTATAGGGCTCATAGGAAGTCGATTAGGAACTTTACTGGTGCTTTTTTTTATATAAGTTTTTTTTATTTCTAATATTTGCTCAACCTCATTCATCTCAAGATTGATCATTTCTGCTATTCTTTTTTTAAACAATAATAATAATTTTGATGCATTTATTTGCTCGAAAATAGGCTTAATATCATTTAAAAACTTAACTTTTTTTTCTGAGTTAACAAGATCGTTATTTTTAGTTAAGTATTTAATTATATATTCAGTTAATGGAGTTGCATTTTTTGCTAATATCTCAAAATCTTTAGAAGAATTTTCTTTTACAAAGGAATCTGGATCGTGGCCATCTGGTAAAAATAAAAATTTTAATTGTGTGGCGTCTGTAACCGAAATTAAAGCATTATTCATCGCTCTCCATGATGCAGTTCTGCCAGCACCATCTCCATCAAAACAAAAAATAATTTCTTCAGTGTATCGTAATAACTTCTTAATATGAAATGCTGTTGTAGCTGTTCCTAGAGTTGCCACAACATTTTTGATTCCTTTTTGAGCAAGCCCTACCACATCCATATATCCCTCAACTACTAATACATAACCTTTTTCTCGAATAGATTTCCTTGATGCTAATAATCCATAAAGTTCATAACTTTTTTGAAATAAAGGTGTTTCTGGGGAGTTATAATATTTTGGAGTATCTTCTAGGTTGATTACCCTACCTCCAAACCCAATTATCTTTCCTTTATCACTGTAAATAGGAAATATAATTCGGTTTCTAAAGCGGTCATAATATTTTCCTTTATCATTTTTGACAACAAGGCCGGCTTTTACAAGAATTTCATCTTCATATTTCTTGAAGGGTATTTTTAAATTTTGCCATCCTTCAGGCGCAAAGCCAATTTCAAATTCTTTAGCTATTTCGCCAGTTAAACCTCTTGACTTTAAATAGCTTATTGCTTTTGCTGATTCTCTTAGTTTTTTTTGATAAAAGGCACTTGCAATTTTTAATACTTCCTCTAACTTTGAATTTTCATTAATTTTTTCAGTCTTTTGAGGTGCTTCACTTGGAACTTTCAAACCAATAGAGTTAGCAAGTTCAGTAATAGAATCAATAAATGTTAAGCCTTCATATTCAATTAGAAATTGAATAGCGTCACCACTTGCACCACAACCGAAGCAATGATAAAACTGTTTAGAAGGACTTACAGTGAATGAAGGAGTTTTTTCGTCATGAAAAGGACAACAAGCTATAAAATTTGCACCTCTTTTTTTTAACTGTACTCTTTTATCAATGATGTCTATTACATCAATTCTATTTAGTAATTCTTGCGCAAAGGAGTCAGGTAGAGCCATATTAAGATTTTATCTTAATAACTAAAAGAAGAAGTAGAATTTTTACTTAAAGTATAAAAAAGTTACGTAAGTTTTGTTTTTATTTTTTTTGAAACGTCAGCCATATTAGTTTTGCCAGCAAGTTTAGGTTTAAGAATATTCATTATAGTACCCATATCTTTCATTGAATTAGCCCCAGCACTTTCAATTGCATCAATTATAGCTTCTTCAACCTCATGTTCTGTTAATTGCTGCGGCATATAATCTTGAAGCACTTTGAGCTCAAACTCTTCTTTTTCAACCAAATCTTTACGGTCTGCTTTACTAAATGCACAAATAGAATCGCGACGTTGCTTTAACATCTTATCAATTATCAAAACAATATCTGCATCAACAAGTTCAATTCGCTCATCAACTTCTTTTTGTTTAATTGCGGCTAGAAGAAGCCTAATAGTTCCTAAACGCGGGGAATCTTTACTACGCATTGCAGATTTCATATCGTCAATAATTTGAATCTTTAATGACACTTATAACTTAAAAAAGTTTTGGGGGTAGCATTTGATTTCTTAGGCGTCGATATTGTCTCTTGACAGCTGCTGCAGCTTTTCTTTTACGTTCCCAAGTTGGCTTTTCGTAAAACTCTCTAGCACGCAAATCATTCAACAATCCTGTTTTCTCAACAAGTCTTTTAAATCGCCTTAGTGCGACATCAAATGGTTCGTTTTCTTTTACTTTTACTGTTGACATTAATAATCTCTTTAAAGTTTAACTCTATCAATTAATAAATAACTTTACTAATCTTAGAAAGGTTGCCATTTTAATGCTAATATTCATTTTTTTCAACCAATATAAATAAAAATACTATCTAAATGCTTGTTCTTGGAATTGAAAGCTCATGTGACGAAACAGGAATTGCTCTCTATGACTCCAAAAAAGGGCTCTTAGGTCATACTTTACACTCCCAAATTGAGCTTCACTCTTTTTATGGCGGAGTGGTTCCTGAACTTGCTTCTCGTGATCATATCAAATATATAATTCCACTTATTGATCAATTGCTCAAAGATAATTCTATTTCAATTAATTTAATTGACTCGATTGCATACACTGCCGGGCCGGGCTTATCTGGAGCTCTTTTAGTTGGAAGTTCATTAGCTGAAGCTCTAGCATACACACTAAATATACCATCTATACCAATACATCATCTTGAAGGCCATTTATTAGCTCCAATGCTTGAAGATGATAAACCTTCTTTTCCTTTTATAGCCCTCTTAGTATCGGGGGGTCACACTCAACTGATAGACGTAAAAGATATTGGTCAATATGACATATTAGGTGACACTTTAGATGATGCAGCAGGTGAAGCATTTGATAAAACTGCGAAGCTACTTGGTTTAGGCTATCCTGGTGGTGCTGCATTATCAGAATTAGCTGATAAAGGTATTGCTAAGTTCGATCTTCCTAGGCCCCTGTTTCATACTCATGGATTAGATTTTAGTTTTAGCGGGCTTAAAACTGCAGTTTTAACTTTAGTAAAAAAACAACCAAAACTAACACAAACAGTTAAGGCAAACATTGCTTTCGCTTTTCAAGAATCTATTACAGACGTGCTAGTAAAAAAATCTATTCAGGCTCTAAAACAAACTTCCTATAGGAATATAGTGATTTCAGGAGGCGTTGGGGCAAATAAAAGATTAAGAGAAAAGTTGATACTTCAATCTAAAAGTGAAAATTTTAAAGCCTATTTTCCAAAACTAGAATTTTGTACAGATAATGGGGCTATGATTGCCCTAGCAGGTGCTCTTAGAGCTCACCTATCTTCCAAAAATGATTATGAATTTTCTGTGCAGCCAAGATGGAAATTATCAGAGATTGAGTCTAATTTTTAAAGCTTGGCTCAATACCTTTAATTAAGTTTTTAATATTTGCGTGATGATTGAGAAGAATTAAAGCAGTAATTAAGATATTCGTAAGTAATATATACGATGTGTCATTTAAGAAATAACTAATAATTGGAACAAATAAAGAGGCAATAATAGCTGCCAACGAAGAATATCGCCATATAGAAAAAATAATTATCCAAATAAAAATTGTAATTAATGCTAATATCCAATTAATTCCTAGTAAAATACCAAGAGCAGTTGCAACCCCCTTTCCCCCCTTAAATTTATAGTAAATTGGGTAAGTATGCCCAATTAAAACTGCTAAACAAACTTGCATCGTTTCTAAGTCTTTTAAACCAATGAGTATTGCAATCTTCACAACAACAGTAGCTTTTAGGATATCTCCTAATAATGTCAAAATAGCAGCGAGCTTATTCCCTGTTCTTAAAACATTTGTAGCTCCAGGATTTTTTGATCCAATAGTTCTTGGATCAGAAAGATTAAAAAACTTACTAACAATTATTCCAAAAGATAGAGATCCAATTAAATAAGCACTAGAAATAACGAAAATTTGATTTATCATAGTAGGTATTATATTTGAAAAACAATAAATCCTTCATGACAAATAATATTTTTCTGCATGGCCTTAAATTAGCTACCAAAATTGGTGTGCCTGATTGGGAAAGAGCTGTTTCCCAACAACTTATAATTGATGTCGATATACAGCTAAAAGGAAATCAAATCTTTGATTCAAATGATATTTCTAAAACAATTGACTACGCCGTAATTGAATCTGAAATAAAAATGATTGCTTCGAAACATAAACATCATCTCCTCGAAGATTTTGGTGAGGATATTATAAGCTGCTTAAAAGAAAAATTTCACTTTGAAAAAATCATTTTAAAAATATCAAAACAAAAAATTCTTCATGATACAGATTTTGTTGGTATTATTTTAGAGCGATAAAAACTACCCTCTTGGGTGATGCGATTCATGAATTTTTTTTAACCTTTCTCTTGCTACATGCGTATAAATTTGTGTTGTTGAAATGTCACTATGTCCAAGAAGCATTTGAACAACCCTTATATCTGCTCCATGATTAATTAAATGTGTTGCAAAGGCATGTCTTAATATATGAGGGGATATTGGTTTTTTTATTTCAGCAATAATTGAATATCTTTTTATCAAATACCAAAATGCCTGCCTTGTCATTCCACTTCCGCGAATTGTAATAAAGAGATATTTAGATGTTTTTTTATTTAAAATATTATTTCTACTCTCGTTAATATATTTCTTTATCCAATCTACTGCTTCTTCACCCATAGGAACTAATCTTGTTTTACTACCTTTACCTGTAATTCTTATTATCCCATCAGTCATGCTTAATTCAGTTAAAAGTATGTTAACTAATTCTGAAACACGAAGGCCACAAGCATATAATAATTCAAGCATTGCCTTATCTCTTAATCCAGATATAGTTTTAACATTAGGTGCATTTAAAAGTGCCTCTACTTCTTCTTCACTTAAACTTTTTGGTAGTGATTTTGGAATCTTTGGGCTCATTATCTCCAGAGTGGGGTCATTCTTTATTTTCTTTTCTCTTAATAAATATCTAAATAATCGCCTAAGCGTTGCAAGTAACCTTGAAATACTTCGCGCCTTAGATGTAGGAAATTTAAATGAGAGATACTGTTGAATATCAGCCTGAGATACATCTAATATGTTTTTTTTCAAGCTTTTAGTTAACCATTCCGTAAATAATTCTAAATCAAATCGATAGCTATTTAATGTATTTTTAGATAAACCATCTTCTAGCCATAAATGATCAATAAATGCATCAATAATTTCAATTTTTGTGTGGCTATTTTTTGGTATTTTTTTAGATTCATTCTCCATTTTTTTATTCTAAAGCTATTCATCTATCTTTACATTAAATTTTTTATTGATGAAATAAAAAAAGCCCCAAATTATGGGGCTTTTTTATACTTAAACATTTTATTAAGCAGGTTTATCGCCAGGTTTATCGCCAGGTTTATCGCCTATTTCTGCCGCTGGAGCTGTTTCTGCCGCTGGAGCTGTTTCTGCCGCTGGAGCTGTTTCTGCCGCTGGAGCTGTTTCTGCCGCTGGAGCTGTCTCTGCCGCTGGAGCTTCTTCGGCTAACATGTCCGGAATCTCCTCGAACTGACTATCACTGTCACGCACTTTCAAACGCTCTTTAATTCTTGCAGATTTTCCAGAACGTTCACGTAAATAAAATAACTTAGCTCTTCGTACATCGCCACGACTCTTAACTTCAATGCTTTCAATTTGTGGTGAATGAAGCTGAAAAGTTCTTTCAATTCCCTCACCTGATGAAATTTTTCGAACAATAAATGATGAATTTAACCCTCTATTTCTCCTAGAAATAACAACGCCTTCAAAAACTTGAACTCGCTTTCTTGTTCCCTCAACAACATTGACACCTACTATTACCGAATCGCCTGGTGAGAATTTTGGAATTTTTTTTCCTAAACGTGCTATTTCTTCTTGTTCTAATGTTTCAATAATATTTTCCATGATTCCTGTTCCTTTTAAATTATATAGAGTCTTGTTCCTGCTCAATCTGAATTTCTTTAAGCAGCCGAGTCTCTTCTTTTGTCAACAACTTTTGCGCCAATAAATCTGGTCGTTTCTTCAAAGTCAACTTTAGCGATTCCTTTAATCGCCACAACCTAATTTTTTCATGATTTCCTGATAATAAAACTTCAGGTACCTTCATTTTTTTAAAAACTTCAGGCCGTGTAAAATGAGGATGATCTAAAAGGCCATTAACGAAAGAATCTTGCATTGCCGATTCATCATCATTTAATACACCTGGTAATTGTCTAATTAGACAATCCATCATTGTCATTGCAGCTAATTCACCGCCGCTCAACACATAATCTCCAATTGAGATTTCTTCATCAATCCAATCATTAACTCGTTCGTCAATGCCTTCATATCTGCTCGAGATTACAACGAGCCCTTTGCAATTTAACAATCTCTTAACTTCATTATGACTTAGTGATTTTCCTCTAGGAGTCATATGAATAACCTTACTATTCTTTATTCCTAACTTACCTTGTCTCACCTTAGCTGCTTCAATTGCCTCTACTAAAGGATTAGCCATCATAAGCATCCCCGGGCCTCCACCGTAAGTTCTATCATCAACTGTTTTATGAAGATCCGTTGAGAATTCTCTTGGGTTCCATAAATTAAGATTAACAATATTTTCTTTAAACGCTCTTCCAGTTATTCCATAATCACTTATTGCCGAAAACATTTCTGGCATTAAACTTATAACATCAAAGGTTAATAAAGCTTTAGAAGTCTTCATCCCAATCCACAATTATTTTATCTTTTATGGTATCTATTTTTAATACCGTCATTGATGTATATGGAATTAATCTCTCCTTATCACCTTTCACTACTATTACATCATTTGCTCCAGTCTGAATATATGTATTGACTAAGCCAAAAGATACATTTTGAAGGTTCAACACTTCAAAGCCTATTAGGTCGTTCCAATAATATTGATCTTCTTTTAATTGTGGTAAATAATCTTTACTCACCCCAATTAAATAATTCTTATAATTTTCTGCTTGGGTACGATCAGCAATTTCTGAAAAATTTGCAATAATCGTCTTTCCATGCAATTTAATTTCTTTAACATTTATTTCTAGCCAATTTTTCTGATCTTTAGAAAGAAATAACTTTTTATATGTCAAAAAAGATTCTAATTTTTCTGTAAAAGAATAAACTTTAACCCATCCATTAACTCCATATGGAACTAACACTTTACCCATCACAACTATTTCTTCTAATTGTCTAGAAGACAAAATAACTTTCTCTATTTATCTTTTATCTTTTCTGCTGGAGCTGCTTCTGCCGCTGGAGCTGCTTCTGCCTCTGTTTCTGCCGCTGGAGCTGCTTCTGCCGCTGGAGCTGCTTCTGCCGCTGGAGCTGCTTCTGCCTCTGTTTCTGCCGCTGGAGCTGCTTCTGCCGCTGCTTCTCCCGCTGGAGCTGTCTCTGCCGCTGGAGCTGCTTCTGACGCTGTTTCTGCCGCTGGAGCTGTTTCTGCCGCTGGAGCTGCTTCTGGAGCTGCTTCTGCCTCGACCGCTGCCTCAGCTTTTGCTAATTTTTCAGCATCTTTTTTTGCTTTTTTTGATGCAGCTTTTTCAGCATCTTTTTTCTTCATTGCTGCTAAGCCATCTGGCCCTTTAGCATGCAATTTAACAATTCTAGTCATTGTATCTGACAATAAAGCACCGTGTCCTTGCCAGTATTCAATTCGCCCTGTCTCCAATCGTAATGTTTCCGATCCTGTTCTAGCCATTGGGTTGTAGAATCCAATTCTTTCAATAAATCGCCCATCGCGGGGCTTCTTTGAATCTGCCACTACAACATTATAATAAGGTCTATTTTTATTGCCACTTCTTGAAAGCCTAATAACCACCATAATTTATTCTCTTTATTAATTGTTTTCTACAGAAAGGGCAAAATTTTACGCTATTTTAGATAAGTTTGGCAAGTTTAATTAAATATTTGATTTTAACTATATCTTATAATTGGTTGGATCTTCTATTTGAGCAGAATCAAATCCTTCTATTCTGAGCCTACATGAATCACATTTTTTGCAAGCTAGGCCTTTTTCCGTTGCTTGGTAGCATGAAACTGTCATCTTATAATCGACCTTATTTTTTATGCCCTCAAGAATAATTTCTGCTTTTGTCATTTCTATTAAAGGAGTATGTATTTTAATCTTATTTCCCTCAACTGCAGCTTTAGTTGCTAAATTTGCCATATTTTGAAAGCTTTCTATATATTCAGGTCGGCAATCCGGATATCCTGAATAATCAACTGAATTAACTCCTATAAAAATATTTTGACTCTCAATTGTTTCTGCCCAAGCTAATGCCAAAGTCATCATTATCGTATTACGGGCTGGAACATAAGTCACTGGAATTCCAATAGATGGGTTTTCCGGAATACTAATATTTTTATTAGTTAAGGCTGAGCTTTTTAACCAGCTCAAATCTATATCAACAATTTTAAAATCTTTAACTTCAAAAAAATTTGCTATATTTCTAGCTGCTTTTAGTTCTGCATTATGTCTTTGATGGTAGTTTATAGTTAAAGCATAGCATTCATAACCTTCTGCTCTAGCTATTGCAAGAACCGTTGAAGAATCCAATCCGCCTGATAATAATATTATTGCTTTTTTAGACACCTGGTATTTGACCCCAAATGACTTTGTGAAGTTGAATTTGAAATCTAACTGGCAATTGATCTTTTAAAATCCACCCTGCAAGATCTTTTGGATTAATATCGCTAAAAACTGGAGAAAATAATATTATTGCCTTTTCATTTAGCTTTTCTTTAATTAAAAATTCCTTAGCCCAAACGTAATCTTTTTTATCAGTTATAACAAATTTTATTTCGTCCTCTGGTTTTATCAATTCTAGATTTCCCCAAAAGTTATTTTTCTCTTCCCCTGAACCTGGTGTCTTAATATCTAAAATTATTTTTACACGTTTATCAATTTTACTTATAGAAATTGCACCGCCTGTTTCCAATGATACTGTATATCCTCTATCACAAAGACATTTCAACAGATCCCAACATTCTTTTTGGACCAGTGGCTCCCCACCAGTGACTGTTACATTTTTAGTTTTATACTGAGAGATAGTCTCTAAAATATCATCAATAGTGTAATTATCTCCATCATTAAAGGCATATGCCGTATCACAATAGCCGCAGCGCATTGGACAGCCTGTTAATCGTATAAAAATTGTAGGAAGGCCAACATATGATGATTCACCTTGAAGTGAATAGAAAATTTCATTAACTTTTAATTTCTGCACTTGGAACTCAATTTAATAATAATGTGTATTACAGTTTGATTGACTCTAATGCTTTTAGTCTTTTTTGAGCTTTTTCAATAATGTCAGATTGTGGATATTTACTTATTAACATTCTTAGAGTTTTTTTGGCTTTCGTAATTCTAGTTAATTGAATCTCACAGTTTGCAATGCCATATATGGCATCTGGGATTATTTCACTATCAGGATGAAGTTGCATTATTTTTGAATACGTTTTTATTGCTGCATTATAATTTTTTAATGCCCACTGAGAATAACCAAGACTATATTTTGCTTTCGGCAATAAATCAGAATTTGGGAAAGTGACTATAAATTTATCAAATGCTTCAAAAGCCTCTTTATACCTTGTTGCCTTAATTAATAAATCTGCCTCTGCATATTCATCAAGTTCAATATTTTTATCGACCAAAGGTGTTAAATCGCCACTCTTTTCTATAAGATCTTCAGATTTTAGTTCAATTTTAGCCTGGGAACTTTCATCCAGAATCTCATTAGATTTCTGTTGGGGTATATTTTGATTTTTCTCTTCAATCACAGATTCAAGCTTTAAGATTCTGTCATTTAATTCTTGATAAAGTACTTTATGTCTTTCTTTAGAATTTCTAAGTTCAAATTGTAAGACTTCTACATCGCCAATTAACTTTGAAATACTATCGTGTAAGGCATTTAACTCTGAACTATATTTTGATAAATTTTTTGAAAATTTCTGATTAATTTTGAATTCTAAGGATTTTTCAATATTATTCAGCTGGTCTTGCATATCATTAATCTTTTTTCTAGCTTCTTCATCCTCGAATAATGCAAACACATAATTTGAGAACAATACAAGACCAACCAATAAATATTTTTTCATAAAACTCGCTATAATTAAATCTATTCTACTTCGTATGTAATATCAGCTCGTCTATCCTGTCCACAGGCATCAGCTTGACATTCTTGGTTTGCATATTCTTCACCATAGCTAATTGTTTCAATTTGAGAGTCGTCAACACCTAGTGCATTCAAAGCTTCTTTAACTGCCACTGAACGCTTCTGTCCTAAAGACAAGTTATATTCATGTGATCCTCTAAAATCAGCATTACCTTTAATAACCATTCTCGCAGGTGCATGATTATTTAGATACTGAGCATGAGCGCCAATTAAATCCAGATATTCAGCCTTAATATCATATTTATTGAAATCAAAGAATATGCTTCTTTGAGAAAGCAAAGTATTTCCTCTAAGCTCTTCCAAGCCTAAAGCTTCTGCAGTTGCTGCATCAACGCCATAATAATTAGATGCTGCTGCCGAAGGGTCTCCGGGCGCGTCTAATGGGGTAGAGCTACATCCTGCTCCAAGTAGTGCTACTAAAGATAATAAAAGTAATGATTTTTTCAATTCTAGTTCCTCCCTTAAGTAAAATCTGTATGTCATTGATACTGTAACACAAATTATATTTCAACTAATATTCATTGTGATAAATTTAACTATATTAGGCAAATTTTTAATTTGTTATTGGTCCCCATGTGGGCTCTTGTATTATGGAGCTTCCAACGTTTATAGGCAACCTTTTTAATCCATTTATAGACACAGTGCCAATTTTTGTTGTTTTTCCGTAATCTTTATAGGTAAATAATACTAAATGGCCGTTTGGAGCAAATATTGGTGATTCGTCTGCAGGACCCTCTGAGATTTTTAGAACTTGATTGGATATTAGGTTCTGAATAGCTACCTTAAACTTTCCTTGGTCATTGGTAAGAAAAAGTAATAATTTCCCATCATAAGATATGCTTGGACTCAGATTATATTTCCCCTCATAAGTTACCCTGCTAATTTCATCATCATTTATATTGACTTTATAGATTTGTGGGCTGCCTCCTCGATTAGAAGAGAAATAAATATCTTCTCCATTTGGTGCCCATGATGGCTCTGTATTAATTGAATTAGAACGCATTAATTGTTTAATACCGCTTCCGTCTGCATTAATGGTATAAATTTGTGAGTTCTGATTATAAGTTAGTACTATAGCCAACTTCCTACTATCTGGTGACCATGCTGGTGCACTATTATTACCTTTGAAGTTTGCCAATAAAGTTCTTTTACCTGTTTTAAGATTCTGAATATATATAACAGGCTTCTTTTTTTCAAATGAAACATAGGCAATTTTTTCTCCATCTGGTGACCATCGAGGTGAAATAATTGGCTGCGTGGTGTTTAAAATAGGCCTAGAGTTAAAACCATCAAAATCTGCAACATTTAAACTATATTTTCTATTATTAACTTTTTTAACGTATGCAATTTTAGTATGAAAAACGCCTTTACTACCAGTTAGGTATTCATACACGTTATCTGATACTTTATGTGCAATCGCCCTATACTGAGATTTTTTTCCCATATACCTCATTGAAACGATAGTTTTTTCTTTAAATATATCTATCAAGCTCCAGGTAATTTTTATATTCCCTGAAATAGGATTCTCAATCTCAACTTTGCCGACAACTATGAATTGAGCATCCATTGCCGACCACTTTGTATAATTTATATTAATATCGCTACTCGGTGGATTAGATATGCCACCAGTATTTAAAGGTCTGAATAAGCCTGTACGATTAAGATCTGATGAAATAATTTGATGAGCTTTTTGTCCGTTTATTTTCCCAGATCCTTCAAAAGGTACAATTGCTATTGGTATCTCACTTGCCTTACCCCCAAGAATTTCAATCACTTCTAACGAATAAGTTGGAGTTGAAATTAATAGCAGGATCCCAAAAAATATTGAATACATTCGATAAATCATAATTTTGTATTAATCCCTATAAAGTTTAATAAGATAACATTTTAATTAACTTATAAATCATAATGCCCATTTGGATGGAATTTTAATTTTAAATCTTTTAAACGTTTAAATAATTTTTTATCTCTTGGAATAGGGAGTGGTTGAGATTGAAGTATTGCTCTTTCAACTGCTGCATCACAACTTGCAATTTTACTTGACTGGATCATTTTAGGCTCTCCAATAAGATCCCCTGTTGGCATTAAAGATATTTCAAATTCTAATTCAACTCTATCAAGCCCACATAGCTGATTATTAACATTTTGTTGAATTTTTTGCTGTATTAAAGCTTTAAAACGATCTAGCTCACCTGAATTAATCCCTGCTAATACTTCTTTATCAGCCTCAATTGCTATGGTTGGTTTCTTTTTCAACTCTTCATCTCTAAGGGAATCCTGAAATTTTTCCATTTTTTCTTGCTCAAATAATTTATCCTTGATTCTATCCATTTTTTCTTGTTCAAGTAATTTGTCTTGAACTCTCTCTATCTCTTCCTGTTTTAATAATTTTTCTTGCAATTTTTTTATTTCTTTTAGTTTTTTCTTTTTTTTTAAAGTTTTTTTTTTGGCAACTTTCTTTTTCTTCAGCTTAATCTCTGCCTCTTCATTTAACCTTACTTGTTGTTTATCTATTTTTGGAGGCGCCACCTTTATCTTTTTAATTTTTTTATTTTTTTTTGGTTCTGTTTTTATTTCTTTATTTTTTATTTGGGTAGGGACTGCATCCCAAAGCTCTACTTCAGCAAAGTTAGGAATTTTTGTTTGCCATTGTATTGAAAAAATCATAAAAATAAATAACGCAAAATGAATTAAAAATGAGAATAAATTTGCTTGTAAATTATCATCACCTTCAAGAATAGCCCAAAAATTTAAATTACGAATTGAATCAAAATTAAATTGAGGAATTTTCATGAATTACTTTTCTGGTTTAAGCAATAAGCCAACCTTGTTAATTGCATTCTGCTTGAGTAAGTCCATCACAATGATTACTTCTTGATATTGGACTTTTTTGTCAGCAGCAATCACCACTGATCTCTCAGGGTTCTTGTCAAGTGACTCTTTGACATAAGCTAACAAATCATCTTTTTTATATCTTTTACCCTTTATTTCAGTTGAAGCATCTTTTTTTATTGATATTACTATTGGGGCAACCTGTTGCTTCAAGGATTGACCAACTTTAGGTAAATCAACTACTCCTGGATTAGTCATTGGAGCAGTTACCATAAAAATTACAAGCAATACCAGCATTACATCAATGTATGGAACTACATTGATTTGATTCATTAAGCGTCTTTTTTTCATAGAATTTATCCCTTACGATCTATTGTATTTATAAATTCCTCCATAAAACTCTCGTATCTAATTGATAATCGGTCAACTTTGGCTGCAAATCTATTGTATGCAATAACGGCAGGAATGGCAGCAAATAATCCAATGGCTGTTGCAATTAGAGCTTCTGCTATACCAGGTGCTACTTGAGCTAAGGAAGCCTGTGCAACATTTGAAAGTCCAATAAATGCATTCATTATCCCCCATACGGTCCCAAACAAACCTATATATGGGCTAACAGATCCAACAGAGGCAAGAAATGGTAAATGTCTTTCGAGTGAATCTACTTCCCTGTTATAGCTCGCACTCATTGCTCTTCTTACACTTTCTATGCTCTTTTTATCAAATGACCTTGAATCTTTTTGGCTCATATATTCCTTATAGCCCGCTTTGAAAATTGTTGATACGCCATTCATATCTGCATGTATTGTGCCTAAAGAATTGTATAGCTGGCCTAAATCACCGCCAGACCAGAAAAATTTTTCAAATTCATCTGTATTTTTTTCTGTACTTTTAAGTACTTTTATTTTTAAATAAATATATTTCCAAGACATGCCTGAGGCAAATATTAAAATTAACATCACTATCTGGACAGGTAAGCTAGCGCCTAGAATTAGTGAAAAGAACGATAAATCACTTCCTACCATTATATTATCTCCATAAGTTGTTTAGCCATTTTTGGAATACGTGCGGGCTTGAAAAAATCTGAATTAATACAAACAATTTCAACTTTGCCTTCGGTGATTATCTGTTTGTCCCTAAGAATATTTTGTTTTAGTATAATTGAATAATCAGTAGTTTTAACATAATCAGTTTGTATTAGTAATTCGTCGTTAAACCTTGCTGGTATTTTATATTGAATATCAATCTTTCGGACAACAAACATAACTTTATTTTCTTGTTTTAATTTTATTTGATCTAACCCAAGGCTCCTTAGCCATTCAGTTCTAGCCCTCTCCATAAATTTCAGATAATTAGCGTGATAAACCACACCACCACTGTCGGTATCTTCAAAATATACTCTTGCATTCCATTCAAATATTATTCTTTCCATAAATCATCATTTTTAGAATGTTTTAAACCAAAATGCTGATATGTTTTTGGAGTAGCCAATCTCCCTCTTGGTGTTCGCATCAAATAGCCTTGCTGAATTAAATAAGGCTCAATTACATCCTCAATAGTTTCTTTTTCCTCTCCTATTGCAGCAGCTATATTGTCTAATCCCACTGGCCCGCCGGAGAATTTCTCAATTATTGCAAGTAAAAAACTTCTGTCCATTAAATCTAATCCAATCAAATCGACATCAAGCATTTTTAATGCAGCATCAGCTATTATTTTATTAACTATTCCTTCCGACTTCACTTCAGCAAAATCTCGAACTCGTCTCAAAAGTCGATTTGCAATTCTTGGTGTGCCTCTTGATCGATTAGCAATTTCATTTGCCCCTTCTTTATCAATTTTAACTTCCAGAAGATTTGCAGATCGAATGACAATTTTAGTTAGTTCTTTTTTTGTATAAAACTCCAATCGAGACACAATACCAAATCTATCTCGAAGCGGATTGGTAAGCATGCCAGCTCTTGTTGTTGCTCCAATTAAAGTAAAAGGTGGCAATTCTAATTTTACGGAACGTGCTGATGGCCCTTCACCAATCATAATATCTAAACGATAATCTTCCATTGCTGGATAAAGAATCTCTTCAATGACTGGAGATAATCTATGAATTTCATCAATAAATAGAACATCATTTTCCTCTAGATTTGATAACAAAGCTGCCAAATCACCAGTTTTCTCTAGGACTGGACCAGAGGTTTGACGTAAATTGACACCCATCTCTTTTGCAATAATATTTGCTAAAGTTGTTTTTCCAAGGCCAGGGGGGCCGAACAACAAAACATGGTCTAAAGCCTCATTTCTTTTCTTAGCTGCACCAATAAAAATCTCTAACTGTTCTCTAATTTTTTCCTGGCCAACATATTCATCGAGCTTCTTTGGCCTTAATGCCCGCTCAAAATTCTCTTCTACGATATCTGGAGTTGAGGGGTCTATAAATCTATCTGGTTCAATCATTTTATAAAATCACTATAAGTTTTTAGATAACAACTTTAATGCCTGCCTGATTCCATCATTTAATGAAATGCCTGAAGCTAATTCTTTAGTAACAGTAATCACGTCTTTTGAGCTATAACCTAAAGCAATTAATGCATTTTGTATGTCTTCAAGTATAGTCGGCTCTTTATTGGATATTATTTTTATTTGATCCTCTTTAAACTTATCTTTTAATTCTAGAACTAATCGTTCTGCCGTCTTTTTCCCTATGCCTGGTATTTTAATTAATAAATCAGATTCTTGATGCGTAATTGCAGTCGTAAGTTCATTCACCGTCATGCCTCCAAGTATAGATAATGCGACTTTTGCCCCCACACCATTCACTTTAATTAATAATCTAAATATTTTACGCTCTTGAATAGAAGCAAAACCAAATAACAATTGGGCATCCTCTCGAACAATAAAATGAGTTAGTAATGTAACTTCTGAGCCTATTTCTGGTAAATCATAAAATGTTGGCATTGACACTTCGACCTCGTAACCAACACCATGACAATCTAACAAAATCATAGGGGGAGTTTTTTCTAGTAAGAATCCTTGAATTCTGCCTATCATATTATTCTGCCTGATTTCATCCGATTTCCCGTTCCAAATTTAGCAATACTTCTACTAATATTAGCATGGCAAATGCTACAAGCTAAAGCATCTGCTGAATCCGGACTCGGAATAGATGGGAGGTTCAGTAATTTTTGAACCATTATCTGAACTTGCGATTTGCTTGCATGCCCCATACCTACGACTGACTTTTTAACCTGCAATGCAGTGTATTCAAAAACATCGAGGTTCTGCATAACTGCTGCACTGATTGCTGCACCTCTTGCTTGCCCCAATAATAATGTAGATTGTGGATTTGTATTTACAAAAACTTTCTCAATTGCTACACAGTCTGGTTTAAATTGATCAATTACTTCTTCTAGCCCTAAAAGAATTATTTTAATACGTGAAGCTAAATTTGTATCTTGATTGGTTGTCTTAATCACGCCACTTGCTTCATAGCGAATATTCCCAGATGAATTATATATTACGCCGTATCCTGTAACTCTCAATCCCGGATCAATGCCAAGAATTTTATTCGCAATTTTAATTAATCATCCTCTATTACAACGTTTGTATAAACTTCTTGAACATCATCCAGATCCTCAAGAAAATCTAGAATTTTTCGCATCCTCTCTCCATCAGCCCCTTTTAATTCATTTTCAGTTTCAGCTTTCATTGTTAATTCAGCAAATTCATATTTAAGATTTGCTTTATCAAAACCTTCTTTAATATTTAAAAATTCATTTGGAGGTGTGATTATCTCAACGCTACCATCGTCGTTATTAATTATATCTTCAGCCCCTAAATCAATTGCTATTTCTGTTAATTCATCAGAATTAGCCCCTGGAGCAAAAAGAATGTCTCCACAATGTTTAAATAAATATGACACACAGCCATCAGTCCCTAAATTTCCCCCATTTTTACTTAAGGCCAACCTAACATCTGCAACTGCACGTTGCTTGTTGTCAGTTAGACAATCGATAATAATTGCAGCGCCATTAACCCCATAACCTTCATATCGAATTTCTTCATAATTCACACCTTCCAACTCACCCGTTCCTCGCTTTATAGCTCTAGTAATATTTTCAGCTGGCATACTTTCTTCTTTAGCAGTGGTGACTGCAGTTCTTAGTCTTGGATTGAAATTTATATCCCCTCCACCCAGTCGAGCAGCTACTGTAATTTCTTTCACTAATTTCGTGAAAATTTTCCCCCGCTTAGCATCCTGCCTGCCTTTTCGATGCTGTATATTTGCCCATTTTGAATGCCCCGCCATATGCCTTAATACTCCTAAACATTTTTAATTACTACTTTAACAGCAAATTAAATCTAACTTGTCTTACTTAATATAATCTAAGAAGATATAGGTAAATGTATCCAACCAGTTGCTATATATTTTGTCCCTGCTTTTACAATATTTCCTTTATGAGCATGAGTCCACTCTGCAGGCCATATTAAAGTTTTACCTATCATTGGTTCAATTTCTATATTGTGGTGAATAAAACTTGTTTTCCCACCTTCAAAGTCATCATTTAAATATGTCATAAATGCAAATAATCGATGTAATGAACTTATATGAACTCTTTCAGAATGTACTTTAGCAAAATGCCCCCCTGGATTATATTTCTGGATATTAAACGCTCCAATATCTAACTTTGGGAAATTAGTTTTAAGAAATGGCCATTGCTCAGCATAATCCATATAACATTCATAAAGATATTGCATATAATCATTAAAAATTTTATGTGATGGTAAAGTCAGTTCTGCTGGATATATTGCCATATCTATAGAATTCTTTCTTTCTAAGTCAAGGCCAGTTGCACTCTCTCCTTGAACCTGTTTATTTTTATTTTTTTCAAAAAAATTAATCATGCCACTGCATAAATCAGAGTTTTTTAAATCCCAGCTACCTATAAAGCTTGGTCCAGAATCAATCTTTTCCTTATTTCTTTGCATTTAAATATTCCCTTTAAAAACAGCAAATCCATTATCGACTTGAAATTGAATAAAACCATCCACTTTATATATATATTCCAAACCTTCTTTATGCCGACCTAAATTGAAATAAATATTGCTTAACTCCACATATGCTTTTATACAATTTTTATCTAATTTTATCGCATTCAAGAATGCTGAAGCCGCATCATTATAATTTCCAACTTCTCTATGAACCACTCCTATACAAACTGAAATATCTGCATTTTTTGAGTCCAAATTATATGCTGAAAAATAACTTTTAAATGCAAGCTCGAATCTACTTAATTTTAAATATTCATCACCAAGGCTAATATAAATATTATGATTTTTGGGGTTTACCTTTAAAGAATTTTTTAATTCCCCAATAGTTTTGTTAAATTTTTCTAAATTACTATCGTCCAGTTTATTCGAAATTTTTGACATTCAATTTAATCGCCAATAATTTTTACTAAAACTCTTTTTTTTCTTTTCCCATCAAACTCGCCATAAAAAATTTGCTCCCATGGTCCAAAATCGAGTTGACTTTTTGTCACTGCGACTACAACCTCTCTGCCCATGATTTGTCTTTTTATATGGGCATCCGCATTATCTTCACCAGTATCGTTATGTCGATAGCCACTAACTGGTTCGTGAGGGGCTATTTGCTCTAACCATTTTTTATAGTCATGATGCAACCCAGATTCATCGTCATTGATAAATACACTAGCTGTAATGTGCATTGCATTTATTAATATTAGGCCTTCTTCAATATTACTTTCATCCAAACAAGTTTTAATCTCAGAAGTAATATTAGTAAAATGCATTCTTTCTGGAGCGTTGAACCATAATTCTTTGCGATAACTTTTCATACTTTATTCCTCCATTCCATCATTTAAACAATCATATTTTTTTAACCATATATCTGACATTTCTGCGTCTCTATAATCTTTAAAGCATGGCGCTCCTAAAGTGTAATGAATGATATGAGCTTGCTCATTATTGGTGTATTCAGTTGCTAACCAATTCCATTCTTTCGGCAACTCCCCAATTTCTTCATCCTTAAGCCATGAAAAACGGTGCAAATATTTTCCTGTCTGGTTTGCTATAAAATCTGGAGTTAGAATTTTATGTTTGGGATGCCTACAGTTCCATAAAATAACACTGGACCAATTTTTTCTAGGGTAATCTTGATTAATATTACCCAAATATTTCTGATTTTCTTTTGTCTTATAGTCATGTTTGACTACCTGCAAGGCCTTTGAATCATCTCTTAAATCGAGCAACTCTTTAATATCTTTCTGACAAATCATGTCTCCATCAGCAAAAATAGCCCAACCTTCAAAATCGTTTAAGAATGGCGTTAAAAAACGTGAGTAGACAAAATCATTACTTTTGTCTTCGTGTTTTTCTTCATAACCCTTTAAGGTTTTAATTGCTAGAGGAGTTATGTCCAATGGAATTGATGCATTATCAATGAGGCTCTGAACAAAAGTATGGTACACAACCGCCTCTCTTTGATCAAATCCGATATATATTTTTACTTTTTTGTTTTCAGGCATTTGATGTCCTTACTATGTTTTACAAAAAATTAACTCGATACCGTTTCCAGCTGGATCTTTAAAAAATATTTGTTCAGTGCCTATCTCAGGTACTACACGTAAATGAAATTTTATATTTCTTTGTTTTAAAATTTTAATATAATTATCTTGATCCTCTGCAGTAAAAGCCATGTGATCAAAAGTATTTTTTATATTAACAGGATTATCATCATTTTTTTTAGTTTCACTTAAATGTAAAATGTCTTTATCGCCAGCATTTAGCCAGTAACCATTACTTTGAAATGAAGGTCTGATTCCTAATTGGAGTCCCACAATTTCAATATAGAAATTTTTCAAAGTTTCCATCATTTTAACTTCCGATCTAAGATTATAGTGATTAAGCCCTCTAATCATTCTTTTGCCCAATATTTGAAGCTCTTACCTTAATATGCAATTCTTTTAACTGATTTTCATCAACCTTGTTTGGTGACTGTGTCATCAAACACTGGGCTTTTTGTGTTTTTGGAAAAGCTATGACGTCTCTAATAGAATCTGAACCTGCTAATAAAGTTACTATTCTATCCAGTCCAAATGCAACTCCACCATGAGGTGGTGCTCCATACTGAAGAGCATTTAATAAAAATCCAAATTTATCTTTCGCATCTTCATCTGAAATTCCTAGCGCTTTAAATACTTTAGATTGCAGGTCTGATTTATGAATACGGATTGACCCGCCTCCCATCTCCCAACCATTTATAACCATGTCATATGCTTTAGATAAACATTTCCCAGGGTCTGATTCTAGGTATTCTTCGTGTCCATCCTGCGGTGCAGTAAATGGATGGTGAAGGGCATTCCAAGTCTTTGAAGTATCGTCATAATCAAACATTGGAAAATCAACTACCCATAATGCTGCCCATTCCGTATCATTAAGATGTTTTTTCTCATGGCCAATTTTAACTCTGAGCGCTCCTATAGCCTCATTTACTACTTTTGCTTTATCTGCCCCAAAGAAAATTAAATCTCCATTTTCTGATTTAGTTTTTTCAATTATCGCTGCTAGTGCTTTAGCGTGGATATTTTTTACAATCGGGCTTTGAAGCCCTTCTTCATTAAGAAGAGTTTTATCTTTAACTTTAATATAAGCTAAGCCTTTGGCTCCATATATTTTTACAAATTCAGTATAACCATCTATTTCTGAACGAGATAAATCCGCTCCCCCTGGAATTCTTAGCGCAGCCACTCTTCCATTTTCCATATTTGCAGCAGAAGAGAATACTTTAAAGTCAACATCTTTCATCTCTTCAGTCATTTCAGTTAATTCAAGAGTTACTCTTAAATCAGGCTTATCAGAACCATATCTACTCATCGCTTGCTTGTATGATATTTTGGGGAATGATTTAGACAAATTTATATTTAAGACGTCTAAATATGTTTTTCTAATCATTTTTTCAGAAATCTCGATAATTTTTTCTTCATCAATAAATGATGCTTCAATGTCAATTTGAGTAAATTCAGGTTGACGATCAGCACGCAAGTCTTCATCCCTAAAACATTTAGCAATCTGATAATATCGATCAAAACCAGACACCATTAAGATCTGTTTAAATAATTGTGGGGATTGTGGTAACGCAAAAAATTCTCCATGGTGCACTCTTGATGGCACCAAATAATCTCGAGCGCCTTCAGGGGTGCTTCTATTTAATATTGGAGTTTCTAATTCAATGAATCCTTCTTTATCTAGAAAATTCCTGACGCTTTTTGAAGTTTCGTTTCTTAATTTAAGATTTCTTTGCATCACATCACGTCTTAAATCAATAAAACGATATTCAAGTCGAACAGCTTCTGAAATTGTGTCGTCATCAAGCATAAATGGAGGGGTAAGAGATTCATTTAAAATCTCAACCCTAGATGCTAGCATTTCTATTTCTCCTGAAGACAGGTTTGAGTTAATTGTTCCCTCGGGCCTAAGTCGAACCTTACACGTAACTTTTAATACAAATTCACTTCTAATTTTTTCAGCAATGCTAAAAGCGTCCGGAGTATCTGGATCAATAACTATCTGAGCCAATCCTTCTTTATCTCTTAAATCAATAAAGATAACACCTCCATGATCCCTTCTTCTGTGAGCCCAGCCGCAAAGGACAACCTCTTTATTTTCATGACTTTTATTTAATTCACCACAATAATGCGTTCTCATCTAAATTCTCTTCTAAAGTAATTATTATTTTTGTTTAAGTTTTTTACCGGTAGGAACCACGCCCATCGAAATAACATATTTAAGAACTTGGTCCACACTGATATCTAACTCGACAACTTTATTTTTTGGAACCATTAATGTATATCCTGATGTTGGATTAGGCGTTGTGGGTACGTATACATTTACATACTCACCTTTTATGTCCTTTGTTATTATCTCATCAGGCTCCCCAGTAATAAATGCAAAAGTATAAGTACCTGCAATTGGAAATTCAATTAAGACTGCCTTACTAAATGCATCTCCTGAGCCTGAAAGTAAAGTATCTGAAACTTGCTTAATACTTTTATAAACTGATTTTACAAAAGGTAATCGATCGAGAATAACCTCATACAAATTAATAATTTTCTTTCCAAAGAAATTATTAGCGATGATGCCGGTAACTAATATGATAATGAACGTCAAAATTACACCAAACCCAAATACTTCAGTACCTAGAATATAATCAGGTCTTAAAGTTTCTGGGAGTAAGAATAATATTTGATCCAAAAACTTGATCAAAGAGAACAATACCCAAAAAGTTAAAATTAGTGGGATTAATACCAATAAGCCAGTTAAAAAGTTTTTTTTAATCATTATTTTTTAAAGTTTCAGTTTTAGTTTTAGTTATTTTAGTAGTTTTTTCATTGTCTTTCATAGAATTTTCAGACTTTGGTTTATTTTTAAAATCTGTCTCATACCAGCCTGTTCCCTTTAATTTAAAATGAGGTGCCGACACTTGCTTCTTGAATGTTTGATTCTTGCAAGCTGGACAATTTAATAGCGGGTCATCTGATAATTTTCCAAGCACATCATCTTGATGCTCACAATGAGAACATAGGTAATCGTATAAAGGCATGTTCTTAAGTCCTTATTAAAAGGGGATATCATCTTCCGGAAGTTCAAGAGTTGGCTCCACTGATTGACCCGGCTTTTCAGCAGCTTTATTTACCCTTTCTGGTTCTTGATTAAAATTATCATCAGAACTACTTGCCGCACTGTTGCGATTATCCTTACCTCCCAGCATTTGCATCGTGTCTGCTGCAACTTCTGTCGTATACCTATCTTGTCCCTCTTTAGTTTGCCACTTCCTTGTTTGAAGACTTCCTTCAACAAAAACAGAGCTACCTTTTTTTAGGTATTCCCCTGCAATTTCAGCTAATTTTCTATACATCACAATATTATGCCACTCTGTTTTTTCTTTTTTCTCGCCCGAGGCCTTATCTTTCCATGATGTACTAGTAGCGATACTAAAATTGCATACAGAATCTCCATTAGGAAATGTTCTAACTTCAGGATCCCTTCCTAGGTTACCAAGCAACATTACTTTATTAACTGATGGCATAATTTCTCCGATGTGTAATTATAATTTTAATCATTTATTATTAATTGGCGTTTTCATTGATATTGATAAAATAAACCAAATCATTATTAGTAGGCTGCAAAATAAAAAAGTACCTTGATAGCCATAAAAATTTGCAATCAATCCGCCGAATGATCCGCCAACAAAAATACCTAACGATTGAGAAGTATTATACACCCCTAATGCCAAACCTCTCCTTGGAATTGGTGCCAACTTACTCACCAAACTAGGTAAAGAAGCCTCAAGATAATTAAACCCAATAAAATAGAATGTTAAGGCCATTACAATCCCAACAATGCCATTAGAGCTATATATAAACAGAAATTGCGTTACAAATAATAAAGCAATTGAAAACATAAAAAATTCTTTAACTTTATTCTTTTTTTCCGAAAAAATAATCATTGGCACTATAACAATAAGGGATACAACCAAAATTGGTAGGTAAATTGACCAATGTTGATTTAATGGGGTCTCACCTTGATTAATCAAATAAAAAGGGATTGCCATAAACATTGATATTTGAGAAGCGTGGAGTGTGAAAATTCCAAAATTAAGTCGATTTAAATCAAAATTCTTTAATATACTTTTTATGTCATTAACACTTTCAGAATCAATTTTTTTCTTATCTACAGGCTCATCAATAAAAAACTTTACAACTCCTAATGCAATAAAAGCTAAAATACCCATTAATAAGAATATTCCTGGAACGCCAATAAGCTCATTCAGTATTGGTGAAATCACTAATGATAATGCAAAGGTTAGGCCAATTGATGCGCCAATAATTGCCATTCCTTTAGTTCTACTCTTGTCACTAGTAAGGTCAGATAAAAAAGCTGTCAGAACTGCAGAAATTGCGCCAGACCCTTGAATTGCTCGACCAATAATAACCCCTTCTATTTGCTCAGATATCCCTGCAATAAACGAGCCAATTATAAATAATAATAAACCAAAATAAATTACTGGCTTTCTTCCGAGACGATCTGAAGTCATGCCAAATGGAACTTGAAGAATTGCCTGAGTTAATCCATAAATTCCAAAAGCTAGGCCAATTTGAAATTCTGTAGGCCTACCAGATAAATCTGAAGCATAAATGGCAAATATAGGAAGAATTAAAAAAATTCCAAGCATTCGGAGTGAATAAATCGATGCTAAAAGTACACTAGATTTAATTTCTAATGGTGACATTCTTGTATGTACCTATGAATAATAAAACTTTAGTTTCTAAAATAGAGATTATAAAATATAATATCAGGTTGCTCCTCAAAAAAGACAAAATTAAATGGATTATATTAAAATTAAAGGGGCTAGAACCCATAACTTAAAGAATATTTCCTTGGATCTTCCTAGAAATAAACTAATAGTTATTACAGGATTATCTGGCTCTGGAAAATCTTCTCTGGCCTTTGATACTCTATATGCTGAAGGACAAAGAAGATATGTTGAATCTTTGTCAGCCTATGCTAGGCAATTTCTAGATCGAATGAATAAACCTGATGTGGATATGATTGAAGGCCTATCCCCTGCAATCTCTATAGAACAAAAATCAACTTCACATAATCCAAGGTCAACCGTTGGAACTGTAACTGAGATTCATGATTACCTCCGCTTACTCTATGCTCGCGCAGGAGATCCTTACTGTCCTACCCATAAAATAAAACTTGAAGCACAAACTGTTTCCCAAATAGTCGACCAATTACTATCTCTTGAAATAGATACAAAAATTATGTTGCTTGCGCCCGTGGTAAACAATCGTAAAGGTAGTCATTTAGATTTAATTGACGAATTAAGAGCACAAGGATTTATAAGAGTTAGACTAGATGGAACCATTTATGAAATAGACAATATTCCCGCTATACAAAAAAATACAAAGCATCAATTAGATGTTGTAATTGATCGTATAAAAATTCATTTTGATATCAAACAGCGCATTACTGAATCAGTTGAAACAGGCTTGAAACTTGCTGATGGAAAAATTATTTCCGTAGATATGGATACTAAAGAAACACAATTATTTTCTGCAAAGTTTTCCTGCCCACAATGTGACTATGCGCTAACTGAGCTAGAGCCAAGATTGTTTTCCTTTAATAACCCAATGGGGGCTTGTCCTGATTGCGATGGTTTGGGACATAAAAATTTCTTTGATGCATCTCGCGTTGTGGCTTTTCCACAACTACCTTTATCTTCCGGTGCTATTAAGGGATGGGATAAACGAAATCAGTTTTACTATCAAATGCTAAATAGTCTTGCCCAACATTATAGTTTTGATCTTGAAACGCCTTACCAAGAACTTCAAGAAAAGATTCAAAATATTATTTTATTCGGAAGTGATAAAGAGCAAATAGAATTTAGTTATTTTAATGAGCAAGGAACTATCAATTCAAAAAAGCATCCTTTTGAAGGGATAATAAATAACTTTAAAAGACGTTATCAAGAGACAGATTCGAGCTCTGTTCGAGATGAATTAGCAAAATATTTAAGCAATCAAGAATGTCCCTCATGCAAAGGAACTCGTTTAAAGATTGAGGCGAGGAATGTATTAGTTGATGATTTAAATCTTCATGAAGTATGTAAATTACCTCTTAAAAAATCTTTAGATTTTTTTAATAACATAAAACTACTAGGATTTCGTGCCCAAGTTGCAAGCAAAATAATTCAAGAAATAAAAAATAGACTTAATTTTTTAATAAATGTTGGTCTTGATTATCTATCTCTTTCAAGATCTGCTGATACACTTTCAGGTGGCGAGGCCCAAAGAATCAGATTAGCTTCACAAATTGGTAGCGGTTTAACGGGGGTAATGTATGTTTTAGATGAACCATCTATTGGACTCCATCAAAAAGATAACGATAAGCTACTAGAGACACTCAGAAATCTTCGAGATATAGGCAATACAGTAATTGTTGTTGAGCATGATTATGATGCAATTATGACGGCTGATTATGTTGTAGATATTGGCCCTGGTGCTGGAGTTCACGGTGGTGAAATTGTTGCCCAAGGTCTCCCTAAAGAAATCGCTAACAATAAAAATTCCCTGACAGGTCAATATATAAGTGGACAGAAAAAAATTACAGTATCAACAAAAATAAAATTCCCTGATAATTCTTTTTTTAAAATTACAAAAGCTTCCGGTAATAATTTAAAAAATATTACCTTAAATCTCCCGATAGGATTATTTACTTGTGTAACCGGAGTCTCTGGTAGCGGAAAATCCACACTTATTAATGACACACTTTATAATGCAGTAGCAAAACATCTTTATCGAAGTAATTTAGAGCCGGCGAGTCATGAAGATATAGAAGGTTTTGATTTCTTCGATAAAGTTGTTGATGTAAATCAAAGCCCCATTGGAAGAACTCCAAGATCTAATCCTGCTACTTACACCGGCTTGTTTACCCCTATAAGAGATCTTTTTTCTAAAGTTCAGGAAAGTAGAGCGAGAGGTTACAATCAAGGAAGGTTCTCATTCAATGTTAAAGGAGGAAGATGTGAAGCCTGTGAAGGCGATGGAGTCATTAAAGTTGAAATGCATTTTTTACCAGATGTATATGTGGAATGTGATTCTTGTTATGGCCATCGTTACAATCGTGAAACTCTTGAAATATTCTACAAAGGGAAGAATATTCATAATATTTTAAGTTTTACTGTAGAAGAAGCTCATAAATTTTTTATGGCTATACCAACACTTGAAAGAAAGCTGAAAACTCTCCTAGATGTAGGTCTTGGGTATATTAAATTAGGACAAAATGCAACGACTCTTTCTGGTGGGGAGGCTCAAAGGGTGAAATTAGCTTTAGAGCTTTCAAAAAGGGATACTGGAAGAACGCTTTATATTTTAGATGAGCCAACAACTGGCTTACATTTTTCTGATATACAGCTATTACTGAACGTGTTGCACAGATTAAGAGACAATGGAAATACTTTAGTGGTAATTGAGCACAATCTAGATGTAATCAAAACTGCTGATTGGATTATTGACCTTGGCCCTGAAGGTGGAGATGGTGGCGGTGAAATCATCGCAGAGGGGCCACCTAAAAAAATTATATCCAATAATAAAAGTTTTACTGGGAAATATTTAAAAAGATATTTATAAATTTTTTAAAGCAGCTTCAATATTTTCTGTCGCTGGAGCTAGCTGATGCCATATATCAAAACTTACTGCTGCCTGTTCAATTAACATCCCAAGGCCATCGTAAACTGAATTAGTTTTTTTAGAAGCTTCTTTCATGAAGGGAGTTTGAGAGCCATACATCATGTCATAACAAACACCTTCATCTTTTAAACAATTTAAAGCATGTTCTGGCAATGGTGAGTGGAGGTTAGTTAAGGATGAAGACGTAGCATTTATTATTAAATCAAAATAGAGTTTGTTGGAAAAATCTAAATCTATTGTCTCCAATGTTACTTGGTTTTTTTCAGAGAAAGATTTCCAATATTTTTTCATATCAATTACTTTTGTAGAAGTTCTATTTGTTAGAAAAATTTTCTTTGGTTTGCTTTGAATAAGATCATAAATTGCTCCATTTGCTGCCCCACCAGCCCCAACTAATAAAATATTTTTACCTTTGATATTAATTTTTTTATTAGACAAATCATTTAGCAACCCCCTACCGTCCGTTGAGTCTCCAATAATATTGTTATCTGTAAATGTTATTGTATTTACAGACTTACATAAAGATGCCCTTTCTGAAAGTTGGTCACAAATATCAAAAGCAGCATTTTTTAATGGAAGGGTAATATTTAGCCCTTGATAACCCTCATCCTCTAAACGTCTAACACTTTCAAAGAAATTA